>ENA-OWOZ01000109-OWOZ01000109.1-bioreactor-metagenome-genome-assembly--contig:-NODE-109-length-116892-cov-23.009870_pt1 | contig 116892 bp, 95 predicted proteins | sample MGYA00238140_ERZ651804 | MGnify/ENA primary metagenome ERZ651804 (study PRJEB26910, sample SAMN07631232) | bioreactor metagenome | isolation source: Switchgrass digestor | place: USA: Dartmouth...
TGATAAACTCTCACCGCCCAGAATTAACCGAACCGACAAAATCCTCGTCAGACAGGAAAAAACTCCTGACTCCATTATTAATGAATAGCAATTGCTGCATTTTTCATGCAGGAAGTTATAGGTATGCATTCATAGTATTTAAAGGTTTCTATTCCTTCTTAGATTAAGAAGAAATTTAAACCGAATAACTGAAAGAATACCTTCCAGCACAATCCAATTCGTACTGGAACGGGAAGATATATACTTCAGTTTTAATATATAAATCTTTTTGTTCAGGAAAATCTGTTAAAAACAAACTTAACAATTGTTGAAAATCTGTTTTGCTATAACTCTGAACTCCACTCTAGAATTACAAATTCAAGAGCGGTCCACGCCTGTTTTGCGCGTGAGACATACAAAGGAATATGTAATATATATACTTGTCGCCTATCCAATCACTTAGAAAAAAATAATAAGAAGAATGGAGTAAAAAGAAAGAAGATAAGCGTAGCATTAAAATAATAACAGAAAATAGAGACTGCAGGACGAATAACCTTAAAACTTGAAAAAACGATATATAAGGGACTTAAGGGTATAAAATAACAAATATAAATTACAAAAATGAGGTATCAAACTGGCAGACTTAAAGAAACCTACATCCAAACCGGATACGGAAGAAGCCGTTACAAGAGTACGCATACCGCGCAGGGAGAATAACGAGATCCTGGCAATTGTTGAGAGTCTTCTGGGTGCAAACCGTCTGAGGCTTCGTTGCATGGATGGGGTCGTTCGTATGGGAAGGATTCCGGGTTCGATGAAGAAAAAAACCTGGATTCGAGAAGGAGATGTTGTTATTGTCGTGCCCTGGGAATTCCAGAACGAAAAAGCCGATGTAATCTGGAAATACACAAGGCCACAGGTAGACTGGCTTGAGAAGAAAGGATACCTGAAAGGATAATATATGGAAATGGATCAGGAAAAGAAGATAAAGCGCCTTGATCGCGCTAAAGATAAATCCAGGGTCAGGGAGAAAGATTCTGAACAGCTAAAAGTAGAAGAAAACGTATTTGACGTCCCCACCCTTAAGATACTTTATACCCTCTCTAACAAGGGCATAATAAAGGCGATGGGCGGAGCAATCAGTACCGGGAAGGAAGCTAATGTATTTTATGCTGAAGGCCCGGATAAAGAGCTGGCTGTAAAAATATACAGAATTGCCAGCAGCACCTTCAAGGCTATGGACGCCTATATTATGAAGGATCCTCGTTTCACAAACATTCGAAATAATAAGCGAGACATCATTTTTGCATGGACACGCAAAGAATTTCAAAACCTGAAGCGTGCGAAAAATGCAGGAGTACGGGTTCCGGAGCCTGTGATCGCTGAAAAGAATATTCTTATCATGGAGTTTATGGGAGAAAAAGAGAAACCGTATCCGCTCCTCAAAAACACGTATCTTGAAGACGATGAGGCAAAGCTTATTTTCGACACTGTGGTCGAATATATGCGTCTTCTCTATAAAAGAGCAAATCTAGTACATGCCGATTTGAGCGAATACAATATCCTGATCGACCCGAAAGACCTGACCCCAATATTCATTGATATGGGACAATCAGTAACCTTGGAGCATCCGAACTCTCGGGAGTTCCTTTACAGGGATGTACAAAATATCCTCAGGTTCTTCAGCCGCTATGGGATAAAGGACAAACCTGAAGAGCTACTCAAAAAAATACAGGCGGAATGATATGACTCAGTATGTCAAAATCCCCAAAGAAAGAGTTGGAGTAATAATAGGTCCGAAAGGAGAAACAAAAAAGCTTATCGAGGACAAAACCGCATGCCGGCTGGAGATCGACAGCGGAACTGGAAAGATAGACATCACCTGTGAAGAAGATCCATTGAAAGAATTCAGGGTTCTCGAAACTATCAAAGCGATAGGAAGAGGCTTCAGTCCCGAAAAAGCTCTCGAACTTCTGAATGATGAGATGCTTATGCTTGAGGTCATCGACCTTTCCGATGTAGCTACAACGCCAAAAGAACTGCAGCGCATAAAGGGCAGGATAATAGGAAGAAACGGAAAAACCAGAGAACTTGCAGAAAACCTTATAAATGTTAAAATCTCGGTGTACGGAAAAACCGTATCTGTACTTGGGCACCCGGAGCAGAACACTATAATCCGGACAGCAATAAGGATGCTGCTCGATGGAGCCACCCATGGAGCAGTTTACAAGTTCCTCGAAAAAAAGCATCAGGAACTTTTACAGTCCCAGCTTGACTCAGTTGAATATTATTAAAATAAGAGAAGCCAGGTTAAATATTATTTAGAAAGAAGAAAAACCAGGTTCAGGATATTATTTTACATTCTTTGTCAAAGCCCTTTTTCTTTATTCCTCGGATTCATCAGCCTGGTCAAGATCTTCTTCGTCCTCTTCTGACCTCTTTCCTCTACCTTCCAGGAACTTGCCTCTTCCAGGTTTTGCGTTAATCGACTCCTCACTCCAGATTATTTCACCCCTCGAGAGAGTATACTCTGGAAAAATCCCATCCATGCCTTCAAAAGGAGTCCAACCCGCTTTACTATGCAGGAACTCAGCCTTTATAGGGCGAAGCTTGCGGGGATTCACAATAATCAAATCTGCGTCAAAACCTACATCAAGCCTGCCCTTGAATTTACGATCCAGCCCGAAGGCTTTTGCAGGATTCCAGCTTGTAAGCAGGATCATCCTTGAAAGTGGCAAAATATTTTTTCGGACGGCAGCAAGCATTAGAGGCATAAGGGTCTCAACCCCGGGCACACCCGCGGGAGCAGCTCTTATATCAACATCTTTTTCGGATTCCAGATGCGGAGCATGATCCGAAGCTACCATGTCAATAGTTCCGTCATTAATCCCGTTTACCAGAGCTTTAATGCTATGGCTTCCACGGAGAGGCGGGTTCATTTTCCCAAAAGACCTTAGCCTTTCCCAGTCTCGCGTAGACAGGAAAAGGTGATGAGGAGTAACCTCACAGGTAAAAAGGGGCTCTTTTTTCTCCCTTCTTGCAAGATATTTTTCCTTCCGTACCATAGCTGTAACTTCAAGTGTGCTAATATGGCAAATGTGCGCTCTGAGTTTCAATCTGGAAACAAGTTCAAGAGCTTCTTGAACCGCAGCCGCTTCACATGCATTGGGGCGTACCTTTGAATGATACTCGTAAGAAGTATCGCCTTTTAACAGCTCTTCCAGCTCAAGACGCATTTTCTCGTCTTCGGCATGGATAGTCGCAAGTGCACCGAGGCGTTTGATTTCAGCAAGTGCCTCCTCAAAGGTTTCCTCATTAATATTTAGTCCACCTGTGGACTCAGCCATGAAGATTTCCCCAAAAGCCGTGGCTCCCAGCTTCCAGAGTTCTTTTAAATTCTCGATATTGCCTGTTACCCCTCCATTAATCCCGAAATCAACAATAGACTTCCTCCTGGCAAGCTTAAGTTTCTGTTCGAAAGCCCGCCTATCGGTAGTAGGAGGTACTGTATTGGGCTGGTCAATAACAGTGGTAACTCCTCCAGCAGCTGCTGCACAGGAGCCCGTATACCAGTCTTCCTTTAAAGTCATTCCGGGTTCCCTGAAATGGACATGCACATCAATCCCGGCAGGCAGGGTAAGAGCACCACCTGCGTCTATTATTGTATCCGAACTCGAGACCCTGAGATCTTTTCCTATCTTGATAACTTTACCATCTTCAATAATGATCTCAGCAGGCTGAAGCGAATTATTGTAGTAGATGCGCGTATTTTTGATAAAAATATCAGGCATGGGCGTCTATATGCTTATAAATGTACTTAAAACCTGTACATCAGAGAAAACAGGAAATGGTGAGAAAAAAGGTCAAAAGTGTGTAAGAGAAGAAGTAATTTAAAGCGTGAAAACGCTGTCTGAAAGCTAAAGCAAAAACCGAACTGAAAGTTCAGTATCAAAAAACGAAAGAAAAGATAGAAGCAAGAAGCAAAAAATGAAAGGAAAGATAGAAGCAAGAAGTAAAAAAGAGAAGAGGGTAGAAACTGCTTAATTTAGTTTAACTCTCTCAGCCGTAGCGAGATAGACCACGCTTTCACACATATTGCAGCAGTGGTCTGCAATTCTTTCCAGGTAACGAATCAGGAAAAGCAAATTTGTGGCTCTGGAGATAATACTCGTATCTTTCGCCATCATTTCTATCAGCTCGACCCAGACCGCATAAAATAACTTATCGACCTCATCATCCCTCGCTGCTGCTGCTTTTGCAAGCTCAACATCTTGGGTCTCAAAAGCCTTCAGGGAATTCTCAAGCATAAATCCGGCAATGTCTGCCATTTTCCTCGTATCTATAAGGGGCTTTACATGCCCGCCTTTTATTCTTCCGGGGATTTTTGCAATATTTATTGATAATCCCACAATCCGCCGGAGGTCCGCTGTGATCTTGAGAGTAGATACAACAAGCCGCAGGTCACTAGCCATGGGCTGTTGAAGGGCAAGCAGATCGAAAATAGAAGTCTCAATTTCTTCCTCAAGTCTATCTACTTCTGGCTCAAGGGCAAGAGTCTTGCTGGCAAGCTCGATATCAAGGTTTATAACTGAGGTCATGGAATCTCTGAAAATCAGTTTGACCATTTCTCCAAGCGAGAGTACAGACTCTTTGAGTAAATTCAGCTGTTCTAAGTATCGTTCTCGAACCATTCCAATCACCCGAACCTGCCAGTAATGTAATCTTCAGTACTCTTTTCTTTAGGATTATGGAAAATTTGTCTGGTCTGGTCGAACTCAATCAGTTCTCCCGAAAGGAAAAATCCTGTATAGTCTGATATCCTCGCTGCCTGCTGCATATTATGAGTTACGATTACTATGGTATAATCCTTTTTAAGGTTCGTAATCAGGTCTTCAATCCTTGCAGTGGAGATGGGGTCAAGAGCGCTTGTGGGTTCATCGAAAAGAATTATTCTGGGTTTTACTGCCAGGGTTCTGGCAATGCAGAGTCTTTGCTGCTGCCCACCACTGAGGGAGAGCGCAGAAGATTTAAGCCTGTCCGAAGTTTCTTCCCAGATTGCAGCCGAACGAAGAGCCTGCTCAACAATGCTGTCCAGATCTTTCTTATTTACACCATGTATGCGGGGTCCATAAGCAACATTGTCATAAATCGACATGGGAAAAGGGTTGGGCTTCTGGAAAACCATGCCCACTTTTTTTCGAAGCTCAACAACATCCACATCTGGAGCGTAAATATCCTTGCCTTCTATCAATACTTTACCTTCGACCCTGCAGTTCTTAATAAGATCGTTCATCCTGTTTAAACAGCGGATGAAAGTGGATTTGCCGCTGCCTGAAGGACCTATAAGGGCAGTTACGCTGTTTCTGGGGATCTTTATGGAGATATTTTTAAGCACCTGCTTCTCCCCGTACCACAGACTAAGATTCTCTGCTTCTATCTGAGGTTGAGATATGTTTTGAACAGCTTCAGTCATTTGGAGACCTCATTGTCATATAAGACCTGATAATAATGAAACTCTAATTAAATTTTCAGTTTATTCCTGTAATGCCTGCGAATCACAACGGCTACAAGGTTTACCCCCAGTACGATAATCAATAGAACCAGAGCTGTTCCGTACTGGATAGATTTGGTCTCAGAGATGTTTGTACCGGCAGTTGCAAGCACGAAAAGATGGTAAGGAAGCGCCATAAACTGGGAATAGATTGAATCAGGCAACCTTGGCAGAAAGTAAGCAGCCCCTGTAAAGAGAATAGGTGCGGTTTCTCCTGCAACCCTTCCTATGCTCAACACTGACCCCGTAACAATTCCGGGTATGGCAGCTGGCAGTACTACATACCTTATTGTCTGCCATTTACTCACCCCAAGGGCAAGGGACGATTCCCGATATTCATTAGGAACTGTAAGCAAAGCTTCTTCAGAAGCACGGATAATTACCGGTAGAATCAGGAGTGCAAGCGTAAGAGAAGCCGAGAGTATGGAAGGACCAAAATCAAAATATTTCACAAACAGTGCAAGCCCGAAAAGCCCGAAGACCACTGAGGGAGTCCCTGCGAGATTGTTGATTGCCATTTCGATTAGCCAGGTTGTGCGGGATTCTCCTGCATATTCGTTCAGGTATATGGCAGCCATAACTCCTAGAGGAAGAGCTACAAGCATGGAGCCTATTATTAGGGCTATGGTGCCTATAATTGCTGGAAAGATCCCACCCGCTGTCATCATTCTGTTAGGCATTTGTGTAAGGAACTCGATACTAATTGCCCCATACCCATTTAAGATAATGTAGGCAAGGATGACCAACACGATACCTGTCACTATTATCGTAGCCAGAGTTAACAGGGAAAAGGCAATTTTTTCATTTGTATTTGAGTTCAAGCCCATGATCACCTCACCTTAAACTGGTATTTCTTTTTTATATAATCCGCAACCAGATTAACCAGAAGAGTAATAATGAAAAGTACAGACCCAACTGCGAAGAGGGCATAGAAGTGTTCACTTCCCTGAGGGACTTCCCCCATCTCAAGCGCTATTGTGCCGGTCATTGTTCTTACAGGACCAAAAAATCCTCCCGGGAAAGAAGGAATTATTGCAGCATTCCCGGTTACCATCAGAACAACCATTGTCTCTCCAATAGCCCTTCCCACACCAAGCATTACTGCTGCTGAAATTCCGGAAATAGCTGCAGGAATTATGACCTTATATATAGTCTGCCATCTTGTAGCCCCAAGCGCAAGCGAACCATGCTTGAGAGTGCTGGGAACTGAGCTTATAGCATCTTCTGATATGGTGACAATTGTGGGGAGTGCCATAATTCCCAGCACAATGGAACCTGTAAGGGCAGTCTGTCCTGTAGGCAAATTAAGAGTTTCCTGTATAAGAGGAACCAGCACAACAAGCCCGAAAAACCCATAAACAACAGAGGGAATACCTGCCAGAATCTCAATAAAAGGTTTTAAAAAACCCGCAACTTTTGGATGTGCGATTTCAGAGATGTATATTGCAGAAGCGATTCCCAGAGGAACTGAAAACAAAATTGCTCCGACAGTCACAAGAAGGGAGCCAAGAAATAGAGGCATAAGCCCGAATTGCTGGTTTACGGATGTTGGGTACCAGAATTTGCCTGCGAGAAAATCAAGAAGAGATGTTTCTTTAAAAAGAAGTAAACTGTCCCTGAATAGAAATAAGCATATGAGAAAAAGGATCGCGACCGTCAGGGTGCTTGTTATGAAAAGCACAGATTCGATCCCTTTTTCCCTATAATTCCTGCTATGCATAACTTCTCCTGAAAATGTCCTTTTTGAGACTTTACCGATTTATCGGGAAGTATCCTACCTCACTTATCAGGTTCTGTCCTTTTTCGCTCATCACAAAATCAATAAATTCCTTTGTGAGTCCAGAAGGTTCTCCATTAGTGTAGAAATACAGAGGCCTTGAAAGTGGGTATGCGCCACTGATAATATTCTCAGGAGTTGGAGGCACAGAGCCGTTCCCCCCATCCAGGTTTAAGCCTTTTACGCTTTCATCAAGATACGCAACGCCTATATATCCGACTGCATTAGGGTTTTGAGAGACCTCACCTATGATTACTCCTGTAGCCGGCTGTGTAAGCGCATCGGGACGAAATTCATCCCCAAGCAGAACCTCCTCTTTAAAATACTCATAAGTTCCGGAACTGCTGTCTCTGGAGATGGCTACAATAGGTCTATCCTCACCGCCTATCTCCTTCCAGTTTGTTACGTTTCCGTTATAGATGCCGCGTAATTGACCAAGGGTAAGTTCAGAAACAGGGTTTTGTGGGTTTACAATTACCGAAATTCCATCATAAGCAATAACATGCTCTACAGGATTGATTCCGTTTGCTCTGGCATATTCTACTTCTTCGTTTTTTATCTCTCTGGATGCAGTAGCGATATCTACCTCACCGTCAATAAGCGCTGTAATTCCAACACCGGATCCGCCGCCGGTCACTGTTACACTTTTATTGGGGTTTTCATTCATGAATTCTTCAGCTTCAGCCTGTACAAGAGGCAAAACCGTATCAGAACCTTTCAGAGAAATTTCCTGTGATCCTTCCCTCCATGAGGATCTTTCCTTCGCAGAGTCTTTACTGCTTTCGTTTTCAGTACAGCCAGCTCCCAGAAAAACAAGTCCGAACACAAATAATGTAAAAATTATGTAACTTTTTAATCTGTTTACCATTATGGGGTACTCCGCCTGGAAGTGATGAGTCAGTAATTTAATCTAACTAACCCGGTACCATTATAATTCACAATAAAAGAGAGAAATATATAAAGATTCGCCTTATATGTTATAGAGAAGTATATACAGCTCGTAAATATAGAATAAAGTTGTGTAATATATGTATACAATATAAAATATATACAAAAGGGAAAAACGGCGTAAGGAAACTCCAGTATAAAAAACCAGTAACAGGCAGGAAACAGATTAAAACCTTAGAAGGAACTCTCAAGAATCCAAAACCTGAAAAAGCTGAGAATGGAAATGAAAAATTAGAAATCGTGCCAAATTTTTAGATAATCAAATGTTTAGATAATCAAGATATAAATGATCAAGAAAGTTCAAGCTATTTTTAAAAGACTGGAGCTATTTTTAAAAGGCTGAAACTATTTTTAAAAGATTGGGAACAGGAAAATGCAGCAGGCTCAAAAATCGAAAAGGGAACTCTGCCCTACACGCCCGTTCTCTTTAAATAAATTTTGTTCCTTAGGCTTCTCATTATTTTCCTTTTTGGGACGAGGCTTTTCCTGCTTCATTTTCTCAGGTTTCTTAGCTTCAAAGTCAAATAGTCCTTTTTGTTTGGAATCAAAGTCAAGTGAAGAAAGCTTAACCCCGAGAACCTCTAGGATACGTTCCACAGGAGGGAGTATCTGTTTCTTAATATAGTAATCGACATCTATCGGGATATTGTGTTCCCTGACATAGTCTGGGTCTTCAGCCCTATCTACAAATAGCCCTTTTCCAGCAGTAATGATAAAAGGTATCCTGGTTCCTATAGAAGGCATAACACCGGTCCGTTCTTTAAGCTTCTCTGCGACTGTAAGGTGAGGCTGCTTGTTCTTGTAACTCTCCAATTTCCGGGTAAGGGTGCGTGTGAGAATAAGGCTTTCGATAATCTGGGAGTCTTTTGCCGGGTCGAGGTTCCTGACATCGTTAACCACCTTGCGGACATGTTCAACAGCCCGGTCAACATCACCTTCTTTAAGCACGAGCTCAAGAACCCTGTTGAGGGTTACCGAGGTCAGTTCACACCAGTCTCTTCGGACTGTTTCCATACCTTTGACCTTAATCTTATCTTCCCAACCAGAATTCCTGGGTTCAAAAAGCCAGAGAGCATAACGTTTCTTTGCTATAAGGAGAGCACGTTTCGCAATGGATTCAAACTCAAGCTCCATTGGGTCAGGCAGGGAAGCAGAAACGATATTTGAAAGCCTGTTACCTACAAGGCTAACCTCCTCAAGCGAGAGATCCTCTGTGGATTGACAGTGGACAAAAACACTATCTGTATCTCCGTAGGCAACCGACAACTCAACTACCTTATCATGGGGAGAGAGTTCTCCAGCTTCTTCAAGGAGTAGAGCTGCTCCATTCCTGAGCACGATTTTTCCTATGGTGTTGATAATATCCCGGGTGTTCAGGATATTGCTTCTGCCGAAACTGGTTACAGCGTTTGCAAGCGTCAAGTTGTAGAGCCTTGCCCGGGCATATCCGGAATAACCGTAAAAGCTATTTAGCAGAATCTTTACGGCGAGTTGAGTAGCATCAAGTACTCGATACTCGTTTTCATCAGAAGTGCTTCTCATTCTTTTCTTTGTCAGCGACCTCTGGTTAAGCAGATCTTCAAGGATAGAAGGCACGATGCCTTTGTAAACGTCAGGAGGCACGAACTCCCCTCCCGAGGGAGGTTTGATAGTTGCCCCATCAGGTCTGTCACCTGTAACTACTGTACTATAACACAGGTTATGCGCCATCATTATAGTTGGGTAAAGAGACTTGTAGTCAAGAATAATTACATTCTCCAGAAGCCCTTTTTTGGGTTCCAGGACTTCTCCACCTTTAAGATCGGAACTCATTTCATAACGCTCAGCCGAAACCTCATCATCAGGTTTGGGGAGGAGAACACGGTCGCGGCGCCCGAATTCTCTGAGAAGCAGAGTCTCAACCATCGAAGTCTGACCGCCGTCAACAATTTCCTGAAGCAGGCTTCCGCTGACCTGGGCAAGAGCTATATACTTGTCAAGGAGCCTCAGATTAAGGATAAGTTCGAGAGCCAGTTCGGCATCCCTGCGTGCATAATCGACGAATTTTCTGAATTTTTCCCCTGTATCAAACCAGTATTCTTCCATCTCAAGAGGGGGCACATCCAGCTTTTCACGGTTCAAAAGTTCCTTTGAGACCGCACGCAGGGTGTATTGCTTGAGACTGAAAGCTCTTCTTACAAGAGGAAGCGCATCAACAACCACACGGCCTTTTATTTCAGTACGGGTGAGAAGCCCGAATCGTCTGTATCCGATTTTGCTGCCGTCTCTGCCGACAACAGGATTTATTGCTTTCCCCTGTGCAGCCAGAGCCCGGACTCTGTCCGTTATGTAAGGAATATCGAAATCCTGATGGTTATAACCTGCTACAATATCAGGGTCGTATTCGCAGAAGATTTCGAAAAACCGATTTAGCATCTCAGTCTCGTCTTTGCAGGGAAGAACATCGGAATTTATGCCTTCCGCAGGTTTTGCCAGAAGCACAAGCGTTTTATGACCTCTGTATTCTGGCTCGAAGGAGAAACTGATCATAATTATGGGTGAAACATCAGGGGAAGGCATTCCACCATCAAGAGGCAGACACTCTATGTCAAAAGAAAGATACTTCAGAGGGGCAATTGTAAAGTTTTCAATCTTTTTAAACCCGGATGCAAGGATTGAAGAATCACATGCGAAATTTTCGCAGCGGGAGCTGCCTGAGTTGCCTCCCCGGAAATATTTTACAGGGTCAACCGGGGCTCCTTCTGCGGATAACCAGACCATACCTCCAAGGTTCTTATCGATTAAAAAACGATTTCTGAAGAGAATATCAGTTTCATAGACTTCCCATTTGCCCTCAGCCCGCATCACTTCCTGGAGCTTGAGAATATCGTCCCTTATCTCGGGCACGTCTCTGGGAAGGTGGGTGGTGATTTTGAGCATCTCTTTTTTTGTTTTCTGATACCCAATGGGCTCGAATTTTTCAACAATTTCGACTTTTTTAACTTGAGCAAAAGTCTCTTTGATAAGCCTGGCTACGGCGTGAAGGTCTCCAGAAGCCTTAAGATAAAAATAAGGCTCAAAACCAGGTACAAAACAGCAAACGCTTTTCCCGTCCGCCCCCCTGCCAAAGAGGCGGATGACGGGGTTGCTGTCATAAATAACTTCATAATCTGCATCCAAGATCTGGAAATCCATAGGCATGGTTTACGGTTTTAGATAGACATATAGCTTTTGTTGTATTTTGAAAAATAGGAGTATATGCTCAAGAAAGCCTGAAGAATCAAAGCATAAAAAAGTGAAAACTTCAAACTGAAAGGTTGTCTGAAGGAAAAGAAAGCTCGAAAGGAGCAAACGCCCGAACAGCTTTAACTATGGAATCTGTATTTAAGTCCTCAAGCGCAAGATATCGAGCTCCAAGAGAATTGGAAATTTCCCTGGCAAGCCCGAACTTAATCATGCTGCATTCCGTATCAATAACTGCCGATTGTATACATTCCTTTCTGAACAGAGAAGCTATTTTTTTTGTTTCCTGGAGGGGTGGTTCCCCATACATACTGACATTTGCCTTCCCGTCAGAAATAAGAACCATAAACGGACAGGTATCCGGATTGCGGCGTAGTTCTGCCTGTATAGTTTCATAGCCTTTCATTAACCCATGAGAAAGAGGAGTCTTTCCTCCGGTTGGTAGTTTCTCCAGATATTTTTGTGCTATTTCCACACTGGAGGTTGGCGGCAGTATCAGCTCTGCCCCTGCCCCCTTAAAAGCAATAAGTCCAACCTTGTCACGTTTCTGGTAAGCATCCATCAGCATTGAAAGAACTGCACCTTTGGAGGCTACCATCCGCTGCTGAGCCCCCATGGAACCGCTGGCATCCACCACAAAAAGAACAAGGTTACCGATCTTTTTCTCTCTGACCTTCTCTCTGAAATCGGAATCATGAATTACTATGGAATTACCGTTTTTTCCCCGTGTAAACTGATAAGGAGCGGCTGCTCTCAAAGTGGCATCAAAAGCAAGGTCTGTGGTTTTTCCCTTGGGAATTTCGCTCTTTATATACTTGCCCTGTTTGGATTTCGTCAAAGTTTTGCTGCGTCGACCTGATCCTTTTCGCTTATTTCTACGAAAATCAGGTGACAATTGTTTTATCTGATAACTTTCTCCTGTTGAAAAAATTGTTTCTGAAGAAGCATCAGATTGTTCTCCAGCACCATCCTGCGTGGAATCTGACTTCTGCTCTTCGGGCTGTGTATGTGCTTTCTCTGAATGTTCTCTATGTTCTTTTTTTTTCTGTTCGTCTTTCTTTTGCTTTTCCCTCTGTTTTTCGATACTCTCATTCAATTTATCCTGCTTTTCAGAAGGGTTATCAAAAGGTTTTCTGCGCATACGATGCGGGAGGACTAATTCTGCAGCTTCTTTCACATCCTCTTCAAGCACCTCAGTCCTCCCATTGAAAGCTGCAAGCGTAATTGAGGTTTTCATCATCGTAATATCCGCTCTATGTCCGTCTACCCCCATATCGACACAGATCTGACTGACCAGTTCAAGCATGCTGTCCGAGATCTTCACATCAGAAAGCAATTTCTGCGCCAGAAGAATCTGTGCACGGAGTTCAGACTCTGCAGCCTGCCAGCTTGCTGCAAAAGCCTCAGGGTCAGCCTCATAGCTAAGTCTGTACTTGATGAGTTGCACTCTTTGGGCTACATCCCTGATTCCCTTTATATCTACGCATAAACCGAAACGATCAAGCAACTGAGGTCGAAGTTCCCCTTCTTCAGGGTTCATGGTGCCTACAAGCACAAAACTCGCAGGGTGAGAATAGGAGATCCCCTCTCTTTCAATAGTATTTACTCCCATTGCTGCAGAGTCAAGGAGCACATCTACAAGATGATCATCCAGAAGATTAATTTCGTCTACATACAGGATACCCCTGTGTGCATAAGCAAGTACCCCGGGTTCAAAGCGTTTTTCCCCTTTCTTGATTGCATGCTCGATATCAAGAGTTCCTACAACCCGGTCTTCGGTAGCGCTTACAGGCAGATCAATAACTTTCATTTTCTCAAAAGAAATATTAAGAGTTCTTGATTTAACTTTTTCAAGGCATTCCTCACACATTGTGCTTATATCATTGGGATTGCAGTGGAATTTACAGCCTTGAACTACCTCGATTTCAGGAAGAAGATTGGCTAGAGCTCTGACTGCCGTTGATTTAGCAGTACCTCTTTCACCTCTAATCAGAACCCCTCCTACTTTTGAATTTATAGCGTTCAGGATAAGAGCTTTCTTCATTTTTTCCTGCCCGACTATTGCAGTAAAAGGATAGACAGTAAAGTTATGGTTTCTCATGATTTAACCTCAACATCTTTCAGTTTCCGATAAGGTATTCTTCAAGGCTCATAACCGGAATAGACCGCTGGGTAGTTGTAGGAAGAACAGAATCCACCTTTTCCACCTTATTCATGAAGGGGAAGAAGGTAACACTGAGTTTTCCTCCTGTCGTCTTTTCAAAGGAGCCAAGATGGATTTCTTCTGTGACTTTGAGGTCCGAGCCAAAATTAAGAGTATTTTTATTTTCAAGCCGGATATGAGGATAAGTTTCAACAACCGTAAGTGAGCCGAATGTTTCCCCTACCTTTAATTCAAGAGGGCTTTCAGAAAAGTGTAGAGGATATCTCAGACTTACACATGAGTTTCCGCTTCCTTCCAGGACATTATCCACATATACGGAAAATAGGGGGATTTCAACACCATTTACGTTTTTTCTATACAAGAGAGTATGTGTACCAATATCAGCCGAATTTCCTGGAGAGATTATGCTTGAGTAAACCGCAACATTATTTCTCAAAACGGTCAGGTAGACTCTATCCGACTTTATATCATCTACTCTCAGGGTATACCCTTCTCCAAGATCCCATTCTTCACCAGAATAGAGACGTCTGTCATTATCATCATCCATAAGGATATTTACAATTCCCTGATTGTCTCCAAGATATGCATACTTCTCCCCATCCCATCCAAGCACAGAATATCCGCCATTAAAAGCATTTTCTCCATAATCCTTCATCTCTGGATTTTTGTATGGAATCCTGACAGGTGAAGATTCATAAACCAGACCACCTTCCCGGATCCAGTCTATTTCATCATCAAGGTTGAGTTCAAGTCTTTCAGTACTGAAATCATTTTCAAGATCATAATAAAGCATACCAAAAGAGTCGGCTGTCCATACACAGGAATCCGGAGAAGAATCCGAGCGGTTTACAGTTAAAGAGGTTCCTTTTATCTTATATGAGTTAATAACATCTTTAGTCATATTGTAAGAACATGCCTTATAGACATTATCAGCCACTCTGAAATCAATCAAGTTTTCAAGAATTGTTACGTAATCTCCGGGGTTCATCCTTATAGGCACTCTATTTTTCAGTTCTATTTTTTCATCTGTAACCTCTGTGACCTCGAAATTGCCATACTGGTCCCCAACTTTGATTTCAATAGGTGCAGTCGAATACTGATTTACGCTTACAAGACTTACAACCGGATCGTTACTGTTGAGAACCCTGCCGAGAGTTCCTTCAAGAATCACATACTTATTCCCGTTTATTGTAGCTGTAAAATTAAATTTTGAGCCCTCATCAACAGATTTGCTGGTAACGGGGAGAAAGTCTTTCTGGAGTTCAAGAAGAGCAGATTCATCGTTTATCCCGAGCAGTACCAGTCTATAGCCGTTCCCAAGATCGTAATCATTCCCCTGTTGAAGATCCCGGCTTCCATAGCTAACCAGATTTTCCGTGATCAATCCATCTTCAAAGACTTTATATTTTTTTCCAAAAAAGCCAGTGGAACCGGAAATGACTTTTGAAGTATACGTTGCATTTCCAGCCTCAATAAGCCCGTCTTCGGAGAAATAAAGCTCCAGCGACTCGTAATATGTGCCGGTAGAGGTTGAATAGTAAAATCCCGGGCAGTTTTCTCCATTGAGGATTACATACTCTCCGGCTGAAATATTTACGAGAGGACCTCTCTGTTCAATAGCACCATTCACAGGAATGACAGCAACTAATGACATTAAGATAAGCAAAATAATATGAGAATTAATATACTTTTTATTTTTTTTATCACTAAGATTCATAAATATCAGAAGAGTTGTAGCAATATATATTAATTTCGATTTTTGATATAAAAAATTTATTAGATTATTAGAAAAATAGCTCAATATTAAAGGAAAAGTAAATCAATCTCAGTTTACCCCTTATGATTAAAAGCATAAAGAATAGAAGAATTTGCTTCTATAGACTGCAAAATAAAATGAGCTTAAATGAAAAGCAATAATTCAGAAATCAAAAAAGGAAGAAGAAAGAATTGTTACTTTAATAGAATTTGTTGCGATATAGTATTCATAATATTAATTTTGTTGTTAATATATATGAGAATCATTGAATATTTTCGAAAGATTTATTAATCATCTATAAAATGAGTCAGTTATGGTTTCCAGCAAGGTTATGATATTCGGATTTATAGCTCTGAGCCTTACAGGTATGATAATTTACTCTCATATAGTGCCGGAAAAAGCCGTTTATCAGGAAAGCTTCGAAGATTGTAATCTTGAAGGAGATTTTCTAGAATGCAAAGATGGCGTACTTTACCTTGATACTGGAAATCCGGTCCAGACAGGAGAAGGAGTTTGGAGTAAAAATGTGAGCATTTCTCCAGGAAAAATTTCCTGGAACTGGGAAGGGCAGGATCTGGATAATTTCAGTCTCTGGTTAAAAATAACATTCAATGATCACAGGTCCATTTACTACGTTGCAGCAGGGAGTATGAATCCGCAGTCTGAAGGTGAATATTATCGGGATAAGGAAAACAGAAGGCGTTTTTCCCCAGCGATCATAGTCTCAGGAATTCCAATGGGTGCAGTTGAAAGAGATCTCATTGAAGATTATAAAAAATATTGCGGTCCCGCTGAAAATATAAAAATTGAAAAAATGAGTGCAGGTTTTGGAGACAATAGTACACAGCATAAGAATATTTTGAGTATCTCAGATCTCAAGATATACGGATAATGATAAAAGGCAATCAAAGGAGCCTCAAAATGAGCCTGAAAATGAGTCTGAAAATGAAAAAGGGTAGTATTGTGCTGATAATTATACTTTCATTTATTTTTCTGGTCTGTTCAGGATGTGTATCTTCACATATCACGGCCTCCGATGAAGAGGGGAATAACAGTAGTGGAGAAATCTCAAAAAATGAAAAGATTCTAGCAGACAATAGTGAGGGCGGTCAGGCAAGCAATCCCCTGAGCCATGAAAATATAACTTCTTCTGAGAAAGTTTCTCCTTACCTTTACTGGGAGTATGAACTTGGAGATATAAAGCCGGAAAATCTCGGTGGAGGAAGATCGAATATTCAGGACTGTGTAGCATATTCCCAGAACGGAAAGTATTTAGCTGTCGGGACAGGGAAAAACCTGACAGTTATTGATGTGCCAGGCAAAAATACGCTATGGAATAAGACCTTAAATGGAAACATTTCAGACATTTCGTTCTCGAAAGACGGGAAGTATCTCCTTGTAGGGGAAAGGAGTGCTGACGGATACATTTATTCCCTAGATGCAGGCACAGGGGTTGAAATTCACAGCTATAGAAGCGCCGACGATCTGGGAACCAGTGAGAACCCAAAATATCAGCCTTCTATATACAAGATAACGGCTGCTGATGATGCCGTATACATCACAGCAGGTAGATACTGTAAAGAACCCGGCTATGGGCTGGCCTCAAGGGTATACAGGTTCAACCCAGATGGTACACTTTCTTGGAAACTGCCAGCAAATGAAAATTATGCTCGGAGTGTAAACTGGATTGATTCAAGCCAGGATGGAAAAAATGTGGTTTTTTCAACCGGGGACTGGACAAATTCCCTTGAACTTGATGCCGTCGTCTACTCTGTAGATGAAACCGGAAACCTCCGCTGGAAATATGAAATTCCGCCTCTTAAACCTTATTTTGTTTCTACAGCTATCTGGCATGGGCTTGATATTTCAGATGATGGTTCCGTAATAACTGCATATACAGGGGACGGAAGAAAGTACCTGTTTTATGATTCAAAAGTTAAAAAACCGGGAAACGGGAAATCCGAATGGTACTCTAAAGAATTGCAATCCAATGTGACAACTCCAGAAGAACTGGAAGGAAGTGTCATCTATGCTTATGGAGAAGACGCTAAAATCGTGTCTGAAAACGAAATAGTTTACCTTACCGGAGCCACTCTTCCTGCATATTATCCCGGAAATGTCCCTATGGCACACCCCCTTGAAAATTCTCTAGTATCATGTGATGTGGAGACGGGAGAAATCTCCTGGAGCTATAATCTAGGAGGGCGTTGTGCAGGGATTTTCTGCTCTCCTGATATGAGATATCTCGTCCTGCCAGTAGGAAAAGATACGTCATCAGGAAACACTCAGGTTCACGGAATCCATGTATTCGATTTCCAGAAGCCCGGAAATGGGAATTCAAAACTGCTCTGGAAATTCAATACAGAAGGAGTGGTTGCGAGTGCTGCGGTCTCTTCAGACTGTACCATAGCAGCAGTCGAAATCCCCGTGCAGCTTGAAAATGGGAATGTAACCGGAAAACACAGGTTAATAATTGTCAGGTGAGAGAATGAAATGGAAATCTTTGATAGTCCTCCTTATAGTGATTTTGGTGGCTTCGGGATGTGCTGAAAAAAGCCAGGAATCCAATAACAATACATTGATTGAAAGCTCGGATTCAGGGATGCAGGAAACGCGGGAAATAAGCAGTTCTGCAGAAGGAGTCCCTATAGACTCTATAGTTTTCTCAAGGGCTGGAGCTCTGCTTACCCTGCAAAGTGCGACAGAACTATCGGAAATACGGGTTTACTCTGGTGAAGAACAGATAGCTTCTCAGAAAGTTGGAGAAACGGAAGGCAATATCTTTGCTTCCTTTGATTGGAATCCCAAATCCCAGTACAGGTTTGAAGTGATAACAGGCTCAGGGGAGTCCAGCACTATTGAAGCATATGCCCCCTCAAAACCTGCCCTGAAAGAGGAATATACCATAGAACTCGAAGATGTAACTCCCGGAAACATTGAAAAAACCAATGCAAATATTAGAGGTGTAACGAAATTCTCACCAAACAGCAAGTATCTCGCAATCGGGACCCATGGAGGTTCTCTGAAACTCTTTGAAGTTGCAACAGGTGAAAAGCTATGGGAAAAGCAGCTCGTTGAAGGGATAGCGGATGCAAGAATTGCAGACATAGAGTTTTCAAAAGATGGAAAACGCCTTTTTGTGGGTGAAGAAAGTCCGGATGCTTTTCTATATTGTTTCGATGTTAACGGCACCGAAATCTGGAAATTTGGTGTAGGCACGGATCTGGGTTCAGACCTCGATCATATGCCTGCCACGAAAAAGATAAAACTTGATTCGGAGGGGAATATTTATGTTGCTGCCAGCAGGGCATGTGGCTATATCGGTGAGAAATACAAGTACCTGGGAAGAGTCTATTCCTTTGATTCCGAAGGCAATATGCGCTGGAAATTCCCAGAATCCGAACTCATGGACTCTGGGGTTGCATGGATTGATGCCACCCCTGATGGAAAATACGCTGTTTTTGGCACTACCAGTTTTACAAAGGCAGATAAATGGAAAGAGGGCACTGTCCATGTTCTGAACGGAAACACAGGACAAGAACACTGGAACTATCATATCCAGCCACTTGAACCATTTTTCGATTATTCGGCAATCTGGTACAGCACGCAGATTACCCCTGACGGAGAAAAGCTGATAACAATGACAAGTGACGGCAGGGCCTTTTTGTTCAATAACTCCGAGATCATCGAGACCGGAACCCCAGAAATTGCATGGGAGAAGAAAATTTCAACTCCGATAATTGTGAGCGGTGTGCCCATTTATGGCAGTGCGAACTATGCCTACATAGTCAATGATACCCTGATCTTTTCAATTGGCAGCACTTTCTCCAAAGATAAAAACAAGGATGCTCCATTTGAACACCCCAGCGGGAACACTATCTTTGCCTATGATTATGACGGCAACCTTCTCTGGAAATGGAGAGTGGACGGATACGCCGGAGAATGTGCACTGAACGACCGTTACCTTGTGATCCCTCTCGCCCAGAACCTAGTAACTGAGGATAGAAGTGGACACGGAGTGTATGTTTTTGACGTATCAGAAAGAGGAGGAGCAAGTTCCAGGCTCATTCAGACATACAACACAGAAGGCATCACTGTATCTGCTGATATCTCGCCTGATGGCAGGTATATTGCAGCCCTGGAAGCTCCTTCAAGGCTTGAAGACGGCACAGTTCTCGGAGAATATAAAGTGCATATCCTTACCTGAGGGTGAAATATGAAAATCGTTTCTGTAACGTGGAATTCATATATTCCTACCCTTTTAAAGGCAGCAGAAGAGCTTGGAATAGAGCTTAAAGCTTACTACTCAAAAATCCTGGAGGAAAATCCCGAAGAAACTGAAGATGTGCTCGCTGCATGTGAGAACGCTGATGCTATCTTCATATATCACATAGCCAATCCCTTCTGGGAAGATTTCTATAAAAAGCTTGAACCATTAAAATCAAGCATACCCATAATCTGTGTTGGCAGCAACCCATCAAGCTTCACTCTTTCTTCAGTAAAACCCGAAATTGCAGCCACATGTTTTTCATATATTATCTACGGAGGGAAGGAAAACTTCAGCAATATGCTAAGATACCTTTTACAAGAGGTTTTTGGTGCTGAAATAGAAGTAAAGCCTCCGAAAAAAATTCCCTGGGATGGACTCTATCATCCTGATGCCGGAGAAATTTTCTCAGATACTCAGGAGTACCTTAAATGGTACGGGCCCCTTCAAGAAAAAACGATTGGGCTACTGATCTCCAGGACTTCGTGGGTAAATAACGAACTTGAGATTGAGAAGGCTCTAATAAATAGTTTTGAAAATCTGGGTTTATCCGTTATCCCTGTTTTTGCATACTCTCTGAAAGATGAAGAACTTGGAAGCAGGAGTATGGAAGAGGTCATCGAAGCCTACTTTATGAAAGACGGAAAGCCCATCATAGATTGCCTTGTAAAACTTTCTCCATTCTTCATTGCCAGCAGCAAAGCGAAAGAGAGGGAAGCCTCATGTGCAGCAAAAGGCGTAGAGTTACTGAAAAAACTTGATGTGCCTGTTTTCCAGCCTGTAATTTCACACTATATGACCATAGAGCAGTGGAAAGAGTCGCAGGGTTTAAGCACCGAGATCGGCTGGAGTGTTGCTTTACCTGAGTTTGAAGGCGTAATTGAGCCAATTGTAATAGGCGCAGGAAAAATGGAAGAAAATTACATGGGCCGTTTCCCTATTGAGGAACGTTGCTCAAAACTTGCATCCAGGGTTCTGAAATGGATAACCCTCAAGAAAAAACCTGTTGGCGAGAGAAAAGTTGCTTTTATCCTTCACAACAAGCCATGTTCGGGGGTTGAAGCATCGGTAGGAGAAGCTGCTAACCTTGATTCCCTTGAAAGCCTGGCAAGAATCCTCAACCGGATGCAGGAGGCTGGTTATAATGTAAACCCTCCCCTTAACGGCAAGGAGCTTATAGACACTATCCTGAGCAAAAAAGCAATTTCCGAGTTCAGATGGACTCCCATTAACGAGATTGTAAAGAACGGCGGAGCTCTCGCTTTTGTGGAAAAAGAAGAATACGAGAAGTTCTTCAACACCTTGAGCCCCCATGTTAGGCAGAGGGTAATTGAGAACTGGGGAAATCCTCCGGGAGAAGAGATCAACGGCATTCCTGCTGCAATGGTCTACGAAAATAAAATTGTAGTTACTGGAATACAGTATGGAAATGCTGTGGTCTGTGTACAGCCAAAAAGAGGATGTGCAGGCGCCAGATGTGACGGAAAAGTATGCAAGATCCTGCACGATCCTGAAGTTCCCCCAACCCACCAGTACATTGCGACATACAGGTATCTTGAGAATACTTTTGGAGCCGATGTGCTTGTGCATGTGGGAACCCACGGCAATCTTGAGTTCCTGCCAGGAAAAGGGGTTGGGCTTTCAGAAGACTGCTGCCCTGATATAGGGATCGGAACAATACCCCATCTTTATATTTACAACTCTGACAACCCTCCTGAAGGTACAATCGCCAAACGCCGAAGCCTTGCCTGTCTTGTTGACCATATGCAAACAGTCATGACCGCAGGAGGGCTTTATGAAAGCCTTGATGAGCTTGACAGGCTGTTAGGGGAATACGAGCAAGTAAAACATGATAAAGGAAGGTTGCACGCTTTAAAACACCTGATACTTGACGAGATTAAAAAATCGAACCTTGACTCAGAGATAAAAACTGACCATGAGACTCCTTTTGAAGAAATTGTAAGAAGGGCACATGAAACCCTCGGAAGGATAAGGAACAGCCAGATACACCACGGAATGCACATCTTCGGGCAGATCCCTGAAGGTGAGAAAAAAGTTGAGTTCATAAACTCGATTTTAAGGTATGATGACCAGGAAAGTGTGGGAAATAAGGTTTCTATTCGCAGACTGATTGCAGAAATCCTGGGGCTCGACCTTGACGAACTGATATCTGACCAGGGCCGGATTTCAGAAAATGGAAAATCAAATGGGCAGAGAATTGAGGAGATTGATTCCCTCTCAAAAGACTTTATCAGGATATTCATAAATAACCCGGAAAAAGAGCCGTCCTTAATAATTAGAGAGATTCTTGCAGCAAAAAACTTCATGGAACAGACCGTTACACAACATATTTTTAAAGAAAGATTTTTAATAGAACACGTTCTGGCAGATAGGGGTTTCGTAGGAGATAACACTGAAGAAGAAAATTTTACAGAACCTGGTATTACAGAACCGTTTTTCAAAGAACAGAATTTTTCGAGTATAAATTCGGTATTTTCTCAGGACGCTGCTGCAATCTGTGAAAGGATTCTTGACCTTGAATCCAGAATTGATGCCTCTCTGGAAATAGAGTCACTTCTCCACGGCTTTGAAGGGGGATATATCCCTCCAGGCCCATCCGGGCTTATCATGCGCGGAAAAGACGATGTACTGCCTACAGGCAGGAACTTCTATTCTCTTGATCCCAGAAGGGTTCCAACAAAAGCCGCCTGGAGAGTTGGGCAGCAGCTCTCGGAGGCACTGATCAATAAACATCTAAGAGACGAGAACCGTTACCCTGAGAATGTCGGCTTTTACTGGATGGCAAACGATATCATGTGGGCTGATGGAGAAGGTATGGCACAGATAATGAGCCTGCTCGGGGTTGAACCTATCTGGCTCAGCAACGGTAACCTGAAAGGGTTCAATGTTATTCCACTTAAGAAACTGGGCAGACCCAGGATTGATGTTACTATAAGGGTTTCAGGAATCCTCAGGGACAACTTCCCGAACTGCCTGGAGATTATAGATGAAGCTATCCAAGCTGTAGCCTCTCTTAATGAACCTGAGGAAATGAACTATCCGAGAAAACACAGCCTAAGGATGATTGAAGAAGGAGCAGATTTCAGGGAAGCTACCTTACGGATTTTTTCAAGCAAACCCGGAACCTATTCGGCAGGGGTGCAGCTCGCTGTTTATGCAAGTGCCTGGAAAGACGAGAAGGACCTTGCAGACATCTTCCTTTACTGGAATGGCTATGCTTACGGAAAAGATGTAAAAGGAAAAGAGGCTCACATGCAGCTTGCTTCCAGCCTGAAGACTGTTGATGCCACATTTAACAAAGTGGTCAGTGACGAGTATGACTTACTTGGCTGCTGCTGTTATTTCGGGACTCATGGAGGGCTCACGGCTGCTGCAAAACATGCCTCGGGAAAAGAAGTAAAGGTCTATTTCGGAGATACGAGAGAGCCCCAGCATGTTGAAGTCCGGGACATGGCAGATGAGATACGCAGGGTGGTGCGGAGCCGGCTCCTAAACCCGAAATGGATCGAAGGCATGAAACAGCATGGGTATAAGGGTGCACAGGATATATCTAAAAGAGTTGGAAGAGTCTACGGCTGGGAGGCTTCCACGCAGGAAGTGGACGACTGGGTCTTTGATGATATCACAAAGACATTCGTCCTCGACGAAGAAATGCGCAGGTTCTTTGAAGAGAACAATCCCTATGCCCTTGAAGAGATGGCACGCCGACTCCTTGAGGCGCAGTCAAGAGGACTATGGAACCCCGATCCTGAACTTCTGGAAAAGCTGAAAAACTCTTACCTTGAAATAGAGAGCTGGATGGAAGAGCTGGCAGGAGAAGGAGAGTTTCAGGGTGGATCTGTGAATATCGTGAGCTTTGAAGACGTTCCTGACTGGGATAAGAAAATGCAGGAAATCAGAAGAATCCTCAAATAAAAAAGGTTGCGGAATGAAAAACATAGCTTATCTTCTCCCTGTAATGTTACTCGTCTTCCAGCCGACAATAGCCCTTGCACAGGAGGAATTTGAGCTTGAAGAGATGACTGCATTCATGCTTCAGGTTCCGCATGGTGTGGAAGGGAACGGGCTTGCAGTAGGAGGCAGTAACCTTTCTGCACACGTTTTTTTTGAGAGCTATTATAATGGAAATATGAATGTGACTCTAGTGATCGATTTACCTGAGGGTTTCGTTCTCCGGGATACGCCTGTCCAGTCATTTTCTCTTCAGACCGAGTATGAAGACTGGTACAGGCTCGTTGATATTTATATTCCAGAGGATCTGCCTTCCGGAACCTACGATATAACTGCAACTGCAGTTGTTGACGTTGATGGAAACAAGCATACCATTGTTCGCAAAACGCAGCTCAGGGTTGCCTCAAAAGATGAAGTCGCAAATGAGATTTTAGTCTCCGGATTGATAATACCGTCAGATGAGGACGGATACGGAAACCCGAGCTATCCTTCTAATACTCTTATTATTCGGGAAACATCTCCTGTTCTCAAAAAGCTTCTAAAGGTTACAGACCTCCAGATCAACAGGGAAGAACTTACTTCAACCTTCATTGGAGTGGAGATTTCAAACAAAGGAAACAATACGGTACCAGTTGTAGTTACCTATGATATTCTTGACATCAATACAGGGGAACCTGTAAAAGCCTTCAAACCGACGCTGATGGGGATGAAAGCAGATACCTTCTGCTATGCCGCATTAACACTTCCTCCTGACTCAAATTCACTTGTAAGCCTCCCACTCTATATTTCGGATAATGCAATGGGAGGAGATTATCTGCTCAGAGTAGAAGTTAAACTCACAGGCAGTGACTGGGTTGCAACAACCCGGAATCAAAAAATAACTGCAATCTCAAGGAAATGGGGGCATATAATGATTACATTTGCCTCCACAGTGCTCGGACTGACCGCAGTCAGCCTCTTCTTCATAAAGTCAAAAGAGATAATGAGCAGGTTTAAAACCCGTAACCTTGTGCTTATTTCCCTTTTTGGCACAGTTTCTTTTGCAGCCATAAACCTGCCGATGACAATCCTGTGGGAGCTATCCCATGCCATATTCGGGCCTTTCAGTTTCCTATTTACCGGGCTCTTTTATGAGATCCTTCTTTACATGCTTATTGCCTCACTTGTTGTCCTGATCCCAAAACCTGGAGTGGTTAGCCTTTTTACGATGGTCAGGTTCCTTCTTGGAGGCTTTATAACCGGGAGTTTCACCCCGATTAGTTTTATAACGCTTTCTGTGAGTGCGGTGATTCTGGAGGTTATGATGTATACTGCAGGTATAACCGGCAAAAACCCTGATCCGGGAAACAGGTTGCGGGTGGGGATGGTGTGCGGAATTGCGGATATGATCAGCGGCTATGTCTCTTTCAGCGTTTGGATGGTGCTTTATCGGCTATTTTATAGCAACTGGTACATAATGGCGAATATCCTGATAGACGGGTTTCTCTACACTTTCATAGGAGCCTGGTTCGGAATAAGCCTGGGAAACAGACTGAAAAAGGTGGCAGAATAAGGTTGGAGAATAAAAGTAGCAAAGTCAGGGTGGTACAGTGGGAGATGATATCAGAAAACAGAATAAGGGCGGTACAATAATAGAGATCAAAGATTTGTGGTACACATATCCGGGTAGATCGGAACCGACTTTGAAAGGAGTCAATCTGAAAATAGAGGAAGGAGAATTCGTCCTCCTGACCGGACCTACAGGCTGTGGGAAGAGCACTTTACTCAAAACACTTAACGGCATAATTCCGTACGAATCCGAGGGAATATTTTCAGGCAGCATAAAAATCATGGGGACAGAAATCGGTGATTTAAACCAGGTAGAGCTTTCAAGGAAAGTAGGGCTTGTCTTCCAGAATCCTGATGACCAGATCTTTTCTACAACTGTTGAAGACGAAGTAGCCTTTGGACTTGAAAACCTCTGCATAGAAAGAGAAGAGATTGATATAAAGGTAGGAGAAGCTCTCCGGACGGTAGGAATGCTAGAACACAGGCTGAGTTCCACGAATGCCCTTTCAGGGGGTCAGAAGCAGAGGGTCTGCATTGCAAGCATGCTCGCGATGATGCCTGAAATCCTTGCCATGGACGAACCTGTAAGCCAGATGGATCCTGCAGGCACACAGGAAATACTGAACACTGTTAGGGAGCTAAACAAGAGAATGAAGATAACCATTTTGCTGGTTGAGCACAGGCTGCACGAAATTGCACCTTTTGCAGATAGAATCGTCATAATGGATAACGGAAAAATAATTTTCGACCAGCCTGTCCACGACGCTTTTGACCATTTGGAGATATTTCACAGGCTGGGTCTTCGGGTTCCCGTGCCTGTCGAGCTCTGCCATACCTTGGGGATAAAGGCGAGACCATTCAGTGCTGAGGAAACGTTTCCTCTGTTGAATAATAGAGATTTTAAAGAAAAAACAGAGAGATACATAACACATCCTGATCCAAAAAAAAGAACCAATCCTGAGGGCTGCTCTGCAGAAAATAACGAACTTTTGATTTCACTCCAGAATGTGTGGTCTGGATATGATAAAAACCGGATGGTGCTTAAAGGCATAAGCCTGGAAATATGCAGAGGTGAAAGGGTTGCAGTTATGGGCACAAACGGATCGGGTAAATCAACTCTGCTTCTAAATCTTGCATCCATACTTAAGCCGTATAAAGGAAGCATAAAGATTTTCGGAGAAGATACAAAGTTAAAAAATTCGTATTCTTTTGCAGGCAGAATAGGGTTCTTATTCCAGAACCCGGATCTTATGCTTTTCTGCAATTCAGCCGAGGAAGAGGTGATGTTTGGACCTGTTCAACTAAAGTTAGAAAATATAGAGGAAAGGACAAGGATCTCCCTGGAAGCGATGTCAATTTTAGATATCAAGCAGGATCTTCCCCAATCTTTGAGCAGAGGTCAGAGATTAAGGACAGCTATTGCCTCAGTACTTTCTATTGACCCAGAGCTTGTCCTTCTGGATGAACCTACAACAGGGCAGGATAGAGAAAATATAGAGCAGATGATGGATTATCTCAAAAATAAAGGTTACACACTTGTGTTCTGTACCCATGATATTGAGATTGCAATGCTTTATGCCACAAGAATTCTTGTGATGAGCGAGGGTCAGATTATAGCGGATGGGAAGGGAAGAGATGTCATAAAGAATACAGATATCCTCAGGAAAGCATCTCTTACCCAGCCGCCTGTTGTTGAGATTGCTAGCTATCTTGGAATTAATGCCTTTTCGATAACAGAACTTGTAGAGATGCTGGCTAATAGAAGTTGTGAAGTAGTGGAATGTTGAAGAACAGGTGGCTGAAGTGATAATATGATAGGAGTCAGATCAATTGCAGAGCCAACAGTCAAAGACACTATAATTCACAGGATGGACCCCAGGGCAAAGATCCTGATTTTGATATCAGTTGCTTTTGTAGCGGTAATACTTGACAATCCTGAGACCATGTTTTTGATGTTTCTGATCGTACTTTCCGGTTTTGCACTCGCAAGGATGCCTGCAATAAAACTCAAAACCCTTGCAATATTGCTCATACTTTTAATCTGGGGAACTGTCTATTCCCAAGCCCTGTTTTATTCCCAACTTCCTAGGACTGTGATTTTTACCATAATCCGCCCTGATTTTCCGGTTCTGGGCTGGATGACAAATGGAGGACTGTTCGTATATGCAGAAGGGCTTCAGCACGGCGCAATTCAGGGTTTGAGATCTGCTACAATCATGTCCCTTGGACTATTGATGTGCTGGACTACGGATTCAAGAGACATGTTAAACGGCCTTGTAGGACTCAGTGTCCCTTATAGCGTGGCTTTTATGGTGGTAACAGCAGTCAGGTTCCTTCCAATAATAATCACCGAAGTGACCACTGTAATAACAGTCCAGAGGCTCAGGGGTTTTAGTCCTAAAAAGTTTGGATCAGGAATTATCAAAACCTCGCTCAATATATTGACCCCTACCCTGTCAAATTGTGTAAGGAGGACAGGTACACTTGCTGTTTCTATCCAGAGCAGAGCTTTTCGAGCTAATACAGAAAGGACATACCTCAAAAAACTGGAATTTTCGAATTTTGACAAAGCAGTTGTTATGTTCTGCATTTTTGCAGCATTAAGTATTGTGATAATAAAGTTTCTTTACAACATGTATACAAGTGGAATTTACTACAATTCAAGCTTAAGACCTGTTTATGCAATTGCCAGGGGATACCTATGATAGAGATTAAAAAATTATCCCGATCCTTCGGGAATCTGCTTGCTGTAGATAACCTGAATCTGGATGTTGGGAATGAGATATTTGGACTTCTGGGTCCCAATGGGGCAGGCAAGAGTACGACAGTTATGATGCTTACAACCCTGCTAAGACCGAGCAGTGGCACCGCAAAGGTCTGCGGATATGATATTGTTAAGGATTCAAAGAAGGTAAGGTCAAAAATAAGCTATGTTCCCCAGGATATGGCAGTGGACAGAAAGCTGACAGGTAGGGAGAATGTGATGCTTTATGCAAAACTTTACGGAATTCCTGATAGGAATTCAAAGGTAGACGAAGTGATCGAAATGATGGGGCTTTCGGACCGCGCAGATGATCTTGTGGCAAAATACTCTGGAGGAATGAGGCGGCGCCTTGAACTCGCCCAGGCGCTTGTGCATAATCCTGAAGTCCTGTTTCTTGATGAGCCCACCCTTGGTCTGGACGTAGGCGGCAGAAAAAAGATCTGGGAACACATTAAAATGCTGAAAGCCGAAGGAATGACTATTTTCATGACAACACATTATTTGGAAGAAGCAGAAAAATACTGTAATCGGGTTGCTATTATTGACAAAGGAAGAATAACAGCTATCGGATCTCCTGAGAATCTTGTAAGCTCAGCAGGAGAGAATGCTTCTCTCAATGACGTTTTTCTAGAAAAAGTCAAAACTCCTGAGGAGCAGGCAGGGTTTAATTTCACACAGTTCAGGAATCTTCTGAGGCGGAGATAATGAAAGCAATATACTACTATTTTGAGAGGGATTTTGTAAAATGGTTGAGAGGAAGAGTAACTGTTATTTCTTCGCTTGTAATGCCTGCAGCCTGGCTTGTATTTGTTGGGCTTGCCCTGCCCACAAAGTTTACTGATAATTATCTTCAATTTATCACTCCTGGCATCCTTGTTATGACAACCCTTTTTTCTTCCCTTCAGGGAGGATCGCTTATGATTTTCGATAAAATACTGGGTTTTTTGAATAAATTCCTCGCAATGCCTTCCCCGAGAGAAAGTATGCTGTATGGAAAAATCCTCTTTATCAGCGTAAGAGGATTACTTCAGGCGACCGTGATCCTGTTGATAGCTGCGTTTCTTGGAGTAAGGATATTGAAACCTATACATATAGTTCTGATATATCTAACACTATTCATGTTTTCGGTTTTTTTCTCTGCCGTCTCAACCATGATAGGACTGTATTTGAGTGACCATGATAGCTACGCAGCCGTGAACAGCATGATCAGCATGCCCCTGTTTTTCACGAGTAGCGCACTTATGCCCTACGAAGTTATGCCTGCCTGGTTGAGGACACTGGCAAAGCTTAATCCAGTGAGCTATGCAATCGACAGTGTAAGAATGCTGTTTGAAGGAGGAATACCTGTTAACGGGATCATCGGCCTTGCTATAGGAGCCGGGATTATGGTGCTTCTTGGAACGTATCAGTTCAGAAAGGCAGTTGTGTGAAAAAGAGAGAATCAAGGAAAAAAGCACTTTCCTTATAGCCTAAGAAATATCTCCTTTGATCCCGAAAACACTTGAAATTAATATAAGTTAAGGGCTTCAGCCAGCCAATATAAAGACATTTCACTTGACTGGCCTGCTCGGCTCAGCTCGCACTAATAACTTCTGAAGTAGTCCTCTTGATTGATGACTATTATAAATTAATCCCTTTTGAACGAAAGAAGTGAGAGAAAAGGACAGCGGGTTGTTGCGATGTAATCGCAACCCCACGTAAATCTCTGATTATATTTGATCCCAATACACAACTCCAGGATCAAGATTTTCTAATACTCATGTTGATTGCAACTTCAGCAATATCAGCGCTGTATTCCGAAACACGCCTGAGACTCTCCAGGATCATACTAAGCTCGATATTGCCTGAACCATTGCAATCCTGCGGCTCCAGAGAAACCCCGAACTGGGAGACTTTTTTGGCTTCTACAACAATTTTATTAATAGCCTGCGGATCTTCTTCAGTCATTGAGCCTATTGAACTCTCGAAAACTTTGAAGGAGAGATCAGCCATCTTGAAGATTGGGTCATCTGCGCTGACCCCGGAGTCCATTTTAAGGACATTCCTGGAGATCCTGACTGCATGGTCTCCTACACGCTCAATGCATTTTGTGATAAGCCTGTATCCCAGGCAATCTCTGGGATGCTTGATTCCTATCTTTTCAGAGAGTTCGATATCCTCGATTGAGGCTTTAAGCTGGCGGACGGAAAGAAGATAAAAGCGGTCCACATCGTCATCCCTCTGGATGACATCCTCGGCAATCTCGACATTGTGATCCCTGAGGGCAGACATGGAATCTTCAAGCATGGAAAGCACAAGCCCATACATGTTTTTGATTACCCGGCTAAGAGGGAGGTCATTGTAGTTGAGAAGGCACTGGAAGACTAGTTCATTCCGGGATTCTTCCACAAGCTCAAGCCCTATTAGTTTCTGGCGCACGGAATCTTTGATAAACTTGCGATCATAGGCACTGAAACCCTTTTTCGTTGTCAGCCTGATGACGTCATAGCCCACAAGATAATGAGAAATAAGAATCCTGAGATTATTTTCTGCACTGTCGGAGTGAACATAATCGATTGTAGCCTTAAGGGCTGAATGTTCCTTTGAAGCCGCGCTGGAAGAAATAAGCAGGGTTCTATTGGGCATGGGTGTAAGAGTAAGGGTGTCCCCAGCTTCAAGCCCTATATCCCGGACCCATTTTATGGGGAGAGACACAATATAAGTAGAATTTCCGGTAAACTGAACTTTTCTTTTATCCTTGGTAATAAGTAAACCCCCTGAGGGCATTCTAATTAATCCTGAAGAAACTATATAGAGGAAAGTAATATATAAAGGTATCCTGAAAATAGAACGCTAAAGTAAGAAATAAAACCTCATTACCTTGTCTAATTACCGTATATAGGATCAGCGTTCAATCACAGAAAAACATAGACTTTCATTGAAAATCCCATACAGAGTCAGGCACAAAACTGATTTATGAGAAAGCGTTTTTTCCTTGAAGAATCTTTTTTGACTAGTATAAGAGACCATGTACATAGTAGAGACCATGTACATAGTTCGGTTGTTAATCTACAGGAAACTGGTGAGAACTAATTAGTTTTGATGAAAATGAAAAGATGGAAAAGAGTATAAAAATCCATCTGGAGAGACCTGGGTTAATAAACGACATATTAATTATAAAAGCAGACTAATTCATATAATATAAAGAAAAGTAATAATAAAAATAAAAAGGATTGATTAAAGGGAAAATCAGACCTGAAATTCAACTTGTTTATATTTTATCTTTTTATATCGGACGTTTCCCGGTTTCTACCCTGTTCATGTAGCTCCTTTTGAACTCAACGTACTGCTTAGCGAGTTTTTCTGCCTCCTGCTGGCTCAGGATATTTCGAGCTCTTTCAAAAACTTTACTTTCCTCTTCTTTTACATGATGGTCTATACTTTGCTTTAGTTCCCTGAGTTTAGAAGTCCAACTTTCATCCCTTTCTTCCATAGCATCCATCTCAGAGATCAGGGTTTTTGCCTCATTGTGTTCATTATAGGCTTTAGCAATAAGGTCACGTAATTCTTCTGTTTCTTCAAGCCTTGGATAGACGAATTTTTCTTCCCCCATCATATGAGGTTCAGCCCTAATCTTTATATTAAGAAAAGACACTTTTGAACTATCAGCCACTGCTTGCTGGAGAAGTTCAGCCAACTGGTCATGTTCCTCTTTAAGGATGGTATAAATTGTTTCCATACTTTCCCCTCTTTTAGTACAAAGAAGTTAGGCAGGTAACCGTATAAATAAGTAACTTTTATATCCAATTTATTTAGACAGTAACAGCAATGGCAATAATTTATGAAATTTTTCTTAAATCTTCTGTTTTTATGTATTGAAGGAAATAAGATCTCCAGGAATGGTTAAGCAGTGTATAAGATAACGCTTATTTTACAATATGAAATAGAAAGGATTAAGAAAATTCTAAGAGAGTTAATGACAAAAATAATACAAAATCTAAAGAGAGAAATAAAGAGAGTCGGCTAAGTAGCACCAGATCTGGACACCTGTAATCTTTTTTTCGTTTACTTTTTAGTTTTTAAGGCATGGGATGCTGCTGTTTAAAAGTCTTTGAGAAATCAAGGTACTGCTGAGCTATCTGTTGTGCTTTGTCTTCACTCATTACTCTCTGAGCCTCTGGAAATACCTTATTTTCTTCCTCTTCTACGTGGTGACTTACAGTCTCATCCAGTTCCTTGAGCTTGGAAACCCAGTTCGAACTGCTTGGATCCATGCTTTCCAGTTCTGATGATACAGATCTTATTTCGTTATGTTCTTCATAGGCATGATTGACAAGCTCACATAATTCTGATTTCTGCTCAAGCAGTGGATAGAAAAGCTTTTCTTCTCCCATCATATGAGGATCGAGTTTCGCCTTTATCTTGAGGAAACTCTCCTTTGAGCTATCGCGCATTGCCTGCTGTGTAAGGTCAGCTACTTGCCTGTGTTCTGCTTTCAGTATATCATAAATTGTTTCCATACTTCCCCCCCTCGTTCGAGGTATAACAAAGTATTATTTTTTTCAAAAATATAAATATATAACCACAGAGCCTAATTTATAAAAAAAGTAGCGTCAAAAGCAAGGGCTTATTCTATTTTATCACTCTCATAAGATTATTGGAAAAAGTAAATATTGGAAAAAGTAGATGGTTCAAAAATTTTGTGCCCCTTCAGACAACACCCAGATCTCACCTTCGCAGTCGGGAAAGATATCGCCCTTTTCCAGCCAGATAGTCTCACCTGTTTTGTAGCAGGAGTGATAGCCTGAAATTTCAACTTTCGCGCCTGCTTTGTGAGGCTTCCATTCGTCAATCATGTCTTCGGAGATTGTCGGCAGACCTGGTTTTTCTTTTCTGGGTCTGTACCTGAACATACTCAGGCTTCCGTCTCTTTCAAGATAAGCAGCTTCAATTTCTCCCAGACTCCGGATCCCGCCGTTTCTCAATAAAAGGAAAATATCATCCTGCGTTGGGGTGTGTTTCTCAAGTTCCTTCGAATCAAGAATCCCATTACTTATACTTATATCTTTACAGGACTACCTTCAGTCAAATCATCATACCAGGAGTATTTATTCGCCAGAGCGTTCTGTACTCTGTAAAATACCATAATGGTTGCAATTCCGAAAACCAACCATAAAATCGCAACATCAGGATAAATCATAGGGTCTCCCATAGCTGACCCAAGCGCAATAATAAGCAGAAGGTCAAAAGAAGTTAGTTGATGGATTGCCCTTCTTCCTAAGAAGCGCATAAAGATAAGTGCAAAAGTAAACATGAAAGCTGACCTGACAATTATTTCAAGAAGGAAATGACAGGGAGCATCGGCTATAAGAATCCTTGTTATTTCGAAGACCTCAATGGAAGATTCTGCCATATCAGGTAATAAAGGCTTAAAAGGGCTTAAAAGCTCTTATTTATATAATTAAACCAATATTGGAAGCAGAAACTAAAAACATCATCAGCAAAAGATATACGAACTTCTCTAAAATAAAAGGCTTGAAAAAAATAAAAATCTTCACGTTGAGATAGCAGAAAAGAAACAAAAGGAGGATTATTCAAATCCTCTTCAATAAAATATGATCAACTGAGATTTTTGCAGAACTTTAAATTCGTCCTGTACATCATTCATATCTGCCGTATTTTTCTGCTGCATCTATCATCGCCATTAGCTTTACAGGCGGCGCATTTACAGGGAATTCACATCCAGGAGAAAGAATATACCCTGATGGAGATTTCATACCTTCTTCGATATTCTGCCTGCAGATTTCCAGAAGTTCTTCATATGAACTGGTAAGGAAAAGTGTAGGATTGATATTACCGCAGATAACGTCATGTTCTCCAAAAGCTTTAATTTGTTCCTTGATAGAGGTTTCCGGTCCAAAAAGCCAGAAATATTTTCCTGACCAGTTCAGCTCCTCTCTTAATTTTCTATAATATGGAATGTTCTGGTTCTGATCAGCACATGGGTGCATGAGCATAGCATTTATTCCCAGTTCTTTTACATGGGTATGAACTTTCTTCATGTATGGGTACGCAAATTCTTCAAACATCTGCGGAGGAATCATATTATTTGACTCGGATGGTCCTCCGTCAAAAGGCAGCAGGCTTTCCGAGCCATATTTATTTGCAAAATAATCAAGAGCATTGATGAACATATCACTTACTTTATCGAGTAAAAGATGGACGGCTTTTGGTTCCATGATGAGCCATGTTAAAAATTCAGATGTATCTGCAACAACCGAGGCTGCGGTAAAATTACTGCCTGTCTGTACGGTAACCGGCATTCCGAGTTCAAAGCATCTGGCTGCAACCCGATCTGCTATTTTGTATGCACCAGGCAATTCTTTCTCAAAATCTGGGACTTCAAGTTTTTCGATGTCTTCTATAGTTTTCACAGGATGCTCGGTTACGTAAGGAGCACCCTGCCCTTTTCTATAAGGAAACTCGATTTTCCCACCAAATTCCCATGCTCCACAGGATGCATATCCATACATCGGAGTCTGTTCATAACCATGAAGTCGCATGGATGCAAACTGTGCCTCAAAACATTTATCCCCATCAGCATAAAAATCTCCAAGCGATATGCCCGTAATATTTGAGGAATATCCCTCTACAAACGGGACTACCGGAACACGGTCAGGCTTTTGTCCTGAAATAAGCGCTGCCATACGTTCTGATGATGTCATTCGTCGTGCCGTAGTATTATCCCCTGTTATATTTTTGTAAAATATGTAACTTAAGTCATAAATATATACCGAAAAGTAGCAATTCAAACAGGTATACAGGAGAATTTTCATCACACAGGAGATTTTTCATACATTTTCGATCTAATGGATTACATCACAAACCAATCGAAAAGAATGATCTTAAGCCATAGAATATGAGTCGAATGAACAATTCTAAAAAAGCAGCGATCTAATAATAATTCAAAGTTCCGAGATATCAAAATTTTAGAAGTCAAAGCTTTAAAAATTAAGATATGAATTGCGCTCTCTGTATATTGTGATTTTTCTGTGACCCCTGGCAAGCCTGTATTAATTTTTCAATCCAAGCGCATAAGTTATAGCCTTTACAAAACCTGAAAAGGCTTTTATTCTCTAAACCCAAAGTATGAAATGAATAATTTTCCGTAAATATTATTTTTGGGGATTTTTGGGTTAAATGTTAAAAGAGCTTCCCAGGGAGGTAAAGCCGTATTGTCCGACATATTGTCCTTGGAAATCAATCACTACTTATAAATATAGACCGGTGGTTTCAGGTAAGAGATATTTATTTCCCTCACGTTGGACAGGAAAACCACCTGATGGGACATTTTCAGAGAATAGGAATCTATACTGACGGTAAGCTTTCCTGGATCAATGAAGAAAATTGGAAGAGAAAGCCTGCGTATAAGAGCGATACTCTTGTCTCCGAGAATTGGGCTTTAAATAATGAACTGGGGATTGAACTGCTTTTGGAAGAAAGCGTGTGTTGTGAAGACAATATATTTCTCCGGAAGATAACAATTAAAAATCTACAGAAAAATTCCCGAGAGGTTCGACTTTTTTTTAATCATGATTTTCACTTATATGGAGACGGCATAGGAGACACCGCAATATATCAGATGGATCATAACGTTATCGTTCATTATAAGCGAGCCAGATACTTTCTTATAGGCATTCTCAAAGCAAACAATAAGAAAGATATGGTTACTGATATCGACGATTATGCTATAGGCTATGCTGAGAGAGACGGGTTAAAAGGTACTTATGTAGATGCGGAAGATGGAGTTCTCTCAAAAAATCCGGTTGCTCAGGGTACAGTAGATTCAACTGCAGGAATTAGCCTGCAACTTCAAGGCAGCAGCACAAAAGTCATTTACTATTATATGACAGTTGGAAAAGATTTTAAAGATGTCTATACGCTTAATGACACCGTTATGGAACTGGGACCTGAAAAGCTTCTGAAGCATACAGAAGAATATCAGAGGAACTGGGTAAACCGTCAAAGAATCGATCTCTCAGGGCTTGAACCTCGGCTTGTGGATTTATATAAAAGATCCCTTCTGACAATAAAGACCCAGACTGACGCAAATGGAGCTATAATAGCAGCAAATGACTCTGAGAATATTCAATTTAATCGAGATACCTATAGTTATATGTGGCCTAGAGACGGGGCTTTTGTATCAATTGCCATGATAAATGCAGGTTTTCCTGAATTTACCAAACCCTTTTTCAGGTTCTGTAAAAATGTAATCTGGTGGGCTGGATGTTTATTGCACAAATATAACCCTGACGGCACTCTGGGAAGCAGCTGGCTTCCCTGGGTTGCACATGGAGAACCTTCGCTTCCGATTCAGGAAGATGAGACTGCTCTTGTTATCCACGCTCTCTGGAAATATTATGAAGCTACCGGTGATATTGAATTTATAAAGGAGGTATATGAACCTCTGGTAAAAAATGCTGTTTTTTTTATGGATGACTACAAGTATCCAAATGATATTCCCGTTGAAAGTTATGATCTCTGGGAAGAACGAAGGGGAATTTTTACCTTTACCGCATCTGCTGTTTACAGAGGACTTCTCTCAGGAGAGAAACTCAGCCGTTTAGTAGGAGACAAAGAAACTTATAAAACATGCATATTGCGTTATTCAAAATTGAAAAAAGCAATATTAAAGGAGCTTTATGATAATGAACGCGGTATTTTTTTGAGGGGTATAAACTATAAGAATCATAATATAAAAAATAAAAGTTTAGATCGGACCGTGGACAGCAGTGTATATGGAATCTTCGAGTTTAATCTACTCCCAGCAGATGAGCCTAGAGTGATAAGAACAATGAGAAACTTAGAACAAAAACTCTGGGTTCCAGAAACAGGCGGTCTGGCGAGATATGAAAATGATTTTTATTATCGTCAAGAAGGCAGGACTAAAAGTAATCCCTGGCTTATATGCACTCTATGGCTTGCGAAATGGTATATTGCAAAAGCAAAAGAGATCAAGGATCTAGAAAAGGCTCTTGAATTGATTAACTGGGTTGCAGATAATTCTCTTGAAACGGGAATTATGCCTGAACAGATTGATTCTCTTACAGGGGAACCACTTTCTGTCGCACCACTTACCTGGAGCCATGCTGAATTCTTGGATACAATTATCAGGTATCAAGAAAAGAAAAAAGCTCTTTATGAAAATTAAAAATTATGAAATGGGGGGAATAATGTGCAGGGGGAAGATTCAGAAGAACAGGAGTTCAAATGCTCTGTTTGTCGTATGACGTTTGCAACACGAGCTGAATATGAAAAACATATGAGAGAAAAGCATAATATGAAATTGCCTGCAAAAAAGTCTTGAGATCAGTTAAATGGAGATGCTTGTAACTTCACTGGAGAAGCACCTAAAAGAATGAATATCTTTGAAAAAAGAATGAATACTTTTGAATATTATTTAGGAGATAGTATGAATATATGCGAAAATGCAAAAGTCCCGTATACTCTAGAGAATATCAAGAAATGTATGTGTCCAAAATGTCCTGTCCAAGCTAACAGCAAATGTGCAATGGATAAACTTGATAATTTAATGAAGAAATATGGAAGTGGGAGCGAAGGTAACGTTCCTAAAAACCAGGACGTTCCAGGAATCTACTGTTCAACTGGTAGAGCTACCTGTCAGGATCTTTACCCTGAAGAACAATGTATATGCTATACCTGCGCTGTCTGGAAAGAATACAATCTGCAAAATGTAAAGCCAACAATGTATTTCTGCCAGAGAGGTGGAGCAGTTTGAAAAAAGAATGAATAAATCTAGCAGCGCATAAAATATAGTATAAAGACTTGTTTCAGAGGATTTTTACAGAGCCTTTATTTTGCGTTTAGCCTAAAAATACTCAAAATTCAAATTTATATTCTTGAATCTTGAATTTGAAACAATCAATTCATCAAATGCAGTTCTTTTCTATGTTTTCCATATATTTTCAGTTAATATTATTATCATTCTTAATTTAAAACGTTTTCATCTTTAAAGATGTCTAAGTAATTGCATATCTGAATTGTATTGTTTTGGGGTGCTCCATTTATATTTAATTGATATTACATCTTCAATGCTTGGTTTTCTGAAATTGATCGAACTAGTCTTAACTCCCAGATCGCCGGCTATTTGAAAAATACCCGGAATATTTTTCTCATAATCCGATATTCGGACAGCTATCAGAATTGAGCAATTGTCAGAGGACCGCTTTCCAAATTTCGCCTTTGAAATCACTTTTCATTGAAAAAGGAAACCATGTAAATTAAAATTATACGAGTCAGATTTATGATGATTAATGATTATGACAGCACAGCCCAATTCTCGAACCCACAAGCCTTTTTGTATACTCATCAGAAGGTGAAAGCATTATTTCATGGGAATTTCCCATCTCTACAATCTTCCCAGAATTCATAACTGCTATCCTGTCAGCAATCTTGAGAGTCAGGGAGAGGTTATGTGAAATATATATCATTGCAAATCCTCTCCTGTTCTGAAGTTCCTTTAAAAGACGCAATATATTTGCAGAAGTTGAAGCATCCAGAGCCGAAGTGATCTCATCAGCAATAAGGAGTTTCGGCTCCATAACCATTGCTCTGGCAAGTGCAACCCTCTGCCTCTGCCCGCCGCTTAGTTCACCGCAATATTTCCTCAGGAAATTGTCTGTAGTGGGAAGACGAACAAGTTCAAGGGCATTTTTAACCATACGCTGTCTGTCTCCATTGGATCCGATCTTATTGATATAAAGGGGCTCTTTGACTGCATCGAGCACGGTAAACCTGTTGCTTGTCGAACTGAAAGGATCCTGGAATACTATCTGAATGCCATTGACCCTGTTTCCATAGTTTCCCACTCTGACGTCTCCTCCCATAAACAATACTTCCCCACATTCGGGCTTTATTACATTTGCAAGGAGATGTGCAAGGGTTGACTTTCCTGAGCCTGTCTGGCCGACAATTGCGAGAACCTCCCCTTCCCTCACTTCCAGACTAACATTATCTACTGCCTTAATACATCTTCCATCAGGAAGGCGATAATTGAAGCTCAGGTTTCTTGCTTCCAAAAGGTTTGCTATGCCACCTCTATGGCATGCAATTTCCCGTCCGCCTCCTGCTGGCATCAGGACTGGGGAAACCCTGCTGCATATGTCGATTTTCTGTGTGCATCTCGGGCTGAAAGGGCAGCCCTTAAATTCATCCCCTGCCGGAACATCTCCAGGAATTCCCCACAAGTCTTTATAAACAAAAATATCCGGCGTCGAGTGAACAAGACCCCTTGTATAGGGATGACGTGGAGATACTAGAATATCCCTTACAGGACCTGTTTCCACAACCTTTCCAGAATACATTACTACTATTCTGGACGCAAGAGAAGATACAAAAGTGATATCGTGAGAGATTATTAACATTGTATACCCGTTCTGCTTCTGAAGGTCAAGCAGAAGGTCCCTGATATCCTTTCGGGTAAAGGCATCAAGTGCAGAAGTAACTTCATCGAGGATCAGTACTTTAGGATCGCATGAAAGAGCCATTACTAGAAGAACCCTTTGCCTCATGCCTCCGGAGAGCTGATGTGGATACAAATCCATCCACTTAGGGTCAAGGCCGACAGTTTGGAACAGGTCAGCACATTTTATCCGTGCTTTTTCAGGGCTAATACCAAGATGTTTTGTCATAGGTTCTATTACCTGAAAACCAACTTTCATAACAGGGTTCAACACTTCAAGGCTGTTTTGAAAAACAATTGCTATATCTTTCCATCTCAACCTGTCCATTTCAGATTCGGGCAAGGAAGAGATTACATCATCCCGGTAAAAAATTTCGCCAGAAATGGCTGTATTTTCCGGCAAAAGCCCCATGATCCCAAGTGCAACAGTAGTCTTGCCGCTTCCGGATTCTCCGACAATGCCCAGGATTTCTCCTTCTCCAATCTCAAAAGAAATGCCATCAACAGCCTTGACAGTGTTAGTGTCAGTCAGGTAGCTGCATTTAAGGTCATTGACTTTAAGCAGACTCATAATCAGAAACCTTTCTTTATTTTTAGTTTGGGGTCAAGTATCCTTTCCATATCCCTGCTTATGAACGCAAGACAGAGCAGGAGAAAAATAAGCATGAACAACGGAGGCAATAGCCACCACTGCCAGTAAGGCGTAAAATATATTGACCTGAAACCGGTTGCATGATTGAGCATCATTCCCCAGCTCTTGGAAGTAGGATCTCCAAGTCCCAGAAAAGCAAGCCCTGTTTCGGCTATGATTGCATGTGAGGCTATACCGATGGTAAGAACAAAGAGAACAGGCATAACTTCAGGAAATATATGCCTCCAGAGAAGGTAAAACGGTTTTGCACCGTAATTCCTGGCTGCAATAATATAGTTGCTCTTTTTTAACGACAGCGTCTGGGAACGTGCAATACGTGCGGGTTTTGCCCAGCTGAACAGGACAAGTACAATAATTACGTTAAGGATATTCGGTCCAAGAAAAGCAGATATTACAATCAGAAGAGGAAAGCTTGGAAGAGCCATTGTCACATCAATTACTCTCATCAGTGCCTGGTCAACGTGCCCTCCAATATATCCTGCGAGTATTCCAATAGCCCCTCCAGCAAAACCTGCCACAAAAGCCACTGCAAGACCTATTGTCAGGCTTATTCTCGCACCGTAACATATCTGCGACCAGATATCCATACCCAGTTCATCAGTTCCGAGTATGTGTCTCGGACCGGGAGGCTCGAGTGAATCACCTGTGATTTTCTGAGGAGGATAAATTGTAATCACGGGAGCAAAAACCGCAATTAGAATGATACAGATTATTCCAAGGATACCAATTTTACCTTCAGTGCTGAATCTGGAGAATGCCTCAGCTGTACTGATGACTACTCTGTTAATTCTGTTATTTCTGTCAATATTTAACGCCTGAGCAAGCGAAATTATTCTGGCATTTCCAGCAGTAACAAAATTCTTTATCATGTCGCAACTCTCGGATCAAGTTTCCCATATATTTTGTCAACCAGCAGGTTGCAGACAAGTATGGAGACTGCAGTTACCAGGAGAATGCCCTGAATAAGAGGATAATCCCGGCAGATTACAGCACTTCGGAGCGTCATCCCTATGCCAGGATAAGAAAAAACATTCTCAACGAGCACAACTCCCCCCATCATTATTCCTATCATAAAGCCCGTTCTTGTCACTACCGGAAGCAACGCGTTTCTGAGTGCATGCCGTATCCATACGGTTTTTTCACCCAGGCCTTTTGCACGGGCAGTCCTGATATAATCCTTCGTGGTCACTGTAATCAGCGTATTTCTGGTGAGCAGGTAAACCCCAGTCAGCTGCGTAAGTGACAGAGTCACAACAGGCAGAAAAGCGTGGTACATTATGTCCCATGCCTGTTCTAGCGGAGCATTATAGTCCGCAAAAGGGGTGACAGCACCAGCAAGCGGAAAAAGCCTTAGGTGTACACTGAAAACCAGAAGAAGGATAAGGCCAAGCAGAAAAGGGGGAATTTCTGCAAAGGCTATCATACACGTCATCATAATTCTGTCACTCCCATTTTTTCTGTTCTTAGCCGAAAGTGTTCCGAGAAACACACCTGAGACCGTACTGATTACTGTAGCGCTCGCGACAATTAATATAGTCCAGGGAAGATGGAGCATTATTACATCACTGACCGGCATTTTGTAATAAATGCTCCTTCCCAAATTTCCAGTCATCAGGTTTTTCATATATACTAAAAGCTGTTCATGCAAAGGCCTGTCAAGTCCGTAATAGTTCAGGTAATAAAGACGCTGTTCCTCGGTCATTACAATAATCTCTTCTCCTATTTCATCTGAAGAAATGGTTGTGAACGGATCTCCGGGCATGACTCTCGGAAGAAAAAAATTGATGGCAAGAATTACAAAAAGAGTAGATAACAACCTCAAAATAAACGAATTCCTGTCCTTTTCCATCAAATCATCTGCCCCTTTACCACCCGATTATCTGCCATTAACTTTCCATACCATCATACCTGTGTATACGTCCGACTCGGAACGATAGATTCCATCTGGAGAGGCATTTTTATAATAATCCATTATTCTTTTCTTTATTTCATTATCAAAATCCCTCCCCCGCCCAATAAATTCTATTGCCCGGTCTGCCGCTTCTTTCCAGGTTAGTTCTTCTTTCCATTTGGAATGGCTGATCTTGAGCGAGGGACTGTAACCTGAGAGGTAAAGATACATGAATGGATAAATTATGCCGTTCATAGTATTCTCGGATTTTTCACCGAGTATCGAACTCCGGATCTCACGATACGCCCTATCCTCATCTCTTCTCAGAAAGTTGCTGTAATAACAGAGATTTTTCGAACATGCCATCATAGTATCAAAGTCTTCAACATCCCTTATCGCGGGAGTCATGGAGGCAATTACAAGGTCATATTCGTTCCTGAATCCAAGGAGATCTATGTCTGCCGTCCACCAGGAGCATTCAATGATATCTATCGAAAGAGATTCTTCTTTTACAGCATCTTTTAGTCTGTTAAGCATTCCGGAAGATATGTCAAGTGCAGTCACTTCTGCTCCAAGCTTTGAGAGAGGAAGAGAAAGTGTTCCTGGTCCGCATCCGATATCAAGAACTCTGGATCCTTCAGGATTAAAACCGGATTCTTTAAGAAATTCGAGGATCTCATCGGTTCTCTTCTTTCTATTTTCTTTTTCAATGTTATTGGCATAATTCACAGAACGTTTGTTCCAGAACTCCGCCATCCTGCCCTCATCCTGGATCAACACATTATCCGTGGCCTTTTTCCAGCATTCAAGCAGGTTATTAATATCATCTTTTTTCTGCAATCCCATCCCTCTCAAGATACGAAAGAATACTGTGTGTTCTTGCATGATGGTCGTACATATTCATCCAGCCGTCATATTTTGAGATTCTCCAGGCATCGTATGACGTTGTATAATAGAGCGGTATTGCAGGCACATCATTAGCAAGCAGGGCTTGCATCTCGTATATTATTTCTTTCCGCTTATTATCGTCAGATTCTTGCAGCTCCAAGGCACCAAGCGAGTTCAGGGTATCATTGTGGTAACCATATACTGCTGCACCGGATGACACACTATTTGATGACCGTGAATCTGTGTCACAATACCTTGTGCGAAGATAATCTGCATCCTGTCCCCAGCCCCCAAAACCGCTGATAAGAAGCTCAAAGTCTCCGTTCTTTAGATTGGCATCTCTGGACTTGCTCTCAAGGGATTTCACCTGGACGTCGATTCCCACCTCACTCAGCCTCTCTTTTATAAGTTCACCAATACGGACTTCGCCACTGCTGAGAGATAATATGTATGACAGTTTTTCCCCGTCCTTATCACGTATTCCATCGCCATCCGTATCACTCCATCCGGCTTCTTCAAGCAGTGCACTGGCTTTATCCGGACTGTAGTCATATTCAGGCTGGTCAGGATTATACCAGATATGGTCTTCAGGGAGTATGCCCATCTTGCCGGCTTTCCCTGCACCTCTTGCAATCTTTTCCACCAGCTCGTCACGGTCAATGGCATAAGCAAAAGCTTGCCTTACTCTGCGGTCATTGAGTTCCGGGCATTTTTTCATGTTGAAATAGAACTGGTAACCCCAGAAAGCCGGCTGCTGGACTATTCTTATATCAGGATCGGATTTGAACCTATCAAGAGTGTCAGGGGATATGCTTGCAAAATCGATTTTGCCCTGCTCAAAAGCTATTAACGGGTCGCTGACCGGAATAAACTCGACGGACCTAACGGCAACTTTAGGCCCCCAGAATTTCTCGTTTGCCACAAAGCGATACGTCCCATGTTCTTTGTTGTACTCGTCAAGAAGAAACGGACCAGTCCCCGTGACCGCCTTTGAGTCAAGGAAACTAACCGGATCTGAGATATTTTTGTAGATGTGCTCAGGTATGATTCTAAAGCTCGTGAGCTTGTAAAGGAATGTTGAAGTAGGCTGGCTCAGTACGAATTTGACAGTGCCGGAGTCCAAGACCTGGACATTATCTACAATACCCGGCTCAATTCCGCCCGAAACAGGCACATGCTCCTGCTCATAATCAAAAGTAAACTTAACATCATCTGCCGTAAAAGGCTCTCCGTCACTCCACACAACCCCTTCACGGAGATGGAACGTATATTCGGTCCCATCCGGGCTGACATCCCAGCTTTCAGCCAACCAGGGAATCATACCGCTTTCATCCCTCTCCAGGAGACTGTCAAAGATCATCCCGACCTTTGACGACCCCGGTCCCCTCGGGTATATCGTAAACGGCTGAGGATACCCACAATCCCCGCCGCTCAGATTAACAACATCCACAGCTTGTGACCCTTCAGCAGTATTCTCATTCTCAGCCAGTTCCCCTGCCTGAGCACTGTCCTGATCAGTACAGCCCGCAGTCATTAAGCTCAAGCCTATCAGGAGAACAGAAAATAACACCAGTAACCTTTTTCTCTCCATTACCAACACCTGACTTTCAGGAGCTACCCTGTTAATTTCGGAAACATGAACAAAGTAAACTAATTGCTAATTAATACATAGTGGTATTAAGATATATAAAAGTATTATTAAATCCACCTAAACCAGAAAAAAGTAGAAAAAAGGATGTTTCTAAGCTATTTTGAGTTCCACAACCAGAAGATATTTGCCCTCAATTTTATTATTTATTTATACTCATCCTGTTTTGAAAACCCGGAACTTCGGTTCCAATCTCACCGACCAAGAGACTAAAATCACTGCCGGCAGGTTTGCAACATTTCCTGCCATTTACGGTGACAGGATAGTGTGGATGGGCAACCCTGTGATATTATAAGTTATGATATTGGTATGTACGACTTCTCAATGAAGAAGGAGAATAAAATAATAACCAGCGGAACGGCATTTTATCCTGTAATCTATGGTGAAGGATTGTATGGGAAAAGCGGGTTAAAGATCACTTAAGCAGTAATCTGTTGCTGACCGGAGGACACCAGTGCTGTTGCTGTGATCTGTTCCAGAACTCCTATTAGTTCATCCACCTGAGCCGAGGTAAAAAGCCCGTCAGGACCGTGTGGAGTGATATCAGTAAAGGGTGATTCGTAAAGCAATGCAATATCTATTATTCCATGTTCGGTAAGGTGGTTAATTATCAGGTTTATGAACTCTATCTGATTTGCATTTAGGGTTTTGCCCGATAGAAAAGTAGCTAGAGATTGTTTCGCAGCCTCTCGGTCCAATCCTACAAGTGAGCGAACGAACAACCCCAGACCGTGAGATACTTCTTTAGCACGAGCGATATCTTCCTTCCTGCCCACCCCGCTTTCAGAAAGTATTCTCTCCAATTCGTCAAGGTCAGATGATGTCAATGCTATATTCATCCGAAGCTTATAAATGACGGTATTATCCTGGTGCTCCAGTAGAAAAGCACGAGTTTTGGCACGAAACTTCTCGAAATCTCCGGCAGAAGAAAAGCCAGGTAATTCCACATTAATTTCGCTACCCATTTCATCTTCAAAATCGGTAAAAATCGGCGTTCTCTGGTGTTTGTCTATCAGTTTTACCAGGTCACGGAGACGCCGCCTAAGAGTTTCCAGCATGGGAGTTGTTACATTCTCCCACCATTCGTCGGTCTGCACGTCTAGAATTAAAGCCATCTGGTCACGTACCATCGGGATAGTGGACTTTTCTTCCAGAAGACCGGCAATATTTCTCACCTTATCACGCAGGCGCTCAAAACCAGGTTCGGCACGCAGCAAAGCAAGCTGCAGGTTCAGGATAAGAAGATCAAAACGCTTTGCCTCTTCTGCTTCAGGTTGTAATTCCGAAGGCAGACTCGCAACTTCATGGGAAAGCTCGGAGAGGTCTTCGCTGGATAGCTTTATCCAGGCTTCTGGCTTTGAGTATTTCTCGACAAGCTGCCGCTTGGGACGCACTATAAAGTTATCCAGATTCATCGAGGTAATCTCATTATGCAGAGTTTCAGCAATCAGGAAGCGGACTTCAGCTTCTGTTTTCGGTTCACCATATCTCTCCGGGGTCTCAGCACCGCCTTTAATTTCAGCTTCTAGTCTCTTGTCCAGCTCGGAAAGTAACTCAAGCCGCGATTTGAACAGGCGCGTACTGAGGGAATCTCCTAGTGAACCTTCAGTGGTCTCAGTATTCTGGTTGAAGAACTCAAGGTTCTGGCAATAATCGAAAAGATAAAAGAATTTTTTATCTTTTCCCGGCCCAAAAAGGTCAGGACATAGCCTTGTACCGCGCCCTATCATCTGCCAGAACTTTGTCCTGGAACGCACCAGTTTGAAGAAAACTAGATTCACTATCTCCGGTACATCGATTCCGGTATCAAGCATGTCCACAGAGATAGCAATGTGGGGAGATTTTTCCTTGATAGAGAAGTTGTTTATAAGGCTCTGGGCATATTCAGTCTTAAAAGTGATAACTCGGGCAAACTCGCCCTTGAAATGCGGATAATTTGCATTGAACCGTTCGGCAATATATTCAGCATGAGCCTGGTTTTTGGCAAAAATAATAGTTTTGCCCAGACGGTCACCGCCAGCGACTTTTAACCCCCGCTCCATCAGGTGCTCCAGCACTTTGTCTACGGTATCTTTATTGAACAGCCATTTGTTGATGGCTTCGGCTTCTACACGGTCAGGAATTTCGCCGTCCTCATCCCCCCAATCCAGAGATTCCCACTGCTCTTTATCTTCATCGGAAAGGTCATCGTAATTGATCCCCTGGCGCTGGAATTTAAGGGGTACTGAAACTGCTTTTGGGGGAACCAGGAAACCGTCTTCTACAGCTTCTTCGAGCTGGTAGGCATCGGTAGGGACTCCGGGTTCAAGGTCAAAGAGGCTGAAAGTATTGCGTTCAATTTCATTTTTGGGGGTTGCTGTAAGACCCACAAGGAGAGAATCAAAGTAGTCGAAAATAGCCCTGTATTTTTTAAAGACCGAACGATGCGCCTCATCGATAATCACGAGGTCAAAGTGTCCTACTCCGAACCGGCGCTGTCCATTGTTCATCTCTTCTATCTGTTTCATCATTGTAGGATAGGTCGAAACAAAAACTCTCCCTTCTATATCTTTTTCAGTTACAAGGTTCACAGGTGATGAGTCGGGAAGGTGCCGCTTGAAGGCGTTTACCGCCTGATTGACAAGAGCTACCCTGTCAGCAAGGAAAAGCACACGTTTTACCCAGTTGCAGCGCATAAGAAGGTCACAGAGTGCAATTACGGTTCGGGTCTTTCCTGCACCTGTTGCCATTACTACCAGAGCTTTCCGGTCATTGTCCTTTTCAAAGGATTCTCCAATCCGACGGATAGCACGGATTTGATAGTAGCGATCGGCAATTTTTGAGTTAACATCGACTTCTGAGAGAGATTTGCGGCTCCTACGACGCTGGATTAACAGTTCCAGTTCAGCTTTTTTGTAGAATCCCTGAACCTGCCTAGGTGGATACATGGAATCATCCCAGATCCAGTGATCGTACCCGTTTGAATAGAAGATCACTGGTCTCTGCCCGAATTGGTTTTCCAGGCAGTCGGCATAAAGCTTTGCCTGTTGTTGACCTACCCGCGGGTCTTTTGTGGTGCGTTTTGCTTCCACCAGAGCAAGGGGCTTCCCGTCATCCCCCCAGAGCACATAATCTACATAACCGATTCCGCTTTCGTTCGGCATGCCTGAGACTTCAAATTCCTCATCCTTATCCTTATCCAGAGACCAGCCGGCTTCTTTAAGCAGGAGATCAATGAAGTAGTTTCGGGTCTCAGCTTCGGAATAATCGTGCGTGTCCGGCAGTAAAGTTGAAGCTTCCTTTGCCTTTGCAACCTCAACCCGCAGACGTTTGAGTTCTTCGTCCATTGCGGATTTGTCAGCCAGAAGCTCAGAAAGTTTTTCATCCTTTTCGCGCAGGCTCTCTTCAAGTTTCTGCAACTGCTCTATTGTCTGCTTCGGGATAGTTGTTTTGGGCAATTCCTCGGGGTTAAAGCTCAGTCCATCTTCAGGATTCCCCTGCCTGCCATAAGTGCGTGCCAGCCAGTAGGTTATATGGAAAAGCTCACTCACGGCTGTTACTGAATCATATTCCTTGATAGGACTGTTACTATGCACAGCCTGATTCCCAAGCTGGATAATCACCCGTGCCTTGTTAAAAACCGCCTCTCCCGCAGCCTTCTTGAACGTAGGCTCATGAATAAGAGCACTCAAATTCTCCTGATACGGCAGAAGCAGAGTATAATCATACTTATACACCCACTGCACAGCCAGCTCCAGCGCCCTGCGAGCATAAAAACAGGCAGCGCGCGGGTCAGGATAAACCGCATTTTCAGCTTTTTCGGCTGCCTCATACAAAAAAGGCCATTCGGCTTCGAGAAAGGCAAAATTGGTCATATCTTTACTCCTTTCTCTATTTTCCGGTCAAAAAATTGATTTGAAAACAGTTTTCCAGTAAAGGCTTCATGCAATAGTGCATCAAAGAGATTATTGATTTCTAAGAGGGACTGCTGTTGAGATTGTTGCCTTCTTTCTATTTCTAATACAATTTTTTCAAACATCAATTGTGTATCAATAGGTGGTAGAAAAATTTCTACATCTCTGACTTTGTTCGTACTTATTGTATTGAGGCCACTAGTTGTTCTACTTTTATAGTAAAAATATCCTTTATTACCATACAAATTCAAAAAATAAGATGCAAAATATGGTCTCATATAGTTTTCATCAAGCCGAACTTTAATTATATGATTTTGATGAGCACAATTAGCAATTTCTCCTTTCCATACAGCAGTTCTACCTATCTCTTCAATATTTCCATGTCCTTCGACAATGAGAACATCGTCTTTTTTCAGCATATATTTATTAGTTTCAGAATCAGAGATGTGGATATACTTTATCTCACTCAAATCCAATTTGTTACGAAAAACATTAGCTACACGTAGATATGGGAATAGATTTTCTTTTTTACTTCTTCTTTGGCTGTTTAAAGTCAATCCACTACTTACTTCACTAACCTCGCTTAATTTCACAACATTAAAACCTCTTGGATTTTTCATTGGATCCCCAAACATTTCTATAAAAATGGATTGAACTAACTCATCGAGCTGAGCGAGCGCAGCTCTGCGCTTGGCTCGCAGAGCCTCCGCACGGTCTAGAATATCTGCGATTTTCTTCTGTTCATCTAAGGGAGGAAGAGGGATTTTCATCAATGTGATGTCACTTAGCCTAATCGAAGGATAGGCCTCATCTTGAATGAGACAAGTTGGTGAAAAGACTTGCAGGCAATGGCGTAAATAACCTGAATCTAGATTTGGTCCGGCTATTACGGCTGCAAGATGATTCACAACATAGGCAGGCGAGGTAAGCCGATATACAAGGCCTTTTGTAGCTGACATCCCGCTCTTTGCGAATAAAACACTTCCTGCAGGAAATAAGCGTAATCGATGCTTTTTAGCTACATCTTCGCTCAAAAGCTCCAATGATGATTCTACTATTGCTCCTTCTATCAATGGTTTCAGGCTTCCAGCACGCACAAATGGGATGCCAACTTTACTAAAGTCATCAGGGTCTTGCGGTGCACTTCCTCCTGCAGCAATTTCTGCAACTTTACCAAGTTCTATTGCTGGCCAAGGACTCAACCTAGCATCCCCTCCAGTTCCTCCATCCCCTGCTGAATCTCAGCTTCCAGCTTTGCGAGGCTTTTGAGTATCTCTTTCGGGGATCTGTATTCCACTTCTTCGTACACAACTTCTTTATAGCGGTTTAGGGAAAGGTCGTAGCCCTGGGCTGCGATATCGGCTTTTGGCACGCAAAAGCTCTGTTCGGTTCGGGAACGTTTGAGTTCACTGTTATTACGCTCCTTCCAGCGGGCAAGGATATCAGGAAGGTTATTTTTCGCGTGCTCGTCTTCGTTAAGCTTGGTTGAGGGAGTAACACCCAGTTTATCTTCGCTCAGGAGAGGGGTGCGCTTATCGTCAAGGCTCCAGCCGTCAGCCTGAACATCGTAGAACCAGACATGGTCTGTGCCTCCTGAATTTGTTTTGGTGAAAAGGAGGATTGCGGTTGAAACACCGGCATAGGGTTTGAAAACGCCGCCGGGGAGTGAAACGATGGCATCGAGTTTCTGCTCCTCTACAAGTATGCGGCGGAGTTTCTTGTGCGCTCTGGTTGAGCCGAAAAGCACGCCGTCAGGAACGATAACAGCCGCCCGGCCGCCCGGCTTCAACAGGCGCAGGAAAAGAGCCACGAAAAGCAGTTCGGTCTTTTTGGTCTTGACGATTTGGAGAAGGTCTTTTGCAGTATTTTCGTAATCAAGCGAGCCGGCAAAAGGAGGATTGGCAAGGACAAGTGTGTAAGCCTCTTCGTCGCTGGCGTTTTCCTGGGCAAGGGAGTCTCTATAGCGGATATCCGGGTTTTCCACGCCGTGAAGGAGCATGTTCATGCTGCCTATGCGGAGCATGACGTTATCGAAATCAAAGCCGTGGAACATGCCGTGATGAAAGTGTTGTTTCAGTTTCTCATCGTGCAGGATATTAGGATAGTGTTCGCGAAGGTATTCGCCTGCACATACGAGAAATCCGGCTGTACCGCATGCGGGATCGCATATAATGTCTTTCGGCTGGGGTGAGGTCAGTTCCACCATCAGGCGGATGATATGGCGCGGGGTTCGGAACTGGCCGTTCTGCCCGGCGGTAGCGATCTTGCTGAGCATGTATTCATAGAGGTCGCCTTTAGTATCGCGGTTTTCCATCGGAATATCGTCCAGAAGGTCAACTACTTTGGCGAGAAGAGCAGGCGTGGGAATGGTGAAACGGGCATCCTTCATATGGTGGGCGTATGTAGAATTATCGCCTCCAAGGGTGCGCAGGAAGGGAAAAACATGTCTGTCGACCACTGTGAACATCTCAGCCGGCTGAAAGTTCTTGAAGCGGGACCATCTCATGTTTTCGTAGGGACAGCCCTCTTCGTCCTTACCCTCAGGGAAAATGCGGCGCTCCATCGGGCGTTTAAGACGGACGGATTTGTTCTCCTCCAGTGTGTGCAGGTCGTCCAGTCGTCTTAAAAAAAGAAGATAGGTAATTTGCTCAATAACTTCAAGCGGGTTGGAGATTCCTCCGGACCAGAAAGCATCCCATATTCGGTCGATTTGGTTTTTTAATTCACCACTGATCATTTTTATTCCTCTAAATAAGGTAGCTGAGGTGGCTGAAGTATTATAAAGACGATAAGAAGGCAGATGTTTATTCAATTCTCCGGGATCTACTACCATCTCATCTCTACCCAGTTTCGTATTCACTCTCAACTGCGGTCAGATTCAAACCTCTTTCATTTATTTTTCAATTATGGTTAGATCTTCTTTAGCTATTATTAGATTACAATCTCGATTACCTTAGAGGTTTGTTCCAGACTTATATTCTCAAGTATCTATCCACTATTCTTTTTAACTCTTGCTATTTTTTATCTTGTTTCTAAGTGAAAGGATAAATCTACTATCTTAAATTGTTGTTTCCTTTCGATATCCTCATTCAAGTTTTGTATAAACTGTAATACATTGAAATAAGTTTTCACACGTAACCCAAATTGTATTCGGGAAAAAACCGGTTTTATAATCTATATTTTTGGAAAAAGATGTAAATGCCAAATCAAGAGAAACTAATAGAATTTACAATTTTAAAATAAGAAGAATGAGTTTTAAGATCAATCTGTTATTGATGTTATCTTATCTAAATATAGTAATGAACACAGACTATACAGTATCAGAAAAATAGCAATTTTTTTAAACAGAAACAAATGTAGATGATTTAAGAGCCATTTTAATAAAATAAGATTCTCGAAGCGGCATTTTGGAGCTTGTATCGAAAATTAAGTTCTATGTATTATATATGCATTTAAAACAGCCTCCTGGAGCAGCAGGACTTTTTGGATAGGCTCTTAGTCCATAATTGTTACATTGAGATCTATCAGGCAACCTGATTCTTTTCTAATATGCATGCTAAAAAACATCTCCTATCTTGACTTCAGATAAATTCTTAGTTAAACAAACAGTTATACAACTTCTTTCTAAATTTGTTGGAGGGTAGAAATTCAGGCTTATTGGAGTAGATATTACAAAACTCAGAGAAAGAGATGAGAGACCAGCTCTGCTTACGAATTTTACGTAAATCATTCAAATTTTCATGTATTTCAGAATTCAATATTGAGACTTGCTTTGTTAAGTTAATGAAATAGTTTTAAATCTTTAATTGCCTGCATCTATGTTACATCTATGCTTAACTTACGATGTCTGCTGCGCTTGAGTTTTATATTTTAACTGCATAAGTCCTGTGTATAACTTTTATTTTGGGGAATAGAAAACCAGCATTTAAAAAGAAAGGGGATTCAAACTTGAAATTTATGAAAATAAAAGATTGATTTAGAGGTTATTCTACTTGTTATTCTCTGATATATGGGGGTAGGCATAAATGACAGAATCGAATCAGAAAACTGGGGATCAGGAGCTTGTTATTACACGAGTTTTTGATGCACCTCGGGATCTCGTATGGAAAGCATGGACTGAACCTGAGCACGTAATGGAATGGTGGGGACCGAAAGGTTTCACTGCGCCTATTGTCAAGACAGATTTCCGCGTAGGAGGAAAGTCTTTATTGTGCATGCGATCGCCTGAAGGGGAAGACTACTGGAGTACAGGCGTTTATCGAGAAATTGTCGAACCAGAGAAGATTGTTACTACTGATTCATTTTCAGATGCTCAAGGAAATGTAGTACCGGCTTCTCATTATGGGATGAGCGGAGACTGGCCTTCAGAGTTACTTGTGACGGTGACATTTGAAGAAGACGACGGTAAAACTAAACTTACTCTCCGACATGAAGGCTTTCCCGATAGAGAAAATAGAGATCTGGCAAAAGCCGGCTGGAGCGAATCACTGGACAAACTAGCGGAACATCTGAGGAAAATTTAAAAGGGGATCAAATCAGCGAAACATCAGGGAAATAATACATTCATTTGATCCCTCTATTAAAAGGGTTAAGAGTGGGGAAATATGACAAAAAATAATCCTACTAAGATTACCGCAGAACCTGGAAAGCAGGAGTTCATTATTGAACGAGAATTTAATGCTCCTCATGAGCTCGTTTTTAAAGCATTTACAGATCCGGAACTTTATGTGCAGTGGTTTGGCCCGCGAGGGTTCACGACAGAGCTTGAAACATTTGAGCCGAAAAATGGAGGGTCCTGGCGATATATCCAGAGAGACCAGGATGGGAATGAGTTTGTATTCCATGGAGTGAATCATGAAGTTACAGCGCCTGAGAGAATTATAAGTACCTTTGAATGGGAGGAGCTTCCCGAAAAAGGACATGTAATCCTTCAAACCACACGTTTTGAGGAATTGCCAGGTAACAGGACCAGATTAATTAATCAATCTGTTTTCCAGAGTGTGGATGATCGAGATGGAATGCTGCAGTCCGACCCCAAAATGGAAGAAGAGATTAATGAGATGTATAATCGGCTCGAGGTGTTATTGGAAAAAATGAAAAAGTAAGGATTGACATTGGAGCATCAACAACTAATGTATATTATCTATAGAGGGTGTGGGTGTAGAAAAATAGTATAGAGAATATACCTTTTATCTATAGAGGGTACGGGTGTAGAGAAATAATATAGAGAATATACCTTCACAAAAATGACAATTTTTTTCAAATTTTTCTAAATAGAATAAGAATTAGGATAATATAATACTTTAAATAAAACAAGTGCCCGGAGCGTGACTCGAACACGCGACCTCCAGATATCTCAGGAGATTAAAGACGCCTAATTTAATTGTCCCTATGAGTCTGGCGCCCCAACCATCTAGGCTATCCGGGCTTGCAACACACAAATGCACAAAGATCTATTAAAAGCTAACGATCGAAAGATGAAAAATTGGCTCACTGCACAACTATTTTTTATAAGAAAGGGGTCTGAGGATATGGGAGATTGACATTCCATGTGGTCAGAGCACATTAAAGGAATCAGTGAGCACGTTATGTTAGAGTTGACATAATGGGGTAATATATATTAAAAGAAATTATTAAGATATAGCTATATAGCAAAAATATATATAATAAAAAAGAAATAAAAATATGCTTTCAAGCTGAGCTCAAAAACAGGGAAAGCAAAAACCATATTCTGGAGAAGCTTCAACCCCTCAGAATAATATAAATCAACTCGAAGACCTGAGATCTGAGATAAATATAACATTAAATAAATATATATAAGTATAAATTATAGAAGTATGAATTATAATAGATGATTATAATAAATTCAGGCTTAATTATTAACTCCTAAGTATTAACTCCTAAATTTTCAAGCCAGACTCATTAAGCAGCCAGCCAATCAGGACTAAATAACTTCCTGAGAAAGAGTATCATTCTACGGTTTGAAGGCTGTTAGAAAGAAGAAACCTGATACTGACGTTTCACAATAAAGATTTAACTTACTTGAATACCTGGATCAGAACTCAGATGAGGAAATCCAATGAAAATAAAAGCAAATCTCATATCCGGAAGAACCGCCGCCCAGGGAGCACATCTGGAAGCAAAGACGCATAAAGGCTATTTTGATGCATGTGCTTACTGCGAACTCAGTCCCTCTGACCTTGAGAGGCTTGGCGCCACCGAGGGAAGCAGCCTGAAAGTTATCACCGAATTTGGGGACGTGGTGGTTTTTGCAAAGGTGAATGAAGGAAACCCGGACGGGCTTGCCTTTATCCCTATGGGTCCCTGGGCAAATGCGGTGTTGAACCCTGATACACACGGCTGCGGAATGCCCGGATTCAAAGGCGTCCCTGCGGAAATTGAAGTTACGGATGAGAAGCCGCTGGATATAAAGTCCCTGATGAAAAAGTACAGGGAAGCCTGAAATCCTATGGAGCAAGAGAACCACATTTCCAATTAAATCCGGGAATCTGAAAAAATCGGAGGAAAAATATGCCAGTAATTAAAGACGCAGTCTGCTCCCTCTGCGGGTCGCTCTGCGACGATATCACAGTCACGGTTGAAGATAACAAAATCACAAAAATAGAAAACGCCTGTATTCTCGGACACAGCAAGTTTGTAGGCATGCTCGAACATGACAGGATAGAGACTCCCATGATCAGGAAAGATGGGGAGCTTGTCCCGGTCTCTTATGAAGAGGCGATTGAAGCTGCCGCAAAAATTCTGGTGAATTCTAAGAGAACGCTTTCTTACGGCTGGTGTTCCACTTCCTGTGAAGCGGTCAGCAAAGCTATCCAGCTAGCTGAAGAGACAGGCTCAGTCATTGACTCTACAGCAAACGTATGCCACGGACCAACAGCGCTTGCTGCACAGGAGAAAGGGGCTCCCTCAGCCTCTCTTGGGGAAATAAAGAATAGGGCAGACGTAATTATATTCTGGGGCTGCAACCCGGTACATGCTCACCCAAGACATATGGTCCGTTACTCAAGCTTTTCAAAAGGGCTCTTTACCGAAAAAGGGCGGAAAGGCAGGAAAATGATAGTTATCGATGTCAGGAAAACTGATACTGCAAAACTGGCTGACAATTATATAGAGATAGAACAGGGCTCGGACTTGCTTCTGGTTACTGCTCTTCGCTCAATTGTAAACGGGCACGAGGATGTCGTCCCGGAAACCGTTGCAGGCGTTCCTAAGGCTAAAGTTGTTGAACTTGCAGAGACTCTGAAAAACGCAAAGTTCGTCTGTATTTTCTTCGGGATGGGAGTAACACAGTCCCGTTCCAAGTACAAGAACGGGGATGCTATGTCCTCTTTAATTTCAGATCTTAACCAGCACACAAAAGCTGTAATGATCGGAATGCGCGGACACTATAATGTCACTGGTTTCGGGCAGGTTGCAACCTGGGAGACCGGTTTCCCGATGGCAATCGACTTTTCCAGAGGATATCCTTACTATAACCCTGGAGAGACCGGGGCAAATGACCTTCTTGTGCGTGAAGAGCCGGACGCTGCAATAATTGCTGCAGCTGATGCAGGGGCTCATTTCCCTCAGAAAGCAGTCAGACATCTTGCAAAAATCCCTGTAATTCAAATTGACCCATACCCTAACCCAACAACTGAAATTGCAGATGTGGTGATCCCGGCAGCCATTGTGGGAATAGAAGCCGAGGGAACGGCTTACCGTATGGACGCAATTTCTCTCCGCATGAAGAAATTAATTGAATCAAAGTTCAAGACCGACGAAGAAATAGTAAAAGACCTGATCACAAAAGTCAGGGAATTGAAGAGAGGTGCTGAAAATGTCGGAAATCCTGATTAAAAACGCAAACGTCTGCGACCCTGCACAGGGGATTAACTGCGAGACAATGGATATCTGCATAAAGGACGGCAAGATTGTAGAAAGTGTCTCCGCAAATGCAAAGGTTATCGATGCCAAAGGAAGGCTCACAATGGCAGGGGGTTTTGACGGGCACACCCACAGCGCCGGCAAAATTAACGTAGGACGTTTCATTAATCCAAACGATGCAAGGAAAAACCTTGTACCCGGGCTTTCCGGTCAGGTTGCACGTACCGAAAAAACAAGAGCACAGGTAGGGTACAACACTCCCAACACCTATGCAATCGGGTACAGGTACGCAAAACTTGGGTACACAACTATATGTGAAGCCGCAATTCCCCTGCTTGCTGCAAGGCACACTCATGAGGAGTTCAAAGAAATCCCGATTCTTGACAAAATGGGGCTTTCCCTTTTCGGAAGCAACTGGCAGGTCATGGAGTATATACGTGACAAAGAACCTGAAAAACTGGCAGCATACATTGCCTGGGGTCTCAGAGCTTCAAGAGGCTACGGGATAAAAATCGTAAATCCTGGAGGAGGAGAAGCCTGGGGATGGGGAAAGAACGTGAGCGGACTTTATGACCCTGTCCCGAACTTTGATGTAACTCCTGCCGAAATTCTGCTGGGACTTGCTGAGGTTAACGAACGTCTGAACCTTCCTCATTCCGTACATGTGCACTGCAACAACCTCGGAAAACCAGGGAATTATGAAACTACAATAGAAACTATGAAGCTCTTCGAGAAGGTTAAACCTAGCCGGAACAGGCAGGCTCTCCACGTAACTCACGTGCAGTTTAACGCCTATGCAGGTACCTCCTGGAGAGACTTTGAAACAGGAGCTCCCATGGTTGCAGACTATGTGAACGGGGCAGACCACCTGACTTTCGACCTTGGACAGATAATCTTCGGTCCCGCAGTAACCATGACCGCAGACGGGCCTGTGGAATATGCAAATGCAAGAATGCTGCACGAGAAATGGAGCAACCAGGATATTGAGCTGGAAGACGCATCCGGTGTCGTACCTCTGTTCTACTCTCCAAAGAACTTTGTAAATTCCGTGCAGTGGGCAATTGGTCTTGAACTTGCCCTGCTCGTGAAAGATCCCTGGAAGGTTATGTTTACAACTGACAGTCCGAACGGCGGTTCTTTCGTGAACTATCCTGAAGCTTTTACCTACCTCATGAGTGCAAAAAGAAGGGAGGAAGTCATTTCTGGCTTTTCCAAGACGGCGCTTGATAGGATGGTACTGCCCGGAATTGATAGGGAACTGGATTTCTATGAGCTTGCAGTTATGACCAGGAGCACTCAGTCAAGGATGTACAGCAGACCTGAGAAAGGGAATCTTAAGCCAGGTTCTGATGCCGATATCGCAATATATGATATCCTGCCTGAACAAATTGACCCTTCGACAGAGTATGAGAAGGTTAAGAAAGCTTTCTCAGGTGCAGCGTATACTCTCAAAGACGGGGAGATTGTCGTAAAAGACGGAGAGATCGAAGCTACTCCGAAAGGCAAGATCTACTGGGTAAATGCAAAAGTCCCCTCAACCATTGATAGCGCAATGCAAAAAGACATAGATGTCAAATTCAGGAAGTACTACACTGTGAGCAAAGCCAACTATATGGTTGAAGATATGTATCTCCAGAGACCTGTTGAGATCACAACGGAAGGGGTGTTCTAAATGCAGGTTGTAAAACTCTCCCTCAAAGAAGCCAATAAAATCCCAATCGAAGCCGATGAAGTAAACCCTGACAATTTTGCAGGCAAGACTGAAGAGGAGATAAAGGCGATTAAGGTCTGGTATGGAAACGACCAGTACCACCTTGGCGATTTCTTCAATGTAAAGGTAGAAGGAAGCGACTCCGTTGAGAACACAAAGATTGTTTTCGAAGGCGATGTCTCAAGAGTAAAGCGCATTGGGCAGAACATGAGTGCCGGAGAGATAGAGATCAACGGCAATGTGGATATGCACTGCGGCTTTGGTATGAAAGGTGGGAAGATTGTAATTAATGGCGATGCTGACAACTGGCTTGGCTGTGAGATGACAGGTGGAGAAATTATACTCAACGGGAATGCCTCTTACTATGTAGGGTCAGGTTACAGGGGAGAATCTTGCGGCATGCGTGGAGGGAAAATTACTATCAACGGCAATGCCAAAGACTACCTTGGAGAACACATGTGCGGGGGAGAAATTCTCGTGAAAGGCAGTGTAGGTCTCCTTCCTGCAATCTCAAACAATGGTGGGAAAATAATAATTGAAGGCAATGCTACAATGCCTGCAAGTGAAATGAAGAGCGGTATGGTTATCATTAAAGGTGAAACTTTCGATCTCCTGCCATCCTTTAAAGAAGAAGGAACAGAGGAGTTTGGAGGGGTTACTTACCGGAAATTCACTGGCGATGTTAACGTCGGTGGGAAAGGGATATTGCTGATAAAGTAAAGCGGCATCTTTAACTGAAAATTAATAAAATTGAGAATTAATTAAGCCCCCAAAAAGAATTAAATTGGTGGATAAGATCATAAACGGGTTTAATTCCCAGAAGACTCTTCATCTTATCCGTTTCTTATCCACCATATTGGATCTTAAAAGTAGAATTACCGGAATTGTCTGTTTTAACGGGATTAAATTTGACTTTTTTTGTTTTCTTAAGATATTGAGTTTGTGTACTTTCTTCAGGATGATTTTTTTAAGAAGATTTGCAGCGATATGCCAGTCATTTTAACGAATTTGTTATCAGATTTCATGAGCTGCGGCTCTTTATACCAACAATGAAGGAAATTTGAATGGGATAAGAAGGCTAGGTAAGGAAAGCGAAAAATGAAGTGTAGAAAATTAAAGGATATAAAAGGGTAAAAGACATTACCCTCGCATAAACATCAATATCCTGTTGCTTCAGCTAACTGTCTCACCTGAGTACTGTCAGCAGTATTTCCGAAAACTACCAGCACATAGTTTTCGTTGCTCCAGATATAGGAGTACCTGGGGACAGATTTTCCTCCAGACGTTATATAATCAGTTATTCGGACAGCCGAATGTCCGTTAAAGGATTCTTCCACAAAGCGGGAACCATTCTGTAACGGCGGGAAGGAAGATTTGTATGCACTAATCAGGTTATTTGCAGCTTCAGCATCCTCAAGCTCGATTACATCCAGATAGAAGTCCGACCCATTGTATTTGTACATCCCTTCAGATCCACCTATAATTCCGGAAACATTCTCTGCGTTATAGTCATTTTTGATATCAGTTTCATTAAGAGGGAGGGATCCAATGTATTCAAAACCTGCAGGAAGGTTTTCAATTTCGCTAATATCAGCCGCAGTTCCATCAGGACTTACACCTGTTCCCGGATTATCCTGCCCTGTTCTGTTATCATCTGCAGAATTATTGTCACCGACGCAGCCTGAAAACGCGATCATTAAAGCCACAAATACAGAAATTAAAGCCATACTTTTTTTCATAAATCCTCACCTTGATCTTTAAAACCCTGAAAAACCAGACGGTTTATAGAATCAGGATTTCAGATTTAAAAGAATTGCCAGAACTAAGAAATCAGGAGATAAAAAGGTATCTGCGAAAAAAAAACCAAAAAAGAATTGAAAGAAAGAAGGGTTAGGAAAACCCTTCAATCAGAGAATTTAGTTGTTCCTCCTGACGAGATAGACAACTGCAAGGAGTCCGGCAAGTCCAAGGACAACTCCGAAGCCAGGTGCGCCTTCGCCGCCTTCTTCTTCAGGAGTGTCACCTACGGTTGGTTCCTCTACAGGGGTCTCTCCCGGTTCGGTTACGTTCTCATCAGGAGCAGTTACGTTCTCATCCTCAGGAGCGGTTACGTTCTCCTCTCCAGGAGCGGTTACGTTCTCAGAGGGTCCTTCTTCCTCATCGTCGATTTCACTGACTTCGCCAACAGTTCTCTCAACGAATGGGTAGTACCTGAGCTCGTTGGCTGGAGTGTCAGCGACCTTGAAGAACATGCCTTCAGCGATCTCTTTTTCAGAGTCTCTGGTCAGGGTGAAGGAATCGTCATTGCGGATCACAAGGGTGTCTCCCTGGATGGAAACGTCGTTAAGTTCGCCGAATTCGTCGTCAGACTCAATGGTCATTGCGTTTGCGTAGTCAATGAGCCAGAGACCTTCGATCTGGGCAATGCTGTCGACTGCACCCTGGAAGACCTGGTTGACATGTACTCTGAAGACAACAACATCATCTTCATCCTGGATGTCATCAAGTTCGACTTCCCAGTTGCTCTGGCTTGAATTAACGACTGAGATGATCTCATCATCTACGAATTCTCCGTCCTTGGTGAATTCGAGCCAGACTTTCTCACCTTCAACATCGACCTGCTTGGCTTCGAGAGCATAGCCTTCGCCGAGGTCAAGGGTTTCACCGGTTCTGATGGTGTACCTGTCATCGCTGTCAAGGATGAGCTTGGCAAGCTTGTCAGCGCTGTTGGGTTTCAGTGGGATGTACTTCTCTGCAAAGAAGCCGAGAACTGGATACTGACCCCAGTCTTCATAGTCAAAGTCAACATTCTGAATGGTTGTCTGGTAGACAAGACCGCCGTCAGGAATTACATTTCCGCCGTTAAGTCCGGTGACAGAAAGGGTCTCTGTGGTAACATCATCATCGATGTCGTAGAAGAAACCTGCAAAGTTAGTTGCATCCCAAGTGAAGTCACCGGTGGCAACCTGTCCTCTGACTTCATAGGTTCCTGGGTCTGTAATTTCCTTCATGACATAGAACCTGAGGACATTGGATGGGGTGTCAGCGACCTTGAAGAACATGCCTTCAGCGATTTCCTTTGTGGAGTCTCTTGTCAGAGTGATGGTATCGTCATTGCGGATCACAAGGCGGTCTCCCTGGATGGAAACGTCATTAAGTTCACCGAATTCGTCGTCAGACTCAATGGTCATTGCGTTTGCGTAGTCAATGAGCCAGAGACCTTCGATCTGGGCAATGCTGTCGACTGCACCCTGGAAGACCTGGTTGACATGCACTTTGAGGACAACAACATCATCTTCGTCCTCGATGTCATCAAGTTCGACTTCCCAGGTGCTCCTATCCGGATCAGTGACTGAAATGATTTCGTCATCTACGAATTCTCCGTCCTTGGTGAATTCAAGCCAGACTTTCTCACCATCAACATCGACCTGCTTGGCTTCGATAGCATAGCCTTCGCCGAGGTCAAGGGTTTCACCGGTTCTGATGGTGTACCTGTCATCGCTGTCGAGGACGAGCTTGGCAAGCTTGTCAGCGCTGTTGGGTTTCAGTGGGATGTACTTCTCTGCAAAGAAGCCAATTACACTGTAATTGTCCCAGCCTGCGGCGTCGGTGAATTCATATTCAACCTGCTGAATTTGGGTCTCATAGACGAGCCCACCCTCTCCAATCACGTTGCCGTTGTTTCCTGGAACATTTATAATGGAAAGAGTTTCAGTTGTAACATTGTCGTTAATGTCATAGAAGAATGCTGCAAATTGTGTAGCATCGATTGTAATACCGTCGGTACCGACGATTTCCTGGATGTTAGAGCCGTTGAACACAGGGCCGCGGATCTCAATTGCATCTTGTGCACTTGCGGCGGATGCAAATACAGTAAGAAGCATGAGAACAGCCAGTGTCACTGCTGCAAATCTCTTCATTTTATTGTTCCTCCATGTTTGTTAAGATATGTCGTATGTAAGAAGAAGTGTCGGGATCAACACTTTAAGGGTTTCACCATTCTTCACCAAATCAGACTTTTATATATCGTCTATTGCCGAAGAGGTTTTCATTCCCTCCTTATCCCTCTAAATTGGATTACAAGTGTTCTATAAAATAATTGCCTTATTAAATCTTTTGTGGTCTATTTTAGGGAAATTAAACAGGAAAAGCGCAAAACAACGATGTAAATGACGGTAAATGTCGAAATAGCTAAGGCAGAATATTCGTCAGAAATAAACTTAGAAGATAAATTCGAAATACTTATAAAAGACTATAAAAAAATGTAGTATAATTAAGAGCTTCACACTATAATTTCAAATCAATACTAATTCTACAATCGAACTGGTAAACTTCTCCTGCTGATAAGCTTTTTCTGCATCACATCTTAAGTTTTTTCGAGTTTAATAAACTTTTGACATGTTATGAGATCAGATCCAGGCTAATATGTTCTTATGAATCTATTAGTCGCCCAAAATTAATTGAGATAAATCCGAATTTGAAGAGTTCAGTTCATTTAGATAGATCTGTCTTTAGACACGGCGTCCTGAAAGAGCACATACCCAGATACAAGTGATATCATACTTAATACAAATGATATCATACTCAATCAATACAAATGTATATCATACTCAATACAAATATATCCATACTTAACGTGATATTATACTCAATACAAGTGATATCAGTTTGAGGAATATTATAAGAATCGGGGCAATGGTTCGGAAAATTGTGATACAGTTAAATAGTTTTAAAGATTTATTATAAATACTTCCTTAATATTTATAATGATATTCAAAAACTCATTACATTATCTGCAGGAGAAAAAGATGTCATTTTAGAAATTGACGACATAAAAAGAGAAATATAAAAAGAGCATTATATGATACCATAAAAGAAAGCAAAAACTGCCACCATATGAATAAAAGAATAAATTAAATAAGAATGTGAAACAAGGCAAAATTTATTGAACTAAAACAAGGCAAAATTATTGAACTAAATATAGCGTAGTTTTAAAACACGAAGGGGAATTTGCTTTGGAATGTAAAAATGTTATTCAGGATGTCATATGCAGAATAAAAGCTATGAAAGGCGTTGAAGATACATACGTTTTGAGTGAGGAAGATAAAGAAAAAATTCTCGAGCTTGAAAAAAAGGCTGAAGGTGCTGTCCTTATGGGATTGGGTGTGGGAGACAACCAGGGAATTAAGGAAGTCTTCAAACGTCAGATAATCATAGCCTTTACAACTAATATGGATTATGTCTGGCCCGAAGGACCTAACGTAGTGCTTATGCAGTACGGAGAAAAGATTGGTGAGGATATTTACGACTCCAAGAAGCTTGAGGAATGTAAAAAATGCGAGGATATGCTGGTTATGGGAAACCTTGTAATCTACAAAAACGCAGTGCCTAAACCAGGAAGTGTAAAAAAAGAACCTATAACTGTCGTCCTACCCCCACAGAGATGTCAGGATGTAGAGTGCGTGGAAGGGGTGACCAATGTTGTACTTGCGTCTCCATCCACCCCATCGGATGAGTATATAAGATCTTTAATGGGTCTCAAGCCCGCAGCCGGACTCGGAACTTTTATTATTGGGTTCGATCTCTGCTAGCTAAATAATAGATCTATGCAAACCTCATTGATACAAAGACGGAGCCTGCTCTGTTATTATATGCATTAAGCTATTATATGCATTAAGCTATTATTAAGCTGCATTGTTGCAGACTACAAAAAGTTAGATTAAACAGCTTTTTAAAAGCTAAAAAATCTTTTTTAACATCTTACAAATAAATTTTTAGCCCTCCCTAGAAAAAAACCGGGATTTGGAAAACCGGAAAGATGGAACTTGAGATGAAAGAAAACGGTTATAATAAGGCGTGCAGGGAAATTCTTGAAAGAGTACTTGCAGGCGAAATAAAAGATGAGAGTCAGTTAAATAAGGTAAAAAAAGAAGTCAGTAAGCATTACCATCTAGCCAGCCTCCCCAGAAATGGAGACATCATAACCAAGGGGACAACTGAAGAACAGGCAATAATCAAAGAATTCTTGAAACGGAAGCCTGTAAGAACAATTTCCGGAGTTGCGGTAATTGCTGTAATGACTTCTCCAGCACCATGCCCTCACGGAGTATGTCTGCCATGCCCGGGGGGTCCAAACTCCGCTTTTAAGTCGCCCCAGAGTTACATGGGAAGAGAACCTGCAGCTATGAGAGCAATTCAGCATGAGTTTGACCCCTATGCCCAGGTTAAATCCAGGCTCTCCCAGCTTAAAGAGATCGGTCACGACGTAGAGAAAGTGGAACTTATAGTTATGGGAGGCACGTTTTCTGCACGCAATCTGGATTACCAGGAGTGGTTTATTAAACGCTGCCTTGAAGCAATGAATGATTTCACAACAAAGGAGTGGAGGAAGAACGCCTGGAAAATCGGGAAATCTATACCTTATATCCCTCTTGAAGAAGTTCAGAAAGCCAATGAAAAAGCGGATATCCGCAATGTAGGAATAACATTTGAAACACGTCCTGACTGGGCAGCGGAAGAACATGTGGACGAGTTCCTCAAGCTGGGAGGTACTAAGGTAGAACTCGGGGTCCAGAGTGTTTATGATTTTGTGCTTACCCGCATGCAAAGGGGTCATGGCGTTGCAGAGGTTGTCAGGGCTAATCAGATATTAAGAGACAGTGCATTTAAGGTCGGATTTCATATGATGCCTCATTTGCCTGGCTCGGATTCAAAGCTGGATCTCAGAGGCTTCAAAAAATTGTTTGAAGACTCACGCTTCAGACCCGATTATCTCAAGATATATCCTACACTTGTAACTGAAGGCACTCCTTTATACAAACTCTGGGAGGCTGGAGATTATGAAGCCCTTTCTGACGAAGAAGCTGCCGAACTTATTGCAGACGTAAAGGGAATTCTTCCTAAATGGGTGAGACTCCAGCGCATTCAGCGCGATATTCCAGCCCACCAGATATTTGCAGGAGTCCGAAAGAGTAATCTAAGACAGCTTGCAGAAGAAAAGCTGAGAGAGAAAGGAGGAAAGTGCCGCTGTATCCGCTGCAGAGAAGTCGGACATACTGGCTTGAGAGGGAGAAAGGTAAATGAAAAAGACATCGAGCTGACTGTAGAGACTTACGAAGCTTGCGGGGGCATAGAACATTTCATTGCGTTTGAAGACCTTGCTGCAGATGTCCTTATTGGATTTACCCGCCTGCGTTTTCCTTTTGCTCCTTATCGCCCTGAACTGCAAGAAGCCGCCCTGATAAGAGAACTGCATGTTTATGGTTCAATGGTACCTGTAGGAAAAGGAGCAAAGCAAACGGATTGGCAGCATAGAGGATATGGAAAGGAACTTCTGGAACAAGCAGAGAATATAGCGCGTGAAAATGGTTACGAGAAGCTTGCTATTATTAGCGGAATAGGAGCCAGAGAATACTACAGAAAATTCGGCTACACTCTTGATAACGTATATATGTCGAAGATTTTGAGAAGTTAAAACAAGCCTGCTACTTTCGCGTAGGTCACTATTTTTAATTTAGAGATTTTTGAAAATAAAGTAAAAGCACTGCACTTATAATACTGCATAGGCATAATAATACTGCATATGCCTTAGAAGATTTTCAATGCCGTTAATTTAATTTTCAGTGCCACTGATTTACAGGTTTGTAATTTTCAAAATGCCGAGAATGAAAAATCGTAGCATTTAGTAATTTAGTCTCTCCTCCTTATATAATGAGCATTTTAGTAGCTTGGTCCCCCTTATATAAAGAGCATTTAGCAATCTGATCCCTCCCTTTTATATAATGAACATTTAGTAATCTGGTTTCTTCTTTTATATGATGAGTATCTTTAGTGAGATTCTTTAATGAAAAAATTTCTTTTGTTAAACCCGTTCATTCAAAAGAATTTTACAAGAAAAAAGCTTTACAGAAAATATTAAATAATATATTACAGTATCGTATACGTATTCATCTCAAATATATAAAATAGTGTAATATAAATAAATGTCACCAGTAGACTTACTAGTTTATCTCACAAATTGATTTTCAGAATTTCTTTAGATATATTAAAGAAACCCTAGAGTTAGACAGATTGTACTTAAAAATTAAGAAAATGGGAGAATAAAGATTACCTCATTCCTTGACTCAATTTATATAACATAATAGAAAAAGTTGAAAATAAAAGGAAAGTTCATAAAAAATTAAATATTATATGCCCTTAACATAACAAAAACCTCAAATATAAATTAAGGTTTTGAAAAACAGTTTGTAATTCTAAAATTCAAAATGAATTCAAAAAATAATTGAATTTTAGGGTTAACAAATTCAAAGGGTTCAAAAAATAATTAAGTAAACCCGTGATGTAAGAATTAAAAACTTCATGGAAGTTTCAAAAGTTAGTAAAAACATAAAAAATCCGGAATCCCTAAAATCCGGAAAGAACTCCTAAAAACCTAAATCTCGAAAAAACCTGAAGGGGCTCTGATGAAATAAAATAGCTCTAAAGAGCCTCCTAAGAATTTTAAATGAAACCCTAAAAATCCCTAAAAATCCCTAAAATGCTCTAAAACGTCTTAAAATACCTGGAAACGAACGGTGATAAAAATGAAAATTAGAGTCGTAAGTTCAAAAGAAGAGATAGACACTTTAAACATTAATGAGGAAATTGTCCATCTTGCATTCAGACCATCTAACAAGGACATTTTTAAACTCATTCTAAAGTGTCCAGGAATAAAAGCGATCCACATCCCAAGCTCGTACAAAAAAACGATTTCAAGTTCTGCACAGATGTATCTTTCAATGCAGAATATCGCTTTACTTGAGGGCGATGTATGGGGTCACAGGAAAGATATTAACGAATACTCCGAAGTATCACAGCATGTTTTTGACCGCATACAAGAACTCAGAGATGAAGGGCTTTCCGATGAGGAAACTATTGAAAGGCTTGTAAAAGAAACAAGGCTCAGCCCGGATTTTGTAAGTTTCATTATGTCGAATTAAAAATTGTGCAGTCGATCAAGAACCTGATCAGCATTCATTTTCCTTATAGAATTATGCAGCCGGTCAAGAACCTGACTGGCATTTATCTTTCTTATAGATATTACTCAAATTCATTATGCGGCTCAAGCTCTTTTTGATTTTCGCATAAATTACTCTTATGTACAATTTCTTCTATTAATTGCGTACAATTATTATTCTTATATTATTCTTATATTAATACATACAATTATTTCTTCTAGTAATTACGTACAATTACTACTCTTCTATTAATTATGTACAATTACTACCTTCTCTCAATTTGCAGAAATTTGTTTCATAAAATTGAATGCTAGTTAGTTTCAGGCGATTGATGACAGATTCAGACATGTATCAATTTCTCAGTAATGTAACCTGTTTAAGCCCCCAGTATGTAACCTGTTTAAGCTGACATACCTCTCCTATTTACTCAGGGTGAAAAGGTTGCGTTCAGAGTAGAAGGTTTAAGTAAAATAGCGAAAACATTTAACAGGATTTCATGACCGAGTTTGAACGCATGCTTGTAAACTCACTTAATGCATACATTGAAGAGAATGGACTAAAAGCTATATCCTACAGGCTTAAGCAGCACAGATTCACTCCACAGTTTCTGGATGTGCTTGTGGATTCTCTTAACCCGGATCTATACATGGGAATCGAGTGCAAAAGCATTTCAGTAGGCAAAGGAGCAAATGCACTTTACTTTTCTCAGCATTTTACCGTGGATAAAAACGGAATCCATCAGATAGAAAGAATTTCGGATTACCTGAACAGATCAGGAAGACGCGGATTTCTTGCAGTAGAACTTCGCCTGGGACCAGGTCACGGAAGGGAAGCATACATAATTCCCTGGAAGGAACTGGAAAAAGAATATCTCAATCAGAATCTCAAACTTACATTGAAGGAGATCCGAAGTTTTCCTGAAATAAAAAGAGAAGGAAAAGATTATAAGGTCGATCCAAGGGAATGGGAAGGAAAGTAAGATTAAAAAAGCGATTATTTGAGACAAGCAGAAAAACAGTGGAGAGAGGAATGTCTGAAACAATAAAAGCACTTCATAAAGAAGCGGCGAGATGTGCCGACGAAATTAAAAAGTACAAATCAGTTCACGTTGTATCCCATATTGACGCTGACGGGCTGACTTCTGCGGGAATTATCTGTACTGCCCTTGAGAGGGGCGGTTTTGAATACACTACTCGTTTTGTCAAGCAGCTTGATGAAAAGGCTCTTGATGCTATTGCTGATGAGAACCACAGCATTGTCATTTTTACTGACCTTGGGAGCGGGATGTGCGAGCAAATAAAATCTCGCGGGATCCATGCAGTGATCTCAGACCATCACCAACCCCAGGGAAGCTATCAATTTCACCTTAATCCTCACCTTTTCGGAGCAAATGGTTCGTATGAGTTGAGCGGGTCTGGAACTACCTACTTACTGGCTTCAGCTCTTGGAAAAAACCAGGATCTTTCCTCACTGGCAATAGTGGGAGCTGTTGGGGATATGCAGCATCTGAAAATGGGGCAGCTTGTCGGAGTCAACCGGGAAATTCTGGAAGAAGGGGTTAGAGGAGGCATTCTACAGTTCCAAAAAGACCTGACCCTATTTGGGAAACAAACCCGCCCGATTTATAAATTAATGCAATATTCTTCAGATCCTTACCTCCCAGGGCTTACGGGGAACGAAGAAGCATGCATTGAGTTTCTTCACTCCCTTAATATTAGTTTGACTCAGGATGAACACTGGAGACGCTGGATTGACCTTGAAATCTCAGAAAAACAAAAAATTGTTTCAGGACTTATTCAGTACTGCCTGAAATCAGGTATGCCCTCATATAAGATAGAGCGGCTGGTAGGCGAGATTTACATCCTTCTTGGAGAAAAAGAAGGAACGGAAATGAGAGATGCGTCAGAATTTTCCACCCTTCTTAATGCCACTGCACGTTACGATCATGCAGAGATTGGACTGGCAGTCTGCATGGGAAACAGAGAAGAAGCTTATGAAAGTGCCCGTAAATTGCTTGCCGAACATAGACAGAATCTTGTTAACGGACTCATGTATGTTAAAGAAAAGGGAATTACCCAGCTTGAAAATATTCAGTACTTCGACGCTGGCTCGGAAATAAAAGAAACTATTGTGGGTATTATTGCAGGCATGAGTTCTACATTAGTTGAAAACAGAAATCTCCCCATTATTGCTTTTGCAAAAGCTGAAGGAGGGACAAAGGTCTCAGCAAGGGGAACCCAAGATCTTATTCGCAGAGGAGTCAACCTTTCGGAAGCCATGGCGATTGTTTCGGCTGAAGTGGGAGGTGTAGGCGGTGGGCACGATATTGCAGCAGGAGCAACAATTCCTGACGGTAAAAAAGAAGAGTTTGCAAGAAAGCTTGATCTGTTTATAGGAGAACAGCTGCGAAGAAATGCACATTCAAAGTAAAGAGACCAGCATTCGGAATATGCTCCGAAAAGCTGAATTGAATAAGTAAAGGCTCAATAAATTAAAGAGATTTTCGGGGTCAGATTTGCATAAAATTCAGGATCTGCTTTAGAGTCAGATTTTATCATTGAGCCTTAAACCAGATCTTCAATCCTGCTCATCTCTTTGAATGGAACTAGCTGTGACATTGCGCTTGTTTCTATGCTGATCCCATATTCCTGTACAACAGCCATAGGATTTGTCCCTCCTATGACGACTATTCCAAGATGATCTCTCTCTATGGGAACATCCAGAACCCGTGTATTTGGTTCCCCAACTTCAAGGATTCCGCTGAAGCCTGCATCCAGAAGGTCAGAAAGGCAACTTTCAATTTCATCTCTTGCAACCATAGGAGCTTCCCTGAGATTTGCGAGAATTTTGCCTGAGCCTGTCCTGAGCATTTCTGACACAGAAGTAATTCCCTGTGACATCAGAATCTCAAGCGGATCTACAGTCGTACTTACATAGGTAAGCACATCCGTAAAGCGCACCGGAATCCCATTTCGTATCTGAACAACCCCTCCAAGTTTAGGGTTCACAGGAATTCCTGCTTTGAGCAATACGCCGTCAATCGTAATGCTGCATACTGTTCCGATACCTACCTTCCCCTTTTCAATAGTCAGGTCTCCGAGAGATTCACCTTCGGAAACTATCTTAACATAGGGAGTTACCGAAAGCCCGCTTGAAATTACCATCTTAAAGATCCCAAGCACATCATCCAGATCTTTTTTATCAATAAGTGAGAGATTAAGTATAATATCTCCATCCATTTTCTTAGGATCAAATGTAGTCTTGTACATGAGATCCTTTATTTTGGATGATGTAAATTGGATACGGTATCCATTTTTTTGCATTTCAAACCTCCAGTAATTGAAGGTATTTATACCTAATATAATATGTATTCATTGCTTATTCTCCTGAACCTCTCCTGCTACCGGAGTCGGTTTTATTTCAGGATATGGAAAGATAAAAAGTAAGAGGTTTCTGAGAAAACCACATGGGAAGGAAAAGTAAATCACGCTCGTTTAAGTTAGAAAAATAGCCTGCTTCTCAGAGCACTCCTGTCAAGAGTCCTACAAAATCCTGTGGTGCTGTCAAAAACCTGAGCTTTTCAATTTTATGTACAAGCTCATACATATCTTCTATAGAGTTTAACTCGAGCTCGTCATATGTAAGGGGGTTAAGGTTGCGGATCGGCGGAATATTTTTATAAAGCGGATTTTTTACAAAACCGTCCTTAAGAAGGAAATAAGAGGCTCCGGAAAGTCTTTTTATAGGCTCGTAAACCGATGAAAAGTCACGGCAGACCCAGTTTGCCATTTTAAGTGTCTCATCTGAGGCATTTATAGTTACATGCCCATATCCAGGGGGAACAAGCACGAGATCACCTTTTTCCGCTTTGATTACTACAACATCCAGAACAAGATCTTCCTCTCCCTCTTCTACCTTTTGAAGTAGATAGGTAGCAGAACCTTCAAGTACCTGATAAATCTCAGGATAAGTAAGATTTGTTCCCGGAACGCGCGGGTGGTAGTGACCTACAGTTTTTACATATTCCGACCCGAGCATTGAAGGAGGAATTATAGTAATGTCATATCTCAAATGATTAGCTTTGATTTTCTCAAAGTCAGAGTCGCTTTTCGCAAGGTCACGGAACATGTAATAAACATCCCGATTCCTTTCCACTGTTTCTTCAAACCACTCCTGGTCAAAAACCACATCTTCCATATCATGGAGCTTTCTTACATCGGCCACAGCGACTTTATCCCCGAACTTCAGTGTTACTTCCATTGAATTCCCCTTTCCTGCCAGAGCATACAGATAATATTCAAGTTTTAAATAAGAATTTGTTATAAGTCTGTCAATACATTATCCGGATAGGTTATCAGAAACAGCAAGATAAGTATAATAAATTAATGGCAAATACAATTTGCTGCCTGACATTTTATCTTTTATAAGTTCCTAACCTGATAATACTTTGCTTCTCAGGTCTTCAGAGCATTTTCAACCATTTTAGGATAGGTTAGCTCTATAATAGTTTTCAGGTTAACTATATCCTCCTGGTTATATTTAATAAGTTTGTCCAGAGCTTCCTGATCTCCTCTTTCATATTGTCTCCAGAGCCTTACGGCATCAAATCCAGTTAGACCCTCGATGTCATCACCTCGAGAGATCCCGAGTAACTTTTCAATATTTTTCAAACCTCCTTTGTACCCTATTCGCCTTAAAGGATACATGAGGTCTATATGGAGCTGCGTGAATTCTATTTCAGGAAACTCGGATTTTATAAAAGGCAGATCAAAACGAGTACCGTTGAAAGTTACAAGCAGTTTGTATTTTGAGAACTCCTCCACGACATCATCCAGATTAATATCTTTTATATAGATCTTTGACTCCTTTCCGTCGTAGATTCCAACAATGGTTATTTTATTTCGGGATCTGGAAAGACCCGTAGTCTCAATATCTACGAATGCGGCAGAATCAGAAAATAGGGGATATGCCCTCCAGTGTTCTGTGGAAGGAAGGCATTGTGAAAAAAAGCAGTGGTCTTTTGCTGCCAGGCGTTCGGAAGATTTCCTGATCTCTTCACAAATTCTGGCTTTTCGTGACGAAGGTATGGGTATTCTGTCCTTCATCTTAAGAAACTCTTCCCATGTGCGTATTCCCTGAGCCCAGATTTTTTGCTCTAAGCCCTTTCCTACACCTGGAATATGAATGTATGTGTTATTCAGCATGTTTCCCCTGAACAATTTGGGAGTAATATTTAATAAAAATACTGCATGAAATCTGAAAGTGTTCGAAAGAAAGCCAGTAAATTCAAGAATTTAACGACAAAAAAATATTAAATAGATACTGGCACAGATAAATATAAAAATTATAGTTGATAGGAAATAGAGCCTCATATTACAGGATAAATTTTTAATGTTGTAAATTCAAAGTTTACCTTAAAATAAATTGTTTAGCACAGGTGTACAGTTAATGACTAAAATTTCCGTGGTAGGAGCAGGAAACGTAGGGGCAACTACAGTCCAGCGGCTAGCTGAACTTGAGCTTGACGAGATTGTCATGACAGATATTGTGGAAGGATTACCTCAGGGCAAAGCCCTTGATCTTATGCAGGCAGGTGCAATAAAAGGCTACGATACTTCTATAATTGGAACCAATGATTATGCAGATATTGCAGACTCTGATCTTGTAATCATTACAGCAGGGATTGCAAGAAAACCGGGAATGACCCGGGAGGATCTGATCCGGACAAACTCAAAAATAATAATGGAAGTTTCCAAAAATATCGCAAAATATGCACCAGAATCCATAGTGATCAATGTAACAAATCCACTTGATATTATAACTTACGTGGCTATGAAATCAACAGGTTTTGAAACAAAGAAAGTGTTTGGAATGAGTGGAGTTCTAGATTCAGGGCGTTTTGCAAGCTTTATTGCGGAAGAACTGAAGTGCTCGAAAAAAGATGTACAGGCAATGGTAATAGGAGGGCATGGCGACCTCATGGTGCCTCTTCCCCAGTATACGACAGTATCTGGAATTCCACTCACAGATCTACTTCCACATGATAAAATTGCCAGGCTGGTAGAAAGGACAGTAAACGGAGGAGCCGAGATTGTAGAACTCCTCAAACAGGGCAGTGCCTTTTATGCTCCCTCGGCAGCTGTAGTCTCGATGGCGGAAGCTGTGATTAAAGACTCAAAAAGAATATTACCTGCTTCAGCTTACCTGGAAGGGCAGTATGGACAGGAAGGCATCTACTTCGGGGTACCCGTGAAACTTGGAGCATCCGGAGTCGAAGAAATCCTTGAACTTGAGCTTGATGAAAGCCAGTATGAAACCCTCAGAAAATCCTCAGAAACAATTCGAAATATGATTTCGCAGCTGGGAATATGAGAGAATAAACGGATAGTTAAAACGGATAGATAAACTGAAATTCAAAAATAAACAATAGAGTAAAAAGAAGGTTTATATAAAAACGTAAAGAATCTGGTTTACAGGTAAATGGCTTAGATATCTGTAACCGGAAAAATTTTCAAAGTGATATAGCTTTTACTGTAGAGAGTTGCAGAAAAATAGTGGATAAGCTTAATTTTTGAGCAATTAATAGTAAAAATACTTAAAGCTGTTAAGGCTCCCTCTTCTTTATTCAAAGACAGGTAGTAGGTTTAACAACGTTAAACCACTTTTACCTCTCGATAATTTAAATAAGAATATTTATTTAATAATGACTGAGATTCAAGTTCTATATAGATATGCAGAATAAGACTAATAATTATATAACGTCGGTAAAACTGTAAGATATATAAGTATGTTTTTCATATAAGGTTAGGAGAAATATTTAAATTAATTTACAAAGCAGGGATATAATGCGCGCAGAACTTACATCACTTTTTGGTTTAAACATATACACAAACACCGGTGTTTATGTAGGGAAGTTGCAAGACCTCGTAATTGATATAGAAGAACAGAAGATTACCGGGCTTGCTGTTTCGGATATTAATAGGGAGCTTTTTGACCTGACAAGCAGAGGTGTAATTATTCCTTATCGGTGGGTTATAACGGCAGCGGATATAATTATAATTAGAGATGTCATCCAGAGATACAAAAAGCGAAAAGAAGACTAAGTAAACCTTGAAAAGTTTATGAAAGATCGGGAAATCTATGCTGAAATGCGCTGTATCCCTCCAGTGGTCGTGCGCGCTGACGGCAGGAATTTTAAAAATACGCTTTCGGGCCTGGGCTTTAAAAAACCCTATGATCTAACCTTCGCCAGGGCAATGGCTAATACTGTTGAACTCTTCATTAAAGAAAGTGGTTTAAGCCCTCTCTTTGCCTATACTTTTTCGGATGAGATCAATTTTCTCTTCATGAGCCTTCCCTTTGAGGGAAGAGTGGAAAAAATTGACTCTGTTGTGGCAAGCTTTCTGGGAAGCGCACTTACGATAAACCTGCAGCTTGAAAAACCTGTGGCTTTTGATTCCAGAATAGTAGTTCTTCAAAAAGAAGAGATTCCTGCATATTTCCACTGGAGGCAGCTCGAAGCCTGGCGCAATTTTGTGGGTTCCTGGGGATATTATACTCTGAGGAACGAAGGAATTAATAAGACTGAGGCTTCAAAATACCTCAAAGGAAAGAAAGAGTGGGAAATCCACGAAATGCTTTTTGAGAGAGGGATAAATCTTGCAACGCTTCCTGCCTGGCAGAGGAGAGGAATCGTTATTTCTAAAGAGGAATACCAGATCTCTGGCTTTAATCCTGTACTTGGTGAAGAGGTGAAATCTCTGCGCAGAAGGGTCATTCAGAACTGGGAAATCCCGAATTTCAAATCCGAAGAAGGTATGGCGTTTTTACAGAAACTTATTAATAGAAATTGAGTTTTTGAGAATAGAAAACAAAAGGAATGTAGAGGCTATGGACAGACTCGAACTTATAAAAAGAAATGTTCAGGAAATCGTGACTGAGGAAGAGCTTGAAGAACTTCTTACTAAAAAGGAAGCTCCCCGCGCCTATGTAGGATACGAGCCAAGCGGGAAAATCCATATGGGTCACGTTCTTACAGTAAATAAACTCATTGATCTGCAGAAAGCCGGATTTAAAATCACTGTCCTGCTTGCAGACGTACATGCCTATCTCAATAAGAAAGGCACGCTTGAAGAAGTCCGAAAGATCGCAGATTATAATAGGCGCTGCTTTATCGCTCTCGGGCTCGATGAGGAAAAAACTGATTTCGTATATGGGTCTGACTATCAGCTTGATGCAGAGTACATGCTTAATGTTCTCAAACTTTCAAGGGCAGTAACTTTAAACAGGGCGCGCAGAAGCATGGACGAAGTCGGGCGTGCTATGGACAACCCAACTGTTTCGCAGATGGTATATCCACTGATGCAGGCTATTGACATTGCCATGCTGGGAGTTGATATCGCAGTTGGGGGCATCGACCAGAGAAAAATCCATATGCTTGCCCGTGAGAATTTAAAGAGTCTGGGATTCGAGACCCCGATCTGCATTCACACTCCAATTCTCGTGGGGTTAGACGGAACAAAGATGGCTTCTTCAAAGGAGAATTTCATATCTGTGGATGATACAGAAGAAGAAATTTACGGGAAGCTTAAGAAAGCCTACTGCAAGATAGGAGAGATCGAAGAAAACCCAATTCTGGCACTTTTCCGCTATCATATATTCCCCAGATACGAAACTGTTGTCATAGAGAGACCTGAGAAATTCGGTGGAAATACAACATATAACAGTTACGAAGAAATGGAAAAGGCTTTTGTGGAAGAGAGCATCCATCCAATGGATCTGAAAAACGCTGCCGCAAAGTATATAAATGAAATACTGGACCCTGTCCGGAAAGTTCTGCTCTAAATAAAGAAAATAGCCGGGCTCCCCCTCCCGGCTTTTTCAGAGAAAGTGTAGCATGAGACCATGTCCAGAATACAGGGCATATTTTATGTAAGATTTTTGTTTAAGATAAAATACTTCTTCTATAAATTAAAGAAGCTTCTGGATAAAACATTATATAGCTATAGATAATAGAATAGTTTGAAGGGTTGTTTAGCTATTATCCAGGGTGCTTTTATGAAATATTTATACCAGGACTCTAAGGAACTGCCTGTACAGCGGGATTTCATTGAGGATCTGAAAATTTTTTTAGATATAACTTCTCAGGTAATTCATCTGGAGAATTCTATAATAGAGATAAAGTGCAGGCATAAAGAAGCACTCCATGAGTTGAAGAGTAGAATAGAAGGAATGAATAATTTTGAGGAGAAGCTCAAGACCGTACTTAATAAATTAGTAAATGAAGCTGATACCGAGGACGTTTTACCCTGCGCTAATGCAATCCTGCAAACCTGTAAAGAGAATCTCGGGAAAAGAAAAGAAGTTCTCGAAGCCGAATGCGTGAAAATCGAAAATAGAGCTCCTTATGAGTATAAAAAAATTGAAGAAAAAATACTTGAAGTCCTTAGCAAGTTTTTAATCTCAGGCGTTTACGGAGCTGAAAAACAATTTGAGCTCTCCAGCAATACAGGCGGCGGCATTTCTGGAGAAATGGTAGGTTGGGTCTCAGGCGTGCAGTACCACTACAAGCTCGGCTTTATGGAAGAGAACCTGACCGTAGAAAAACTGCTAGGAGACTTAAGCCTGCCGGGATGGACGCGAACCGGTATCCTGCGAAAAGAAGAAAAAATAAAAATGCAGGATCTTTCCGAATTCCTTGTAACTTTTCTGGAATATGACACGCAGAAAAATGTACGTATAAATCTTGAAAGCAAAAAAGCAAACCGGAAATTCAGGATAGAAGGCGGAGACCGCAGGTACTTTGTATATGAAGATGGTAAAGAGATTACTTCTGATAAAGAGCTTGGGGCTTTTATCGATATGGAAAAACTAGCAAGGATTCCTGAGAAAGTTCAGGCTTATCTCAGAGAAAATATACGCACTTATACCCTTTCAAAAATCCTCCTCGACGAAGAGGATGCTATTTCTACCAACCAGATCTTTGACTGCCTGAAAGTGATTGCTGAACCATATGGGGCAATCGTTCAGGAGTGCCTGGCAAAATCACACAATAAAGAAGAGATAACTATCAAGATAGAAGAAGCTGATGGCACACGCACTGAAAAGTATATAACAAAGTCTGAAATTTATACCCAGCTTGCCGAAATCGGAAGTGAAGGTATAGAGATTGCTGGAATACTTGGTGTTGATAGCAGAACTCAGATAAAGGATAAAAAATACCTGATTGCTTAACCTTTATTATATTTTTTATTTTAGTTTGTTTTATGTTTTAATTTATTTTATTTTTTATTTTAATTTATTTTATTTTCGTTTTATTTTATATTTTTATTTTTCATTTTATTTTTTATTTTACGTTTTTATTTCATTTTTATTTTAATTCATTTTATATTTTTATTTTATATTACATTCTCATTACATTTTGCTTTATCACATTTTGCTTTATTTCACTTTATTTCAATGTTTCATTATTCTAGATTTTTATCTTACCTTCAATATTCTACAGTTTTCTGAATATGGCTTCTCGTAAATTGATTTATTATGCACAAAGAAAAAGGATTAAATAAACTTGACATTCAGATCCTGAAAAGGGGAGATGAACATGGATATTGAGGAAATTCAGACGATCTTCAAGTTTTCAGCTTGGGAGAAGAAAATAATTTCCAGTTTTGAGATTCAGGCAGAGTTATTTCTTCCTTTTCTGCTTTCGCTAAAATCAGGAGGTTCATGGAGTTACGCCTCTGAGGAAATGAAAAGTATTGCTGTAAAGGATGTAATTACCTATTATAATGATGAGAGTAAGACCGGCTATACTCTGGAAAAGATATACCTCTTTATCGAACCTGAGATTGTAGAGAAAGAAGGCGTGGTCTACAGACTCGAAAAATGTGGAGCCAGGGAAGAAAGAGAACTGGTTGAAAGACCTTACTGTATAAGCCTGAGAGCGAAAAAAGTGATATTTGCAGAAGTTAACCCAAGTCTCAGAACGATAAGGATTAAGGAGATGAAAAAAAGGCAAATACGCCTGAAAGGTACACCTGCGTATAGCGCAGCTCATGAGCTTGAGCATCTTGAGAAGGGAGAAATAAAAGGAATCCCGATATGGAACTTTGAGTACGTTACTGAGCCTACAAAAAATCATCCGAAAAGTGCTGATTAAAAGTAAAAAGTTACTGCATAAAAACTGCCACAAGAAGTGATTGAATAAAATCACATAAGATATCATATAGTATATCATTACAGTAATGAAAACCAGAGATTTTTATCTTCCAGCAGTGGGATGTAAACCCTAATCGTATTATTAGCAGACAATAAGGAGTTAAGAAACCGTGACATACGAGATCGCCCTCAACAAGGCTTGGGATGAGATTGCAGCACTAGCTCCTTCTCAAGAATACACTGTAAAATTTTTAACTGACATTTATGAAGTAAAAATAAACGATAAAATAGTGTTGATGAAGCCATCTGATGTTCCCGCAAGCGAGGAAATATCCGTACTTATCCTCCGTTACCTCATAGGCATCCTGAAGCATGGATATATACAGAAAGGAGAATGGATCTCATTCAAAGAACTTAAGGGTGGACCAAGCTATTATCCGGCATATCAAAAAAATACAATCAAACCGATATTGAAAAGCCTTAAAGAAAATCCAGATAGTTTGATCAAGAATCTGACGGAGCGTTTTGGAGGCAAGCTTGTTGAAGGCGGTGATGTCTCGGTAGAGCTGGTTACCTTTCCAGATGTTCGCGTCAGGTTTGTTTTTTGGTTTGCAGATAAAGAGCTTCCACCTGAAGCGACTATACTATTCGATAGGGAATTGACAAAGATTTTTACTACAGAAGAAATTGCAGCATTAATGTTTTTCCTGGCAATGGCAGTGCTGGATAACAGCTCAGAGCGTGTCTTAAAACTCAATTTGACCTCCACAATTGAGATAGGATCGTAAATTGGGATTTTATACACTAATCGCCCAGGATTTCCCTGCAACTGTTAAATAAAAGATCAAAACCGGTAGATTGTGCTCCTTTCAGCCAGAACAGCCCCAATTACCGACCCAATTATACCTATCAAAGCTGCATGAGCTACAATAACCAGCGTAATTACAAATGCAGAGGCAACTACGAATCCTCCAAGAACAGGAGCATCTCTGAGTATTGATCCGAGAATTCCTCCCAGAAGAAAACCCGGAATAATCATGAAAATGGTCATGAGAACTCCGGTTTTAAGCCCTCCCCCGGAACCTCCGTCTGCATAATAGCCCCCCAGAAGACCGCCCAGAAAAGGGGCTATGGAGTTTACTAATGGAATAAAATAAAAAATAAAAGTACAGACTGTGCCTATTAGTGCACCACCCAGAACTCTAGCTATAATCCCCACCCCGCAGTAATGAGATAAACGAGATAAACACAACTCAAGGTTATTATAATAATTTGATCTCTTATTATAATTATTATTTAATATATAGTTAAACGTTTATTAATCTTTATCTCCGGAAAGGAATTTGTTCATCTCAGCGTTTTCCAGACTTTCTACTTCATGGCTCTCTGCCAAACACTTGTTTTAATCTTTAAATCCGGTTACAAGTTGCGAGAGAAACAGAACCCTGATATAAGTGTATCTCCTAAAACTCTAAAGGGATATGGTTATGATGGAAGACTGCCTTTTTTGCAAAATTATAGCGGGGAAAATTCCTTCAGAGAAAGTATACGAAGACGATGCCGTTTTTGCATTTCTTGATGTTTTTCCGGCGAGTGAAGGGCATACTCTGGTAGCCCCTAAGAAGCATTTCAACAGATTCACGGATATGGATGCGGAAAGTGTTGCTTCGCTTTTTGAGGCTGCAAGAAAGATCACGGCTGCAATCCAGAAAGCATTTTCGGCAGAGGGGTCAAACATCGGAATCAATGATGGGAAAGTTGCTGGTCAGGAGATTCCTCATGTACACGTACACGTTATTCCCAGAAGAAAAGGAGACGGCGGGAGAGGAATAAAGTCAATAGTATGGACCGAACCTGATACCACAAATCTGAAAGAAATTGCAAAAAAGATCAGGGAAGCACTCTAAAATATGGTTCAGGATTAATAGAGGGAATTCCCAGAAAACTTTCAATGCGAAATGATAATATAATTTTCGGAATATAGTGAGTTTTAACGAAAGATAGCAGACAGAATTGCTGTCAGAATCCTACCGTTACTCCTACTTTGGGGGTAAGAATAATGACAGAAGTTGAGATCGACGTTCGAGGGCAGACCTGCCCGACTCCACTGGTAGAATGCAGAAAGGCCTTAAGGAAAGCTTCTCCAGGGGATCTTATTATTATAAAAGGGACACACCCGGCATCAAGAAAAGAAATTCCTATGGCCTGCGAGGCAATGGGGCTAGAGGTGCTGGATATTGAAGATAAAGAAGGAGGGAAAGAGTGGGAGATAAGAATCCGGAGATAAGCCGGAAGAGGAATCTAAATGGGGGAAAAAGCGGTCATTATTCTGCACAGCGGCGATATGGACAAAGTATACAGTGCGCTCATAATTGCGAACGGAGCCCTGGCGATGGGTATGGAGGCCTCTATATACTTTACTTTCTGGGGATTAATGCGCTTGAAAAAAGGAGAACTTGACAAGGGGCCGCTTTCCAAGATGAATATGATGGGGCTTGGCAGGCAGATGATCAAGCAAAGAATGGACAAAGCCAATGTAGCTTCACTTGAGAGATTGATGAGCGATTTCAAGGAACTTGGGGGAAAAATAATCGCGTGCGAGATGACCATGGAAATCATGGGTTTAAGTAAAGATGAACTTCAGACGGAATGGATAGATGAATGGGGTGCTGTTGGTTCCTATATTCAGGAAGCAAAAGGCGCTAGTGTAACTCTCTTTATATGAGACTCAGAAAAGTTTCAGAATTGTCACTACTGCGATAATAAGACACTCACTGGTCAGGTCTGATTAGGTCTGATTTATACCTTTGCGTTCAGCTAAACTACTATTTAGGGATTTTTCGGATTGAGAGTATTGTGTTTCACTGAAAAAGCTGAGATTCAGCTATAAAATCAAAATTATATAATCTATTTGGGAGGGAGAAACATATTTGAGAATGTAATTTATCTTGACAACTCTGCATCCACGAGGATGGATGAGCAGGTACTTGAAGCGATGAAACCCTATTTTTTTGATACTTATGCAGTAGCTACATCAGAATTTGGCTATTCTATGGGTATTGATGCAAAAGAAGCACTAGAAAAGTCCCGGGGAAGCATTGCTTCAAAGATTGCTGCAAATTGGGATGAGGTTATTTTCACTTCAGGATCCACCGAGTCAAGCAATACCGCACTTAAAGGGGTTGCCTGGGCTCTTAAAGAAAAGAAAGGAAAGCATATTATTGTCTCGAAAATAGAAGATTTTCCTGTGCTAAATACTGCAAAAGCTCTTGAGAGGCAGGGTTTTAGCGTAACTTTCCTTGATGTGGATGCGGAAGGATTTGTGAATCTAGAAGGGCTGAGAAACGCAATCACAAAGGAGACAGTTCTTGTTTCAATCCAGCACGGTAACCAGGAAATAGGGACAGTGCAGGATTTGAAAGCTATCTCCGAGATTTGCGAAGAGAAAGATGTGCTCCTGCACACAGATGCCACTCACAGCTTTACCAGGCTTCCCCTGAATGTAAAGGAGCTGCCTGTAGACCTGATCACCATGTCTGCCCATACTATTCACGGTCCAAGGGGAATAGGTGCTCTTTACATCCGGAAAGATACCCCAATAACCAAGTTCATGGATGGAGGTTTCCAGGAGTTTAATCTGAGGGCAGGGGTGGAAGACATTCCATCTGCAGTCGGTTTTGCAAAAGCCGTCGAGCTCGTAACCGAAGAGGAAAACATGAGGCTCAAAGCCATGAGAGATAGGATTATTGACAAAGCTCTCTCGGATATTCCTGATGTTACCCTAAACGGAAGCCGGGAAAAGCGCCTGCCTCAGAACGCAAACCTTACTTTCCATTATGTTGAGGGTGAATCCATAACTCTGCATATGGACATGAGAGGGTTTGCAGTAAGCACGGGCTCTGCATGTTTTAGTCGCTCCCTTGAAGCCAGCCATGTAATCATGGGTATCGGAGGAGACCACGAGAGAGCACATGGTTCGGTACGTTTTACCTTCGGACGCTACAACCGCATGGAAGACGTTGATGCAGCAATTGAAGCAATAAGTGAGATAGTAGCAAAGCTCAGGGAGATAAGCCCGCTTGCGAAGAAATGAAAACAAGATTGAAAGGAAATACAAAGGGAAGCAGATTATAGAAGCTCAGAGAAAGATTATAGAAAGGTGAAACAATGAAGTTTCCTTACAGTCAAAAAGTGCTGGAGCATTTCAAGAATCCACACAATGTAGGAAAGATGGAGAATCCTGACGGAAAAGGTCTTGAAGGAAGCCCGGCTTGCGGAGACATGGTTGCCGTTTATATCAAGGTCAATCCTGATACTAAGGTTATTGATGATATAAAATTCGAATCTTATGGTTGTGCCTCAAATATTGCCACAGCCTCGATTATAACTGATCTTGCACGCGGAAAAACCCTTGATGAAGCAAAGAAAATAACCTGGAAGCAGGCTGCAGAAGAACTTGGAGGATTGCCTCCGGTCAAAGCCCACTGTTCTGTGCTCGCAGTTGAGGGTCTGCGTGCCGCAATCAAGGATTATGAGGAAAAACACGGACTTATAACCGAGAAAGAGTCTACAACTGAAGAAGTTGTCAAAAAGAGGCTCAAACACGTTATGAATCCTCTAACAGGGCTTGACGTTATCCGTACAAACCTGATCCTTAAGATCAGTGTTGAGGATGGAGCGGTAAGAGTGGTAGTAGACCTGCCTGCAAACCACCAGTTTGCTCCGGCGATAAAAGAGGATATTGTAGAAAAACTTGGGTCTCTGTGGGATGTCGAAAAGGTTGATGTGGTGTTTACAGCGTGACGTGAATAGAATTCGTATTATTATTTGAAAAATGAAAAATGCTATGTGAGGGGAGTAATATGAAGGGAAGAAAATTGACATATTATTTCTGTATACTCATGGTAGTTGCTGTTCTCTTTTCCGGCTGTGCAATGGCGGAGACCTAGCAACAAAAAGAAAAATGCTTTGTTAAACCACCTCAGATGGGAATGTTTGAAGGGGAAAGTAAAACTCTGGGCAGCGGAGTTGCTTATTCCTGGGTTAAGCTTGATAACGAAGGAAATCCCTCGTCAATAGGAGTAAACTTTACAGAATCAGCTCTGGAAGGACATCCGGAAGGAAGAACTGTGGAATACACACTTGCTCTGCCGGAAGAAGCTGCTTCCACGGCTTATAACCACATTGGGATTGACTGGAATCCTCATGGACATGAGCCTCAGGGAATTTATGATAAGCCGCACTTTGATGTTCATTTTTACATGATAACCCCTGAGGAAAGAGATAAGATTATAGCGACCGGGGAAGATTGTAAGAACTTATCAAAAATGCCGGCATCAGAATATATTCCGGAGGGATATGTTCCCACGCAAGGAGGAGTGCCCAGAATGGGAGCACACTGGGTAGACCCGAAAGCTCCTGAGTTTAACGGACAGCCTTTTAATGAGACTTTTATTTATGGGTTTTATAACGGGGAAATGGTTTTTGTTGAACCTATGGTTACAATAGCTTTCCTTGAGACAAAACCAGAGGTGACAAAAGAACTCAAGCTTCCAAAATGTTATCCGATAAGTTCCTATTATCCCACAGGTTACTCCCTGAGCTACAATGAAACGAATAAAGAGTATACGCTGGCTCTTGAGGGACTAACTCTCAGGTAAAACGCAATTTAACTTTAAAATATAGTTCAATTTTTAAAAGCGAATAGAGTTTAAAAGCGACGAGAGGAGAAATTTCTCCTCTCAAATAACCTCGATTCAAATGAATTTAATTCAAATAAACCCGGAATTCAGTGAAATTCAAGCCGGAACCTGTTCTTTCTTCTCCCTATCCCAGTGACGGTGCTTTGCAATTGCAGTAGTGAAGGACTCATTAAAAGCACTCCTGTCTTCCCCATTAACAGCCGTCACGACACCTTTATCGGAAATCAAAGGAATCTCCTTATCAGCCGATTCCTTCCCTGCAAATTGTATATCAGGGAGGTTTGCGGCTTTAAGTAACTCAATGCCTTCACCGGTTGCTCCAAGAGGTTTGCAGTGTCTGAACGCCTCATTGACGAAATGGATTGCATCTCCTTGCATTTTCAGGGTCTCGACATTCTCTTTTCCTCCCGGGATGTATACAGCATCATAAAATACTGAGGCTGTGGTGACATAGCTCTTATCAACCTCGATACTTTCTCCGCTTGAACTCTTTAACATTCCCTGGTGTTTAGAGATAATATGGGCTCTTGCTCCGCCAGCCTCTAAAGCCTGCATCACCTGGCTGACATCATTATGGTTATATCCATTCGCAGCAATGATAGCAATTCTTCTGGTTTTAATTGTATTCTTCACTGTATGCTCCGAACGCTCCTGGCTGAGATTCGGAGACTCTTTCATGACAGGAGATCCACCTTTCTTCTCAGGAGCCGGAACCCCTACTCCCTTTGCAATTTCAATTGCAAGATCTCCGTCCACATTGTTGAACATATCAACAACTGCCTTCCGTATATTTTTATCATTGACTTTTCCAACTTCAAAATGGAATGCCTCTATGATATGTTTCTTTTCCGGCTCCGACATACTGTTCCAGAATAATTTTGCCTGACTGTAAAAATCCTTGAATTTTTCGCTGCGGGCGCGGATCTTTTTTCCTTCTATTTTTTCCGTGTAGTGGGCGTATCCACCTTCTTCTACAGAGGCAGGACGCGGGAGGTTTTCTCCTACTGTGTTAGGGAAATAACTTGCTTTGCCTTTGTTTATCGTTGTGCGGTGATAACCTTCCCTCTGATTATTGGCTATAGGTGCCAGCGGTCGGTTAATCGGAATTTCATGGAAATTCGGACCGGCTAGGCGGATTAGCTGAGTATCGAGATATGAGAAAAGGCGTCCCTGAAGAAGCGGATCGTTAGAGAAGTCGATCCCGGGAACCACATTTGCCGGGCAGAATGCAACCTGTTCGGTTTCAGCAAAGAAGTTGTCAGGGTTGCGATTAAGGGTCATTTTCCCTATCCATTTAATGGGTACATCTTCTTCGGGCCAGATTTTAGTGGGATCGAGGATATCGAAGTCAAATTTAAACTCATCTTCTTCCTCCAGGATCTGCACTCCAAACTCATATTCCGGATAGTCTCCCATTTCAATTGCTTCCCACAGGTCGCGTCGGTTAAAATCGGGATCTTTTCCTGCTATCTTCTGAGTTTCATCCCAGACAAGCGAGTGAATGCCAAGCAGGGGTCTCCAGTGAAACTTTACAAATCTTCCCTTACCCTCCGAATTAACGAAACGGAAGGTGTTAACCCCAAAGCCCTGCATCATGCGGTAACTCCTGGGAAGCGCACGATCGGAAAGAACCCACATGATCATGTGTGCAGTTTCTGGGTGGCAGGTGACAAAATCCCAGAATGTATCATGAGCTGCTGAAGCCTGGGGTATCTCATTGTCCTGCTCGGGTTTAATTGCGTGGACAAGGTCAGGAAATTTGATTGCGTCCTGAATGAAAAAGATAGGAATGTTATTGCCGACAAGATCATAGTTTCCATCCTCAGTGTAGAACTTTATCGCAAAACCCCGAACATCTCTCACGGTATCAGCCGAACCTCTGGATCCCACAACAGTTGAGAAACGTACAAAGACGGGCGTTTTCTTATTGGGATCCTGCAGGAATTTTGCACTCGTATACTCTGTCATAGGCTCATAGACCTGGAAATACCCGTGTGCTCCGGAACCACGGGCATGAACAACCCTTTCCGGAATTCGCTCATGGTCAAAATGAGTTAATTTCTCCCTGAAATGGAAATCTTCAAGCAGGGTTGGACCCCTTTCCCCTGCCTTGAGCGAAATATCAGTATTACTGACCCTGACGCCCTGATTTGTTGTCAGGAAATCGCGCTCAGGGTCTTCACGAAACATCTCTAACTGCTCATCTTTGCTATTTTCATTGACCATTCTCTTTTTCTCCACTATTGCCACCTTCTCTATTAGTTCTGGTTTCCAGATCTCAAAAACTGAAATTTGAATTCTCATGGGCTTTTAAGGAAGCAAAGGCGAGCAGAGGCGTATCTCAATGTAAGAAGTAATGACCATGCCTGAGATGAGGAATCCTCTAGTCCAATCCACAGTCAAGTCCATGATAGATCTGACTGGAGACCAGGGAATGACCTTAACTCTAGATAGGACAGAACTAATCTATACAGTCAGGATTAGCTCAATTTACAGCTCACAACTGAGTAAATATGCATGCTCAACCTCCCCATTCCGACTTCCCAATTTCTAAATTAGCTTGTTATTATATTAGTCTTTTTATAAAGAAATTAAATACTTAAAATAAGATGGACTTGGAAGGAGTTAATAGTAAACAAAGACCTCAAAGGCCAGATATGTAAATTGGAAATGTGAAATTATACAAAGTGATGGTTTTCAGTGGTGCACAGTAGCATTTACATCCTTGCATAAAGATAACAATATATTAGTCTAAAACACTTAATGAGCACTACGTGAAAGGGAGAGTGAACACATGACTGAATACGTTCACGGTTATTCCGAAAGAGAAGCTCTCCGTCTGGAAGAACAGGCAGATACACTTGAGGAACTTCTTCATTCGGATACAATATATCCTCCAGGAGAAAAGGTACTCGAAGCTGGCTGTGGAATAGGAGCACAGACTGTAATTCTGGCAAAAAACAATCCCTGGGCAGAAATTATTTCAATTGACGTTTCTCCGGACTCTCTTGAAAAAGCCAGAGAAAATGTAAAAAGGAAAGGCATTGAAAATGTAAGGTTCTTGCAGGCAGATATTTTTTTCTCTCCCTTTCAAAGAAGAGAGTTTCGACCATGTCTTTGTCTGTTTCGTTCTTGAACATCTCCAGAATCCATCCGAAGCCCTGAAAAGTCTGAAAAAAATCCTGAAGACCGGTGGCACTATAACCGTTATTGAAGGAGACCACGGCTCATGTTACTTTTATCCCGAAGGAAAAAAGCTCTTGCAGCCTGGAACTGCCTTATCAGGGTACAGGCACACATGAAAGGAAATTCCCTAATTGGTCGCCAGCTTTATCCTCTCCTGCAGGGATCAGGATTAAATGAGGTAAAAGTAGAGCCCAAGATGGTATACATGGATTCCAGTAAACCTGAGTTAGTAGACGGTTTCATCCTGAAAACCATTATTCCCATGGTAGAAGATGTGAAAAGGCAGGCTCTGGGAATGCAAATGATAGAAGAAGAAACCTGGAATAAAGGAATAACAGAACTTCATGAGACTGCCAGGTCCATGGGTACGTTTTGCTATACCTTCTTTAAAGGCAGAGCAAGAAAATAAAATCCTGAGTTCAGGTAATTAGAACGACCCTGGGCTCAGGGGAAAAACGAAAAAAGGTTATTTTTCAAATAACTTTGAAACCTCTTTTAATAGCTCCCTTACAGGGGTTTTTTGCGGACATTTTATCTCACATTCCCCACACTCCGTACAATTTGAAGCCTTGCCTTCAAGGCTGCTATATATAAGCTTTTCCTCTTCTATCTTATCAAACATCTCAGCATTATTAAGATGCTTAAGATTCTCTGGAATATTTACTCCAGAGGGACAGGGCATACAGTACCGGCAGCCAGTACAGTTAACTCTTGTCTTTGACCTGTAAATCTCTTTTACTTTAGAAATCAGCTTTTTCTCTTCCTCGGTCAGAGAATTCGGGAAACCATCTGCTGCAAATTTTATGTTACTCTCTATCTGCGCCAGATCAGACATACCGCTCAGGACAACGCTTATCTCAGGATAGTCCCAGAGATAGCGCAGTCCCCATTCAACAGGGCTTCGTGGAGTTTCGGCACTATCCCAGATTTCCTGAACTTCCTGAGGGACATTTGAAGCAAGGTATCCTCCCCGCAGAGGTTCCATAACAACAACTCCAAGTCCCTTTGAGGCTGCATACTCAAGTCCTTCCGTTCCTGCCTGGTTCTTTTCATCCAGATAATTATACTGGATTTGACACATATCCCATGGATAGGAATCAACGATCTCTTTAAACAGATCAATATTATCGTGGAAAGAGAAACCTGTGTATTTTATTCTTCCATCTTTAAGGGCGGAATCAAGGAAATCAAAAACCCCATGCTTTTTTAGAAGAGACCAATAATCCCTGTTTAGCGCGTGGAGAAGATAGAAATCTATATAATTGGTTCTGAGCCGTCCAAGCTGCTCGTCTAAATAACGGTCCATATCCTCTCTGCAAGTAACAAGCCAGCTTGGAAGTTTTGTCGCAAGATAGACCTTTTCCCTGTAACCATCCTGAAGGACTTTCCCAACAACGAATTCGCTCATGCCCCCATGATAGGAATAGGCAGTATCAATATAATTGATGCCGTTATCTATAGCGTAATGGATCATTTGTGCAGCTTTTTCCTCGTCAACTTTTGAGTCGTCATCCCCAAGAATAGGAAGCCGCATTACACCGAATCCTAGTATTGAGACACTTTTACCTGTTTTACCAATTTTTCTATATAGCATATACTTTAACCCCCTAATGCAAAAGAAAAATCCGCCCCAAATCAAGTTCCTACTACCTTTTTGTCATGATATATGATAATACTTTGTGAGATTACGAACAGTCCAGATATAAGCAAGAAATTTAGTAAAAAGAAATATAAGAAAGAAAAAAAGGAGTATTAGAATTTAGAGAAACGTTAGAATCCAGTAGGAAACTGAGTGCTAAAATTTAAATTCGAGAAAAAAAATGATGATAGGAATTATATAAAAAGAGCCTAATTTAAGTATGGAGTAAAGGGTTAGGGAAAATGACAGAAATGTTTTTAAGAATTATAGCTTTAGGACATGTAAAATTATGTCTCTGGATATAAGAGTAAACTAATGTTCCCTTTTCGAGATTCAGAAATATTGAATCCAGATTGTAACTAGGTCTCAATTTGCAGGAAATCAGTGACTAAGTTTTAGTTAATGCAAAACTGCATAATAAAATTCTACTCGAGTCCCTGTGAAGGTGTGTTTTTGAGCCGGGTAATCTTGAAAAAAGTCATGGTGATACTCTTACTGTTTACAGTGGGAGTATTTTTGATCCGAACCTACTGGATAGAGATTGTACCTGTGCTTGGAGAGAGCTTGAAAATTCTTGCAGAGACTCAAATCCAATATGTGATTCTGGCATTTTTAATTTATCTCCTGAGTGTGTACTTGTTTGCGGTACGCTGGCAGCAGGTACTTTCCTGCATTGGATATGAGCTCAAAGCTACAGACCTTCTTCCCATTCTTTTTGGGGCAATCTTTGTGAACAACTTAACTCCAGCGAACCGGACAGGAGGTGAGCCCTTGAGGATACTCTGGGCTAAGAAACGCTTCGGGATAAGTTATACTGATGGTTTCATAACTGTCCTTTTTGAAAGGCTGGTTGAAACGGTTCCCATTATCCTGCTTTTATTATATGTAGTATATTTCTTTCCTTCTTTAGATATCAAACTCCTTCCGCAGAAAAGTATCCTGACCTTAAATTCTACTTATCTGTTGCTTCTAGCTTTAATTATAATCGGGGTACTGGTATGGTTTTTCCGGGAGATACTTACTGCCCTTCTTAAGGAGATACAGCAAAACTGGAGACAACTTAAGAAGTCTTATATTCCTGTACTCGTGTTATCCAGTGGGGTCTGGGTTCTTGATATAATACGCCTCAAGTTGATTGCTCTTGCCCTCAATCTTAATCTTTCACTATATACCATCGCAGCAGTCTCGATATTGTACTTGCTGTTGGGAATCCTGCCAATAACCCCTGGGGGACTTGGAATAGTAGAAGGAGGTCTAATATCTCTGCTTCTATATTTGGGGTTACCTCTTGCATCTTCAGGCAGCTTCGTAATTCTGGAACGTTTTATATCTTTCGGGCTCAGCAGTCTGATAGGGTTCCTGTACCTGTCTTACTACGGAGGGATTGAAATATGGAAAAATACAAAATCGCATTAATCAGCGACTGGTATTTTCCAAAGGTTGGAGGAATCGAGTACTCGATGCACACCCTCGCTAAAACACTGAGCATGCATGGTCATAAGGTAAGTGTAATTACCAGAAGCTACCCTGGAGTCCCTCAATACAGTATAAAGGACGGAGTTTCGGTAATAAGAGTCAAAGGAAGTCCTTTACCAGGACAGCAACGTTTTCTCACACCGTCTGCATATAAGGAACTCTTTAGCCTTTTGAAAAATGGAAATTACGAAATTGTCAATCCTCACGGGTTGGACTCACCTATGGGTATGAGTGCTCTTCTCGCATCCCGAAAGCTTGGTATTCCTGTAATAGTTACCAATCACTCCCTGGTAGGAAATACCCCATATCGCCAGCTTCTATATATTGCAGGTAGACTGCTTTTAAGATATGCTGATGCTGTAATCGCTGTCAGTTCGGCGGTTGAAAAGGACTCAAGACTAATGACAAAAAAACCGATTTACCGGATTTTTAACGGAATAGATTCTGAAGATAAAATCATCAAAATTCCCCTTCCTGTTGATACAAAAGGAAAAATTGTAATCGTTACGGTTGCACGTATGACAAAGAAGAAGGGTGTCCAGAACATTATAGATCTTGCTCCTTTACTTCTGGAAAAATATAAAAATTTGTTGTTTTTAATGATAGGAGATGGCCCACTGAGAGAAAAATTAGAAAGAATAGTAGAGAAGTCAGGTTTATCCAACAATTTCTATTTTACAGGAGAAATATCCAGGGAAAAAGTGTTGGGATATCTCGAACAGGCTGATATCTTTGCTCTACCATCTACTAATGAGGCCTTTGGAGTCTCGATACTGGAAGCAATCTCAAGAAAGGTTCCTGTCGTTGCAATGAATAATAGCGGGGTATCGGATATTATCAAGAACGGTATAAACGGTTACCTTGCAGACAGCCTTGAGGAATTTTTATTTTACCTTGAAAATCTGATAGAAACTCCTGCCCTTCGAACTTCCTTTGCTGAGGAAGCTATCCGGGGGCTCTCAAACTATGATTGGAATTGGATATGTGAGCAAACCAGCAAGGTATATACAAGTGTTATTTATGAGAAATATCACAATAACCATTGATGTAGAAGAAGACTGCCCCCCAATGCTTTCAAGTACTAGAGGCATGGAAGAAGGGCTGCCCAAGCTACTTGACCTTTTTAAAGAAGAAGGAATAAGAGCCACATTCTTCGTGACCGGAACAATGGCTGAGCGGTATCCGAACCTTATATGCCGAATTCCTGAAGACGGGCACGAGCTTGGATGTCACGGATATACCCATGCACGCTTCGATCAAATGACAGAGGAAGAAGCCAGGTTTGCTCTTAAACAGGCTGGAAAAACTCTTAGAAAATTTGAAAAGAAACTTGTCTCTTTCAGGGCTCCGAACCTCCAGTTTCCAAAAAGTTATCTAAAACTCCTGGAAAAAGAAGGTTTTCTATATGATTCTTCCCTTGCAATGTACAAACCACCTTTCTTTAAGGATAAATCGGAAAGCAGGATAGTCAGGATTCCTGCCACAATTACTTCTTCATTTCTAAGACTCCCACCAGAGTTTTTTCTCCCATTGATTAAACTCTCAAAAGCACCTGTTATCTTTGTGCATCCCTGGGAGCTAGTGGATATGTCAAACATGCCCATACGTCTGGATTGCAAATTCAATACTGGAGAAAAAGCTCTCAAAAACCTGAAAGTCCTGATACGTACCTTAAAAGCTGAAAATTACCTTTTTCTAACTTTGCAAGAAAGGGCAACCCTTGAAAAATATAAAGAATCATGGGATAGTTTTGAGCTTTACTAAAAAGGCACAAAAGTTATTCTTCAACAATTTCCAGAAGCTCTGAATTTGTCTTTATCTATTTAATAGAGCCTCAATTTTCCTTCTTTTCTTACTTTATTCAATCAAGAGTTCTAAAATTATTTTACTCAGATGGAGAAAATGCTTCTATTACAGCTATTGAGACAACTGGATTTACGAGTTCATATGCAAGTAATTAATAAGGAGAACAGGGAAGCTCCGCCGGAGCTTCCTGAAAGCTTCAATATCAGTAGACACAATAAAAAAGGTAATAATAGGATGGAAAATTAGCCAAAAAACATATCATGGGATTAAGCATGTAAGTACTTTGATAAAGAAATCAAATAGGTCAAGAAAGTCTCAATGTTATGTGATGGATAAAGGATATGATTCCGAAGAAATTCATACTCTAATAAGAAATGAGATAAAAGCAGATTCAATAGTACCTTTAAGAGAAAGAAAAAGAAAGAGAAGAAACGGCAAAAATATAGAAAGCAGTTAAATGTAGAGTTTGACAAGATCACATACAATAGAAGGAATAAAGTAGAGACAATAATATCTGTTGTAAAAAGAAAATTATAAATAATTATGCACATATGTGTGAAATCGGAATTTTTTATCCCTTCCAGGGTTACTAGCTAGCTCAAGTAAAAGTTGAAGAATTGCTAGCCTAAAATTACAGATTTTGTGGGAAAATATTAGGAAAAACAAAGTTTGAGAGTCCGAGGAACATGCCTAAACCAAAAAATGTCTGGGAAGAGTTTTTTAAGGATAAGAAGCATGGAGGGCACAGGTATTCATCAGAGGAATTTCTTGCTATGGAAGCCAGGGAAAAATTATTTCACCTTGATGGAGGCAAAACTCTTCTCGACTTCGGATGCGGCTCTGCAGAACTCCTGACATACTATGCTCCTGAGTATGAAAAGCTTGTAGGAGTGGATTTTTCCCCGTCCATGCTTGGCGAAGCAAGCAAGAGGATCAAGAAAAAAGGATGCAATAACATCGACCTGATTCTTGCTAATCATGAAACCCTCTGGGAGAAATTGGAGTTTAGTTTTGATAGAATAACTGCAGCCGGGGTAATTCAGTACCTGACACTTCAAGAAATTGATAAATTCATCTTTGATGCATCAAGGTATCTGAACAGAGGGGGCAAAATAGTATTGTTTGACCTGCTGGATTCCCGTTTATATCCATTATGGAAGGTCGGACTGTTCTCAAAAGATGTGAATTGTCTCAAGATTTTACGTAAAGCTGGTTTTGAGCTCCAGACTGTCGTACTGGCAAGCATAAAAAATCGTCCAAAGGATATTCTCGGGTTTGCCTACCATCCTAATAAAATCGAAAAAATTGCGAGTAAGCATGGCTTTAAAATGATTTATGTATGCTCGATGTATTACGAGTACAAGTACCATGCGATAATGTTTCGGGCTTAAACGGCTACTCTAACGAGTACTGCATTGAAAATAGAGCCCGATTGAGTGATATAATTGATGTGGTGATCCAGTGAAGAGCAGTAGCCATCTAAAAACATTTTTTCCCGCGTTATCTATGTCAAGTAGTTTACATGTGGAAGGAAGTAAAACCTTAATAGACGAAAACATTCCAAAAATTTGTGAAAATGCGAATCAGGGCATTCTCAATCTATTCTCACAAAATTACACCGAAATTAACAGCATCCCAAAAAATGTTTTTATTGCAAATCTTCAAGGTAATAAGATATATGATAAACTATATTCTGCAATTTATGGCACATTGAAATCCGAGATTTCTCTCACTGCTTCAAAAGCACTAAATTATAAAACCTCAAGAGACTCCTGCTTATTTCCTTGCAGTTTATTTCCCGTTGTAGATACTATTTTACAGTCTGGGGTAAATGGATATACAGTAAATTTAACAAAATCTCTAGAGACTCACAGGTTCTGTGAAGCTGCTTCTATACCTTTAATTCACTACAGGGAGCAGCAGAGGCAAACTGAATCACTTTACATTTGCGGGCTTATACCAATGGTTAAATGTACGTATCAAATCTCGATGAATATAAAAACGGATGATTTTCAAAGTTTTGTTGAGCTCAATAGCCCGGGTTCAAAGTTGATTATTCAAAAAGTAGATAATGATAATGTCATACTAAGAAGTTATTTTAAGGATTTTTCTGAGGAGATCAGGTCTAAAACCATACGTATCGGGAATGCGGCAGAGAAATTTGATTTTGAAATAAAGTTTGATGGGTACAATAAAACTAACACTATCTGCACAAATGACGGCAACTTTATCGTAACCCCATTTTATAGCACCGACAGGCAGAGATTACCGTATATTGATTTCTCAAACGGATACATCAAGTTCACTTCTTTTATAGCTGGAAAAGGTACGTACCTGGATGTTGATTTATACAGCATTGGTCAGACAGCAGACCGTAAGTTCATAACTGTGATTGGAAGCAACAAAATACTGGCTTTTGGACTTGATGGACCACATGCTAGAGATACAACAGAGCAGGGCATACGCTATCTCAATAGCAAAAACAATATAGGAACCATATGGTTTGACATAGAGCTCCTTGAGCAATACAGTGAAACTGATCTTGAGTACCTCCGCAGTCTGGTCACTAATGATTCGTGGGACGTAGGAGTGCATTACTCTGAAGAGTTGAACAGACTCCCACTTGAAGAAGCGTACAAGGTAATAGATGAGGGGTATTCCTATGTTTATGAGAAAATCGGGAAAAAGCCAACAAGCTGGTGCTCCATGAGAAATAAAGATACTGTTGCACACGCTATTTATGCATATGAGAACTTAGGGATGTTCTGGAGAAATGGAGACTCGGGAATCCATGCGGAAAGGGATATTGGGAATCTGGACGATACCACCTGGGAATGGTGGGAAAAAGCATCCAGAGCAGGTATGATACACCCTGTTTTTACCCACGAACTTGATAAGGATCCTGCTATAAAATACTCAATCAGCAGTTCAAAATTTAGAAGTTGGGTAGATAATTACAATTCAAATAATGTATCCATAGTGTCTTTTTATGAATATGGTCAAATAAACCGAAACACATTTGATGCCTCTTTTGAAAAACTGCGATATACTGAACACTCTGTCACTTTTGATGCACACACAAACGGAGCCATTGCTCTTGTAAATGTAAACATAAAGGCTGGAAAAAATACACAGATTTATGATAATACATCAGAGAAGTTTATCAGTTACAATATAGAGCAGGATAATTCAGTTACTTTCTGGGTAGAGGACAGGCATACTTATAGTGTATATGTGAACTAGATTGAATTTTCGTGAAAATCAGTGAGTTTAAGTTGCTTCGGACGGGAAAGTTTCATCTGCATGGGTTTCATGTAATCTCCGGACAGATTGTATCTATCCATAAGAGAATTGAGCACTCCATAAAGTTCAGCTTTATACGCTTTATCAACTCCTCCTTTTGCATACAACTTGCAGTATGGATCCACAAGTTCAGGGAATTTTAGCTCAAGAAAATCGAAAAAATGCTTTCTGGTATCGCCCCTCAAGTAAAGAATGCCTGTTAGGGCATAATCCACCTCACACTCGGCTGCAATAGAAAGAATTTGCTCCAGATTCTGAGGGCTGTCTGTAAGAAAAGGAAGAATCGGCATCATGTGAAATCCGGTAACAGCAGCTGTATTTTTAAATGCTCTGAGGACCGAAAATCGCTTTACTGGAGGCGAGGCAGAGGGTTCCAGCAGGGTACTTAAATCCTCATTTATTGTTGTAACCGTGACTGCAATATTTACATACGTAAGTTCGGCAAGCTCTTTAAGAAGATCGAAGTCCCTGAGAATAAGGTCGGATTTTGTAGAAATCATAATCGGATTCCGATATTTTATCATCAGGTGTAGAACCTGGCGCATTAATCCGTACTCTGCCTCTGCAGGCTGATAACTATCGCACACTCCCCCTATATTGATTACTTCTTTTTTCCAGCTTTTTGCTCCAAGCTGTTTTTCAAGGGCTTCTGCTATATTTGTTTTGACGCAGATTCTCTGAAAAAAAGCACAGTTTTTTACTCCTGAAGGTTCTTTAACCGGAGAAGAGTTCATTTCTTCCTTTTCCAGATAGCGGTGAGAATACATTGCATAGCAGTAGTTACAACCGTGTTCGCATCCCCTGTAGATATTGAGATCCCAGCGGAATGGTAGTGTGATTCTGCCAGCATCTTTTATCCGGTTCAGAGCTTTTTTAACCTCGATTTCCTCAAACATCTCTTAGTAAGATAGAGATAAAACCATAATAAACTTAAGAGAATCAGAACCATGAGTTATACAATCTGCTTCCTGGAAAAAATAATTGGATTATTCTCTGTAAACTCCATCTCCTGTAACAAGTTTCCCTTCTGCCTGGATCCAGCCTTCCTGCGGGCCTGAAAGCCGAACAGAAATTCCATCACTGTAGTCATTATATTTCCAACCGTAAATCCACCATTCATTTCGACCGTTCATCCGGACAAAAATCTGAACATCGGCATCAGAAGACGTATCATAATGAGCATATACCAGGCTTTCGTAATCAAAATATTCGGGATTGACATGCTCATGTAGAGGAAGCACTGGGTCTTCTTCGGATTCTCGCAGGTTATATTTAGGCAGGAGCAGGGATTCATTGCCAACAGGAAATCTGGTATTAATCAGGTGGTCAACCTTTAAAGAGGTTCCAAAATCAATTGGTATCAGAACTGGGGTCTCTTCCGAATATTCAGTGGACTCCACTATCTGATTCTTTTCCAGATCCTCATCTTCAATATTCTCGGATCCAGGCTCAGGCTCGGGTACAGCTACAGGAAGGGAATGATAAATCGGTCGAATTTCGGCAGCTTCTATTTTGAACATTAATCCATACTCAGTATCTTCAAGGCTGAGATTCCATTCGAAAGGTTTATTGTAATAGTTTCCTTCTACCATTTCCAGTCCGATCTTGGATTCATTTTCAAAAACCGGAACAGGTAAGTATAATATTACATTTTTCAGCGTTCTGTTACTTTCTATAGTTATATCGTATTCATAATTGCTCATGAGACTGTCATTGTACATTTCCTCGTATCTATTTTCCAGATGTATTGAACACAATAAAAACAACAGGAGAATAAAGAACGCAAATCCTCCAAGAATTGTTATGTTCCTGTTCATTGTCAGTTACCCTCCCAGAAATATTGAAAACAGATATGTGAAAAAGAGAATTAAACCTTACTCAATTTAACAAGAAGAATATTTATGAATTTGTAGATTGCATTAAATGCTTTACGAAACGAAACCAGAGTAACTGGAACATATCTTTTACTGGCAGTACACTACTTTTTTTCAGTAGGAGATCATACTTAAAAAGCACTTAGTTTCTTACAACTTGATAAGGGACGCCAAATATAGGTTTTAATATGCGGAAGGAAGAATCGAAGAACTCTGGCGCATTAAGTCCTTTTTTACCGCCTCCGATATTGAAGGGCTATATGTATGGGGCGCAGGAGGCCCGTGAGGCTCGTAACTCAAATAGACTTTTAGCCATACGCCTTGAAACGAACAAATCATGTAACCTCCGCTGCCGCTACTGCTATGCACAGAGTGGAGAGGGTTCGGCAAAAATAGCAGATATTAATTCCCTCAAACAGATAGTTTCGGAAGCAAAAGAACTCGGGATCAAGTCCGTAGTCGTGATAGGAGGAGGAGAACCGACACTGCATCCGAATTTCAGAGATTTGGTTGCTCATATTGATTCCCTGGGATTAATCCCTGTTGTTTTCTCGAATACGGTTTTAATAACCGAGGAACTTGCAGAATTCCTGTACGAACACAACGCCTCAGTAATGGGAAAGCTGGATTCCCTTAAGCCTGAAATTCAGGATTATCTGGCAGGGAAAGAAGGAGCCTCAGAAGAAATCAGAAAAGGGCTTGAAAACCTTCTTAAAGCAGGTTTTTCAAAACCAGCTGTGCCTGGGGAACTCCGCCTGGGAGTTTCTTTCGTCAGTAATAAAATGAATCTGAGAGAAATAGAAGAGATCTGGCATTTCTGCAGGCAAAACAATATCTTCCCCAATATGGAGATCCTAACGCCTACAGGCAGGGCAAATGATGAACTCCAGGATAAGCTGCTGACAGCTGATGAGATAAAGGAATATAAGTTAAAACTGCTGGAAATTGACCGTAAATATTACGGGTACGACTGGCTGCCCTACACACCAATTACTGCGAGCGGTTGCCTTCAGCATCTTTATAGCCTGTATATCAACATAGAAGGGAATGTCCGACCCTGTGCGCCTACAAAATTTGATGCACATCCTGCGCTAAGAGTTGACGGGGAATATCCCTACAATATAAACAAAAAGAGCCTTCGGGAGATTTATTATTCTGATCTCTTCACATATGTCCGAAATATCGATAAAGTGCTTGAGGGAAGATGCAAGAACTGTGAACATATGGAAGAGTGCATAGGCTGCCGGGGATATGCCTACAGCATAGGAGTAAACAATGGTGCCCACCCTCTCGAAGCCCTGAGAATGGAGTGCCAGCAGTGTTTCAAATAAACTGCAGGATGGGAAAAAGCAGAGTTCAGGCAAGAGGTTGAAAGAAGTAATCTAACATAGGGCTGTTGAATGGTTTGGGGGTAAGGTGAGAATTGAGCAGCACAAGAAAAGCGGTGTCTGGATAGGTTTCGGAAAATAAGGAAAAGATAGTAATTATCAGCAAGATGGAGATAGAGAAAAAACTCATTGAATGCTTGAAGAATCACGAACTCCCTGATTATCTTCTATATACAGGTGCTGGCGGAACAAAAAACTGGATGGAACTGGATAGATCCAGGACATTTCCTGTAGCCAGGCAGCTCACATCCCTTCTGGAGAAAAATCTTGAATCACTATTGAGATTTATTCCGACAGGCATGAGCCTTGTAAGTGTTGGAGTGGGAAGTGGGGAAAAAGAGGAACTTCTTCTCAAAGCACTCATAAGGAAAAATCTGGCTGAACCCCCAGCTTCAGGAGAAGTGCCGATATGCTATTATCCTGTTGATATAAACAGCGAATTTGTGGATCTTGCCCTTGCTAAGGTCAGGGACCTGCCTGTCGAAAAGAGAGGAGTAGCTGGGTTCATAGAGGATATAGCGACCTTTAAAAAAACTGGCGCTTGCCGGTTCTTTTCTGCATTCTGGGGAACACCTTTTGCAATTACGAGCCAGAATTCATTCTTCAGCTTGTCCGTAAAACACTTGGGTAGGAGGATTTATTTCTCTTGGATGCCAGCCTTCTCCCTGCTGAAGGTCTGGAAGCACAATCTTTAGGGGAATCCATACTTAGCACATATACCTCAAGAGAGAATGCTCTCTTCAATATGTACCCTCTGCTTCATTATGGGATGAATCCTGAAGACCTCGATTTTGAACTCCTGCTTGCACATGTAGATTCAAGGATAGGATTGGTGTGCAGAACCAGGAAGCATCTGCATATCCTGAAAGACTCTGAAATTACAATTGGAGCAGAAGCCATACGCCTCAGAAGAGGAGATGTAATTCGTATGGGTTTTACTTACAAGTATACCCATGACCAGATTACGGCTTTCCTGGATATTTGCGGATTTGAAATCCTCAAGACTTTCCTGAGTGAAGACCAGACAAATGTTATAATCCTCGCAAAACGAAGTACATGAAATGACATTAACCAGAGAGAAACCAATCAAAAGGAGGTTTGGGGTATGGGTTGCGAGATAGAGGAACTGAGCAGAAGCGAGAAAACAAAGCAAAGTATAGCTTATGGGTGTGATGAGCTTGGAAGGCTGAAAAGTGTATTAATACATACGCCAGGAGAAGAACTGTCTCTGATCAACGAATCAAATTATGAGTACTGGCTTTACGATAAGGTTCCTGATATCCCGGGATATATCAAAGAACACAAAAGTTATCAGGAGTTACTTGAATCAAACGGTGTCAGGGTCTATGAGCTTGGAGATTACGTGGATGAGAATAAAGATCTGATAAGGAAACTGCCAAATCTAACTTTTCTTCATGATATTGCGGTAATCTCGGACAAAGGGGCTATTCTCTCAAAAATGCGCCCACCTGCACGACAAAATGAAGAAATTGTTGTAAAGGAAGCCCTGAATAATTTGGGGATCCCAATTCTCAGTGAATTTAATGAAGGAGATGGTTTTTTCGAAGGTTGCCTTCTGCTCTCAAAAGAAACAATATTTGTAGCTGATACGGAGAGACATACTTACCCTTTTATCCAGGAATTTATTTCAAATATTCTGAAAGAGTTTGATGAGGTTATTTATACCCGGGTTCCGAAAGCCAGGCGATATATGCACCCGGATACCGTATTCAATCGGGTGCGGGAAGATCTCGCCCTTGCTTATCTACCTGCGTTTGAGGAGACTTGCCTCTTTACGGAAGATTCCAGAGAAAAAATCGATTTTAAAACCTTCATACAGGAGGAAAAAGGGATGGGAATTATTTCCATTTCGGATTCCGAGCAAAGTCGCCTGGGCTGCTCTTTCGTCCCTCTTGAAAGCGGAACTATTTTTCATTATGATACCGCACTTGACCGGGAAACCATCAAAAAACTTGAAAAAGAAAGCGTCGAGATTATTCCTTTCCACCCGGATGCCATGCGCGCGGGAGGAGGCAGCCTGCGTTGCCATACCCTGAGGCTCTGTAGAAGGAAAAATTAAAAACAGGATTCTGAAGAAGCAAAAAAGAAAAAAGCGCATGGTTCAGAAAGGTACTTTCTGCTGCAACCCTGGAACTGATTTTTTCTTTTTATTTATACAAGTACTCAATTTTTGTGCCTCATGAGTTCATAGGCTCTACCCCATGCAAAAAAAGTACATTGATTAGGATAATTATATGGATTTGTGGGTTGCTTATATCCAGTGTTGTCTAAATTTGGTATCAGTGGATCTGCACTCACAGTTGGCGCCATTACTGAACGTAACAAAAATAGAGTCGATGTAGACACGAGCAGAATTAAGACTATATTTAATATTTTTTTGATCTTATCTACCTCCTTAAATTTTCAAAATTTAAGCTAAGCAATAAATATAGAATATCATACCCCTCAAATGCTTGTGTTTTAAGTTTCTCAAAAAATTTCATTTTCTAGGGGAGTTATGTTGCGAATCTATAAACAAGCGAAATTACCCCCAATTGTAAAAATAAAAATTGAATGAATTACCAAAGATAAGTGTTTTTATGTAATCTCTATTGTTTATTTTCCAGATTCTCTAATTATAATATATAGTAAATCTTAAAGATATATACATATATCTTATTTTATTATTTCAAGTTTATTATATTAAAAAATAGCTTTGTTTTTTTAGTCTTATTCGCTCTCTTATTAGGACCTCATAATAAAGAAGGCATTTTATAAAAATAATATTTGCTTAGAGCGTGTCTTAAAATTAAACTTGGTTTTACAATGAGGACAGAGATTATACATTTGAACTGAAAAACTGTCATTAAACAGTTAAATGTATAAAATGAAAATTTTAACTATGGTATCTAATGTATTTGATTCCATACATCGAACGAGTTAGTCTGATGGAATTAATTTACAGTTTGAATTTAAAATCAACAATACCCATTATCCAAATGTAGGAATGGTTTGAATTTTAAGACAGCCTCTTAGAGCGTGTCTTAAAATTCACTCATTCGCATGAAGGTTTGACCTTAGCCATTTTAAGCCTCTAGGACAGGTCTTAGAAGAGCATGAAGATTTACCAAAGATAGAAGTTTTTTCATCCTTTCAGGGTGCATTAGTTCACACAGGAAACGCCTGTTGCATTGATGAATTCGTAATTTCCTGTATCTCTTACAACAAGGTAGTCTTCTGCATAAAAGCCCGAATCTACAAGGTATGTTTCTCTCCCGAAAACAGCTCTTTTTATGAAACCATATTTAGTGGAAGGCTCTGTTTTTTGGTATGTTTTAGCAAAAGCCCTGATTTAAGTTTGAATAAAGTCAATTTTTAGATTCTATTCCAATACTTCCAGAAAAAAGATCAAGATTTAACAATCAATGGCTCTGTTTTTTAGGGCTTTATTATAATTTTTATGTGTTTAAAAAAGCATAAAATTTTGGAAACAGGGGTTCTGAAAAACGATACTGAATTAAATTGTGTAGCCAATCTTTGGACGGAATGTATAATTTAATTATTTTTCGGATATAATCAACATATTGCAATGTTCTAGAATGTTAGAAAGTTTCGTATACAAGAAAATATATTGTATATTTACTTCATCACTTGAGATCTTTTGCTCGAAATATGTCCTGTAGGCAATTTTCTAGAAAGATTGTGAGAAGGTTCAAACTCAACTGAATCGGAGGTATAGTATGGAGAAACCCAAATTATCAGATAATGCCAAAGGTAAAGTGCCTCAATTTGTAAAACTGGTTAAAGAAGAATTGCAAAAGAAGAACATCAATGTTTCTGAAAAAGATCTTGAAAGTTCGCTGCTTGAGGCTCAGGAAAGACTAGGTTGCGAGCAGTGTGCGAATGGTGCGCGCTGGTAAACCGAACTATTATGTGCATTACTTCTTAATGTACTTTAACTTTTTAATGTACTTCAACTTCTTAATGTACTTTAACTTTTTAATGTACTCCAACTTTTTAATGTACTTTAACTTTTTTAATGTACTTTAACTTTTTTTAATGGTAGTTGGTCGCGTATGCAGTTTCGTGAACAGGATAAACCATATCTTGCAGGAAACCAGATCTTACGAAACGACAAGGTATATATTGTCGCTTACGAAAGTACTGTTGAAAAAAATAAATACTTAGTTTTGCCTTTTAATATAGCTCTGATCCTTCCTTTGTTTGATGGCACTAACAATCTCTCGGATATCAAAAAAAATGCTCTGGAAATTTTTTCCAGTCTTTTTGGAAAAGTTCGTAAGGAAGGTCAGGAAATTAGTAGTGAAAAATTGTCTGAAATAGTTGATCAAACAGTTGAATCAATTCTCAGCTTAAATATGCTGACACTGGAAGGTGAAAGAAGTCCTTCACTCGAAAATCTTGTAAAATTGATTCCTGATATTGAAGGGTATCAATCTTCCATAGTAAGATTATCTCGGCCTCTTTCCGTGAGCATATCGTTTACAAATCGCTGCCAGTATGATTGTATATACTGTTATGCAGAGAGAAAAAAGTGCGAGGAAAAGGAGCTCAATCAGTGGATCAAAATTTTTGATGAACTTCAAGAAAATGAAATTTTCCTTGTAGATATCGGCGGAACCGACATCTTTGCACGCCCGGATGCACTTGAGATACTGCAGGCGATGGTAGACCGAAATTTTGTTTTTCTGCTTTCGACAAAATCCTTTATTGATGAAGATACGGCTAAGTGCCTCGCATCAATGCATATCGGTACCAGGGATTCACCTGAACATCTGTTCCGATATGTCCAGCTAAGTATAGATAGTGTTGATGCATCAACTGCGGGTTACATGGTCAAAAAGAAGGACCATTATGAAAAAACAATTCAATCGGTTAAGAATTTAGTGAAAGTAGGGATCTGTCCCAAAATAAAATGCGTTCTCACTCCTTTAAATTATCTTGAAATGCCTGATATTATTGATGAGTTTTCAGGCATTGGGGTCAGAGATTTTCAGTTTGTCCAGTACAGTAGAAGTAAATACCGGCATAATGATGATTTGTTTTTATCCTTTGAGCAAAAAGAGTTCATCTCTAACTTTGCAGAGTCTATAAACCAAAATTATCCTCTCCTTAATATAAGCGTCGAAAAAAATTTGACCACCGGAGGAAAGCGAAACCTTTCTCCTGAGAAATGGAAAGATCGAGCAGTATGCTCTGGAGGCCGTTCAAACCTGATTATTCAGCCCAATGGCGACGTTACTTTATGTGAACAGATTCCCCATAGAGAAGAATTCATTGTAGGTAATGTATTTGACGAAGGAGTTATGAGCGTCTGGAATTCTAAGAGACTTATTGATTTTATATATCCTCCCCGTAAAAAGTTCAAAAATTCCGTATGCTATGAATGTTTGGAGTTCGACGCTTGCCATCGAATCAAAGGGTACTGTTACAGAGACTCATTTTCTTCGTATGGCACAATTTATGACGCGCAACCGGAATGTCCCTTTCAAACAAAAATGCCTGTTAGAGAAATTTGATACTCGATTCAACAATTAAATTGTGGTCCTATGAACGAACATATCAATCTAATCAAAAGCGGGTTAAATGAAAGTATTGTTGAAAAAGTCCTGGATTTTTATTCTTCGATTGAAGAAATGTATGCTTGCTGGGGCGTTTCCGATTCTCCTATGGTTGAAAGTTCTGTTAAGATTAGTTCCGATTCAATCAGTTATAACAGGTACTCAATTCCAATTTTTGGAATAAATGGTGCTGAAATATGGCAACAAAAAGAAAAGTTACTTGATTTGATGGCCGTCCCAGAAGAGCTTTATGATGTGCTAATAAACAGGCATAATGAAAATGTTCGGATAATTGCAGGCATAAATTTCGATATGAACGTTAAAAGAATTTATTTTCAAGAAGCGAATGAAGGATATGGTTATGAATTTGATTCAAATGGCCACTGGGACCTGAAAACCTACTCTCTTGTCCCTCCTGAAAATTATGCCTATGTTATTGAGGATTTAAAAAAACTGATTCCTTCTACCCGTATATTCTATGAAATAATGAATCTGATCCCTCCGGATGACTGGAATCAGATCAGTACCCGAAATGCCTCGGGATTAGTTCTCGGTTACCATATCTCCACAGGTTCCAAAATGTGCCTAAATTCTCTGGAAAAATCTATTTTTTATTTAGTTTCTGAACTGAATGCCGGCTCAGAAGATTTCTTCATCTGGTTTGAAAAAAATAAAAATACATACTTGCACTGGTTAGGCATTGGTTATACTGAAAAAGCAGGCCTGGAAATAACTCTTTATCTCCGATGCAATGAGGAATCATGGGATAGCCATTACCCGCCGTTAGATCTCATAACATATCTGAATAAGAGGGTTTTCAATCTTGAAAAGTGAGCAAATTTTGGACGACCGAGTATCAAGTAAACAGTTCTCAGGCAACCAGGTACTAAACGGTCAGATACCAGGTGATGAGATGTTAAAGGGTGTAAACGGTCAGATACCAGGTGATGAGATGTTAAAGGGTGTTGAACTGGCGATACAGAAGTCAAGTAATTTCATCATTTCAAATCAGGCCGGAGAAGGTTACTGGCTGGATTTTTATATTCTGGGAATGGGGAAAAGTTCTCAGTGGGTGACTGCTTACATCGCATACAACCTGTCCAGGCTTCCGAATACTGATGAATCAGTTCAAAAGGCTATTATCTGGCTTCTTCACACAAAATTTCCTTCTGGAGGCTGGGGGTACCACCAGAACTGCCTTCCGGATGCGGATTCTACAGCGAACACGGTACGTCTTCTGGCATATTACTTCAAAAAAGAAAATCTTCTTACTCAGGAGAATTTTGCTCTTTATCTGCACGAATTCGCTCGTATGCTCTCATTTTATCAGGATAAAAATACAGGCGGTTTTTTAACTTATTTGCCAGGTTCAAATGGGAAATATCATACGATGCCAGACAGTGCATGGTGCATTTCCGAGCCTTCAATAACAGCAATGGCAGGAAGCGCTTTTCTGAACGCAGGTCCGGAATTGTTTGAGCAAGAAATATCGAGTGCCAGGAAATTTCTGATAAGCAGGCAGAATCCTGCCGGATACTGGGATTCTTACTGGTGGGACTGCAGGATCTACGGAACGAGTTTAGCCTGTAGTTTTTTAAAGCAGCTTGGAGAAACTGATCCGGTTGAGAAAGCTATCTCTTGGCTAAAAAGCATATTTGTTCCGTCAAAAGGATGGGGAAACGGTTACGAGGCCGTTCCTTATCCGTTTTACACAGCCCTTTCATTATCTTCACTTCTTTTATATGAGGACAATGTACATTCAAGAGAAGTCAAAGAATCGTTAATCTGGCTAGTTGAAAACCAGAACGAAGATGGGAGCTGGTTTTCAAAACCCATCCTTAGAGTTCCCGATCCGCAGGTTCAGGAACCCTGGGAGAGTTCGAACCGTGAAAAATGCGAAGTCGTAACCGATGTAAATCTCTTATTCACAACAGCAACAGTAATGGGTGTATTATACGATTTTCTAAATTTGTGTGGATATAAATACAGATCTGCTTCTCAAAAATAACGGATCTTTCATTTCTATGAATATACTGTCGAAATCAGTTTTTTAATGGACTGGTTGCTGTTTATGGACTATGAAGATCCAAAAAGGATGGTTTTTTCATTTTTCAGCACTTTTTCCCTGTTCCCTCCGCCTTTATCTTACACCTCAAATAAATCTGCACCCACAGAAAAGCAATCAATGACCCTATTACAGTACCTGTAACAAGTCCCTACCAGATGCCAGTAAGTCCCCAGCCAAATCCATAGGCAAAGAGCAAGGAAAAGAAGAGGGTCAAAACCAGAAAGGATACTCTGATATTGGACCTACTGTGACTTTACAATATGCTATTATTGACTTTTCGGATAGGCACTTAGATGCTTAAAACAAGCTTGTTTGTCTGCTGGTTTAGGTGGCTCAATAACTTCTGGATAATCGTTTCTCGGATTTCTCGCTGCGGCTCCGACTTCCCATTCTTCTAATTCGTCATCAGGGAACGGCTTCAATAACGAGCGAAGCTGACTCGCTTCATCAATATTAGGATTCAACCAATTTTCTTCTTCCTCTTTTTCTAAAATAACAGGCATCCTATCATGATATTTGCCAACAACCTCATTCGGCGTTGTGGTGATGATCGAGTAGCTGTGTATTTCTTTCCCGTTGTTCTTATCTTTCCAAATATCATAGAGCCCGGCAAAGGAGAAAATCGAGTTGTCTTTCATCTTGAAGTAGTGCCAGGGATAGGGCTGTTTTACAAAATTAATCTTATCAGGTTCGTAGAATTCGGTAGCAGGGACAAGACACCGTTTCTTAACAAATGAATGACGAAAAGTAGGTAACGTATTAACTGTTCCAGCTTTAGCGTTTATCGTTTTGTATTTATATTGTTCATTAGCTGCAAAGTGAGGTATTAGTCCCCAAACCATTAACTCAATTTTATTATTTCCTTGATTCACGATAACAGGATTTGATTGTCCAGGTCTGATATTCCATCTTGTTTTGAATTCATCTAAATAATTTACAATATCATACCTATCAATGAGATTTTGTATGCTCCGTACTGAAAGTCCATACGCTCCGCAAATGACACGAACCTCTTTCTAATAACAAGTGCTTATCTAAGATATACTTTTAATGTAGCCTCTTAGTGGAAAAGTAAGTCTATTAAATTAATACTTTCAACAAGCTTCCTCATAGCTATTATATTTTTTATTTCAATATTGCTTTGATGTTTGCTCTCAATCAACATACAAACAACACCAAAAAGCAGATTGTTCTTCATGTAGATATGGATTCCTTTTTTGCGTCAGTTGAAGTAAGAGAGCATCTTGAACTGAAAGGACTTCCAGTTGTGATAGGCTCAGACTCAAAAGATAGGAAAGGTAGGGGGGTCGTTAGCACTTGTTCATATGAGGCAAGAAAGTATGGAATACACTCGGCAATGCCAGTTTCACAGGCTTATAAGCTCTGCCCAGATGCTGCCTTTGTGCCTGTGAGCATGAAATTGTATGCACAGGTTTCAGCGAACGTGATGTAGATAATGAAAGGGTTTGCTGAGAAATTCCAGCAGTATAGTGTAGACGAAGCTTTTCTAGTGCCCGGACCGGAGATTAAGAGCTTTGAAGAAGCTGTACTTTGCGCTTCAAAGATAAAGGACGAAATCCTGAAACAGGAAAGAATTACACGCTCTGTGGGAATAGGACCGAATAAACTGGTAGCAATTCTCTCAAACATGCATTTTCCGGCGGGGAAAAAGGAGAGATCAAAATTAAGCTCCATAGAGATGAAAGCAAAGAGTGTATAGAAAGTATATCTGAAGACTGTAAGAGCACAAATTTCACTCTAACTATTTCAGATAATGGCGTTAGCATTCCCGAAGAACTTGATATCGAAGATCTTGATAGTCTTGGATTTCAGCTTATAATTTCCCTCGTAGACCAGCTGGATGGAGAATTTGAGCTGAAAAGGGACAATGGCACAGAGTTCACTATGAGATTCACAGTGATAGAAAAAGATGATTTTACTCAAGCTGACTTAAAATCACATGAATGTAGTAATTAAAAATTAATGCAAGGGGTGCGATTCGAACGCACAAATTCCTACGAAACCAGATTCTGAATCCAGCCCTTTGCTAAGATTTTTTATGGAAGAATTTGATCTAACATTTTCCTTTGAATTACACTCATAAACTTGCTAACTAACAATTAAATATATTAAAGTTTAACGAGAAATCCAACCATTATTCGGCTTTTTGGGTAAACTCTGACCTGATTATAAATCTCTGTCTATATTAAGTAAATCACATGTTTGAGGTACTCAATTTTCGTGCCTCAGAACTCATAGGGCTCATCATAAATCAGCAAAGTTTTTCATCACAGGCACTCAATTGATCAGATAATATAGCTAAATAATAAATATCTCTCAACATAGCTAAATAATAAATATCTCTCAACATAGCTAAATAATAAATATCTCTCAGAAAACGGAAAAATATTTTTAGAAGAAATAAATTCTAAAAATATTTAAAAATATTTTTCAGCCCTCTCTTCTGAGTTCAGCCTCAATCTCGGCAGCAATCTCGCTGGCAGCCTTCTTTGGTAATTCTGCTTTATAGATGCTCCTTCCTACTATTACCCAATCGGCACCTGCGGCAATAGCATTAGAGGCTCTTCCTCCCTGGGCACCAACTCCAGGCGAGATAATAGTGAGTTTATCTCCAACGATTTCCCTTATTTTCTTTACTCTTTCCGGTCTAGTCGCAGGAGCAACAAGACCAGAGGCTCCTGCTTCAGCTGCCATTCTCGCAATTGCTTCTCCGACAGGCTGGAGGAATTCGGCTCCTCCTGGATGGCTCATCTCGCTTACCACGAACACATCTTTCCTGTATTCAGAGGCAACCTCAATGCAGGCATCAAGGCTGTCGCGACCTGTGAACCCCTGGACAATCACGGCATCGGCTCCTACTTCAAAAACCTGTTCGCAGATAAGGCGGTTGGTATTGGGAATATCGGCAACCTTGAAATCTGCGATTATTGGAGCAAATTCAGCAAGTTCCCTGATTATCTCAAGCCCGGTTGCGAGTACAAGGGGGTAGCCTACTTTTATGGCGTCCACGAATTCTGAAACATCCTCTGCAATTTTAAGTGCTTCTTCCCTGTCAGAAACATCCAGGGCAAGAATTATACGGGTTTTCCTTTCCATAAACTCATCTCTTTAAAAGGCGTGTCCGCACAGCTGCAACTATAAGAGGAAGGGTAATAGTTGCATCAGCGTACACAGTTACAGTTTTTGCATTTTCTCCGACCTTTCCCCATGACTGGGCTTCGTCAAGTGTTGCCCCGCTTAGACCTCCGGTCTCAGGGCGATCCATGGTCAACTGGATTGCATAATCAAATGACCTGGGGGTCACAAGCATAGACTGCAGAATATAGTTTTTTGGAACTCCGCCCCCAAGGAGCATGGCGCCTGCACTCTCGGTCTCATAGCAGATATCCATAAACTCATGCATATCAGCAAAAGCATCCACATGCAGAGGATTCCCTTCTTTATATAACCAGGCTTGAAGCCCTATTACAGAATCTTGAATGGCAGGGCAGTACACAGGCACGCCCATATCTGCTGCGGTTTTCAGGATAGAGGAATCGTCATCAAGGTTTTTCCCTATCTCAGTGAGAACCTGCCGGATAGAAAGTTTTTCCTTAGGAAGCCCGGCATAGATGCTCTGCAGAAATTCTTCAAGTTCGGTAAAGTGCTGGTCTGGCAGGTAGACGTCATAGATCCTGTCGATGCAGTCGTGCCTGAGCTGGATATCATTTGCACAGGCTGTACCCTTATAATGGTGAAGACCCAGAGCCTCAACAGTATCATGTACCATATTTGCTCCAGTAGTAACAAGCACATCGATATAGCCGTCGCGTATCAAATCAGCGATAATATTTCTCATGCCTGCTGGAATCATAGCTCCTGCAAGCCCAAAAAATTTCGTAGTTTTCTCGGAAGCCAGCATTTTATAATAGATATCCACGGCTTCAGCCAGCCTGCCTGCTCCAAAGGCACAGCCACTATATTCCCTTACAAGCTCGTCTACAGTCATATCCGCAACTATCTTTGCACCCCTAATCGGAGTTGTAAGGTTCTTAGAAGAATCTTCAATATCCATTTTTATTCCTCAAAATTTACAGGATTAATTAATTTACAGGATTAATTAAGAGATTATTGTAAGAGTAATTACAGGTTCATGTCTCAAATGGAGTACTGATCTGAGAGAATTTATGTGGGCATGTCTGTATACATAAACCTTCTCTTCTGATAAGTTCCTTTTCTAAGAATATAGTAAAAGATTTTAGAAAAGCTGAGGTTGAATATCGCAGGGAAGACAGGCTTGTCAGTATCCTGGCTGCAGTTCAGGCTATATTTGAGAAGTTCGGGCTTGTGAGAGAGGAATCTACAGGCAGAAAGAAAAGGAAAAAAAGAACCTGGGTGCTGACCCGCAGGTCAAACGTATCCCGTGATGTCCTGACCGATTGGAGTGCTTTTCTTTATACATTCTTCTCCGTAATTAATCATATCTTCAACTGCCTTTTTCAGTATGGAAGGATAGATCTGGCCTACCTGCTCCCACACGGGTCTTCCCCGGCAGAAGAACTTAAACGTAGGCGTGCCAAGAACGCCGTACCTTTCTGCAGTCCATGGATTTGTTTCAATATTCAGACGGGCAAAAATTGCCGAGTTTTTGAATTCTTTTGCATAGTCTATAAAATAAGGTTCCATAGCTTTGCAATAAGGGCAGGTAGAGCTGTAGAACATTACAATAACCGGCTTTTTAGAGCTCTCTACAATTTCTCCCCAGTTCATATCTCCAATTTCAATCACACTGCTTTCATTCAATCTATTACCCCGCGAGATCATGGATAGTTTAATAAAACAAAACAAACAGAATTACCATGCTTATAGATATCAGTCGCTCTATTTGTCAGATTTTATTTATCTGTTTTTATTTATTCTATTTATCTGGTTCTATTTGTCAGTCCCCGTTTATTGGATTATGTTTGTCAAACTCTGTTTATTAGATCAATAGTCTCTACTTTTATAAGATTAATATTTATGCTTTATAAAATCTAATTTCATGGATCCGCGAGTAATTGAATAGGGAATATGATGAACTATCAATTTTTAAATGAAGAACTTTTAGATAGCTTAAGAAGAAAAAAGGCAAAGAAAAATAAAAGTAAGGACAAGAAACAAAAAAGAAAATAAAGGGGAAAAAATCCGGAAAAAATTAGAAAAAACTGGTGACAGAACTGAAGAATAGTTCTGTATTTCCGGGCAGAAATTCTCGGTAACTGATGCCTGATTCCTGCCTATTGATTAAAAATTCAGGCAGAGGGATTAAGTTTACACACAGATTTCCATTTAATCTTCTTCGTCACCCTCGGGATTCATTATCTCAGAAAAACATGTGCTGCAGATATATTTATCATCAAGACATATCTCTTTAAAGTCAACTTTGGGACCGCCAGGTTTTGTGGTTGCTTCCCTGAATACATAGAACTTTTCATTAAATTCGATTGGCTGCCCGCATCTTGAACATACAAAGGGTGGATTTTCAATCGAATCAATTGCACACTCAATGCAGATCAGATCGGACTTATCCCCGTGGACCTCTTTGAACTTTATTGGTTTCATATCCAAGCTAGTGTCCACAACCATTACGTCTTCCAGCAATTCCCGACCGCAAATATTGCAATACTCCTTCATTGTGTCGCCTCCCTTACTCAGAGGGTTTCTCACCATGCCCTATGCTGAGCCTACACAGGGCTTCAATGTCTCCGTGTTTTCACTCAAATCATATACCCCATTTTCAGCTTATTACCATTATACCGAATCGGGCTATTTTGAGGTGTCCAATCCGGCTCAATTTTTCACATCATTGAGCTGTGTCTTACTTGCCGGTATTACCCGACTTGCACATCGATCTCGAGAAGATCGGTCCAGAGCTGAAAAGCAAACATAAAGACTAACAGCACAACATTTATTCTAATGTTGATTCAAAAATGCTTCTCGCATTTGAGTCGAAACAACATTAGAAGACACTTTATAAAATTTGTTTTAGATAGCTTTTTAGCCTCTGGTTTTAACTTCCCTATGAAAATATATGTCTTAAAACTATATACAGTTATTGATTTTGATTAAAAAATAAACAGATAATAAAAAAAGAAGGACTATAAAAACAGAAAAAAGATAAAAAGTTAGTAAATGATCGGAATAAAACAAAGAATTTTATTGATCATTGATCAATACATAAAATGGGTAAATAGATTGTTCTAAAAGGTTTGAAAAAATGCTCAAACAGAGATTTGTGCTGGATACTACAGCATTGACGGATCTGCAGACGCGTGAGGTTATGGGTTATACTTCCCTTTGTGAGGGAATGAAGGCAATCCTTGACCTGATAGCCAATGTTCGCCTGCAGTTCGGGATAAGCTGTTACGTGCCCTATCCGTCAGTGTATAAAGAGATGTATGAATTCGCAAGCCACAATGGCTGTGACAGGGAAGTTATGGCAAAAATAGATACCTGGCTTGTGAAAAAATCTCCTGATCGATACAGGGTTAGTGTAACTTCTCAGATTTTCCATGAATATGTTACTTATATGCGGGAAAGGATCAACCGGGGCATGGGAGTTGCGGAAGATGCGATATGGGAAGCCGCTACTGAGTGCCTCTTCATGGAAAATCCGCAAAATAAGAAAAAAGAGTATAAGGAAGAAGTTGAGAGGGAAGTAATCGGGGGGATAATTGGCAAATTCCGGAATAAATATCGTGCTGCCCTGAGATATGGGATTCTTGATAGTGCTCCTGATATTGATGTTCTCATCCTTGCCAAGGAGCTTGACGCCGCAGTTATTGCAAGTGATTATGGGATTGAGAAGTGGGCTGAGCAGCTTGGAGTACGTTTTGTGCCTGCAAATACTTTCCCCATGATGATGAAAGAGTACCTGAAACATCTTCCGGAAACCGGAAGTGAACCCGAATCCGGAAGCCAGAACAAAAGCAAAAAAGGATCATCTGAAGAACTGGAATTCATTTAATAAGTTAATCTTGAATAATGATAACAGCACGATTCCTGAGATTCATCGGAAAGGATTTAAATTCGACCGATATAATGCCTGAAATTTATCATGGAACTTAATTTCGGGCTACTATTAAAACATGAATCTCGGTGAATTATTGGAACATAAATCTCAGTGAAAAATAGTATCATTAATCTTTATCAAGCCTTAGGGGAGTTAACGCCTTTAATGCAACTGCCTTTAGTGTAATTGTATTTTTAGAATTTGGGGGATGAGAGTTTGAGGAATATAGTCGTAGAAGAATTAAAAGCGCCTGAGGTTTACCGCCAGAGAGTTGAAGTTGTTGAAAGAAAGGGGCTAGGGCATCCGGATTATATCTGCGATGCAGTTATGGAACAAATATCAGTGAACTTGAGCCAGAAATACCTTGAGACTTTTGGGACTATTCTGCACTATAACATTGACAAAGGTATGCTTGTTGCAGGAGAAGTGGAAGGGAAATTAGGAGGAGGCAGAGTAGTAAGCCCTATGAGGCTTATCATCGGGGACAGGGCGACTTTTGAATTTCAGGGAATAGAGATTGACGTTCCCGAGCTTGCGATCAGTACAGCGAAGCAATGGATTCAGGATAACCTCCGGTTTGTGGATCCTGAGAATCTTATCTATCAGGTAGAGTTAAAAAAAGGTTCTGCAGAACTTACAGATATATTTATCAGAGGAGGGGAAATTCTCGGGGCAAACGACACATCCGCAGCAGTCGGATATGCACCATTGAGCCCTACTGAAAGGCTTGTTTTTGAATGTGAGAGATACCTGAACTCGAAGAAGTTCAAAAAAGAGTATCCGGAATCCGGAGAAGATGTAAAAGTTATGGGACTCAGGCATAAGGAAGACATACATCTGACTGTTGCGATGCCGCTGGTGGACAGGTTTGTTGAATCCGAAAATGAGTATTTTAAGAAGAAAATCGAACTTCACGAGCGGATAGAAGAGTTTGCTGCCGAGTTTGCAGAGAAAGCAAGAGCTGAATTTGAAGGCTGTATGTGCCTGAAGCCGACAGCTTCCCTGAACACTCTGGATGTTCCGGGCAGGGGGCTGCAGGGAATTTATACCACTGTAACTGGCACTTCTGCAGAAGATGCGGACGGCGGGCAGGTTGGACGCGGAAACCGAGTAAACGGAGTAATTCCCCTGAACCGTCCTGTTAGCAGCGAAGCCGCAGCAGGCAAAAATCCTGTGAGCCATATAGGAAAAGTTTACAACCTGCTTTCCCACAGGATTGCAGCCCAGATCTATAAAGAAGTGCCTGATGTTTCCGAAGTTTATGTCTGGCTTTTAAGCGAAATCGGGACTCCAATAGATCAGCCCCAGATCGCCACTGCCCAGCTGATAATGAAGAAAGGATCTGCAAGCGAAGTAGAAAAGGAAGTAGCCGAAGTAATGGAAAAAGAGCTTGAGAATATACGGGATTTTTCAATGGAACTGGTCGCAGGAAAATGTCCAATCTGCTGAAGTAAGTTTAATAGAGAAGGATCTACAAATTTTTGAAAAACTTTTTTCTAAAAACTTTTTGATAAAACATTTTTCTAAAAAGTTTTTTTCTAAACGGTTTGTATTGCTTAGCCGGAAAGAAATTATACCCCGGCAATAAAAGCAATGAGAGCAAAGAACATAGCTATCTTGAACATTCTTGAGGACTTTGTAGGATTGTTCCTGATAAGTAACTGGTAGATGGCTGCGAGAAATCCCATATCTGCCAGAAGGACAAGATAAAGATAACGTACGCCAAGAATCTGCATAAAGTAAGGAAGAGGGCTTAAAAGCACGGCAAGGAGTCCTATAAATACTGCAAGGTAACCTGCCTTTTTTGCCCCGACCCTGATAGGCAGGGTGTCTGCCCCTTCGATCTTGTCCCCTTCAATGTCCTCAATATCCTTTACAATCTCTCTGGCAGTAATCCCGAGGGCTGCTAGCAGGAAGAGTACGAAAAGCACGTCCAGTCCTTCAAACCCGAAAACTGAAGCTCCGAACAGGAAGGTTGACCCGGTGAGATAGCCTATGCTCAGATTTCCTAAAAGAGGAGTGCCTTTGAGAGTTTTTGCATAGAAGATTAGCAGCAGGGAATTAAACAGGGCAATAAATCCGCAGATTAAGTTAATCCAGAAAGCTAGGAGTGTGCCAAGGGCAAACAGAGTGTAAGAAAAATAGAGAGCTTCTTTTAACGTTGCCCGACCTGAGGGGATAGGTCTCTCAGGGCGATTTATCGAATCTATCCTCACGTCAAAATAATCATTAATGGTATTTCCTGCACCTGAGACTAAGAATACGACTAGGAATACAAGGCAAGAATAAAAAAAAGGAAAATCTTCAGGGCTATAAGATCCTGGGGCTTCAGAGATAAGGATATTAAAAGCGATCAGTGTTCCGATTACGGCTGCAAAACCCGCCATCAGGCAGTTTTCGTATCTCATAAGTTCCAGATATGTGCGTATGCCTGCAGACATCAGTACAAAGCAGTATTACAAAGTATTAAAGGTATCGGATTTTCTCGCCCGAATCCCGTCTTGGGAGGATGGCTCCTTTTTCTTTCACCTCGTTCGCTCAAGAAGCGTATCTATTGGACAGAATTTATAATATTTCCACTCCAATTCCGCAAATTTCTATAATGTTTGATCAAAAACGGCATAATCTTGGATTTTAGAACTTTATCCCCTAACCCTATCTGGCGTGATAAACACAAACTTTTTAAGAAAAAGTTTGATCACAAGCCTTTTCAAAAAAGGCTTGAGCGAAAACCTTTTGAGAAGGTTTTATCGAAAACGGCGTGACGGCGTGGTCAAGCGGCACAACGCTTGGTGATAAACCGGTGCAACGGTTTTGGTCAAGCCTTTTCGTAAAAGGGTCGCAGTTCAACGGTTTCGAGTCAATGGTTCTGGTATAAAATTTGCATTAGAGAGTAAATTACTGATTATTACGAGAGGTTACATGAAGGACAGGATTTCAGGGAGGAAGAATACAACTAACAAGGGAATAAAAAGAATTATAATATGGGCTTCTTGAAATATTTTATTTTTTGATTTATTTAAAATTATGCGATGTAAGAGGAAGCTATATAGTAAATATGCGGATATTGAATCAAAGGAAATTTATAGTAACATACTAATTAAAAAGTTAATATTAAGTAAGACGGTTTTATGTCCTGCCGTTCTTCCCTTTGATATATAAAAGGTTTACCAATTTCAGAAACAGGCAAACCCAAAAAATGCCCTAAACTCAAATAAATATTTGTTCAATCTTAAACAGATTCAAATATTGAACTGGAGCAAAGAAATGTGTTGACTTAGGATCTATTAAAAATCTACTATAATCAAGATCTTAATTTTATTTATACGAATTATATACTATTCCGTTAATAATTAGGAAAGAACCGGAAATTTTTGTTTACTGACGCATGGGTGGAGGCCAATAAGATGAAAGCCGATTTTTTTAGCTCTTTGATTTATATATTAGTTATAATACTAATAATTCCCGGGACAATCTCCAGTATGGCATCTGCTATAGATCAGGATCCCGGAAATGATGGAAGTGATACAGCAGGTCCCAATCTGAATGAGGAAAATCCGAGAGATGGAACTTCGAATGAGGAAAGCCCAAATGAGGAGAATCCAAATGAGGAGAATCCAAATGAGGAGAATCCAAATGAGGAGAATCCAAATGAGGAGAATCCAAATGAGGAGAATCCAAATGAGGA
>ENA-OWOZ01000110-OWOZ01000110.1-bioreactor-metagenome-genome-assembly--contig:-NODE-110-length-116882-cov-5.479046_pt1 | contig 116882 bp, 111 predicted proteins | sample MGYA00238140_ERZ651804 | MGnify/ENA primary metagenome ERZ651804 (study PRJEB26910, sample SAMN07631232) | bioreactor metagenome | isolation source: Switchgrass digestor | place: USA: Dartmouth...
ATAGGCTCACCCACAAAGCCCATATCCTAAACATCAATGGCGAAAGCTACCGCTTTAAGCAGGCTCTCGCCAGGCAAACCACTGACTAATTTTTTTGCGTAAGTGGCCTAATTTCTGACCAGCGAATTGCCTAATTTTTAATTGACATTAACATTGATAAGTAAAAAATTCCTACCGAACTCCCGCAGCACCCCTTTCTCTTGTTGTATAATAATGTAATTTACGAAAAATTTTTGAGGCAGGTTAAAGGGTATGAAGCTAAAATGCGACCTTATACCATATTAATAAAAATAGAAAAGGTCACAAAAAACCCTCCGAACATCGGAGGGTGCTTATTTTCCAGATGGTGGGCCATCCGCGACTCGAACGCGGGACACCCTGATTAAAAGTCAGGTGCTCTGCCTACTGAGCTAATGGCCCTTATTAAATTAAATGGCTGGGGTGGCAGGATTCGAACCTACGCATGACGGAGTCAAAGTCCGTTGCCTTACCGCTTGGCTACACCCCAACGGTAAAGAGTATACTAGGCTAGCTCTTAGCCTGTCAAGTAAATTGATTGGGGTGGATGGTGGGATTCGAACCCACGACCCCCAGAGCCACAATCTGGTACTCTAACCAACTGAGCTACACCCACCACATGATTCGATCCGCGACATCCCAGCAACTGATGGCTCCAAGTCTGGAGTGAATCCAAACCTTACGGGACAATATCTTAGCATGAAAGATGTCAAAAGTAAAGATTTCGCCTGATTTTACTTATAAATGAAATAAACCGCATCCTGCAGCGGTTTAAGAAGTGGCGTCCCCGGAGGGATTCGAACCCCCGACCCACGGCTTAGAAGGCCGTTGCTCTATCCAGCTGAGCTACAGGGACAAAAAATGGAGCGGGTGATGAGAATCGAACTCACGCATTCAGCTTGGAAGGCTGACGTTCTACCATTGAACTACACCCGCCCGCCGTAATGATTATACATATTTTATAGGGCCATTTCAAGGGATAAATAGAGTTTTTAAGCTTGCCTGTTGCCTGGAAATAATGGGTTATGGTACCACCTTGAAAATATCAGTCTAATTAATAAGATACGCTTTTTGTAGCTCTTTTATTCTTATGTTTTTATTATATAGGGAACATGTGATGGTAGTGAAAGTTATTTAAGGGTTTTATAATGGGCTTTATAATGTTAACATGTTGTTACATCTGGAGTGATAAATAGGGAATTAAAGCAGCCTTCTTGGAGGGGGTAAGCTTTTGGAGCAGTGGATCAACCAGGTTGTTCCGGAACTAATTCAATCATTTTCTCTGCTGGGTTATGGGTTGGTGTTTTTAGCCGGGATTGCCACCAGCATTACTCCCTGTAACGTCAGCATGGTTCCGGTTATCATCGCTCATGTCAGCGGTTCCCGGGCCGGGCGGAAGAAAGGATTTGTTCTGTCTTCCTTTTTTACCCTGGGCACTGCTACTACCTTTATGCTGCTAGGCTTGATAATAGCTAGTATTGGCGGGATATTTGGCACCAGCCAAAAGGTTATTTACTATTTTGTGGCCGGTGTTTGCATAATAATCGGTCTTAACCTGCTGGGATTGATCCCTCTGAATTTTAGTTATGGCTATGGCTTGACAGATCGAGTGGGTAACCCCAAGGGCTACCTGGGAAGTTATATGCTTGGAATGGTAATGGGTTTGGCAGGATCACAGTGCGGGACCCCCATTATGCTGGCCATCTTGTCTTTGGCTTTGGCAAAGGGGCAGTGGCTGTACGGTGCGGTCTTGCTGTTCATATATGCTTTGGGCCGGGGAGTGCCTATCGTGGTGGTGGGCACCTTTACCGGCTTAATCACGCACATGGATGCTTTTGCCCGCTGGAGCGGAGTGATGAACAAGGTGGCAGGGTTCTTGCTGCTCGGGGTGGGAAGTTATTTTATCTGGATATCGTAAAAGTTTGGCGATTATAGTGAGGTATGCATAAAAACGCCGTCTTTTCCCAAAATAGGGATGGAGGTGTTTTTATGATTCAACTGACGCAAAAAGAGAAAACTTTGCTGGAAGACCAAAAGAAGCACGAGCAAATTTGTATCGAAAAGTATACCAATTATGCCAATCAAACCCAAGATCCCCAGTTAAAGCAGCTCTTCCAGGCCTATGCTGCTCAGGAGCAGCACCACTATGATACCATCAATCAAATCCTCAATGGCCAGGTACCTAACCTCAACCAGGGCCAGCAGCAGTCAATGGCACAACAGCAAAACCTGGCCAGCGCAGCTCAATCAGCCACCAATATGCAGGGGGCTATGGCCAATCAAAGTGATGCCAGCCTGTTAAATGACATGCTTATGACGGAGAAGTATGTTTCTTCTGCTTATGATACGGCCATTTTTGAGTTTACTGACTCCAACATACGGCAGGTTTTAAACCATATTCAAAAAGAAGAACAGCAGCACGGAGAGGGTCTTTTCAACTACATGCAAAGCCACGGAATGTACAATCCCCAATAGATAGAGGGTTTATGGCTGCGATAGTTACGGGCAGGCGCCATCTGGCGCCTTGTTTTATTGCCAGGAGGACGAGTTGGTTGGCATGATTGGCAAAATAGGGTACCATGAAAGCAAATCCCGGCACTGGATCGCGTAAAGGAGTGGTAAACTTGGGACGTTCCAACTCGTTTAAGATTGCAGCTGTTTTGGGGGGCTTAATAATCATTGCAGTTATTTACGGCATTTCTACTTACAACAGTCTGGTAACAGCTAACGAAAATATCGATGCCAAATGGAGTCAGATAGAAAACCAACTGCAGCGCAGATCTGATTTAATCCCCAATTTGGTGGAAACGACCCAGGCTTATGCCAAACAGGAGAAGGAAATTTTCACCAGTATTGCCGAGTCCAGGGCTAAACTGGCCGGAGCGGAAACTTTAGGGGAAACAGCCCAGGCTGATGCTGATTTAAGCAAGGCGTTGTCCAGGCTGCTGGTACTGGTGGAAAAATACCCGGAACTTAAATCAGATGCCAACTTCAGGCAGCTGGCTGATGAACTGGCGGGAACTGAGAATCGACTAGCCACAGCTCGGCGGGACTATAATGAAGCGGTGAGGGAATATAATACCCGGGTTAAACGTTTCCCGGCTAATCTTATTGCCAATATGGGAGGCTTTAGTAAGCGTCCTTATTTCGAAGTTGATGAAACCGCCCGGGATGTACCAAAAGTGGATTTTAACTGAGTGCTTAAGAAGGGATAGGCTTATCCGATGAAAAGGATAATTACCCTTACCCTGCTGCTGGTTTTCAGTCTAACCTGGCCAGCGTCAGGGGAGATGAAAATACCTGATCCGCCTCGCCAGTTCTATTGTCTGGATGAGGCCCAGATGCTTACCCCCGAATTGGAAGCTGCTCTGGTGAATACCAGTGCGCAGATAGCTGACCAAAGCGGGGCTCAGATTGTAGTAGTGACATTGGAAACCTTGAATGGTGAAAGCCTGGAAGAGGTGTCCTTGGAAATACTCCGATCCTGGGGAATCGGGGATGCCCAGAAGAACAACGGTGTTTTGATACTGGTTGCCAGGGAAGAACGCCTGAGCCGTATAGAAGTGGGCTATGGCCTGGAAGGAGCCATTCCCGATGGCAAGGCGGGACGCATCCTGGATGAGCATCTGGTCCCTAATTTACAAAGGGACAACTATAGCTTGGGAATACTGGAAACTTACAATGCGGTTTTAGAAGAAGTTTGCCGCGAATACAACCTGGCCTACCAACCACTGGACCCGAATAGCTTAGGTATTGTTGCTCATAACCCCGGAAAGCAGGAACAGGGAATCAACTGGTGGGTGGTAGCCTTAATTATAATGATGCTTTACCTCTACTTCCGTTTCAGCGGCAGATTCAGAGGAGGCGGAGGTTATCGCGGCGGCGGAGGCACCTTCTGGGGCGGACCCTGGCGAGGCGGCGGGGGAGGCTTCGGTGGAGGCGGCTTTGGCGGCCGCGGCGGTTCCGGTGGCGGCGGAGGAGCCAGCCGGGGCTGGTGATGGCCGGACCAGGGTCAAGATTGTTTTTATGTAATGGCTTCTGGCAGATTTATTTAGGAGGAGCTCTATGGAAGTGTATATTGTTTCTTTTATAGTCCTGCTGTTGGTGATACTGGCTACTGTAATTCGGTTTTTCGGCGGGGAAATGCTGATTGCCGGATATAATACTGCTTCCCGGGAAGAACGGGCCTATATGAAAGAAAAAGGTATTGGCAAGTTCGTAGGCAACTACATGTATGCCCTGGTGGCTATAATCCTGGCCGGATATCTGTTGCGGAGGGCGGGAGTGCCCTATGCGGAGGATATATCCTGGGCAGTCTTTATTGTAGTAATAATTGTGATGCTCATTCGAGTCAGGCGGTTTGCTCCCCCTGGGTCTCTCTCACCCCAAAGGCGCCGCAGCCTCTGGCTGACTTTAGTGATAGTAGCAGCAGTGGTGATTCTGGTTGCTTGGAATGCTCTTCCTGCTGGTATAGAGTTGGAGGATAATCAAGTTACCATTAGGGGGGCCTATGGTACCAGCTTTGAATATGCCGAAATCAACCAGGTGCAGCTATTGGAGGAGCTGCCGGAAATCAGCCTGCGGACCAATGGCATTAGCTTAGGGCCGATTAACAAAGGACATTATCAACTGGAGAATGGCGGCTCTGTGCTGCTGTTCCTGCGCAATGGCAAGCCTCCTTTTATCCATATCACCTTTAATTCAGATCGCAAGCCTATTATCCTGAATTGCGGTGAACCGGAAGCTACCAGCCAGCTGTTCCAGGATTTATCCGCCCGGATTTAGATAGGGGAAAGGTGATATAGAGTTTGAGTACTGGACATATTCGGCATGTGATATTTGATTTTGATGGAACCATAGCCGATTCTATGGATGTAGCTATCTGGTTAATCAACCAGGCGGCTGAAAAATATCATTACCAGCCAATCAAGAGTGAGGATATTGAAAAGCTGCGCAGAATGTCCATGCCGGAGCGTTTTAAGTTCCTCAATGTCTCTCCTTATCATATACCCCGGATAGCTCTGGAATTAATTAGAAGTTACGGAAAAAGCCTGAGGTTTGTGAAAATATTTGACGGTATGCGGGAAGTAATAATGGCTCTCAAGGAGCGCGGCTTGACGCTGAGCATCATTTCCTCCAATTCGAACCAAAACATTCGCAGGTTTTTAACGGAGAACAACCTGGATGTATTTGACCATATTTACTGTGCCAAGAACCTGTTTGGCAAGGAACGGACTATTGCCAGTCTAATAAAGAAACTGCACCTGAAACGCAATGAATTGATTTATATTGGAGATGAGCACCGGGATATAATCGCCTGCCAGGCCAACCATATCCGGGTGATAGCCGTTACCTGGGGACTGGATACTGTTGAAACGCTCAGCCGCGCCCGGCCGGATTATATTGCTCACAAACCCTCGGATATATTAAGCATTATAGATAGTATGGCAGACAAGATATGAAAACCTAAAGTGTCCTGGCGGGTTTCCGGTAAACTGCTGCATTTACCGCAAAAACGCGGCTTTCCTGCTCTTCAGACCCTCCTGTAGAATTGCCTATCCTTTTCCCATGAATTGAGCATTCGATATTATTTGTATTAAACAAGTCGAGCATTATTTAAAGCAGCCTTGGTATGATGTAAACACAAAGGAGAGAGCGCAGTGCTGAAGGAACTGAATTATGTGATTGATTTTATTGAAGAACATTTGACCGATGATGATTTGTCTTTGGATATGATTGCTGAATATGCCGGGGTTTCCGGCTATCATTTCCGAACTGTTTTTTACTATCTTTCCGGAATGACACTCAGTGAATATATCAAAAACAGGAGATTGTCTGAGGCCAATAGGGATTTATTGAATGGAGAAAAGGTAACGGATGTTGCTTTTAAGTATGGCTACCAATCAATAGACGGATTTACCCGGGCATTTAAAAAATGGAGTGGGTTTTTGCCCTCAGAGGCAGTAAAAATGGGTATAAGCAAATCCTTTCCCAAGCTCTCGTTTATAATAACCGTCAGAGGAGGAAATATTATGGAGTTTAGAATTGTAGACATGCCGGCGTTTAATCTGGTCGGTGTCAGCAGAAGGGTTCCCATGCAGTTTGAAGGCGTAAATCAAGAGATTGTCAAGCTGGCAGAAAGCATAACGGATGAACAAAGAAAAGAAATGCATGCCCTGCAAAATATTGAGCCTTATGAAATTGTCAATGCTTCCTATGATGCGGATGCTCATTTCTTAAAAGAAGAAGGCTATTTAACGCACTTGATAGGTGTACTGACCACTGAAAATAACGTAAGTGATCTGCTGGAAAAGGTGCCGGTGGAAGCTCACACCTGGGCAGTATTTCCCAATGAAGGCCCCTTTCCTTCGACGCTGCAGCAGACCATGGCCAGGATATATGCAGAATGGCTGCCTGGTTCCGATTATGAATTAGTCGATGCTCCTTTATTCTCCTTTACTAAAATGCATGAGGACAAACCAGATTACGCCTACAGTGAAGTGTGGATTCCGGTTCGCAGGAAGTAGGCTTTGCCTATTTCGATTCTGCTTCTGCCAGATACTGCAGAAAAGCGGGCAAACCCGCTTCTAAGAAAAGGCGCCAAAATTCCCGGTATTCCTCAATAGACACAATATCTGCCTCCAGCAGTATCTGCAAAACCTGTCCATCTACCATGGCTATCAATGAAGCGGCGATAGCTCGGTTGATTTTTGAGGCCGGCAGCCCATAAACGCCGGCCATTATTTCCTCCACCCTATCCACCCAGCCATTATACTTTTCCTTAAAACGGGCATGAATTTCGCTGTTCCCCTGCATAGCTTCCTGTGACAAATAGTACTGAATGCGGTTGTCATCTTTCTTGGCAAAGCGCTCTACAATACCATCCACCAGGATTTCCTGCAGTTCTTCGCTGGTGTATTGACCGCTTTTGGCTTTATTGGCTATGTCAGTAGACACAGCAAGAGATTGATCCATGATATCGTATAAAAGCGCGTTTTTGTTTTTGTAGTAGTGATAGAGAGCGCCTTTGCTTATGCCTGCCTCTTCCACAATACTCTGAATACTGGCGTTGTGTACTCCATTCTTAGCCACAACCCGCTTGGCAGCCTCGATAATATGTGCTTTGGCATCTTTGCTCACTAAGTCCTCCCCCTATTAAACAAGCAACCTTGCAAAACTATCTTAACATAATCCTACAGAAAAATGCCTAATATGTCATAATGGCATAATAATTGCTGATTGGCATGAAAATTGTTATAATATGACCAAACCGGACGGTCGGTCTGCTTTATTCAACATGGAAAGGATGGTTGCTTGATGGGGAGAGATGTAGTGACATATGAAACTATCAATCAATTATTTAATGCTGCGATCAGACGGGGTGGGCAGAACCGCTTCCAGTGGTGGAGAACTGGACCTGATACTACCGAATCTTTAACCTATACCCAGGTAGGCTACAAGGTCAAGGATTTGTGCGGAGCACTTTTGGAAATGGGCATTGAGAAAAGGGATCGGATTGCTATAATGGCTCCTAATTGCCCCCAGTGGCTGTGGGCTGATATGGCCATACTTAATGCCGGGGCTGTTACGGTAACCATTTACCCCACGTCTTCAGAACGTGAGCTCTCTTACATAATTAATGATTCAGGCTGCCGGGCAATTTTCGTAAAGGATGCGGATATTCTGCAAAGAGTATTAAACTGCGTTAATAATCTGCCTACTCTGGAGAAAATTATTGTTATGGATTCTGACTATGAGGGGGATCATCCTCTGCTGGTCAGCATTGATGAGATGTTCAAGAAAGGGGCTGTCTATCTGGCCCAAAATCCTACTGCTTATGAAGAACGTTGGCATTCGGTGCAGCCCTGGGATTGGGCTACCATTGTTTACACATCGGGAACCACAGGGCAGTCCAAGGGAGTTCTGCATACTCACCGCAGCATAATGGCATCTATCTACCGGGATGACTATAATACCGCTATCAGCGGTTATACTTTTGACGAAACCGATGTAAACCTGTGCTTTCTCCCTCTTTCTCATACTTATGAAAGACAAATGGGGGAAATGCTGAGTATGCTTTACGGCACCACAATAGCCTATGCGCAAAAGGCTTCTACAGTTATCGAGGATATTCAGGTCTTTCAGCCCACCTATTTTATGTCTGTCCCGCGTATTTATGAGCGCATCTATATGACCTTAAGGGAGATGGCCTGTAAGACGGAACAGGGGCGGCAAATGTTTGAAAATGCTATGGAAATCGGCATGCAGGTAATTGATGCCCGTACCAAGGAAGACGGCAGTGTTGATATGGGCTTTGATGTGGACATGACCGAAGGGCTGCCGGAAGATCTGAAAGAAAAATACCTGCAAGTAGATAAGAACCTGTTCAGTATTATTCGCGGTATGTTGGGATCCAGATTCCGCATAGCCTATTCTGCTTCTGCCGCTTTGTCCCCTGATCTGTGCAAAGCTTTTTTGGCTATGGGCATCAGGATTAACGAAGGGTACGGACTTACTGAGACCTGCAACTCTATTATCTATAATGACCTCCGTTCCATTAAGCCTGGTTCAGTGGGCAAAGTGGCTGCAGGGGTGGACGCCCGGATTGCGGAAGACGGAGAATTGCAGGTGCGGGCCGAGAACCTATTTCTCAAATACTTCAACAAGCCGGAAGAAACCAAAGAAGCCTTCACTGAAGATGGTTATTTTAAAACCGGGGATATCGTTGAGGTAGACGAATATGGTTACTATAAAATAGTAGATCGCAAGAAAGCTATAATGGTTTTGGATACTGGTAAAAAAGTACCCCGGGCTAAAGTAGAAAGTCCCTACTCCACCAGCCGGTACATTGAACAGATTTTCGTTATAGGCGATGACCGCAAATATGTGTCAGCTTTGGTAGTACCCAAGTTTGCCTGGTTTATTCAGTATTTTAAGGAAAACAACATCAGTTTTGATGAGAGTAAATTAATCTATCAAGGGGAAGGCGCTGACCGGACCTGCATCCAGGTGGGTGAAGACTTTATCAGTAATCCCGTCCTGCAGGATATGATTGCCTCAGAGATCGAAGAGTACAACCGGCTCCTGGAACCCCATGAAGCCATTAAAAAGTGGGCTATCCTTCCCCGTCAGTTCCTGCTGGAACGTGACGAGTTAACCCCCACACTGAAAACCAAAGCAAAAGTTATACAAGCTAATTGGGCTGAAACTATTGAGAAACTGTATGCGGAATAATAGGTACAGTTAAAACTAACTGCCAAGCAGCTGCAAGGCCAAACTTTATTTGGGAAGGCAGAAAACACAAAAGCCCGCGCCACTTGCGCGGGTTCTTTATTTCCATGGTCGGGGCGACAGGATTTGAACCTGCGGCCTTCTGATCCCAAATCAGACGCGCTACCAAGCTGCGCCACGCCCCGAAGCTTTTCTATAATAACATCAGGTTAGGCTGGATGTCAATGATATCTAGGCACCCGTATAAAATCGAGGAACAGCGGTAATTGTAAAAACTGTATTGACAATAGCGTCAATAATGGGTGAAGATTAAATATAGTGAATATAGGTAAAATAAATATAGCAAAATGATATATGAGGAGTTGTCACTGTGGCTGCTAATACTGCAAATTCAAACACTACAGTAGAAAACATCATTCTTGGATGTCTAAGCTTTGGGCCTAAAAGCGGTTATGAGATTAAAAAGATTATAAACATGAGTTCTTCATGGTTTTACAATGCTTCGTACGGAAGCATTTATCCTATTCTGAAAAAGCATGAAGAAAAGGGTCTGGTCGTTTCCGAAGAAGTAGTAGACAATGGTCGCTATAAGAGATTATACCGGCTGACCGACAAGGGTTACAAGGTTTTTCATGCCTGGATGCTGCAGCCTCCCAAGCTTATGACAGTTAAATATGAGATGGCTGTAAAATTAATGTTCTTTGCCAAGATTGCCCCTGAGCAAAGAATCAAACAGATAGAAGAACATATCGAACAACTGGTCCTTTTCAAACAGGAACTGGAGGAAATTGAACCTTTTGCTGACCAGGAAGGAGATGCTTACCAGCGCTTAATACTCGATTGGGGAGAAAAGCTGTATGTCTTTCTAATCCAATGGTTCAGCGGTCTTTTAGAAGAACTGAAAAAATATAATGGAGATCTCCCCCAAAAGCCCAAAAAGAAAAGTAAGTAGATTCTGGGTGGGAGGTATGACAAATGAATACAAGAATTACCGAAATGTTGGGGATAAAGTACCCTATCATCTGTGGTGGTATGCTCTGGCTGTGCAAGCCTGAATTATGTGCAGCGATCTCCAATGCCGGCGGATTAGGTAATCTTACCGCAGGAAACTATGATACCGGTGAAGAGTTCAGGGAGGCGGTGCGCAGAACCAAGGAACTTACCGACAAACCCTTTGGAGTGAACATAAGTTTGCTTCCCTCATTTCGTATCACTCAAGAAACCTATGATGACTATTTCCGGATTTGCTGTGAGGAAAAAGTGGCTGCCATTGAGGTTTCAGGAATGTTTGCCACCAAGTATCTGGGGATGGTTAAAGAGGCAGGAGTAAAGATATTCCACAAAGTCGGTGCAGTCCGCCATGCTGTTAAGGTGGAACAGTTAGGTTATGATGGAGTCTTTGCCGCCGGTTTCGAAGAAGGAGGCCATCCTCTCAGTGATGATGTTACCACCATGGTATTGGTGCCTCGCATAGTTGAATCGGTAAAGATACCGGTGGTAGCTACGGGAGGAATAGCCGATGGCCGCGGGTTGGCCGCTGCTCTCTGCCTGGGAGCTGAAGGAGTCATGATGGCATCCCGGTTTATTAATACTAAGGAATGTCAGGTCCATCCAGCTATCAAGGAAGAGTTGATCAAAAGGCAGGAGTACGAGACAACCCTGATCGGCAAGAGTTTCAATTTGCAGGGAAGGGCTTTGAAGAATAGCCTGACTGCCCAAGTATTGGAATTGGAAGCCCAGGGTAAGAGTATAGAAGAGGTATTCCCCCTTATAACTGGGCAGAGGGTTAAACAAGCCTGGCAAAACGGAGACGTAGATTCAGCTGCCTTTATGGTTGGTCAGTCCATTGGGTTGATTAAGGACATTCCCACCTGCGAGGAACTAATAACAACTATGGTGCGGGATGCCGAGAAAATTTTGCAGAAGCAAATAAGCCGTTTCAAGCAATGACCAACGTAAATAAGACATAAACAAAGCCCAACAATGAGAAATAAATTAAGGGATCACACAATGAAGTGTTGATCCCTTTTTTATGTTTTTTCTTTCTTTTGCAGCTGAGCATCCGTCTTAATTGACTAATTGCTATATTGCAAATATTTTGCAAAACTGCGTTGACAGTCATGAGAGGGCTTATTATATTTAAAATAACAATATTAATAAATGATATATTAATTAATACTGTATAGCAAAAGGTTTTATATATGTTCGGTATGTTCGGAAACTGTTTGGTTTCTGTTATAGGGGCAATTAAAAACCCAAAGGGGGAAGGTGATGCGGAACAATCCCATTAGTTAAATATGTGTCCGAAAGGAGGGATATGACTATACTCTGATTTTTGGGCGGTTTTTCTGGATTTCAGTTAAACGACTTAATTTGTCTATGGCTTAGATCCGGGAGGTGTAAAATATATGAATTTTAAGGAGATGTATAAACAGAAACTTACTACCGCTGAGGAAGCAGTAAAGTTGGTACAGGATGGGTGGAGTGTAGCGTTCCCGATTGCGATTGGACAACCGCCAGCTTTAATGAACGCCTTGGCCAGGCGCAAAAATGAGTTTACTCATTTAGACGTACTGCTGGTGATTGAAGCCTATGCTTCCGAACTGATGATGATTACCAGAGAGGACCCCATAGACAGACATCGACTATATTGTTCCTGTAAACAAAAAGGTTATCCAGGATGGCACTCATAGCTATACACCCGCTCGCTTGGGCCAAATGACCAAATTCCTTGATATGGGCAGGCCTCAGCAGTGCGTAATGATGCAGGTAGCTCCCATGGATGAGCACGGCTATTTCAGCATGGGGACCAACTGCGATTTTGCTCTGCCGCTAGGTAAGAGAGCTGAAAAAGTAATTGTCCAGGTCAATGAAAACATGCCGCGGACCTTCGGACGCAACTTCTTCCATATTACTGAGATCGATGCGATTGTTGAAGAAAACACTCCTCTGTCTGCTATCCCCGTTATGGAACCCAACGAAAATGAAAGGATGATCGGTAATTACATTGCTGAATTGGTTGAGGACGGATCCACCATTCAGCTGGGTATCGGAACTTTGCCCAATGCAGTAGCCTATTCCCTGGAAAACAAAAAGGACCTGGGAGTTCACACGGAAGCCCTGCCAGACGCTATTCGCATTCTCTGGGAAAAAGGAGTAATTACCAACCGCCGCAAGACCTTCCATCCCGATGTTATGCTGACTTCCTTTGCAGCAGGATCTGCGGAATTATACAAATGGCTTGATAATAATCCCGCTGTTCATTTCTATCCGGTTGATTACATCCTTGACCCTCATCTGATTGGAAAGAATGAAAAAATGGTAGCCGTTAACAGTGCCCTCCAGGTTGATTTGACCGGTCAGATAAACGCTGAATCAATAGGCTTTAGACAGTTCAGTCACGGCGGCGGACAACTGGATATGATGATGGGTGCTTTCAACTCCAAGGGCGGCAAAGCGATAATCGCTATAGAATCAACAACTAAGACTAAACAAGGAGTAGTGTCCAAGATAGTTGCTCACTTAGATTACGGGTCCTATGTAACCACCGGAAGAGGAGACGTCAATTATGTGGTGACCGAGTACGGTATTGCCGATATTAAAGTCTGGTCAGCCAGAGAAAGAGCGAAAAGACTGATCGCTATAGCCCATCCTGACTTCCGGGATGAGTTGACCTTTGAAGCGAAAAAATGCGGCTTGCTCTAGGTCTCTGCCCATGCTTGGAGAGGAGGAGTAAGGTTAATGGATTTTGCCTTGAGCAAAGAACAGCTCATGATCCAGAGTATGGCACGGGAGTACGCCGAAAAAAACATTCTTCCCGTAGCCCAGCAAATAGAAAGAGAGAACAAGATACCGGACGAAATCCTGGAAGGTTTAGCTGAACTGGGTCTCTTCGGCATAGCCTATCCTGAAGAATACGGTGGTGCCGGAGGCGGCTATGAAGGATATGCCTTAGCCATGGAGCAGATCAGCAAGGTATGCGGCGGGGTGGCCATGACCATATCGGCGCACTGCATGACTTTGAGTACCATCATGGCCTTTGGCACGGAGGAACAAAAGAAAAAGTATATGACTCCGGGCTGCAAAGGTGAACATATCCTGTCAGTAGCCTTTACCGAGCCTTCTACCGGCTCTGACCCCAAACAGCTTACTTCCACAGCGGTGAAAGACGGAGACAAGTATATCATCAACGGAACCAAAAGGTTCATATCCAATGCCAATTGGCCGGGTACCATACTGGTTTTTGCTGTGGACAGCGAAACCAAACGACCTACTGCCTTTTTAGTTGACAAGTGGTGCGAAGGCTATTCTATATCTGAGCCCTGGGATAAGATCGGCATGCATGGCGGTATGCTGCTGGATGTTTATATGAAGGACATAGTAGTGCCCGCTGAAAATGTCCTGGGGGCTCCGGGTATGGGATATCCGATTCTTCAGTTGGGCATTTCCTTCGGCAAAATCGGGGTATGTTCTATAACCCTGGGAGCTATGCTGTCTGCCTACGAAGAAGCTTTGAAGTATGCCAGGGAAAAAATGCACCGGGACAAACCCATTGCCAAGTTCCAAGCAGTGCAGCTGCGTTTGGCTTCCATTGCCTCCTTGTATGAAGCTTCCCGCTGGATGACTTACCGGTTAGCCTGGTTGGCCAATGATGTAAAAGATCCGGTTCAGTTTGCCAAGGAAGCTGCTCTGACCAAGACCTTCGTCGGTGAGGCAGTTATTGATCTGATGAGAGACGCCATGGCCGTTCATGGTTCATACGGGCTGATTAATGACTACAAGATCGCCCAGTTATGGCGCGACTCCATCATCGCTCCACAGATAGAAGGAGTTACCGACATGCAGAAGGTTATTGCCGCAGCGGTAATACTGGGGAATATCTAGGTTAAACCCGAAAAGAGGATGGAAGAGCCCGCTTATTAAGGAGGGATATTATGGCTTATGGTGAGACCATAGCATTCTCTAAAGAGGATAAGGTGGGAATTATAACCCTTAATAGACCGGATATTTACAACATAGTAAGCGACAAGTTTCTCTATGAACTGGATGAAATACAGAACGAAATTGAAAAGGATGAATCTATCAGCGCGGTACTGATCCATGCCAAAGGTGACCACTTCTCAGCCGGCATAGACTTTAACACCCTGGCGAATTTCCCTGCCAAGGAAGCGGTGAGAAAGCTGACCTGGCTGCAAAGACTCTATGGCCGCTGGCAGGAATGGCCCTTTGTAGTAATTTGCGCCATTCAGGGCATGTGCTTCGGTTCTGCATGTGAATTGGCCCTGGGGTGTGATATACGTATTGCCGCCGATGATGCCCGGATCTGGATGCCAGAAGTCCGGTTTAACATTTCCCCGGATATGGGAGGCACTTCCAGATTAACTAAGCTGGTAGGAACCGGACAGGCTAAACGCATGCTGCTGCTCTGTGAAGAAATTGATGCCCAGGAAGCCCTGCGGATCGGTTTCGTAGAGAAAGTAGTGCCCAGAGATAAATTATATGAAACTGCTTTTAAGTTAGCCCGCAGGACCACAGGACTCCCTCCGGCAGCCATAAACTTTGCCAAGAAAGGAATCAATATGGCTGCTGAAAGCAGCGTATATGCGGCCCAGATGTTTGAGCAGGCCCAGTCCTGCTATGGTTTGAACAGCAAAGACAAGATGGAAGGAATCAATTCCTTCTTCGAAAAACGTAAACCAGTCTATACCGGTGAGTAGCTGTTCTCCGGGGGGTGGACTGGGAGATAATGGGAACCATTACGGTTCCCATTATTCTTGAAAAATTGAAAGAGGGGTATGACCAGTTGGAAAAGTTCGATGTAATAGTGGTGGGCGGCGGTTTGGCCGGCCTGGCCGCAGCATATACCCTGGCCCAGCATGATCTGGAGGTACTGGTACTGGAAAGAGGCGATTATTGTGGTGCCAAAAACCTGACCGGAGGCCGCTTGTATATTAACCCGATTCGCAATTTGTTCCCCGACCTGTGGCAGAAAGCCCCCTTGGAAAGGCCTATAGTCCGGGAAGGGGTTATGATCATGGCTGCTGAGGGCTCTCTCGCCATTAATTACACCGGAGCAGACCTGGCCAGTGAACCTTACCAAAGCTACAGCGTTCTGAGGGCTAAATTTGACCGGTGGTTTGCCAGGGAAGTAGAACGGCAGGGAGCAGCTATTGTAACCAAAACCCGGGTGAGTGATGTAATCATCCAAGACGGCCAAGTATGCGGAGTAAGGGCCGATGGCGAAGAACTAAGGGCAGATGTGGTTATTGCCTGTGATGGCGTTCTGTCCTTGATAGCTGAAAAAGCCGGACTGAGGAAGCCCGGCAACGCCAAAGACTACGCTGTGGGCGTCAAGGAAGTCATTGAGCTTGAGGCTGGCCTGATTGAAGAGAGATTCGGATTGGAAGGCAATGAGGGAGCAGCTTGCCTTTTTATGGGGGCAGTAACTAAAGGTATTTTCGGCGGGGGCTTCCTCTATACCAACCAGAACAGTCTGAGTCTGGGAATTGTGGTAGGTATTAGCGATCTTATAGCCAGTGAATCAGCGGTGTCAATACCCGCCCTATTGGAAGAGTTTAAGCAGCGTCCGGAAATCGCCCGCTTGATAAAGGATGGAACCTCGGTGGAGTATGGAGCCCATGTTATTCCTGAAGGAGGAGCGGCCGCCCTTACCAGACTTTATGGGTCCGGAATACTGGTAGCCGGGGACGCCGCCGGTTTTGCCATGAACATAGGGATAACGGTGCGGGGGATGGAATATGCCATGGCTTCTGGGTATTATGCGGCTCAGGCAGTTCTGAAAGCCCGGGAAAAGAATGACTACAGCGTCCAGGCGCTGTCCTCCTACGAGGCACTGTTGAAAGAGAGCTTTGTCATGAAAGATTTTCTTAACTTTAAGAATGCACCTTTAGCTTTAAGCAATCCCCGCCTCTATTCCCATTATCCCGAACTCATCAATGATATCATGGCTGACCTGTATTCGGTTCCTGCCGGGCAGAAAGAAAGACTATATCCGACTATTAGGAAGTACCTCAATTGGCGGGAAATGCTGGCGATGGCCGGCGATATGAGAAAGGTGATGAAACTGTGACCGACACCTTGGGACTGAAAGCCAAATTGGGATTGAATGTTTTTAAACCTGGTGAATACCGCCATATCAATGTTAAACCTGGCATGGAAAAAGACCCCCGGTTGAAAAGAGCAGTGCTGGTCTGTCCAGCAGGACTATACTCGGTAACCCAGGATGATAAGGTGGAACTTACTATTGATGGCTGCTTGGAATGTGGTACCTGCCGTATAGCCTGCGGTACTGATGTGCTGGATTGGGACTACCCCCCGGGAGGAACGGGAATACAGTATCGATTCGGCTAGATGAACGGGAGTGCCGCACCCTTAAGGACACGAAACATGATTTTGTTTCATCGTCGCCTGCAGCCCAGGTGATAGTTGGGAGGAGGGTTAAGAACATGAACATAGTAGTGGCAATGAAGCAAATCCCCGATCTGCAGCAGATAAGAATCAGCAATCGTCGTCCGGTTTTGCAGGATGTACCCCTGACATTTGGCGGAATAGACAAAAGTGCCCTGGAAGCGGCCGTGGTTCTGAAGGAAAGTTTGGGAGAAGTAAAAGTCTGGGTCCTGTCTGCCGGAAGCGAAGAACTGGAGGATACAGTCAAGGAAGCTTTAGCAGCAGGGGGAGATGAAGCTTATTTAGTTATAGACCAATCCCTGGCTGGGGCTGACAGCAGCATTATAGCTCAAGTGTTGGCCGCGGGGATAAAACAGTTAAATGATGTGGACTTGATACTGTTTGGCGAGGGCAGCGGGGACAATTATTCCGGGCAAGTGGGTGCCCGGGTAGCCCGGTTGCTGGAACTGCCCCTGGTAAGCTACGCCCGGGACATCAAAATAGATGGAGATACCGCCCAGGTGGTCCGGGTTTTAGAGGATTGCGAGGAAGTTCTAGAAGTCAAGCTTCCTGCGGTTATTACCGTTCTGTCTGATATAGGTGAGCCGCGCATACCGTCAGTAACCCAGATCCTGAAGGCAGGGAAAAAGCCCAAGCAGACAGCGGAACTGGATGATCTGGGTATAAGTGCCGGGCAAAGCAACCCTGTAATAACCCTCAGCAATTTGGCTCCTGAGTCCAACCGCAAGAGAATAGTGGTGAAAAACCCGGTTGAATTAGTAGAAAAGCTCAAGAGTGAGAACTTGATCGGGGGGTAGGACATTATGGCAAAAATCTTAATCTACAGCGCTAAAGACACCTTGGCTCTGGAGCTGTTAAGTGCGGCTCGATTGATCGCCGGTGAAACCGGAGCTGAAATCGTAGCTCTGACCATAAATGATGATGATCAGGGGCGGATTTTGGCCAATGTAGGGGCTCATGTTTACCGGGTAAATGCTCCCGATTTAGTTATGGCCGATGTTGCCGCTGTAGCTGATGTTATTGCCCAGGGAGTTCAGCAGTTGGGGGCAGGGGTAGTTTTGTTGTCATCTGACCGGCGGGGCAAAGAACTGGCCGGCAGTGTGGCCCAGTTCATCGAAGCAGGGTGCATTACTGACATATCTGCTATTCAGGTAAACAATGGACGCATTGAATGCCAGCGCAATGCTTTAGGCGGTGCTACGGTAGCAACTCAATATATTGAAGGAGACAAACAGGTATTGGCCATTGCCCCCAAAGCCTTTCCGGCTGCTTCCGGAGAGGGAGGCAGTATCAGCGAACTGCAGATAACCGTTAAACCTTCAGGTATTAAGGTTCGGGAAACAAAGACTAAGGACAGCGATAGTGTCAATATCGAAGAAGCCGCTGTAATAGTAGCCGTCGGTCAGGGGTTAAGGAGCAAGGAGGATTTAGCTATGGTAGAAGCCCTGGCTCGATCATTGGGAGGAGTTATTGCCTGCTCCAAACCGGTGGCCACCGACAAGAAATGGCTGCCTGAAGACCGGGTTATTGGTTTGTCAGGCAAGCAATGCAAACCGGATCTGGCGCTTCTGTTCGGTATTTCCGGACAGGTTCAGTTTACCGTTGGCATCAGGGATGCTAAAACCATTGTGGCGGTAAATACCGATGAAAATGCTACTATCAATCAAATGGCCGATTATATTCTGACTGCGGATATGCATGAAGTCATTCCTGAACTGAACCGGTTGTTAGGATAAGAATATTGAGAAAAGGGGCGAGTAGTTATGGCATTCAACTGGGCTTACAATACCCGGGATTTTGAATTTATCCTGCAAGAATGGCTGCCTACGGAGCGTATTTTCGCCTATGAACGTTTCCGGGATTACTATAGCAAAGATGATATCAAAATGATCATTGATCCGGTTTTTAAGATAGCTAAAGAAATGATTGCTCCGGCCAATGACGATGGGGAGGCACAGCCGGCCCGTTTTGAAAACGGCAAGGTTATACTGCCGGAATCCTTTGCTAAGATATTTCACTATATCCAGGAAAACGGATTTGGTTCTTCCAATTTTGATGAGAAGGCGGAAGGGGCACTGCCTTTGGTAGTATATGCCGCCATACAGGAAATGCTGGCTTCGGCCAATCCCGGCTGGGCACCTTATGTAGCTCTGACTACTGGTGCGGCTGGTCTTATTCAAGCCTTTGCCGATGAAAAACTCAAGGAAATTTTCCTGCCCAAGATGTTTTCCGGCCAATGGTCGGGAACCATGTGCCTGACCGAACCTACTGCGGGTTCTGATGTAGGTGATATCCTGACCAAAGCGTATCCTACCGAGCATCCCCGCATATTCAAGATCAAAGGATCCAAGCAGTTTATAACTGGTGTGGAGCATGATATGTGTGAGAACATTGTGAATATGGTACTGGCCCGGGTGGAAGGCGCCCGTCCGGGAACCCAGGGCATATCCTTGTTTATCGTACCCAAGTATTGGGTCAATGAGGATGGAAGCCTGGAAGACAATGATATTCAAGCCCTGGGAGTCGAGCACAAAATGGGTATGAAGGGTTCCGCCACTACCGCTGTGACCTTTGGCGAAAACAATAACTGCCGGGGCTGGCTGTTGGGGGTGGATCCCCGGGAAAATGACGGCAAAGGTGAAGGCATGGCGCAAATGTTCAAAATGATGAATGAAGCCCGGGCCCAGACCGGACATGTAGCCCAAGCCATTACCGCCAATGCCTACTTTAATGCCGCCCAGTATGCTAAGGAAAGAGTGCAGGGGCGTCCTATCACCAATCCCAAAGGGGATCGGGTAGCTATAATCAATCACGAAGATATCAAGAGAATGCTGCTAAATGCCAAAGCTCATGTGGAAGCTATGCGAGGTATGATTTTCCAGACCTATTTCTATCTGGATGTCCGCGACAATGACCCCGACGAGGAGGCGCGTACAAAAGCATCAGACCGGGTGGAAGTACTTACTCCTCTCATAAAAGCGTACTGCTCCGATGAGGCCTGGCCGATAATTGCCGACTGTATCCAGGTCTACGGCGGATATGGATACTGTGAAGACTACCCGGTTGCTCAGGCTGCCCGGGATGTAAAGGTACTGTCCATATGGGAGGGCACCAACTATATCCAATCCATGGATCTGATCGGCCGCAAGTGGACTATGAAGAAAGGAGCAGCTTTTGCTGCCTGGCTCCAGGATATTCGTGATTTTATTAAGGAGAATGAGAATACTCCCGGGTTCGAACGAGAGTTTGCCAACTTGGAACGGGCTTTGAACAGCTATATGGAGATTCAGATGACCATTGGAACTTATTTTGGCAACAAGCAATACGGGATGATGCCTCTTTATGCCCGGCGTATACTCACAGCTACCGCTCAGCTGTACTGCGGAATGGTGATCCTGTCCCAGGCCCTGTTAGCCCAGAAGAAGCTGCAGGAGATTGGTGAGGATCATTTCGACTACGGTTTTTATGCGGGAAAAGTAGCTGCAGCCAGATATTATCTTTTGAATGTAGTTCCCAATGTTTGGGCTGCAGCCGAGATAGTCAAAACTGGTGACACCTCTGTATTGGATGTGCCCATAGAAGCCTTTGAATACTAGGCAGAGTTTTCTGGGCCCTTTCCCCTCCTTATACAATACAGCACCAGAAAAACTAAAACCCGCGCAATCTGCGCGGGTTTTAGTTTGGGAAATTAAGGGGGAAAGATAGAGTTGCTTAATTTCATAATCATAGATTTATAAACCTAGAGTCCCAAGTTCCGTGCAACTAGGGAAAGCATTACTTCTGAAGCTCCTGCAAAAATGGTGCTTATTCTGGAATCTACAAAGTGCCGGGAAATAGGGTACTCCTTGCAATAGCCATAGCCCCCGAATAGCTGCAGACACCGGTCTGCGGCCCGGTGGCCCAGCTCACAGCACCAGTACTTGGCCATACTGACTTCTTGTACTATGTTATGGCCAGCCATATGCGCCAGAATCAGCTGATCCACAAAACAGCGTCCGGCCTGGGCTGCGCTGGCTATTTTAGCTAACTCAAACTGAGTATTCTGGAACTTGCTTAAAGGTCTGCCGAACAGTTTTCTTTCTTTGACATAATCAATGGTCAATTTCAGGCAAGCTTCTGCAGTGACAATCCCGCCTAAGGCTGCTATCAGTCTTTCTTGCTGGAGTTTCTCCATTAAATAGATGAATCCCATGCCTTCTTCCCCCAGGAGATTTTCCTGAGGTATCCGGCAGTTGTCAAAGAATAACTCGGCAGTGTCCTGAGCATGCAGTCCGATTTTTTTAATTGCCCGGCCTCTTTCAAACCCCGGTGTTCCTCTTTCGACTACAAAAAGACTTACGGATTTGTAAGATGGCTGGGCGTTGGGATCAGTCTTGGCTGCTACCACTACCAGATCCGCATTAATGCCGCAGGATATAAAAGTCTTGCTGCCGTTAAGTACATATTCACTGCCTACTTTTTCAGCCCGGGTTCGCATAGCCTGCAAGTCGGAACCTGCCTCAGGCTCGGTCATGGCTATGGCCAAAATGCTTTCACCGCTAACACATTTAGGCAGCCAGCGTTTTTTCTGTTCCGGAGTAGCATAAGATGCCAAGTAAGGTGCCACAATATCGCTGTGCAAAAAGGTAAACAGTGCGGTCAGACCTCTGGCAACCGTTTCTTCCACAGCAATAACCGAGTAAAGAAAGTCAGCATTGGCTCCCCCGTACTCTTCCTCAGCCCAGGTGCATAGGTAGCCATGATCACCGAATTTTTTAAAAATCTCCCGGGGTACAATCCCATCTTCTTCCCATTGTTCGAAGTGGGGCACTATTTCCTGATCCAAAAAGCGTCCAAAAGCCTGGCGGAACATCATGTGCTCCTCAGTAAATGGCAGGATGCGCTCCATCTTATGCCTCCTTTCCCTGGGCATGCCGGCCGTGCCGTTGGTGCCATGCTGGCAGGCTGGAGAGCCTGTTACTTCAGATTCTCTACGATAGTGGCAACTCCCATTCCACCGCCGGTACAGGCAGTAGCCAAACCGTACTTGCCGTCTCTCTTTTTCAGCTCATAGAGCAATGTGGTCATCAGTCTGCCGCCCGTGGATCCTAAGGCATGGCCCAGGGCAATGGCGCCTCCGTTCACATTTAATTTGGCATCATCCCATTTTACCTGCCGTGCCACGGCGATAGTCTGGACAGCGAAAGCTTCGTTGCATTCGATCAAATCTATCTGGTCAATGGTTAACCCGGCTTTTTTCAGAGCCATGTTTATGCCCAGAACTGGTGCTTCTCCGAAATATTTGGGATCCAAGCTTCCCGTAGCGAAGGATACAATTCGGGCCATGGGCTGCACTTGCAGTTCTTGGGCTTTTTCTTCCGACATCAGAATCAGAGCTGAGGCCCCATCATTCATACCGCAGGAGTTGCCGGCAGTAACTGTTCCGCCCGCCTTGAAAACCGGCGGCAGTTTGGCCAGTTTCTCCACGGTGGTATTGAATTTGGGGTGTTCGTCTACTTCAAAAAGGACTGTCTCTTTTTTTACCCGAATAGGTACCGGCACAATCTCATCTTTAAACCGGCCGGATTCTATGGCTTTTTTGGCCTTCATCTGGCTGTTGTAGGCAAATTCATCCTGTTCTTCCCGGGATATCTGGTATTTTTCCTGCAGGAACTCAGCAGCCATGCCGGAAGTGATACCGGTTTCTTCGTCCCGCAGGGTGGCTGCGGCTTCATCAATCATCAAGGCATCGCCGAATCTGGTCCCCCAGCGGGCACCAAACACTGCGTAGGGGTAATCACTCATGTTTTCCACTCCGCCCGCCAGCACTACGTCAGCTTCTCCGGACATGATCATCATACTGGCCAGGTTAATCGCCTGCAGGGATGAGCCGCACAAGCGGTTTATTGTGAAACAGGGAACGGAAAAAGGAATTTCAGCTTTCAGAGCAGCCTCTTTGGCTACATTCAAGCAGGTAGCCGGAGGATTGACATTTCCCATGATTACTTCATCGATAATCTCCGGATTAATGCCAGCCCGCTTAACGGCTTCTTTTATTACTATCGCCCCTAAATTGCGAATGTGTACGCCCCTAAGGGAACCGCCGAAGGTTCCGACCGCTGTTCTCACAGCGCTTACAATAACAACGTTTCTGGGCATTAACATCTCCCCCTATCTCATAATTTTTCAATTATATGAATCCAGCTTTTTCTGCCTCAAACCTGAGTTCGTCACGAAAATCAGGATGGGCAATGTTGATTAGCCTCTTGGCCCTTTCCCGTACCGACCAGATCTTCAAATCGGCAATTCCGTATTCGGTTACCACATAATGAACATCATTGCGGCCGGTGCTTACGAAGGAACCCGGAGTCAGATGGGGGACTATTTTGGACTTTCTTCCCTGCTTGGTTTCTACCGTGGATTCCATGGCAATAATACCCTTGCCGCCCTTGGACATGAAGGCACCCATTATCAGATCCTGCTGACCACCGGTATGACTGAATTGTTTGTGACCGATGGATTCGGAATTGACCTGGCCGGTCAAATCTACTTCAATACCGCTGTTTATACAGACCATTTTGTCGTTCCTGGCGAGAATATAAGGATCCAGGACTTGATCAACAGCATAGAAATGCACCGAGGGATTATTGTTAAACCATTTGTACAAATCTTCCGAACCAAGAGCAAAAGATGCAATACCTATATCCGGATGGTAGGTCTTTTTGCGGTTGGTTACGACTCCTTTTTCCCAGAGAATTTTCAAAGCATCGGGGAACATTTCCGTATGCACGCCCAAGTCTTTTTTATTTTCCAGAGCCAGAGCCACTGCACTGGGTATAGAACCTATTCCCAGCTGGAGGGTGGAACCATCCTCCACTAATTCAGCAATGTAGTTACCAATCAATTTTTCGTTCTCGTTGGGAGGTAATACCGGCAGAGCGGTCAGCGGGGTGTTGGCTTCCACAATGGCGTCCACTTCACTGACATGCCAGAAATTGCGCCCGAAGGTGCGGGGCATGTTTTCATTCACCTGAACTATAATCTTTTCCGCTTTTTTCGCTACGGGGAAGGCATAGTCACAGGATAGTCCCATACTGAAAAAGCCGAATTCATCCATTGGGGAGACCTGCATCATAACGCACTGATAAGGCCGCCCCATGTCGATATACCTGGGAATCTGTGATAACCGGGCCGGGGTGTAGGTAAAGCGTCCTTCCTGTACACCGCGGCGGCTGATAATGCAGTAGCAGTAGTCAGGTTTAATGGGATCATCTTTGGTGAGGTTCAATAATTCAGTAGGATATACGTCTACTACGGTGAGGACTTCCAGGTGGGTAAATTCATCCTTGCGCTTGGCCAAAGCATTGATCAAAACCGGAGGCTGCCCTACTGCTACCGGCCAAGTTACTCTCCAGCCATCCTGGACCAACTTGACAGCTTCTTCCGGGGTGGTCAGCTTTTGCTTATACATTTCCTTATACCTATTCACATGACTCTCCTCCTTGTCACCGGCTAAATACCAAATAGGCAAAAGAAACCGGTTAACAAGTGCTTATTAGAAATTGCCCTTTTGCAGAATGGTGACGCCGCAGCAGAATTCTTCAAAGGATACAACTCCGCCCCCATTTTCCACCAAGCCGAATTCAGCGTCTTTTACCTGGCGTTTTCCGGCTTCACCGCGAAGCTGCATGACTATTTCATGTATCATGGACAGGCCGGTGGCGCCGATAGGATGGCCTTTTGATTCCAATCCTCCGGAAGTATTAATGGGAATAGAACCATCGAAACGGGTAGCGCCTGATTCCACAAGTTTTCCGCCTTCACCGATGGGACAGAACCCCATCATTTCTGCCTGGTAAATTTCCGAGAAGGCGGTGGCATCATGGACTTCAGCGCAGTCAATGTCTTTGGGTCCGATGCCTGCAATTTGATAAGCTCTTTGGGCGGCCCAGTGGCTGAGGGAAGGTTCGGCTATATTGCGCTCATGTCCGCTGGATATAACTGAGGCCAGCACCTTTACCGCTCTTCTTTTGATGCTGTCGGGAAGCCCCTTGAGGTATTCCTCCGAGCAGAGAATTGCCGCTGCACCGCCATCACCCATGGGGGCGCACATTGACCGGGTCAGGGGCCAGCTGACTTCATAGTCCGCTAACACTTTTCCCACCGGGATTTCAAACTGGTACTGGGCCAGAGGATTGAGGGACCCATGGAAGTGGTTTTTGGAGGCGGCTATAGCCAGTTGCTCTCTGGTAGTGCCATATTTCCACATATGCCAGGCTGCCTGGGTGGCATAGGTATCCATAAAAATGGTGTGACTTACCCCGTCTTTCCATTCCTTGCCACATTCCTGGGCCACCTTTTTGTATTGTTCAATGAGACGATGTATTTCCGAAAGGTCAACTCCGCCGGCAAAGGCTTGTATTACCATGCTGGGGTACTTGGGGTATACGGTTTTTTCTACTCCTAACGCCAGGGAAACATGCACCAAACCGCTGAGAATATCTTTCCAGGCTCCATGAAATGCCAGCGAACCACTGGCACAGGCGCCTTCAACATTGATGCAGGGCACTCGTTTGGGGAATAAACCTTCATTTACCAGGGGAGCAAAAGCCACATGGCCCCGCACATTCTGCTGCCCCTGAATTCCCGGGTCATCTTCGGTGGGAGGAACTGTCAGACCCCAGCCGCAGTTGGAAAACCATAGGGTTTCGATATCCTTGGCTTCGATACCCGCGTCTTGCAATACTCCCAGATAAGTCTCCCGGGTAAGATCCTTATGGGTATCTTCAATGCGTTTGCCGAATTTGGTTGAAAATGCCCCGATCACATAAACTGCTTTCAATTGCCAATCCCTCCTTGCATAATGTGCCAATCCAGGTGTAATTACACCCTTGTCAAGCAGATTGGTTATGAAAAGAGGCCTCTTGCCATTGGTGGTTGCAAGATACATACCAGGAGTTCATAATAAGTAGTAATAGGGTGTGAAGCTGTTTTAATATCATTTATGAGACTGGATAGCTGACAAGAGATACCAATTCATTATTGAAATTAGCCGTGGGTCCCTAATCTCAAAAATGATGTCTCAAGTATCAGATTTGAGACTGCCGGTTAAAGGGGGGTGATCTTCATGAATACTTGTGAAGATCCTATCCTGATGATGAACACGCCGTATGAGGGAATTATATTCATCGATAGTGAGGGTTATATTCGCTTTGCCAATACCGCCTTTAAGACCTATACAGGTCTGACTGATGAGGATTTGTTGAATACCCATCTATCCCAGCACAATCTCGATACCGGCCTGCTGGAGACCATCCAAACCGGTGATCCTGACCTTTTATCCTATTACCCGGAAGCCAGGCTGCTGGTGTCCCGTCAGCCGGTTTTTCATAACGACCGGCTGATAGGGGCTTTGGGGCGCTACGTGGCTCTGGATACCTATGCCCTGAAACAAAAATTATGGGATAGGGAAGATTTTCTTAAAATAGTCTCCCGCATCAGAATAAGAGACATTATGATTCAAACCAGCCGCTTGTTTACCGAACTGAATGCCTACCGGGAAGACTTTCAGCGCAGCAATACTGCTGTATCAGGCATCGAAGCTATTATCGGCAGCAGTCAGAAACATTTAAAAGAAATGGTCATGCGACTGGCAAATTCTACTTCTTCTGTTCTGATTACCGGGGAAAGCGGGGTAGGCAAAGAGCTCTATGCCAATGCCATTCATTTCCACAGTGATCGTTCCCATGAGCCTTTTGTTAAGGTGAACTGTGCGGCCATCCCTGAGAATCTGCTGGAAAGCGAGCTGTTTGGCTATGTTGACGGGGCTTTTACTGGAGCACGCAAAGGCGGGAAAATGGGCAAGTTTGAACTAGCCAATAGAGGTACTATTTTTCTGGACGAGATAGGGGAAATGCCCTGGTCTATGCAAGCCAAGCTTTTGCGGGTGTTACAGGAAAAAGAAATCGAAAGAGTGGGGGATAACAAACCGCGCAGGGTAGATGTGCGCATCATATCGGCTACCAACGCCGACCTGGAACAACTGGTGGCAGACGGCAAGTTCCGCCATGACCTGTATTACCGGTTAAACGTAGTCAAACTGTATATACCGCCCCTGAGGGAGCGCAAACAAGATATCATTCCTCTGGCCGAGTATTTTATACAAAAGCTGAATACCCAACTGGGACTGAATGTCTATGGCATATCCGAGGAAGCCAAGAGGTTACTGCTGGAGTATGATTGGCCGGGCAATGTGCGCGAGCTCAGCAATGTACTGGAGATGGCCATGAACTTCTGCCAGAACCCGGAGATAGCTCCGGAAGATCTTCCCCTGCATATTCGCAAAAATGCCTGTCCGCCGGCAAACTACCGGGAAGCCATGGAACGATTTGAAAGACAGGTACTTGTACAGACTCTTGATTTGGTAGAAAAAGACCGGGAGGAAGCTGCCAAGAGACTGGGAATATCCCGGGCTACCCTGTTTCGCCTGCTGAAAAAGCACAACCTGACTCATTATGAAGGTAAAAAGTGATCTGTCGGGCTGCAATGTTGACTACCTGAAATCAGGCCAGGGGCAGGGAAACATAAAAGGTGTTGCCCGATCCAACCTGGCTGTCCGCCCAGAGTGTTTATAAAACTAAACCTTCACAGGCACATAAATAAATGTCCTGTGAAGGTTAGACCGGCAACAGTTTCCAAACCCCGGTTTTAATTTAAATCAATATACCGTGCCGTTACGCCTTCCAGGCTGTTCAGTTCATTTACCAGTTCTTCAACTTCCTTCTTGGTGCCATAAGGCTGCAGGATGATGATACCGTGAGATCGCGATTGGCTAACAACCCTGGAACATGTTGCAAAGGAGGGAAACAATGTTCAGGAAGTTATTGCTGTTGTTCCTTGTTGCAGTACTTGGAGTAATGGCCTTTCCCTTTTCAGTCCAAGCCCAGCAAATGACCCACGGAGTTTTTAAAGTTGGGGATAACAGATATACCATAGACAATGTTATCTATTCCATGGATGTATCCCCGTTCATAGAAAATGGACGGGTATATGTACCCCTAAGGTATTTGGCCCATATGCTGTTACCCGAAGGTGAGGGCGTGATATGGGATGCTCAAGACCTTACAGTGACCCTGGAAAAACCGGGTATAACCCTGCGATTGCAGGTGGGAAATCCTATTATGTATCGCAGCCCGGGCATATCCATTCCCATGGATGTCGCTCCTGTAATTTACTATGACAGGGTATTCCTTCCGGCCAGGTATGTAGCAGAACAATTTGGTTACCAAGTTGAATGGGTACCGCAAACCAGAGAAGTGCATATCAGAAGCTCGGTCATTTATCCCGTACAGCCACAAGTAACGGCACCGATCCTCGATCTGGAAAATAAAGCAGTCAGAGGAGAAAGAGATGAAACACCCATACCGCCGTATAAGTGGGAATACAAGGGCGGAACATGGACCTGGGCCCCGCCAATACCTCAATATATGGTTGAATCTGTTCTCGAGTATTACAGGAACTATAAGCCCCACCCCCATAGTTCCCAATATGACTACATTTTGACTTATTGTATGGATAAAGATTCTTCGGCAGTGTTATCAAAGGTAGCCGAGGTCATGCGAAGTGGTGCCAGAAATAGCGGTTTTGCAGAGAGAGAAATACCTTATATTGTAATTGCCTTCGTTCAGAGTCTTGAGTATGTGTCCGATTCCATATCAGCCGGCTATGACGAATATCCTCGCTATCCTATAGAGACGCTTTTGGAGCGCAAGGGAGATTGTGAAGATACCGCCATGCTTACTGCTGTACTGCTCAGACATCTGGGATATGGAGCAGCTTTGATCTTCTTCGATGATCACTGTGCGGTAGGAGTCAAGGGAGATCCGTCTATAGAGGGTTATTATTTCGAGGTAAACAATACCAGGTATTATTACCTGGAAACTACAGACGTTGGTTGGCAAATAGGCCAAATGCCCGAAGAGTTAAAAGACAAAAAAGCAATAGTAATCCCATTGCCGTAAGCATATAATAAACCCCGTACCCCCTAGTCAGAAGGTCAGGTGATGAATTGAACAGGGCCTCTCCATAAGGTATAAATATCACTCTTCTTGCGTACATTATGTACATAATGTACGATAAGGGGGGAAGGAGTGTTGTATATGCAGACGGTTAATGCTACCGAGGTTAGAAATAATTTCAGCTATTACATTGACACCGTAGTAAGAGAAAAACCTATTGCTGTTAAACGCAACAGGGACGTACTATTGTTTTTATCCGAGCAAATGGTAAAAGATTTGCTGAACAATCTTACAGTTAAAGCCGAATTATATAAAGAAGATGACATGATTGTTGGAACATTGGATGGTTTTGATATAGTTGTTTATGGGGAATCTGAGCAGGAGGTTATTCATAAATTAGCTGAAGGTTTGCTGGAATATGCGCAAGATTACGTCAATGATTTTAAGCTGTTTTACAATGCTCCCAACCGGAGAAGCCATTACCCTTATGTCCTGAAAACTCTTTTAGCATCGTCAATAGACGAGATCAAAGGTTTTATACATGCCTAAATGGTCTGAACTGAAAAGGTTTTGCGAGCGCGATGGCTGGGAGCTTTATAAAACAACCGATCATTTCTATTATCGCAAGCTGATGCCTGACGGAACATTAAAGCTAACCAAAGTATCCAACAGCTCTGGTGAAATACCCAAGTCTTTATGGAAATTCATATTGACCAGGCAACTGCAAGTAACTCAAGAATACTTTAATAAAATGAAATAATCCCTCTCAATGGAGGGACTTCTTGTTTTGGGGAATAAATTTCCCGAGTCAATTGAAATTGTATGTCTTCTGGTCCAGAACCAAAAGCTCTGCCAAACCGAACAACACCCGCCTGGTTTTCCAATGGTGTCATGGAGAGTTTAGATGTCAATAATGATTAGGTACAACTATCATATACATAACTGTTATTGTATTATAAAGTAAAGCAATCAGGGGGAGGGGCATCATGGAGACTATTACTCTTTATCCGATCGGATACGTTGTTTCACCGGTATCGGAGGTAAAGGACATGCCGCCGGGAGGGGTAGCGGCCCAGATTGAGGTATTGCCCCAGTACCAGCCTGGCCTGCTGCGCTTAGAGGAGAACTCTCATATATGGGTCCAGACCTGGTTTCACCAGGCACAGCGTGACAAACTGACCGCCCACCCCCGGGGAAACCTGCACATGCCCGAATATGGAGTGTTTGCTATCCGCTCACCCGCGCGGCCTAATCCCATTGCTTTGTCCCTGGCCAGGCTGATAAGAGTAGAGAACAATAAGCTGTACTTGGAGCGTCTGGATGCAGTTAACGGTACTCCCGTTCTGGATATAAAACCTTATTTTGAAAATGATATTGTCTTCTCGCCCCGTACTCCCTATTTCCCCGGCAAAACTCGTACCTCCCAGCAGGATAGATTGCTGCGCCAGGCTTTGGCACACCACCAGGAAAAGTGCCTGTCCTTGTTCCTGGCAGTGCGCATGGCTTTGATAGCCGATGAAATCTTCGGACATCTGAACAATCCGGAATTAATGATAAATGTAACCGGATCGGCCTGCTTGGCTGACACTATTCAGGGTCTTACCCGGGCCCGGCTGGCTAATCCGCCCCGCTTTTCCTACGAATTTTCCTCTTCTTTGCAGCAGACTATCTGGACTCTGGACGGCCGGGGTACTTTAACCCTGACTTGGCTGGGCAATAATGACATAATGGAATGTGCTGATGAAGAACTGTTCAGCATGGATTTTAAACTGGATTAATCCCGCCCTTGCCTTCCCACTTAGCTAATCTTTTAAGTATTCCGGGATTTTTTTACCACAACTTATTACAAACGTGATAAAATTATATCAAAACATCATAAGAGGGAAAGGATGATCGCATGTTTGATTATCTGATGACACCCGAACAGTTAAAACTGCGGGATGAAACCCGGGATCTGATAAAATCCCTGCCCCGGGAGTACATCCTGGACATGGATGCTGACAAAATCAGGTACCCCAAAGAATTTATGCAAGAAGCAGGGCGCCGCAATCTGATCGGCATCAGGGTGCCCAAAGAATACGGCGGACGCGGGGGGCAATGGCAGGACGATATTATTGTAGCCGAGGAGATATGTGTACCGGGTTACATCTTTGGCTGCACCTGGGGGGTCAGCGGAGATGTGGTGACGGAAGCCCTGGTTCATTTTGGAACAGAAGAGCAGAAGCGAAAGTATCTGCCTCCTATTTGCAAAGGCGAAAAATTTGCAGCGGAGTGTCTGACTGAACCCCGGGGGGGATCGGACTTTTTTGGGGCTACTACCATAGCCCGCCGTGATGGCGATGATTTCATTCTGAACGGGCAAAAGCGCTTTATTGTAGGCGGAGAAGGGGCTGATTTCTTCCTGGTCTATGCCAAAACTGATCCCGAGGCTCCACCTCACAAATCAATAACCTGCTTTATGGTGGAGAGAGAAATGGGAGTAAAGACTGAATACCTCTACAACCTGATGGGATCAAGAGGAGGAGGAACCGCCCGGGTTGTGTTCGAAAATGTCCGGGTTCCCAAGGAAAACGTCATAGGAGAAGTCAACGGAGCCTATGCAGTGTTTTCCCAGATGATGATTCCCGAACGTTTTGGCACTGCGGCCATGACCATCGGCGCTGCCCGGCCGGCTCTGGAAATAGCCACAGACTACAGCACCAAGCGCAAAGCTTTTGGTACCACCATAAAGAACTTCCAGGGAGTAAACTTCAAGATTGCGGACATGGTTATCAAACTGGATACCTGCCGGGCTATGATTTACACTACTGCTCTGGCTCTGGACAGCGGGAAAGTAAAACCTAGCCGCTGCCGGCGCATGGCCTCTGAATGTAAGCGTTTTGTGAGTGAACAATGCTGGGATGTAGCCAATCTGGCTATGCAGGTTATGGGCGGAATTGGTTACACCGATGTTTATCCCATCGAAAAAATCGTGCGGGATCTGCGCCTGTCCATGATCTGGGTAGGTACCAATGAAATTATGAATTCTATTATCCAGCATGAGTGGTATAAGGAGAGAGCTGAGGAGATTGCCTCCAACAGCAAGCGCAACAGTGAACTGGATGCGTTCAGTGCCTTCGCAGAAGGAGAAAAAGTGTACGAGTAAGCAACCGGGGAGGGGAATAATATGGAAAAAAAGTGGCAGGAGATGTATAAAAGCAAGCTTATGTCCGCCGAGGAAGCGGCTAAGTTCATTAAGGACGGCATGCTAGTAGCTTCAGGTGCGATAAACGCCCAGGCAGCTGCACTGCAAAGTGCAATTGGTCTTAGAATGGCATCAGGAGACCTGAAGAATGTAAGGTTTTTGTGTTCATTGTCTGCCCGGCCTACCACCATGCATAATCCCGAGCTGCTGGAAAAAATCATCGCCAACGGCAATATGATAGACGCCATGTATGCCGGGCCCCTGGAGCGCTATTTCTTGGACCAGGGTTTCTATTCCTATGTTCCTCATCGACTGTTTGATGGTCCCATGATGACTGCCCGGGTTGGGCTGGATGCCGCTGTGATGGTGGTCTCGCCCATGGACCGGCACGGATTTTTCAGTACCGGAGTCAATCCTGACTATGTTTACGGATTTATACGCCGCAATCCGGGATGTGTCATTCTGGCAGAAGTAAATAAATATATGCCCCGTGCTTATGGCAATAATCATTTCCACATCTCAGAACTGACTGCTATTATTGAAAACGACCAACCCCTGGTGGAACTTCCCACTTTCCCCTTAACTGAAAAAGATGAATTAATCGGCCAGTATATAGCCGAGAGAGTCCCGGATGGAGCCTGTCTGCAGTTGGGAATCGGTAACATACCCAATGCGGTGGCCAAGTATCTGACCAACAAGAAAGATCTGGGCATCCATTCGGAAATGCTGTGTGACAGTATGGTGGATCTTTATGAAGCAGGAGTCATAACCGGCGCCCGCAAGAAACTGATGCCGCGTAAATGGGTAGCCAGTTTCGCTTTCGGCACCAAACGCTTGTATGATTTCATTGCCGATAACCCCATGGTGGAAATGCATGACTCGGAATTCGTCAACGATCCTTACAACATTGGTCTCAATGACAATGTGGTGTCCATAAACTCCACTCTGGAGGTGGATCTGACCGGGCAATGTGCTTCGGATGCCATCGGCAACCGGCAGTATTCCGGGGCCGGGGGACAGATGGACTTCATTGAAGGGGCCTGGCGTTCCAAAGGCGGACAAGCTTTCCTGGCCTTGTATTCCACCTACGAAACCAAGGATGGGGAAGTGCGGTCGCGTATCGTACCTTCCCTGCAGGCCAACGCCATGATAACTACCACTCGCAACGATGTGCAATACATTGTCACTGAGTACGGAGTTGCCTGGCTGAAAGGTTTTAACCTCAAACAGAGGGCAGAGTCTTTAATAAAGGTTGCCCATCCTGATTTCAGAGACTGGCTGACATTTGAGGCTCGCAAGTTAGGCTACCTGCGCTAAGCAGTACAGCGGGTGTCAGAAATGGCACCCGCTTTTGTTAATCCAGTATTTTTTGATAAGCTACCATATCCAGCAGCCGGCCGAATTTTTCTCCTACCTGCCGGTAGCAGGCACACTGGCTGTATCCCTGGCGGGAAAACAGTTTAATGCTGGGCTGGTTTTCACCGGAGACTAATGCCACCAGCACATGGATATCCTGGGCACGGGCAAATTCCTCAATATGCTGCAGGGCCTGGGTGCCGATGCCTTTGCCGGTATGGTCAGGATGCAGATAAATAGTTACTTCAGCAGTACGGTTATAGGCTTCCCGTTTATGGAACCGGGTCAGCAGAACATAGCCGCAGATAACCTCACCGTCAAGAATTACAAAAGTCTGGTACCTGGGGTTATCAAAAAAGACCATTTCCGCCATTTCCTCCAGGGTGGGAGGAACAATTTGAAAAGTGGCGGTGCTGTTCAGCACATAATGAGTATAAATATCATGTACATATGGCAAATGTTCAGGTTTAATAGCTTGGAAGGTGATACTCATAGGCGGTTTCTCCTCTGTAAAAATTGCTTCCCAGCAAACTACTTGTGGTAAGGTTCACCTCGGATAATCTTAAAGGCGCGGTAGATCTGTTCGGTCAGAATCAACACGGCCATCTGGTGCAGAAAAGTCATGGGAGAAAAGGACAAGATAAAATCAGCTCTTTCCTTGACGGCAGGGGACAGGCCATGGGAACCACCTACCACCAGGTTGACCCGGGCCAGCCCGGAAGCATTCCACTTATCAATGTAAGCGGCAAACTGCTCAGAGCTTAACTGCCGGCCTTGGCTGTCCAGAGCCACCAGCAGCTCGTCTGGAGACACCAAAGCCAGTACACGTTCTCCTTCTTTGTCCAGCACCCTTTGAATCTCTTTTTCCGATGCTTTCGGATTGGTCTTTTCTTCTAAGCCATCTACTAGCTCAATACTGGTGTAAGGGCGCAAGCGCTTCAGGTACTCATTGATACCGTCAAGGAAAAAAGGCTCGCGGATTTTGCCCACGGATATAATGCGATACTTCATAGCCGGCTCCTTTGCTCTCGCTTTATTCAGTCTAACTTACCCGGGGCTGAAAATAAAGCTGGTTACAGGTTACGGAGATTCTCCGGGTCAACAATTGAGATCTGCCCACATTTTATAATAAGATGGAGATGGAGGTTGTACCATGAGTTTCCGGGATATTGGTATGAAGATTCAAGCTGCCCGAGAAGAAAAAGGGCTGAGCCAGGAACAACTAGCTCGCTTGGTGGGCTGTTCTCAATCGGCTCTTTCCAATTATGAAAAAGGCAAGCGTCGTCTTTACCTGTCTCAGTTGGAGAAAATGGCCGAAGTATTAGACAAGCCTCTGGAGTATTTTGTAGACTCGCTGAGCAGCAGCCATCCTCCACAGCCGACCTCCAGTGACCGGGATGAACGCTTTGTTAAGCTGGTAAATCTCCTGGGCCGGCTCAGCGATGAGGAGATCAATGAGGTAATGAGATACATTGAGTACCTGGAGTGGAAAAGGTCAGGGGGGAGTTGAAGTTGGATTTTTCATTAACTAAAAAACAGCAGGAATTGATTGAATCCGTTAAATCCATGGCGGCTCAGGAGATCACGCCTTTTGCCTTGCAGGAGGAGGGTATCCACCGGGAGAAAATGCTGATCTCGCTGGCACGGATGAATTTGCTGTGCCCCACTGTTCCCAAGGAGTTCGGCGGCCTGGGGCTGGATTTGTTTTCCACTGCCCTGGTGGTGGAAGAGCTGGCTGCGGTTTCGCCTGGATTGGCTGCTATTGTAGCAGCTACCTTGCATGCTGCTGAGCCTATTATTTTGGCAGGAAACGAGCAGCAGAAAAAGGAATTCCTGCCGCTTTTGACCGGTGCCCAAGCAGGAGCGGCGGCCTTTGCCCTAACCGAACCCGAAGGAGGCTCTGACCTTAATATTATCAGCACTCAGGCTGCCGCTGACCACAACGGCTATTTGCTTAACGGCTGTAAGGATTATGTGATCAATGCCGGTATAGCTCGTTTTATAACGGTGGTTGCTGCCACTGATATGTTTAAGAAAAAGGCCTCCTTGCGCATCTTTCTGGTTCCCCACCACGCTGCAGGAGTGAAAATCGAAGAGATTTATCATACCTCAGGCATAAATCTGGCGCCGGTGGGACGGATAAGGTTTGCGGATGTCAATATTGTTGGCGAGCATGTAATAAAGAGCCGGGAGGCTGGCAGCGGGTATTTGCTGCTTACCCAGACCTTTGATGTAGGCCGGGCTCTGGTCAGCGCACTGGCTGTGGGTATAGCCCGGGCCGCCCTGGAAGAGGCCCTTAATTTTGCCGAAAATCGCCTCCAATCTGGGGTTCCTATTAAAAAACACCAGGCGGTATCCTTTGCCCTGGCGGATATGGCCACCAGGATTGAAATGGCCCGGTTAATGACCTGGAAGGCCTGCTGGCTGATCGACCGGGGAGGGGATTACAGTGTTGCTTCCGCCATGGCCAAACTGGCATCCAGCACCATCGCTCAAGAGGTTACCTGCCTGGCTGCGGATATTATGGGAGCCCGGGGATATATCAAGGGAACCCTGATTGAACAATTGGTACGGGATGCCCGGGTTTTGTCCACTATTGAAGGCACCAACCATATTCAGAGGATGGTCATTTCCTCCCAGCTTTAACAGGAGACTTATTCATGATATACGTGATTATCGAAGAAGATTGCGCTGTTTGCGGACTGTGCGAGGATGTTTGCCCGGTCAGCGCCATCAGTTCAGCAGGTAAATATACAATTGACCCAGCCATCTGTACGGGTTGCGGCGAATGCGCTGATAGCTGCCCAGCGGAGGCTATTCAGCCTTATGAACAGGATTAAGGGTCCACATTTCCCCGCTTGATGTCCCGGGCTTGCTGGAGTGCATTTAAAGTTTCCGGGCCTACTATGCCGTCGGCCAGAATACCTTCAGCTGTTTGAAAGGCTAATACCGCTTCTTCCGTTCGACTGCCAAAATAGGAATCCAGCTTGAACCGGTAATATCCTAATTCCTTCAAAATACTCTGGACAAAGCGAACATCACTGCCCCGATCTCCTTTTCTCAGTATCCTGCCCGTATAAGCCCGGCCCATTATCATAACTGGTGTTCCCAAAGGCGTCTGGTCATACATTTCAATTACATCCTCATTGTATAGCCTGATACAGCCATGGCTGACAGCCTTGCCGATAGACTTGGGGTTATTGGTCCCGTGAATTCCGTATCCGCCCCAGGGTACGGAAAGACGCATCCAGCGGACCCCAAAAGGACCGCCCGGGTCGACTGCTTTGGCTACGATGGTCCAGTTGCCCAGGGGTGTGGGAGTGGATGCTTTGCCGATTGCCACCGGATAAGTTTTGGTGGGACGACCGGGAACACTGAAATATAATCTGCGTTTATCCAGGTTTATGGTGATCAGAACGCCGGGGCTTTGCTGGATGGCTGGATTTTCCATATGAGAGCAGGATTTAGTGAGCAGCCGGCTCCATGTCTTTACTCCTACTACTCCATCTGGTTTAAGGCCTTCCCGTCTTTGAAACTCTCTTACCGCCTTGTCACAGGCCTCATTGAAAACCCCGGTAACAGTGCCGGCATATATATTGGTTTCCTGGAGAATTTGCTGCACTAATGCCACGTCAGGGCCTTGCATAGGTTCAGGCATCAAGCGCAAGCAGCGGCTGGCATATACCAAAGTATGTCACCTCAAGTGTTTTATTAACAGCATATGGAGTTAGCTTAAACGACGACCCAGTAGACTATTGCCAATTAAGAAGAATCTTGCCAGGAATAAAATTTACATATTTTGGAAGGTAATTTCCAGTAAATGGAGAATTGTACAACCAAAAACAGGATTGAGGGTGTGACATGGTTTTATGAAAAGGTCTGATATCAATCAAATTGACGATTTGCTTTCCTCTGCCGCCGCGCGGATGCAGGAGCATGATATCAGCGGTGCCCTGGATAAGCTGGTACAGGCTTACCAGATCCAGCCTGACAATACTCTGGTACTGAATATGACGGGCAGGTGTTATCAGATCCTGGGGGAATTTGAACGGGCGGAACGCTGCTGGGAGGAAGCCCTTCGCCTGGACCCTGAGAATAATGTGGCAGAAACCAACTTAAAAGAGCTGCGCCAGCCTGCTTTTCAATTTTGGCTCAAAAGATATAAGGAAGCTTTAGCCCTGCTGGAAAAGAAGAAATTTAGTGAAGCCCAGGAGTTGCTGCGGCAACTGATGGAGGAACATGATGAATATGTGTCATTGTACCAGGTGCTGGGGCTGAGCTATCTGGCAGAGGGTAACCGGCCGGAAGCTCATCGGGTATGGCGCAAAGGCCTGGAAATTGATAAGCAAAACAGTACCCTGAAAAAATACCTGGCCTTGCCGGAGAGCCGGAAAAAACACCTAATTAATGAAGAAACATCTGTCCAGACACAAAAGCGCCCCATTTTTACCCAGCGGCGCCTGCTGATTCTGATGGGAGCGATATGCCTGGTGCTCTTGCTGCAAGTACATGTCTTGCTAAGCAACCAGCGGCAGAACGCGGAATATACCGAAGTACTGCAGCAGCGCATTCAGCAGTTGACCAGTATGCTGGATCAGCAGAACCAGACCCCTGAAGAAACCGTACCTGCGGCAGCAGTTGAGGAAGTTTCCATGGAAGGTTCGGCGTATGATACAGAGCAAGAAGAGCATTACTACCGAACTGGGTATCAGGCTTATTTGGATAAGGATTGGCAAACGGCCATCAGCAATTTGGGAGTAGTAGTGTCCATGCAATCGGGCAGTTATTTAAACCGGGAAGCCCTGTATTACCTGGCCCGTATTCACTTTCTCCAGAAAAATTATGCTGAAGCAGAAAAATATTACCTGCTCTATTTAGAATCATTCCCTGACTCCAACTATTATGATGACAGTCTTTTCTATTTGGCCTGTACCTACCATTATACCGGCCGTCCCCAGTTAGCCAGGGAAACCCTGCAGCGTTTGACAGAATGGGATCCCCACAGCGGCTACCTATCCTCCAGCTTATACCAGAGTATCATGCAGCAGCAATAATGGACTGTCAGGTAACCTTGGGTTGGTTGGATATTGTTTGTAAAAGTCAGAAAATTTATTTTCGCTAGGGGAATTATCTGCTATGATGTTAATAGATAGACCAAACATGGCCTAATTTTAGGACGATGAGTGTATGTGGCTTGGGGTTGCCTGACTTTTCATCCATGCTTTGGAGCAAGCCTGTATCGCGGGGGGATACGGCATGGCGAATATCCAAAGTCACCAGACCCTGTGCACCTGTGGCAGCGGTAAATCCTATGAACAGTGTTGCGGTGCAAACAGCGGATGTCTGGTGATTCACTTTCCTCGGGCGAAAAAGAAGAATTATGGTGCGCAGCTGGAAGCAGCGCTGTCCGATTTGATAAGTTATGCCCGCCGTTATTTTTATAATTGGGAAGCTTCGGGAAAAGCCCGGTTTACTTCATATTCCCAATCCCAGGACATACCTGAGGGTTTTTTTAACCTGTTCTGGAATTGGTATGTTATTGATTACCGCTTCCATCGCGACGTATCGCCGATTATAGAATTCTACATGGCTGAAAAAGAAGAGGAAATGGACGAATATCTTCGTCCTGTTTTTACTGCCCTTAAAGAGTCCTACCTGTCTATTTACCAGGTCCAGTGGATAAAAAACAATGCCGTAGGTATTCGCGATATTTTCTGCCATCGCCAGTATGTGGTGGAACGGGACTTTGGCCCCCATACCCGGTTGGTAGAAGAAGGCATGCTGCTCTTGACCCGCATTGTGCAGATAGCCAATACCCCCATGATGCTGGGGCGCCCCTTCCTGGTTTATTCCGAACATAAAAACTACCTCCTGGAAGAGGTTAATTCCTTAAGGGTATATGAAGGCGTTAATGATCCTTGCGTATTCTTGAAAGAATATGCTGAGGTTTTATGCGGTCTGGTTATTGATCTTACCCATGGCATAAAAAAATCCCGTATGAAATCCCGCACCCTGCACTTAAGCGAAGAAGACCGCCTGGCCATGCGGGAGAGCCTGCTGGCAGGCCGGGAATTCACCCTTTTGGAGCGTAACGACCGCTGGTTCAAGTTCACCTGGGGTGTGGGGCGGGGATTGCTGCGCCGCCTCTATTTGACCAGCGCCAGTATTATAATCGCCTCGGAAGACCATAATGATCTGAACTGGGCAACCCAGATGCTGAAGGGCATGCTGGAAAGAGTCAGCTTAACGGCCCCCTATCGCTGGGCAGAAGGGTATGATTTTGCCAGTGAAGAAGAAGCTGAAGAAATAATTGCCGAGATACTCCATGACAAATACCTGGAAGAATGGCTGCACACTGCCCATCAGGAATTGGAGGGCATGACCCCGTTGCAGGCCCTGGAGGATGTCCGCGGCCGGGTACTGCTGGAGTCACTGCTGAATGATATGGAAGCCCTGGAACTGCTGGCTAAAAGCCGCGGTGAGTATTTCTTTCCCACTTCGGTAATCCGAACCAAGTTAAACTTGGATAAAAGCCGCCTGCAGCAGGAACTTCTGCAGCCTGAAGCCATAGCTATAAAAGTGAGAAAGCATCGCGACCGCCAGGAACTGAGCTCTTTCATTACCGCCTATAACTGGCCCAATGAAGAACTGCGCCGGGTAGCCTCCACCGCCTTCGATCTGTACAGCAGCAATCGTGACTATGTTACCTTGGCCTGGATACTATACATGTGGAACGAATTTGCTACCATTTACCAGCCTAAGGTATCGAAAGTGAGAGGCTGGCTGGCAGCTTTGGAACATACCTACCTGCGGCTGTCCAACCAGAGGGTTAGCTTTGCCCGTACTGCCAAGCGATTCGGTCTGCCCACCGGTCTGATCAGCAAGCATACCCAATTGATAGAACGGCATTTTAAGCGCTATCCTTTGGATTTCTCTAAAGAAATAGTGTCCTATCCGGCTTGGGAAGAACTGGATGATCGGGAAAAGGTCAGTGCCTATGAGGAAGTCCTGCAGCACCTGCAAATGTTTGCTTACGGCATTAAACAAGTGTGGAACCGGTCTGAACAGGATTCGCGGAAAGAGTATTTTGAATTGGTTAATACTGCCGGCCGTTTTTGGGATGAACCTACCCGCCGGGTCTACGAGCAGTTTTTCCGGGCTCATTATTGCATGGATGATATTAACAGCAATCATACTACTATCGCTAACCTTTTCTGGGAAAACCAGGCTCGCCGCTTCCCTCCCTATTTAAAAACCGCCTCCTTCAATTTGATGATGAGCTACGTAGGAGCCTACCGGGTGTATCCCAAAGGCGCTAACTCCCTGATCTTTGAGGATATATTCAGCGGGGAGCGCTGCGAAGTCTACGGCAGGTTCGGAAACCGGGTCCATGAGAACATTGTTCCCGGTATGATCAGCATAACCCGTTTGCTTCCCATGGGGGAACGCTATTGGGTAAGCGATCCCATGTTTGTGGTCTTACCTGATCTAATTGAAATTTTTGATCACAACCTGCATATGCTGATGGAAAAACTGCATCCTCATGATGAAACAGATATCAGATACCTCAAGCTACGCGGGGAAAAGATTGTCAAGGCTTATATACTGTCCCTGGATGAAATGGAACAGAATACCCTGCGGATGATAAACCAGCCCTTGAAGATTGACTGGCAGACAGTCAGGGTGAGCAATCCCCGTTTATGCCAGGAAATTTTAAAACAAAACCGCCGTTTCCGCTTGCTGTATGAGGATGATAAGCGGGCCAGCTTTTTATGGTTAAGTTACAATCACCAGAGTCAGTATCAATGGGGTTATGTTATTATAGAAATAGAAAAAGAGCAGATAATGATTACTACTATTCCCGGAAAAGATCTGGAAAAGTTTATCCGGGATATCAGGAGAACCCTTAAGAGTGCTGATATAGTGGTTGCCTTTCGTTTGGCAGATCATGGCCTCTTGACCCTTAAGGAACTGGAGTATCAGATGATCGCCGACCTGGCCCAGTTTTTTAACACTAATCCTGATCTGTCGCTGGTACTGCTGCGCCAGGATGAACTGGGCGATGCGGATTTGGAATGGGCCCAGGGAATATTCATCTTGAAGCTAGGTACCTTATTAATGGAGTATTTGGACCAGCACCGTGGTCAAAAGCCCCAGTAATTATCCTTATGATGTATTAGTAAAAATGGTGTTGATTGGCTATGCGGGTTGCCACAGTTATTAATCGACTTGTTTTAACGGGTATTCTGGCAGGAGTTGTTTTTGGTATTACGCTGACAGGCTGCAGCAGCAACCCGGAAACAAGACCTGCTCAAACCAATGTTCCTGCTGAGACAACTGCTGCTGAGCAGAAAAAAGAGTTTCCCGGCGATGCGGAAATCATCGCTGATATATCCAATAGCTCCAGTTCGTCCGCCCAGTATAATGAAGATATTCAGGAACTAAAGCATTGGAAGTATGGGGCGCAGCCTAATGTTTCCGGCTCTCAGCCTGGTTCCGGTGTCAGTTCTCATACTGGCTCTCAGTCCGGTAACAGCTCTCAGCCCAGGCCTTACTCCTCCTACTCCACTGCTTATGATGACAGGGTGATTTCCTATCAGTTTCTCAGTGAGGAAGAGTTGGACCGGTTTGTCAGCCGTTTAATTGCAGAGGGCTATTTATCAGGCAAACCTGCAGATAAAAGTGAATTTGCCAATGCTTTGCGGGATTTTCAGCGTGATCAGGGATTGCCCGCTACGGGTGAACTTGATGCCGCCACCATTAAAGCTTTGCTGGAAGACCGGGATTTATAATATGGCGAAGATTGGGCAACACTACTTGACGAAAGCGGTTTTATTCATTATTCTATATAACGATAGAATTATGTGCGGAAGTAGCTCAGTGGTAGAGCATCGCCTTGCCAAGGCGAGGGCCGCGAGTTCGAATCTCGTCTTCCGCTCCATAATGAAATTTATACCTCGGCAACATTGCCGAGGTGTTGTGTTTTAAGTAATAATAGGTTACATTTTTAAGAGGATTATTCTGGATGGCTTCGCAAGAGCATCAAATTAAGGTTTTTAGCCGATCAGTATTAGATAGGAGGAGCATAAATGGGAGCTGTATTAGAAAAGATAGAAAACAGTGAGGCTTACATCGCCATTGAAGTGGCCCCCGAAAAATTCGAGCAGGGTTTGGAACATGCTTACCGCAAAGTGGTCAAACATGTTAGCATCCCAGGTTTCCGCCGGGGCAAAGTTCCCCGCCCGCTGTTGGAAGCTCATTTTGGCAAAGAAATTCTCTACCAGGATGCTTTGGAATATGTTGTTCCGGCTGCCTATGAAGAGGCTTTAACCGAACTCAATATTGAGCCTATTGCCCAGCCGGATTTTGATGTACAGGAAATAAACGAAGGAGAACCGGTACAGGTTAAGGTGCGGGTAGCGGTTAAACCAGACATCAAACTGGGCCAGGTAGAGGGCCTGGAAGTCCGAATCCCTCGCTTGGAAGTTACCGACGCGGATGTGGAGCGTCGTCTGGAAGATATACGTTCCCGTTATGCTCAGCTGGTGGAAAAGACTGATGAGCCTGCAGAAAAAGGTGACGTAGTTACCATTGACTTTACCGGTTATATTGATGGGGAAGCCTTTGAAGGCGGCAGCGGAGAAGACTATTCTCTGGAACTAGGCTCCAATACCTTTATTCCTGGATTCGAGGAACAGCTGATAGGAGTAAAGGCCGGCGAGGAAAAGGAAGTCAACGTTACTTTCCCGGAAGAATACCATAATGAAAATCTGGCTGGCCGGGAAGCATTGTTCAAAGTGAAAGTAAAGAGTATCGAAACGCGTAAACTTAGAGAACTGGATGATGAGTTTGCTCAGGAAGTCAGTCAGTTTGACACCCTGGCTGAATTCCGTGAAGATATACGCAACAATCTGGTGCTGGTGATGGAAGCCAGGAAGAAAGAATTGCTGAAGCAGGAAGTCCTGGACAAAGCTATTGCGGCCACGGAGATTCCTTTGGCAGAATCAGTGGTGCGCGCTCAAATCGAGCTCATGCTGCAGCAGTTTGCCCAGCGCTTGGCCTCTCAGGGGTTAAGTCTGGAGCAGTATTACAAGTTTACGGGCAGTAACCAGGAAGAAGTTGAGAATGACCTGCGCCCGGAAGCGGAAAGAACTCTTAAAGTCAATTTCCTTTTGGAAAAGTTAGTTGAAGAAAAAGGTATTGAAGTTTCAGATGAAGAAATGAATAAGCAGATTGAAGAGGCTGCCAAGAGCATGGGAGTTGATCCCGAACAGGCCAAACAAAACCTGGCCGGGATTATGGACAGACTGGAATACAGTGTAAAAATGGATAAAGCAGTGCAGTACTTAATAGACCATGCCAAAATAGAGGAATACGGTCCTTCTCAAGCTGACCAAGCCGAGGCTGAAGCAGATGCAGAAGCCGAAGCTGAAAATAATGAAAATGAATCTGATACAGCAGGTAATGAGTAAGTTGTGTTTGAATACGATAATGTAACTAAGAATAGCTTTTAATAAGGGGTGAAAAACATGTCCTATTTAGTGCCAATTGTTGTAGAACAGACCAACCGGGGCGAACGTTCCTATGATATATATTCTCGTCTTCTTAAAGATCGCATCATTTTCCTCGGCAGCCCTATTGATGACAACGTAGCCAATCTGATCATAGCCCAGTTGCTGTTTTTGGAAGCCGAAGATCCAGATAAAGACATCAATCTTTATATAAACAGTCCGGGAGGATCTATAAGTGCTGGTCTGGCTATTTATGATACCATGCAGCATATCCGGCCCGACGTATCTACCATATGTGTAGGTCTGGCGGCTAGTATGGGAGCATTCCTGTTGGCTGCCGGAGAAAAAGGCAAACGCTTTGCTCTGCCCAATGCTGAGATAATGATACACCAGCCGTTGGGCGGCACCCAGGGGCAGGCCGTAGACATCGAGATTCATGCTCGCCGGATTATGGCCTTGAAGGATAATTTGGACAAAATTTTAGCAGAGCGTACCGGGCAACCCCTGGAGAGAATCAAAAAAGATACAGATAGGGATTATTTTATGACAGCATGGGAAGCTAAGGAATATGGCATTATTGATGAGGTAATGACCCAGCCCAAGAAATCCAAGAAGTAGTTCTCTAGGGCAAAAGAGGTGAACAGATGCATAAATATGGAGACGATAAAGGACAACTGAAATGTTCCTTCTGCGGTAAAACCCAGGATCAAGTTAAGAAGCTCGTAGCTGGACCTGGAGTATACATTTGTGATGAGTGCATTGAACTATGCAATGAAATAATCGAAGAAGAATTGGCTGATGATCTGGGGTTTGAATTAGGGGATATTCCTAAGCCCCAGGAGATCCGCGAGATTTTGGATGAATACGTAATCAGTCAGGATCGGGCCAAAAAGGCTCTGTCTGTGGCTGTATATAATCATTACAAGCGTATCAACCTGGGTACCAAGCTGGATGATGTGGAACTGCAAAAGAGCAACATATTGATGTTGGGGCCTACCGGCAGCGGTAAGACTCTGCTGGCCCAGACCTTGGCCCGGATATTAAATGTTCCTTTTGCTATTGCCGATGCCACATCATTAACTGAAGCTGGTTATGTGGGTGAAGACGTAGAGAACATCCTGCTGAAATTAATTCAAGCCGCTGATTACGATATAGAGAAAGCAGAAAAGGGTATAGTTTATATCGATGAAATAGATAAAATAGCTCGCAAGACCGATAATCCCAGCATAACCAGGGATGTTTCCGGTGAAGGAGTTCAGCAGGCTCTGCTGAAAATCCTGGAGGGAACAGTTGCCAGTGTACCGCCTCAAGGCGGACGCAAGCACCCCCATCAGGAGTTTATCCAAATAGATACCAGCAATATCCTGTTTATCTGCGGCGGAGCCTTTGAGGGTATTGACAAGATTATTCAAAGCCGGGTCAATCAAAAAGTGATGGGCTTTGGAGCCGATATCAAGAGCAAAGGCGAAAAGAGCATTGGTGAGATACTGAATATGATACTTCCCCAGGACCTGCTGCGTTATGGGCTTATTCCTGAGTTTGTCGGCCGGGTGCCCATCATTGTCACTCTGGATGCCCTGGATATCGATGCCCTGGTGAGCATTCTGACCGAACCTAAGAATGCCCTGGTCAAACAGTACAAGAAGCTGTTTGAGCTGGATGGTGTAGATCTGGAGTTCACCGACGATGCTCTCCATGCGGTAGCTGAGGAAGCTCTGCGCCGCAATACGGGAGCCCGGGGTTTAAGAGCCATCATCGAGGACATCATGCTGGATGTTATGTACGAAGTACCTTCCCGCATGGATGTAACCAAAGTAGTGATCACCAGAGATGTTATCCTGAAAAAGGAAAAGCCGCTGTTAGTAACGGTGGATGCCAAACGGCGGGTAAACTAGGCAACTTAATAAATCTATACTGAACAGGAAAAAGGTAGCGAAAGCTACCTTTTTTTACTGCTGGCAAACTTTCATTCTCTGCAGATGCCGCGGGAATAATAGGTGCAGTACGATAGAAAGGAACAGTTGCGGTTATGAATGATTTCTTCCTGCAATATGGCGGCATCCTGTATATTGTCCAGTTCATCTTTGCGGTAATCATCGGGTTATACTTCTGGAATTTGCTCAAAGGCCAACAGAGCAGAAAGACTGTAATGTTCAGGGAGTCGGAAAAGGAAACTATTAAGCTTAAACAGATGCGCAGCATAAAACTCAGTGAGCCTTTATCCAGCCTGACCCGGCCTAAAAGTCTGGCGGATGTGATCGGCCAGGAGGAAGGAATAGACATGCTGCGCTCGGCCCTCTGCGGTGCCAATCCCCAGCATGTCATCATTTATGGACCTCCGGGAGTAGGGAAAACGGCTGCCGCTCGTCTGGTGCTGGAAGAAGCCAAGGCCAATCCCTGGTCACCCTTCAACGCTGATTCCAAATTCGTAGAAGTTGATGCTACCATTATGCGCTTTGATGAGCGCAATATCGCCGATCCTCTGATCGGATCAGTGCACGATCCTATTTACCAGGGTGCTGGAGCTATGGGCTCAGCAGGCATTCCCCAGCCCAAACCGGGAGCGTGTACCAAAGCTCATGGCGGTATTTTGTTTATTGATGAGATTGGCGAACTGCATCCCATGCAGATGAATAAATTGTTAAAGGTTTTGGAAGACCGCAAAGTGCTTCTGGAAAGTGCTTATTACAACGAAAATGATCCCAATATACCGGCACATATTCATGATATTTTCCGCAACGGACTCCCCGCCGATTTTCGCCTGGTGGGGGCCACTACCCGTAACCCGGAGGAACTGCCTCCGGCGCTGAGGTCCCGCTGCCTGGAGATATTCTTCAAGCCATTGGAGAAAGAACATATCCAGCGCATAGTGCTTAATGCTTTGGAGAGGCTGAATTTCGAAATAGACGATGATGCCCTGACGGAGATAACCAGATTTGCTTCCAACGGCCGGGAGGCGGTGAATATGGTGCAGCTTGCTGCCGGGATAGCCCAAATGGAACTGAAATTACGGATTACCAAACCTATAGTGGAAAAAGTCCTAAACAACGGGCGTTTTTCTCCCCGTCCGGATATAAAACCCAAGGAACGGCCTACAGTGGGAGTGGTAAATGGGTTAGCGGTTTACGGAGCAACGGCTGGGACTATTATTGAAGTGGAAGCAACCAGTATTCCCGCAGCCGCGGGGAAGGGAACCTGGACCGTGACTGGAGTCATCGAGGAGGAACAGGTAGGTGGAGCTGGTCATAGCTATACCCGTAAGAGCATGGCCAAAGGGGCAGTAGAAAACGTACTGACAGTACTGCGCTCCCGTTATGGAATAAATACCCGCAACTATGACATTCATTTGAACTTTCCCGGCGGGATCCCGGTAGATGGACCATCGGCAGGGATCAGTATGGCAACTGCCGTCTATTCGTCTATTACCGATCAGCCGGTGGATAATCTATTGGCCATGACCGGGGAACTGTCAGTACAGGGATTGGTTCGCCCGGTGGGAGGGATATTGAGCAAAATTGATGCTGCCCGGAGAGCTGGCATCAAGCGGGTTATTATTCCCGCTGATAATTGGATGGCCACCCTGGAGAGCATTGATGATATGGAAATAATTCCTGTAAGAAATCTGGATGAAGTGTTAAGCCGGGCTTTGGTAGGTGAGGTAAAAAAGAAAACTGCCCTGCAGGCCAAATGCCGTTGGCACGGACCAAAGCACATGGGAGGCCTTATTGCGCCCGATAACGACATATAGTAGAATGAATGTGCTTGGAGGTGTTTGAAAAATGGAAAATCAGACCACCTACCGCGAGATTCCCATGCTGCCTCTTCGTGGGGTGCTTGTTTTCCCATATATGGTTATTCATTTGGATGTAGGCAGGAAAAAATCCGTTAATGCCATCGAAGAGGCGATGATGAATAACAAGGAAATATTTCTGGCTACTCAGAAAGAAGCTCAGACTGATGAACCGGAAATTGATGACATATATGCCGCTGGTACCATAGCGGAAATCCGCCAGGTTTTAAAGATGCCCGGAGGCACTATGCGGGTGCTGGTAGAAGGTTTGCACCGGGCCGAGGTAAAAGGGGTTGTATTTACCGATCCCTATATACGGGTCCAGGTTGAGGAATTTAAAGAAGACGATGTGGAGAAAACTCCGGAATTGGATGCTCTCATGCGAGCTCTTATTTCCGAGTTCGAACAGTACGTCCGCTTGAGCAAGAAGATACCTCCGGAAACGGTAGTCGCAGTAGTAGCCATTGAGGAACCTGGCCGTCTGGCGGATGTTATCGCTTCCCATCTATCCCTGCGCATCCCGGATAAGCAGAGAATTTTGGAAGCCCGGAGCATACCCCAGCGTCTGGAGATATTATGTGAGATGCTGGCCAAGGAAATGGAAGTTCTTGAATTGGAACGCAAGATCAACATCCGGGTCCGCAAGCAGATGGAGAAAACCCAGAAGGAATATTACCTGCGTGAGCAGATGAAAGCCATTCAGAAGGAATTAGGCGACAAAGACGAACGGGCAGCTGAAGTTGAGGAATTAAGAGAACGTATTAATAACGCCAAATTGCCCAAAGAAGCCTATGAGAAAGCCTATAAGGAATTAGAACGTTTGGAAAAAATGCCGCCCATGGTGGCAGAAGCGGTAGTAGTCCGCAACTACCTGGATTGGCTTTTGTCTTTGCCCTGGTCGGTAGAAACCAAAGACCGTCTGGATTTAAAGAAGGCCCAGCAGATTCTGGATGAGGATCATTATGGACTGGAAAAACCCAAGGAACGCATTCTGGAGTACCTGGCTATCCGCAAACTGGCCAAAAAGATGAAAGGGCCCATTTTGTGCCTGGTTGGACCTCCCGGAGTGGGCAAGACTTCCCTGGGCAAGTCAGTGGCCCGCTCACTGAACCGGAAATTTGTGCGCATGTCTCTGGGAGGAATTCGCGATGAGGCGGAAATAAGAGGTCACCGGCGCACTTATGTAGGTTCCATGCCGGGCCGGGTGCTGCAGGGTATGAAGCAGGCCGGTTCGCGAAATCCCGTATTTTTATTGGACGAAATAGATAAAATGACCATGGATTTCCGGGGGGATCCTGCCGCCGCGTTGTTGGAAGTTCTGGATCCCGAGCAAAATTCCAATTTCAGCGATCATTACCTGGAAACGGCTTTCGATCTTTCCAAGGTAATGTTTATAACCACGGCCAATTCTACCCATACCATTCCCAAACCGCTTCTGGATCGTATGGAAGTTATTGAAATCAGTGGCTACACTGAGGAAGACAAGGTACACATAGCCATGGATCACCTTATACCCAAGCAGATCAAAGAGCACGGGTTAAAGGAACATCATATAACCTTTTCCGAGGGGGCTATTCGCAAGATTATCCGGGAGTATACCCGGGAAGCGGGGGTAAGAAATCTGGAAAGAGAGATTGCCTCCGTGTGCCGCAAGGTTGCCCGCCAGGTAGTGGAAGATCCCCATACTATGGTGAGTGTTACTGCGGGTAACCTGAGCAAGTTTTTGGGCAAACCCCGGTATCGTTTTGGGGTGGCGGAAAAAGAACACCAGGTGGGTGTGGCTACCGGCTTGGCCTGGACTGAAGCGGGAGGAGATATACTCTCCATAGAGGTAGCCCTGTTGAAAGGCAAAGGTAATTTAACTTTAACCGGTAAGCTGGGCGACGTTATGAAAGAATCAGCCCAGGCTGCCCTGACCTATGTGCGTTCCCGGGCTGATGAACTGGGTATTCCTGATGATATCCGGGAGAATTATGATATCCACTTGCACGTGCCGGAAGGGGCAATCCCCAAGGATGGCCCATCCGCCGGGATAACGATAGCTACCGCCCTGGCTTCGGCTATGTCGGGCAAACTGGTCCGGAAAGACGTAGCCATGACCGGCGAGATAACCCTGCGGGGTCGCGTATTGCCCATTGGCGGTTTGAAAGAAAAGGTTCTGGCCGCTCACCGGGCTGGTATCGACACCGTAATCCTGCCGGTGGAAAACGAAAAGGATCTGGTGGATATACCGGCCAATGTGCGGCGTAAAATGAGGTTTATCCCGGTTGCACATATGGATGAGGTGCTGAAGGAAACCCTTATCAATGAGTAAGAGCAATTCCATCTGCTCGAAACCTCCTGTTTCTCGCTTCCCTTCGCCGCCCGCAGTTTCGCCGTGGGTTGCAACGGCTCGCCGTAGGTCACTCGACCGTCTAATACTCCTGCCTAAGCTATGCAGGAGTGTTTTCGTGGCTGCGGCAAAGGACTCTCAGATTTAGGAATTGCTTTATGCAGCGAAGAACAATGGGTGAAGGTATGAAAGTCAAACAAGTTGATTTTGTAGGGGTATATGTGGATGTGAACCAGCTTCCGGCTGCCGGGCTGCCGGAAGTTGCTATTGTGGGACGTTCCAATGTGGGCAAATCCTCTTTGATCAACCGCCTGGCCAACCGGAAAAATCTGGCCAAGACCAGTTCCACTCCTGGCAAAACCCGCTCTATCAATTACTACTGCTTTAATAATTCCTGGTATCTGGTGGATTTGCCCGGCTATGGTTTCGCTAAAGTCTCCCGCAGCGAGAAAGCTCGCTGGGCTAAAATGATAGAAGGTTACCTGACCAGCCGGAAAACCCTGCGGGGTGTCATCCTGCTGGTGGATATTCGCCATCCTCCTTCCCAAGATGACCGGCTTATGAAAGATTGGCTGGAGCATCACCAGATACCCTACATGGTAGTGGCTACCAAAGCCGACAAGCTGTCCCGGTCAGCACGGCAGAGGAATTTGGCTATGATCCGCAAAGAACTGCAGCTTCCTGTAGAGCAGATCCCTCTAGGTGTATCTTCCGTCAGTGGTGAAGGCATAAATGAGCTTCTTCAGTCCCTGGATGAAATTACGGCTTTCCAGACCCCTCCACCCGGGCTTTCATGAAATTGATGAATTCCAGCTGGTCTTCAGATTGAACCGATGCCGAAAATTCACGGAGCATATCCAGGAGACGCTTCCGGCCTTCAATGTCATCCAGCAACTGGCGGGGAGTTTGTCCTTCTAATTCCTCGTGGGGTGTATCCAGCCAAATTTCTGTATGCTGGTCTTTCATTATGGTCAGCCAGATGGAGGCTTTATCGGCTGGCGGGTGGGAACGGCGCAGGGAGCTATGCACCAGATCCATTTTCAGATGGGGAAATAGGGCAGTTAGCTGTTGCTGCAGGTATATTACGTCATCTATTACGTCAGCAGCAGCGGCGACGAAATCGGGGCCAACTGCTACTCGTACATATCCATAGTGTTCCCGGCATGGCATGAACCAGGCCACCTGTTCGGTACAATGAGCTAAGGTAAACTGCTCCAGCTCAGCTAACTGGCGGTGCAGGTTTTGAGCAGTATCGGCGTTCACCGCGGCGCTGCGCATATCCCGCAGGCTGAACAGTTTTTTCTTATGAGCATGGTCGAACAGACCGTAGTTCACTTCGGCAGGCAGTCCTGCCGGGTAAAGCCCTAACTGCTGGCAATAATCATAATGAGCTCTGAGGAATTCCGCCTTTTGACCATCGGGGTCTTCACTCAACAAGACCATTCCTGAAAACAGCTGCCCCTGGTCTATCTTGACCAATCGTCCCAGAATAAGCACCGGTCGATCCAAAGACCCCTGCCAGGGTTCTTTTAATAACACTTCCCGTTCCTCACCGGTGAACAGGTCGCAAACCTTTAGAATCATATCCTGGGCTTCCATTACGTGATATATAGAAAGGGACGAATCAACTAAGGCTTGCAGGCACTCCCGCAGGGGAACTTCCATAAACTCAGCATTTTCCTGCAGGTAGAGTTCGGCATAGGAAGGACGATCCGGTAAAGGGCGATCAAACCAAAGCCAGTCAGAGTATAGTGATTCATGTTCCGGAGGCAGGCTGCGGTTAACGGTATAATGCAGAAAATATTGCAGGTTTTCGCGACGCACCCTTTTTATGGTACCGGCAAAATAGCGGTCTAATTTAAATTTTATTTCGGTTAGGAGTTCATTGTACCTGGCAAAGGGATCCAAAGAAGCGTTGCGGATATCACCCAGTAAACCGCAGCATTTCTTATATTTTTTGCCGCTGCCGCAGGGGCAGGGATCATTGCGCCCAACTTTCCAGCTCATGTTATACCTCCCAGTTCTGTGCAAATTAAAATCCTCCAGTTGTACCGCCCCCAAGATGATTCCCTTCTTTTTTGTTCTTCAGCGGGATATTGTATTTGGCAGCTTTGCGTACTATGGTAGGTTGACTTACCCCCAATTCCTGGGCTGCTCTGCGGGTGGTACCCAGGGTTTCCAAGGAATTCTGAATCAGGAATTTTTCCAGTTGTTCTACTGCATCCTGCAGCTTGCAGCCGATATACTTTTCATAATTAATCGCTTTATAATCCCTTTGCTCAGCCTCATAATGATCGATAAGATCGATATGGCGGATTATATTTCCGGGAGAGGTGACCAGTACTCTCTCAATCAAGTTTTCCAGTTCCCGAACATTACCTGGCCAGTCATAGTTCATCAAAGCTTTTATCTGGCGTTCATCAATGCGTTTCTTAAAATTATACTTGGCGTTGAACTTTTTAACAAAATGATCTACCAGAAAGGGGATTTCCGACTTGCGTTCCCTTAAAGGAGGGACGGTTACCGGAATGACATTCAGCCGGAAGAAAAGATCCCGGCGAAACTCCTTGTTCTGCACCATTTCCTGCAGGTTGCGGTTGGTAGCCGCAATAATGCGGACATCTACCTTGATGGGTTTGGTACCCCCTACCCGGGTAATCTCTTTATCCTGTATGGCCCGGAGCAGTTTGGCTTGAGTATTTAAAGGCATTTCCCCAATTTCATCCAGAAACAGGGTACCGCCGTGGGCTACCTCAAACAATCCCGGTTTGCCTTCTTTGCTGGCACCGGTGAAAGCCCCCGGTTCATAGCCGAAAAGTTCTGATTCAAACAGGTTTTCCGGAATAGCGGCACAGTTTACTTTTATCATAGGTTTGTCCCAGCGCTTGCTGTTGGAGTGGATTATCTGGGCAGCGAATTCTTTGCCCACCCCGGATTCACCTTTGATCAGCACCGTGGCATCAACCTGTCCCAGCCGCACGCAGAGATCCACCAGATCTCTGGTTTCTTTGGAGCGAACGACAAATTGATCCGCCAGGTTATAGCGCTTCAGCTCTCCCTGGTAGTGATGGCTTAGGGTCCGGGCTTGTTCCAGCTGTTGTCTTAACTCATTAAGCTCCGATATATCCCGCACATTGATAACCACTCTGAACAAATTGCCCTGTTCATCAACCACCGGGTTGGCTGTGACCATAACCGTATTTCCCGGTTTTGATTCCTGGGAGATGGTTACCGGTTCACGTTTCTTTTGCACCAGTTTTAGGAGATCCTGAGAGTATACCCCCTCCTCTGTTAATTCCGCTATGGTTTTGCCTATTAAATCCTTGAAAGGTATGGCTGTGATCCGCTCAAAGGCTTTGTTGATGCGCAGGGTTTTGCCCTCACTGTCAGTTATGTGAAAACCGTCGAAGGAGGAATCGATGATAGCCAAAAGCTCTTCCTTCATTTGCTTGGTATAGTTGAGCTCTTCGGATATCATTTCCAGTTCGGAAATATCCTGAAAAACTTCCACTGCTCCGATAATCTGTTTATCGCCCATTACCGGGGTCAGGTTGGAGATAAATACTTTCTCGTTGTAAACCACCTTTTGTCCCAGGCGCTCTTTCCCGCTGGCCAATATCTCCGGCAGCTTGCTTTGAGGTAAAACCTGACTGATCTTTTTGCCTGCCACCTCTTCCTGTTTAATGCCCAGGAGCAGTTCAGCAGCTTTGTTGACCAGGCTTATTTCCCCGGCTTCATTTACCGTCAGGATGCCGTTATGGGTGGAATTGATTACCGCGGTTAGTTCTGCGTGCAGGGCAATTAATGAACTGAAATAAGCTCTGATGGTATCTGACAGGGTTACCATCCCGTCGACCTTTTGATTGCTTAAAACAGGCAGATTGCCCACATTGATAGTAATCAGCTTTGCCACATCTTCTTCCGGACCAATGGATTGTATCTGGCTGATCATAATTTTACCGATGGGCTGCTCCAGATCAGTGCCGTTTAATACTTCCCGCAGAACCAGGGTTTTTGTAACCAAACCCTGAAGATTGCCTGCTTCATCCACAATAGGGACTGCGTCAATATTATTGCTGACCATGATTTCTACCGCCGACTTTATGCTGTCTTCTGCCGTCAGCAGTTCCGGGTCCTGGCGCATGAAATCTTTTACTTTCAAGGAGGACTTAATTTTCAGATCCCTGCCCAGGTGTGACAGATATTCAGCCACCGCCAGCCACTTTTCTCTTTCCAAATTCACGGTTAAAACCCCCAAAGAAATACAGTTCAACCTTGGCTATATTGTAATGATACTAAAGTGAATCAAAAAATGGATAACAAAAACAAAAAAAGGAGCCACATCCAAAGAAAATATGGTTTTATTCAATGATACACAGGTGTATCAATTTTCTAAATAATCTGAATACGACTAAAGGATTTTTCTGCTTGCGGCACCTGTCTAACCTGGTTTTGATACAATTATGTATCAAAACCCATAAGATTCTGGGCCATGAAGAAGGGTTTATCCTGGCGGGAGCCGCCGCAGCCCTGATCTGCGGGCCTGGAGCAGCCTGGCATGAATGTTGCGTTCAGAAAACCAGCAGGAGGAACTGTTTGAGCTAACAAGGGATTATTTGGTGAGGAGGGTGTCTATGTCTGAAAAACCATGGTTAAAAGCTTTTGAGGAAGAAGTTGCCAGGCTGCGGCCTCTGTGGCAGGCAAACTATGACGACAAGATCGAACTGTCCCCCCGGTACCCCACGGAACCCCCGAAATGGTGGTTTAACAAGTGGGCGGAAGAGTATCCGGGTAAGCCTTATGTCATGCAGGGGGAAACGGTGATCACCTATGGTTTGGCCAACGATATAGCCCGCCGTCTGGCTAATGCTCTCACCAGTCTGGGAGTAAAAAAGGGTGACCGGGTGGCCATAATATCCCCCAACCTGCCCCAATATGTACTGTCTATCCAAGCACTCCTTAAAATCGGGGCCATTGAGGTACCCACCAATCCCCTTTACACTGTCCGGGAAATATCAATCCAGGTCAAGGACAGCGGTGCTGAAACGATTATAGTCATGGCTATGTTCGCAGAAAAAGCCATCGAAGTTATGAAAGAGCCGGACTCCCCGGTGAAACGGATCATTGTATTTCAGGTACCCACTATGCCGGTTGAAGTGGAAAAAGGTGATACGATTTATGATTTTAATGAAATCATTGCAGCAGCTGACAACACTGAGCCAGATACGGAACTGACTCCCGATGACATTGTCCGCCTGCAATACACTGGCGGAACAACCGGTGTTCCCAAAGGCTGCGTCCTAACCAATCACAACGTCATGTCCAAAGCGGTTCGCATAGGCCAGTGGGTAACCAACAATTACACTACCATGAAAGCCGGGGATATAAGAGCATTGTCCATTATTCCTATAAGCCATATCTTTGGTTTTATGGCTGCTGTAGGATTCAATTTCGTATGCGGCGGCAGTTTGGTTACTGTTCCGGTGCCTGACCCGGATGCCATATTTGATGCTATTGAAAGGTACAAACCGGCTACTCTCCCGGCTGTTCCCACCTTGCTCATCCTGCTGATGAACCACCCCCGTTTTCAGCAAACGGATTTTTCCTGCTTCCGGGGCGGTATATTCTGCGGCGGGTCAGCTTTGCCGGAAGAAATTATTCGCCAGTTTGAGGAAAAATGCAAATGCCGCATTGTAGAAGGTTATGGTATGTCGGAAAGCTGCCAGCAGATAACTTCAAATTCAGCCCATCACACTCGCAAGATCGGCAGTGTGGGAGTACCTTGGGTGGATACAGATGTGCTGGTGGTTGACAGTGTTAACGGGGTGGAGATTATGCCTCCCGGTCAGCCCGGAGAAATTATCTTCCGCGGGCCTCAGCTGATGCGCGAATACTGGAATAACCCGGAAGAAACTGCCAAGGCAATGAGGGATGGATGGTTTTATACCGGTGACATCGGCTATATGGACGAAGATGGATTCTTTTATATCGTGGACCGGAAGAAAGACATCATAGTCAGCAGCGGTTTCAATGTATACCCCCGGGAGATTGATGAAGTATGCTACGCCATGCCTGAGGTTCAGGATGCCTGCACCGTTGGCATACCTCATGCCAAGCGCGGTGAAGTGGCCAAGACATTTATAGTTCTGAAACCGGGAGCCAAGCTCAGTGAAGAAGAAGTGATAGCACGCTGCCGGGAAAAACTGGCCCCTTACAAAGTGCCTAAAGAGGTTGAATTCTTAAGTGATCTGCCCCGTACACCTGTGGGCAAACCTGACCGCAAGAGTTTGAAAGCCATGGTTGCCGGGCAGCAGGTTTGAGCCCGGCAATAGATGCGGCAGGGGGTGTTGAGATATTGGCCTATGACTGTATTTCTCTTACCAGACATGAAATGATCGGGATTGTCACGCTGCAAAGGCCGCAAGCCTTGAATGCCTTGAATCACCAGATGATTGAAGAATTGGAACAGGTCTTTATGGAACTGGAAACAGACGAAAAAGTCAAGGCGGTCATAATTACCGGGGAAAAACACTTTGCAGCAGGTGCGGACATCAATGACATGCTGGATTTCAATCCGGAACAAGCCCGGGCTTTTTCCTTCCGGCATTGTTTTGCCCGGATCGAAGCCTTTCCCAAACCAGTGCTGGCGGCCATCTCCGGTTTTGCTCTGGGAGGAGGGCTGGAATTGGCTCTGGTGTGTGACTGGCGGATTGCCGACAACACCGCCCGGTTAGGCCTGCCGGAGATTAACCTGGGTATTTTCCCGGGAGCAGGAGGAACCCTGCGTTTACCGCGGCTGATAGGAGCAGCCCGGGCAAAAGAGATGATCTTCAGCGGGAAGCCTATAAATGCTCAACAGGCTTTGGAGTACGGGTTAATCAATCAACTGGCAGATGATGCACTGGCAGAAGCAATCCAAACCGCTGAAATGCTGGCCAGCAAACCGCCTGTAGCTCTGAAACTGGCCAAACAGTGCATCAACCAGGCTTTTGACATGGATGGGGTCAAGGCGATCGAGTTTGAATCCGTCGCCTGGGCCAGCTGTTTTGCTACCCGGGATCAGCGGGAGGGAATGAAAGCTTTTATAGAAAAGAGAAAACCGGAATTTACAGGAACTTAAACAGGGAAAGGAGCAGGAAATATGCAAAAGGCAGTTATTGTAGCGGCAGCCCGGACAGCGATCGGGGATTTTATGGGTTCCCTGTCCGGTCTCAAGGGCCATGAACTGGGTGCATTGGCTCTTAAAGGAACTATCGACAAATATGGCATAGCCCCCAACCTGATAGAAGAGGTGATCGGCGGCCAGTGCAACCAGTATGGCTCCCCCGGCAACTCAGCCCGCTGGGTGACCATAAATGCTGGTCTGCCGGTGGAAACGGTTTCCACTACCGTTCACCAGCAGTGCCCTTCCTCCATGCGGGCGGCAGATATTCTCTCCCAGGAGATAATGCTGGGCAGGATCGAAACAGCAGCTGCAGTGGGGTACGAGAGCATGAGCAATGCACCCTATTTGCTGTTTGGAGCTCGCAAGGGTTACCGCCTCAATGATGGTGAAGTGGTCCAGGACAGCCTGATGCTGGGAGGACTGATCTGTGCCTTTGAAGGCTATCATATGGGGGTTACCGCCGAGAATATTGCTGAGTTATATCACATCACCCGGGAACAGCAGGATGAATATGCTTTGCTCAGTCACCAGCGGGCCTGCAAGGCCATAGCCGACGGGCTGTTTAAGGATGAAATCATTCCTGTAGAAGTTAAAACCAAAAAGGGCATTCAGGTGGTCGATACTGACGAGCACCCTAATGCCAACGCCAGCATGGAAATGGCAGCCAAGTTAAAACCGGTATTTAAGAAAGAGGGGACTGTAACAGCCTTCAATGCTTCCGGCATCAACGATGGTGCCGCAGCTTTGATCCTGATGGCAGAGGAGAAGGCCAAAAAGCTGGGAATAAAGCCACTGGCCCGGGTGGTTGCTTCTGCTTCCGCTGCTGTGGAACCGAAGATTATGGGGATGGGACCGGTACCGGCTACCCTTAGGGCTTTGAAATACGCAGGTATGACTTTAAATGACATTGACTACTGGGAGATCAATGAAGCCTTTGCTGCCCAGGCCTTAGCCTGCATGCAGGAACTGAACGTTCCTGTGGAGCGCTGCAATGCAAACGGATCAGGGATTTCTTTAGGCCATCCGGTGGGCATGACCGGTGCCCGAATTATTCTGGCGGCTATCAATGAGCTAAAAAGGCGGGGCGAGCGGTATGCCTGCTCTACCATGTGCGCCAGCGGCGGGCCTGCTTGCGCTTTCATCATAGAAAACATCAACTAGTAACCAGTGGGGGGGGAAATCATGGCTGGCGACTTTATTTATTCAAATAGGGACTTAAAGTTTATTATCGGGGAATGGTTGGATACCGATAAAATATTTAGTTTTGATAAATATCGAGATTACTATAGTCATGACGATATTGATATCATACTGGATCAAGCCTTGAAAATTGTCACGGAAAAGGTGGCCCCTACCAATAAAGAAGGAGATACCATTCAGGCCCGTTTTGAAAAGGGAAAAGTAACAGTACCGCCTTCTTTTCATTCCCTTTACCGGTTTTTGAATCAGGAAGGCTGGGGGATTGCAAATTTGCTGGAGGACGGGGAAGGCACTTTGCCCCAGGTGCTGTATTCTGCGATCATTGAAATGATTACCGCAGGCAATCCCGCTTTTATCCCTTATCTGAACCTGTCCGGGGGTGTTCTGGAACTGATCCAGACTTTTGGACGGGAGTGGGACAAAGAAACCTTTCTGCCTCCATTGTGCAGGGGCGAGTGGAGCGGTACCATGTGCCTGACCGAAGCCAGCAGTGGCTCGGATGTAGGAGACATCCTGACCAAAGCATATCCCACCAGCGAACCGGGGATTTACAAAATCAAAGGCTCGAAAATATTTATAACTGCGGGAGACCATGATATCTGCTCCAATATAATTCATATGGTTCTGGCCCGCATAGAAGGTTCATTGCCCGGCACCAAAGGACTATCGCTGTTTATTGTCCCTAAAATCTGGGTGAATCCTGACGGAAGTCTGGGAGAAGACAATGACGTGACTACTGTGGGAATTGAGCACAAACTGGGCCTTAAAGGCTCGGCAACGGCTGCCCTCAACTTCGGTGAGAATGATAACTGCCGGGGGATACTGGTGGGGAATCCCCCTGTTGAGGGAAAGGGCGAAGGGATAGCCCAGATGTTTCAGATGATGAACGGAGCCCGCATGGACACGGGCATGGCAGGCTATACCTTGGCTTCCATGGCTTATTTCCATGCCGCTGAATATGCCCGGGAACGAGTGCAGGGAAGACCCTATAACGATCCGCAAGGCAACCGGGTTCCTATCATAAAACATGCGGATATCAGGCGGATTCTGCTCAACCTGAAAGCCTGTACTGAAGGGATGCGGGCCATGGCTTTCAAGACCTACTATTATTTCGATGTAAGCCGCCACAGTACCGATAAGGAGGAGCGCCAGAAAGCCCGGGATCGTATCGAGGTCATGACCCCGCTGGTCAAAGCTTATTGTTCCGATATGGTATGGCCTTTGGTGGGAGATGCCATCCAGCTTTACGGCGGTTACGGTTTTTCCGAAGAGTACCCTCTGGCTCAGCTGGCGCGGGATTGTAAAATCTACTCCATATGGGAAGGAACCAATTACATTCAATCCATGGACTTGGTGAACAGGAAATGGAATCTGAAGCAGGGCCAGGTTTTCGCGGATTGGCTGCAGGATATGGAATGTATCATAAATACCATAGCCAGCAGAGATGATTTCACCGCTGAAAGTGCCATAATGGGGAAAGGTCTGGCTTCCTATAAACGCATCAAAGCTATGATGGATGAATTCAGACAGCAGGGCCGGGGGGAGATGCTGCCCCTGTATGCTACCCGCATATTACATGCCACCGCCCAGCTGTGCTGCGGTACATTGCTGCTGGACCAGGCAGCCGTAGCAGCGGACAAGATTAAGGAACTGGGCCGGGAGCACTGGGATCTGGCTTTTTATCAGGGCAAAATAGATGCCGCTCGTTTCTATATTCGCAACCATGTGCCGGCAATTATGCACCTGGAATCCATTTTGCAGTACGGAGATGATACTGCCCTAACCGTCATGGAAGAATCATTGGGCAGGTAAAAGATTTAGGTACGGCCCTGTTCTGGCCTCTGGTTGTGTGAGGCAGGGGCAGGGCCTATTTTTTCTCTGCTTTCCGTCTCGTATATTGCCTTATATCAGGCTGCACAGGTATTGACTATTGGTGAACAGTTCCGGTGCTCCGCCGGTGTGCCAAAAAACTATGTTCTGCTCCCGGGCAAAGCGGCCCTGGCGAATCAGGTCCAGCATTCCCACCATGGCTTTGCCTGTATAGACCGGATCCAGCAGTATGCCTTCCGTGCGGGCCAGCAGTCTTATGGTTTCCCGTAATTCCGGATAGGGACGGGTATAACCTTCTCCCACATAGCCCTCTTCAATATGCAGGTCTGTTGCTGGAGTAGGCGTCAACCCCAGCATCCTTTCCCCTTCGTGGAGCACCTCCAGTATTTGCTCGGAACACCAGGTGTGGGATCCGCCCACACTGATACCGATTATTTCAGCAGGATGCTGCAGGCTGTTTTTTCCCAGTACCAGCCCGGCGTGAGTTGTGCCGGTACCGATAGCATTGAAAACAGCATCAATCTGAAAATCAGCCTGATCAACCAACTCCTGAAACCCATCTTTATAAGCCAGAGCTCCCCAGATATTATGGCCGCCTGCAGGTATATAATAAGGATTTTTCCCTTGCTCACGGTATTCTTCTATCAGCCGGGCCACCGTATCGTCCACCATCCGGCTGGGGGCACAGACGGTTTTAGCTCCCAGCAGATCATCCAGCAGGTAATTCCCCTGCTTAACTTCCGGAGGGCGGCCGATAAGTACCAGGTGACATTCCAGTCCCAGCACAGCCGCTGCGGCTGCCGTTTGGCGGGCGTGGTTGGAGGTAACTGCCCCCACAGTAATCAGAACGTCGGCCTTTTTCTGGAGGGCATCGGCCAGAATATACTCCAGTTTGCGCACCTTGTTTCCGCCCAGAGCCAGACCGGTGCAGTCATCTCTTTTTATCCATATGCGGGGCCCGCCCATATGAGCGGAAAGATTTTTCAATTCATGCAGCGGAGTAGGGAAAAAACCAAGGGATATGCGTGACGGGGTTGGAGTCATATTCAACATTCCTTTCTAGCAATTGTCACCAGTAGAACAGACCACGATGAGTGAAAAGTCACCTTATGTGTCATCGCGCGCGCAGGCAATCTCTATGTCAACTAACGGTTTGAGTTAACAGATCGCCACGTCGCTTCGCTCCTCGCGATGACAGAAAAGGAAGCCGTTTTCACAGCAGTAACTAAATCTAGGTTAACATAAGCAGGGTGTTTTGCTGAATAAACTTGCTGCTGGATTAACTATTAAGTAAAATTGAGAATGTATAATCAGCAAATGTTGGTTATTTGTTATTTATAATTAGGATATTACCAGGCAAATACTTTGGATAGCTACATTAATAAATAATAGAGGTTTTTACCGATAAGGAGGCCAGTTTCATGTCGACAACTCCCCAACTACCGCCTGTGTATGATCCTGGTCAGGTGGAACACAAATGGTATAAATTCTGGAAAGAACGCAATTACTTTGCTCCCAGCGGAGATACCGATAAACCTGCGTTTTCCATAGTAATGCCCCCGCCCAATGTTACTGGATCTCTGCATCTGGGCCATGCTTTAGATAACACCCTGCAGGACATCCTGATCCGGTGGAGACGAATGCAGGGTTACAATGTTTTATGGCTTCCGGGAACCGACCATGCGGGTATAGCCACTCAAGCTAAAGTGGAAGAAGCTCTGGCCCAGGAGGGATTAAGCCGTTACGACCTGGGGCGGGAAAAATTTGTGGAAAGAGTTTGGGAGTGGAAGCACTTATACGGCAGCAGGATTACCGAGCAGTTAAGCCTGCTGGGCTCTTCCTGCGACTGGACCCGGGAAAGGTTTACCATGGATGAAGGGTGCTCCAGAGCTGTACGGGAAGTGTTCGTTAACCTGTACAACAAAGGGCTGATATACCAGGGGGATTACATAATTAACTGGTGCCCCAAGTGTAAGACAGCCATTTCCGATATTGAAGTAGAGCATGAGGATACGGCAGGCAGGCTGTGGTACATTCGCTATCCTGTGGAGAACAGTGATGAATACCTGGTGGTAGCTACCACCCGCCCGGAGACCATGCTGGGCGATACGGGAGTGGCAGTACATCCGGAAGATGAAAGATACCGCCATCTGATAGGACGCAATGTGATTCTGCCCCTGATGAACCGGGCCATACCGGTGATAGCTGATGAGTATGTGGACAAGGAATTTGGTACTGGTGCCGTAAAGGTTACTCCTGCTCATGACCCCAATGACTTTGAAATGGGGCTGCGCCATAACCTGGAGCAAATTACGGTAATGACCGACACGGGCGTTATGAATGAAAATGCCGGACCTTACCAGGGCTTGGACCGTTTTGAGTGCCGCAAGCGTGTAGTAGCTGATCTGGAAGGTTTAGGTTTGCTGGAAAAGATTGAAGACCACCAGCATGCGGTTGGTCACTGCCAGCGCTGTGATACGATTATTGAACCTATGATCTCCAAACAGTGGTTTGTCCGCATGAAACCCCTGGCTGAGCCGGCTATTCAACGGGTAAAAGACGGAGATATCCGCTTTGTGCCGGAGCGCTTCACCAAGATATATTTGAACTGGATGGAAAACATCCGTGATTGGTGTATTTCCCGCCAGCTATGGTGGGGCCATCGTATACCGGTATGGTATTGTGATGAATGCGGTGAAGTGATATGCAGCAAGACTGACCCTGATCATTGTCCCAGCTGTAAAAATGATAAACTGCGCCAGGATGAGGATGTTCTGGACACCTGGTTCAGCAGTGCCCTGTGGCCCTTTTCCACTATGGGCTGGCCGGATGACACTCCTGATCTGCAGACCTTTTACCCGACCAGTGTCTTGGTTACCGGCCGGGATATTATTTTCTTCTGGGTGGCCCGCATGATATTCTCTGGTCTGGAGCATACCGGCCAGGTTCCTTTCTATGATGTGAACATTCATGGGTTAATACTGGATGCCCAGGGCCGCAAAATGAGCAAATCGTTAGGCAATGGCATAGATCCCATTGAGGTAATTGAGAAGTATGGGGCCGATACTCTCCGGTTTTCCCTCATCACCGGTGTCACCCCCGGCAATGATGTTCGTTTCCACTGGGAAAAGGTAGAGAACACCCGCAACTTTGCCAACAAAATCTGGAATGCAGCTCGGTTTGTGCTGATGAATATGGAAGGCTTCCAGCCCCAGACCATTGCTGAGCAGGATTTGACCCTGGCCGACCGCTGGATCCTATCCCGTTTGGGTATAACTGCGGAAGAAGTTACCCGGATGCTGGAAAGATATGACCTGGGTGAAGCGGCCAAGACCCTTTACGATTTTATTTGGGATGAATTCTGTGACTGGTATATTGAAATGGTCAAATTGCGATTAGGGCAGAACGCTGATCCCAAGGCGCGCCAGATTGCCCAGAATGTCCTGCACCAGGTGCTGATTGACATACTGCGCCTGCTGCATCCTTTCATGCCCTTTATTACCGAGGAGATTTACCAGAATATGCCTGTGCATAATGAAACCATCATGCTTGACCCCTGGCCGGTCAAGGATAAATCTTGGCCCCAGGCTATGGAGGATATGCAGCAGCTGATGAGTGTTATTCGCAGCCTGCGCAATATACGGGCTGAGTTTAACATTGCGCCTGGTACCCGGATAAATACTATTCTGGTGGTGAAGGACCCAGCCAGGATGCCCCTGTTTGAGGAAAACAAGGAATATATCCGCAGGCTGGCCCAGGTTGAAAGAATCGAGATAGTAAATACTCTGGATTCCAAACCGTCTCAAGCGGGTTCAGCTCTGACCGCCTGGTCCGAGATTTATGTACCCCTGGAAGGCGTCATTGATATCGAACGGGAAATTTTAAGACTGGAAAAAGAACTGAAGGCAGCAGAAACTGACCTGCAGAAGGCCGAGTCCAAACTGGCCAATGCCACTTTTTTGGCCCGGGCTCCTGAGGAAGTTATTGCCAAGGAAAAAGCCAAAGCTGAGGAAGCCAGGGTTAAAAAGGAGGGTATTTTGCAACGTCTAGAGATTTTGAAACAGTCATAGAGGATAAACTAGCCAGGCTGGGGACTTTCGGCAGTCGCCCGGGTTTAGAGAGAATAAAGGCTTTGTTGGATGAATTGGGAAATCCCCAGCTGGCAATACCATGTGTTCATGTGGCAGGTACCAATGGCAAGGGATCGACTTCTTTGTTGATATCAGCTATTTTGGCCAGTGCCGGTTACCGGGTGGGCCGTTTTACTTCTCCCCATCTCCATTCCTATTTTGAACGTATCACCATAAATGGACAGGAGATATCCGGCTGCGATTTTAATCACTACTTGGATGTCATTGATAACTGCATAGCCAGAATGCGCGCCAACGGAAAGGAACATCCCACCGAGTTTGAAGTTTTGACCGCTGTGGCCTATCAGTACTTTGCTGATCAGAAAGTGGATATTGCGGTCATGGAGACGGGGCTGGGCGGGCGTTACGACTCCACCAATGTTATTGAACCTCTCCTTTCAGTTATAACCAGCATAGACTATGATCATACCGCAGTTTTGGGGAATACTTTAGAAGAAATAGCCTACAACAAGGCTGGGATTATAAAAAGAGGTGTTCCCGCTGTAATCGGGCCCCTGCCTGAACCAGCCCTGCGAGTGGTGGCAGATTATGCTGCGGATATGCAGGCTCCCCTGTACAGTTCTGCCTTGAGCCAGGTTGTGGTTGGAGAGCGGCAAACCCTGACCGGGCAATATGTTAATATCGCCGCCCCTACCCATAGTCTGGATCAAGTCTGGTTTTCCCTGCCGGGGGCTTATCAGCGGGAGAATCTGGCCTGTGCTCTCACTGCTATATCGGTGCTGGAAGGGCAGGGATGGAAAGTGACGGACCAGCATATTTTAAATGCTCTTTATGATGCTTATATTCCGGGAAGATTGGAAATGGTCAGCCGTGAACCACTGGTTTTGGTTGATGCTGCTCACAATCCTCATGCTGCCCGGTCCATGTCCCGGTCATTGCATGACCTGCTGCCTGACCGCGACCGGGTACTGGTATGCGGCATGGTAAATGACAAAGATGCCTGGAATACTCTGAAGTATCTCGGCCAGAATACCTGCCGCTGCGTAATTACCCGGCCTAAGGGTGAACGTGGCTCCAATTGGTATCGAGTTTATGAAGCCTGGAAAGAACTATTCCCTGAAATTCCGGTGCAAGCCACGGAAAACATTGTAGAGGCTGTTGAACAGGGAATCCATTATCTCCAGGACAATCAGTATATGCTGGTTACTGGTTCTTTTTATGTGCTGGACCAGGCACGACGGTATTTTACCGCTGATTAATATTTTGTTAACAAATTATTAACAACGGAACTAAGTGGATATTTGCTATAATGAATGTGCAGATTACAGAAGATTTTAACTAAGGAGGTATTCAGGTGGGTTTTCGCTTGAAACCACGGGATGAAAAATTCTTCACCTATTTCAACCAATTGTCGGAGTCTATTTTGGAAGCAGCAGAAATCCTCAAGCGGTTTTTTGAAAATCCCCAGGATCCTTCCGAGACATTGGACATGATTAAGGAAGTTGAAGAACGCGGCGACCAGGTTTTAGCCGTGGTAATGAACGAGATCAATGATTCCTTTGTTACTCCTTTTGACCGGGAGGATATTTTATTGCTGGCCCGGGAACTTAACAATGTTCTGGACCATATACAAGGGACTATGGAAAAGGTCATTCTCTATAAAGCAGGCCGCCCCAAACATGTCAATGTGCTAAAACTGGTATATGTTCTCCAGGCTGCCGCTGAGGAAATAAAGGCTGCCGTTGATCTGCTGCCGGACATACGTAATAAGCACCGGGAAATCATTGAATCCTGTGAAGCCATCCGCGCTTATGAACATGAAGGGGATTACCTGTATCGAGCAGGAATAGCCCTTCTTTTTGAGAACACCGAAAACGTAATTGATATAATAAAATGGAAAGAGATTTACGAACATCTGGAAACAACTCTGGATTATTGTGAAAATGTAAGTAACCTACTAAAGGGAGTCGCTGTAAAATATGTTTAGTCTTGGTTTAGTCGTACTAGTAGTCATATTAGCTCTTGCTTTTGACTATATCAATGGTTTTCATGATACCGCCAACGCCATAGCTACTTCGGTTTCTACCAAGGCCTTATCCCCTCGCAATGCCATCATGATCGCTGCAACCCTGAATTTCCTCGGAGCATTAAGCGGAACAGCCGTTGCTGCCACTATAGGAAAGAACATAATTTCCCCGGAACTGGTTACCCCTTCGGTGATGACTGCTGCCCTGATTGGAGCTATATTCTGGAATCTGTTTACCTGGTATTTTGGTATCCCCAGCAGTTCCTCCCATGCCTTGATCGGAGGACTGGTAGGCGCAGTAATAGCCGGATTCAGCTTACATCATGTAAATTGGATGGGGTTTGTGCAGATTTTTGCCGGACTGGTTATTTCACCAGTGGTAGGACTAGTGGCAGGCAGCCTGGTAATGACTCTCCTGTTCTGGATTTTCCGGGGAGGATCCCCTGCTCTGATCAACAACAAGTTTCGCAAGCTGCAAATGGTCTCAGCCTGTATGGCCTCTTTTGCTCATGGATCCAATGATGCCCAGAAAACCATGGGAATAATAACTATGGTTTTAGTAGGTGGAGGCTTTTTAAGTACTTTTCAGGTCCCCTTATGGGTAAAGGTGGCCTGTGCCCTGGCTATGGCTGCCGGCACGGCTATGGGCGGATGGAAAATCATTCGCACTATGGGGGGCAAAATTTTCCGCATTGAGCCCATCAATGGTTTTGCTGCTGATTTCACTGCTTCATCAGTCATCTATAGTGCCAGTCTCTTAGGTGTTCCGGTGAGCACTACCCATGTGGTTTCTTCAGCTATCATGGGTGTAGGAGCCGCCAAGCGGCTGCGGGGAGTGCGCTGGAATATCGCCCGCCAAATAGTTATTGCCTGGTTTGTCACCATTCCTTCATCTGCCCTGGTAGCATTGCTGTTTTACAAGTTGATAAATATATTTATATAATAAGACAAGCTCTCTTCCCATGATTCTACAGGCGAGAGTTTTTTTGTTTTTCATTATTTCTGGTTATAATTGCGAACTATTTCACAAAAATGGTACAATTATAGATATAAATTAAATAATGAGCTTTATTGAATTATTTCTAAGGAGTGGGAGCTTGAAGATCTATAAGATACCCGAAGCAACGGTAATGAGGCTCTCTGTTTATTCCCGTTTTTTACACCAGTTGATTGACGAAGGTGTTGCTACAGTTTCCTCTGGGGATATTGCCAAGGGCGTGGGAGTTAGTTCGGCTCAGGTACGCAAGGATTTGGCTTATTTCGGAGAATTTGGTACCCGTGGGGTAGGCTATCGAGTTGATGAGTTGTATGGGCACTTAATGAAAATACTGGGTCTTGACCAAACCTGGAATATTGTTTTGATTGGAGCAGGTAAGCTGGGATCAGCTTTAGCCTTATATCAAGGATTTGCGGAAAGAGGATTTCATATCAGTACTATCTTGGATGTTGATCCTGCCAGGATCGGTACCAAGCTGGGCAATGTAGAAGTGGAACCTCTTGAAGTGCTGCAGGATAGGGTTAAAGAGAACAATATCCGGGTGGGGGTTGTTACCGTACCTGCTTCCGCTGCCCAGGATGTCACCGATCGTCTGGTGCAGGCAGGCATTAAGGCTATATTGAACTTTTCTCCCCGGATTTTAAAGGTCCCCAATTCAGTTATTCTGCGCAATGTGGATCTGTCAGTAAACCTGGAAGTCTTAAGCTTCAATCTGGCCTTAAACCGATAACACTTTGTTAACTATAGTATCACCGGAAAGCTCCTTTAGAGAGCTTTCTTCTTTTTTTCCTTCCTTGTTTTAACCATAGGGGAGTGCTAAACTTGAAAAAAGTTAAGCCGGAGGATTCACAGCCATGAAAGGATCACGTTCCCCTGGGTGGCCAGTTCTGGTAATCCTTTTAGTCTTGGGAGGAATTGCCGGAGGCTGGCTGGGCCAAGCTTTAACTCACATATGGCCCTCTCTGGCAGTGTTAGATAATGCCCGGAGCCTGGGGATACCCAACTTTACTTTAGATTTAGAGGTATTTACTGTTTCTTTTGGCTTTATGCTTAAAATCAGCGGGTTTACTTTGATTGGTTTCGTCCTGGCTTATCTGATATATCGTAAAATGTAAGGTGGTTGGCAATCAAATTGCAGACGGAATCCCTTGAAAGAACCAATAACCGTGATAAGTACCCGCCTGTTATCCTGGCATCGTCTTCACCCCGGCGCTATGAAATATTAAGCCGAATGGGGCTCAGCTTTACCGTTGACAGTGCGGATGTGGACGAATCAGTAGACAGAAACCTGAAACCTCACGAAGCAGTAAAAACTTTAGCCCTGAGAAAGGCAGCGGCGGTAGCGCCCCATTATACCCAGGGATTAATTATCGGGGCGGATACCGTTGTAGTAGTAGACAATGTGATACTGGGCAAACCCTCCAACCATGAGGATGCTTTAGCAATGTTGCTAACCCTGCAGGGGCGGGAACATTCGGTTTATTCAGGCTATGCGGTTATTGATGCTGCCAGTGGAAAAACTGAGGTAGATTATGATCACACGGCGGTAGTTTTCCGTTCCTTTACCGAGGAAGAAGCAAGGCGTTACATTGCCACGGGAGAACCCTTAGGGAAGGCCGGGGCTTATGCCATTCAGGGCTTGGGGGCGCTGTTTGTAAAGGAAATACATGGGGATTACTTAAATGTAGTGGGTCTGCCCCTGTTTAAACTGGCCCAGACTCTGAAAAATTTCGGGCTGGATATTCTAAATGCTGCCCTGTCTAATTAGAAGGATTTTTGATTAGCAGGTAAGGATTACTGTCTAGCTTTCGTATTTCCTATAATGATGAGCAACATAATGGTTCCAATAAAAGCTACAATTTAAGGGGAGGCTTTCATGGGGGAGTATCATGTAGCTATCAAAATGCTGCCGGAGAATATGCGACCCCGGGAAAAATTGCTGCGTTTCGGGGAATCAACTTTAAGCGATGCAGAATTGCTGGCCATTTTAATTAGAGGAGGCACTAGCGGTTTAAATGCCCTGGAGCTGGCTCAGCAGGTATTAGCAGCTCATGATGGCAGTTTGCGTTTTCTGAGGGATATCAGTATTGAAGAGCTTACCAGCCATCCGGGGATAGGTCCGGCCAAAGCTGCTTTGCTGAAAGCGGCGGTGGAAATAGGCAAGCGTATATCTGCGGATGTTAAACAGAAAATAGTGATAAAATCTCCTGATGATGTTAAAAACCTGGTGATGGAGGACATGCGGTTCCTGCCCCAGGAGCATTTCCGGGTACTGTACCTGGACCGTAAAGGAGGCATCATCTTTATTGAGGATGTTAGCAAAGGGGGGTTACACAGCGCTATTGTTCACCCCCGGGAGGTATTCAAGACCGCCATCAAAAGAAGCGCTGCTTCGGTAATTCTGGTTCACAACCATCCCAGCGGTGACCCTAATCCCAGCGCTGAGGACATAGATATAACCCGGCGCCTGGTAGAGGCCGGAAAGCTGTTAGGTATTGATGTATTAGATCACATTATAATTGGAGAACAGAAGTATTGCAGTTTAAAAAGTCTAGGTCTTATATAAACTGCGATTGGTTTTTGGTTTGAAGGAGGATAACGAAAGTGTTTAGCAAAGATTTGGGAATTGATCTTGGCACAGCTAATACTCTGGTGCATTTGCGCGGCAAAGGTATTGTGCTCCGGGAACCCTCCGTAGTTGCTATACAAAATGACACCGGCAAGGTTCTGGCGGTAGGAGAGGAAGCCAAACGGATGATAGGGCGCACCCCCGGCAATATTGTAGCCATACGCCCTATGAAGGATGGAGTAATTGCCGATTTTGACGTTACCCAGACTATGATCAAATATTTTATAAACCGGGTCTTAGGTCAGCGTATGGGCGTAGTTCGCCCGCGGGTCATCATCAGCATACCCTCAGGCTGTACTACCGTAGAAGAAAGAGCGGTCCGCGAAGCAGCGCTGCAGGCGGGGGCCAAGGAAGCTTATCTGATTGAGGAACCAATGGCAGCAGCTATCGGCGCCGGACTGCCGGTACATGAACCCACCGGCAACATGATTGTAGATATCGGCGGCGGGACCACCGAAGTGGCAGTCATCTCCTTAGGGGGAGTAGTAACTTCCCGGTCGGTGAGAGTTGCCGGAGACAACATGGATGATGCCATTCTGCAGCATCTGAAAAAGAATTATAACCTGCTCATCGGAGAGCGCACAGCTGAAGATATCAAGATCTCCATCGGCTCGGCTTTGTGGGAAGGCCCAGAGGAATATTATGAGGTACGCGGCCGGGATCTGGTTACCGGCTTGCCTAAGACCATAAAGGTAACTTCCCTGGAGATCCAGGAAGCCTTGCGGGAGACCGTAGAGGAAATGATGGACGGTATCAGGGTTTGTTTGGAAAAGACTCCTCCTGAACTGGCTGCTGATATTATGGATCGAGGAATTGTTTTGGCAGGTGGAGGTGCGCTGTTAAGAGGGCTGGACAAACTGATCAGCCGGGAAACCAATATGCCCGTTTATCTTTGTGAAGATCCCCTCCTGGCAGTAGCCTTGGGTACCGGCAAAGTATTGGAGAATATTGAGGTATTGAAAAAGGTATTGATTGGCCCCAAGAAATTAATATAAGAAACTCGGGTGAGGAGAATTGTTTAAACTGCTGAAAAGCAAATGGTTCTGGTTGATTCTGGTGGTGGTAATTGGTGCCTTCATCACCATGAACCAGACATCCTTGCCGCGTGAGGACATAACCTTACTGGAAAAAGCAGTTCATGGCATATATACACCCCTGCAAAATGGTATAAATGATATCAGAGGTCACTGGGGTTACATCGGCGATCTGGTAAGTGATAAACGGACTCTGCAAAATCGTATTAATGAACTGGAAAAGCGTAACATCCAGATGGCTATTGACAATCAAGCCCTGCGGGAATATGAAGCTCAAGCCAAACGCTTACAGGAACTACTGGAGTTTAAGGAAGATAACCTGGATATTTACGATTTGCAAGCCGCGGCGATTATAGCTCGCAGCCCTAACAACTGGAATAAAACCGTGCTGATCAATGTGGGAGCAAATGCCGGCATCCAACGAGGCATGCCGGTTATTCACCCGGATGGCCTGGTTGGGCGCATCAGCAGTGTAAGCCAGAATTCAGCTCAGGTCAGCTTGATTACCGACCGGGAAATGGCGGTAGGAGTAATCCTGCAGCGCTCCCGGGAAACCAACGGTATTGTGGAAGGTACCGGGAGCAGCGATGTGCTGCGCATGAACAACATTCCTTACTATTCATCCATCGAGGAGAATGATAGGGTAATCACTTCCGGATTATCAGCCAATTATCCCAAGGGTATAGTTGTAGGCACAGTCAGCAAGGTTAACCGGGAACCCAGCGGTCTGCTGCTAAGTGCCGAAGTGAAACCGGCGGTGGATTTTGACCGCCTGGAAGAGGTTCTCGTAATCACCAATTACCATCCACCTCCAGTGGAGGATGAGGAAACGGGTGAATAACGGTGTACTACTTTATCCTGGCATTACTGCCTGTTCTGTCCATTTTTCTGCAATCAACGATTTTTCATTACTTCAGCATAAAAGGCTCGATACCTGATCTGGTGTTGATCTTTGTGGTGTTTCATGCTGTTTTCCGCGGTGAAAGACGCGGTACCCTTTATGGGGTTTTCTGCGGTCTGCTGGAAGATTTATATATGGGTCGCTTTATAGGTGTGAATGTGCTGGCCAAAGGCCTGACCGGTTATATAATGGGTAAAGCCCAGGGCAATGTCTTTAAAGAGAATTTATGGGTGGGCATTATAACGGTTGTGGCAGGAACTTTTATCAACTCTTTGGTGGTAGCAGTTTTGCTAATGGCTAACGGCACTGTATTGGATCTGGAAGTTGTCTATAGTGTTCTCTACCAGTGCTTATATAACTTGCTACTGGCTGGGCCTATATATATATGGTATTATTACTACATTTATGATGGACTGATGCGGGCAGCGGGGGAGAATTGAATTGAAAGCCGATGAACTAAAAAGGAAACTGCGAATATACTCGTACATTGTAATCCTCCTCATGGTGGTTTTATGTGTGCGGCTGATGGTTATACAGCTCTTTGATAATGAGCGCTATCAAACCCAGGCCAAAGAAAACCGGATACGCCTGATATCCATAAAAGCTCCCCGGGGAGAAATCTACGCCAGTTCCGGTGATATCCTGGCCGCCAATAAGCTGGTATATACCCTGAACCTGTATTTCATGGATAATGAGGTAGATGAAGGTGTTCTGGACCGCCTGGTGGAGGCATTGCAGGAGTACTATCCGGAAATCACCCGGGAGGATATTGAAGAAAAGATTGAGATCCAGAAGCACCGGCTGTATGAACCAATTACAATCATACGGGATATTCCCTGGGAACTGGTGGTTAAACTTGAAGAAAACCGCCAGGAACTGGCCGGGGTTTTAATAACCGTAGAACCGCTCCGTTATTATCCGGGCGGGGATTTAGCAGGCCACTTGCTGGGCTATATTCATTCTATCAGTGAGGAGGAACTGGCCCAGTCAGATGGCACCTATTCTATCAACAGCTTGATAGGGAAATCGGGAATAGAAAAACAGTATGAGAGTGTATTGCGGGGCAAGGACGGGGCTCGCCGGGTAGAGGTTGATGCTGCCGGCCGGCCCATCCGGGAACTGGTTACCCTGGAACCGGAGCAGGGCAATAACATTTACCTCAGTATAGACTATGAACTCCAGCAGGTGCTGGACAAAAGCATGAAAAAGACCCTGGAAGAGCTGCAGAAAACCTATCCCAAGGCTAAAGTAGGATCGGCGGTAGTCCTGAACGTGCGTACGGGTGAAGTACTGGCCATGACCAGTATGCCAGCTTTGAATCCGGATGACTGGAAGGGAAATATCAGCACCGAAAAAGCTGCTTACTATTTTCCCCAGGGAGATTATGATCCTATGAACCCCGGAGCCGCATTAAACCGGGCTATTCAGGCCAGTTATCCTCCCGGATCTACCTTTAAGCCGGTTACGGGTATGGCAGCCCTGGAATCGGGCAGCATGAACCCCATAGACCACTCGGTAAGCTGCGGAGGACGTTACTGGCTGGCACCCTATATTAAATGTACCGGAGTCCACGGCCAGGTGAATTACTACTCGGCTATGGCAGTTTCCTGCAATACCTATTTTCAGGAAATGGGACGCCGTGCCGGTAATGAAATGATAGTTCACATAGCCGAGCAGTTTGGGCTGGGGCAGAGGACAGGCGTTGATCTGCCTCACGAGATTTCCGGACTGCTGCCAACTTCCCAATGGAAAAAGGAATTAAACGGAATGTTGATCGACCGGAAGTATAACAAACTGCGCCAGGAGTTGGAAGAAAAGTATAACCGGCTGTTGAAGGAAGCAGCCAGCGAAGAGGAACGGGCTGAAATCGAAAAGCGCAAGAAAAACGAAAAAGCCCAGCTGGAGGCCCAGTACCAGATAGACTATAATTTTGAAACTACCTGGCAGCCTTTTGATACCTATAACATGTCCATTGGCCAGGGCTACAATGACTATACCGTAATGCAATTGGCCAACTACGCAGCTACTATTGCCAATGGCGGCTCTTTGATGGAACCCCATATATTGAAAAAGATAGTTTCCCCCAGCGGCAAAGTCCTCAAAGAAGTTAAACCCAAGGTGCGCCATCGGGTAGATGTGGATCCCAGGACCCTGGCTGAAACCAAGCGAGCCATGCTGGCGGTAACGGAACCGGGAGGAACTGCCTACTTTTTGTTTGCTCATTTTCCCGAGAACATAAAGGTAGGAGCCAAGACCGGTACTGCTCAGACGGGACGTCGGGGTGACGACCCATTAAAAGAATTCCATGGGGTGTTTATTGCCTTTGCCCCCTTTGATAACCCGGAAATTGCCTTTGCCGGAGTAGTGGAATATGGGTACAGCGGCGGAGGCTCAGCAGGACTGGTATGCCGGGATGTGTTTGAACATTACTTCGGTATAAAGGATCATTTGGCTGAGGATGCAACTGGTACCCAGAATCAGACCAATAGCAACCCTTCCCTTAATAGGGGAGTAAACACTCCTAATGAGAACGTGCTGGAGACACCGGTTGAGACCGGAACAGATATCCCAAACCCGGAAGGGACTGCCATAGAACAGTGGAATGAGGAACCCTTAAATGGAACAGCTATTCTGAATTATAACCCTCTGTAGCCTTCCGGATGCTAGTGTCGAATCAATCTGGCGAACCTTGAGAGATTTTTTTTGGGCTGCACGACGCAAAGAGAGGTATTTCATGAAAAATACTTCTCTTTTTTTGTTTTTCATCAAAGGTAAATTATGGAATAAATTGAATTAATAGGATGATACTCTTGTCGAGTTTACTCTGGATGCATATGAGAATGGAGGGCAAGGCTGTGTCTACTACCCTGAGAAAAGCCAACGGGGAGTTGTGGGTGGATCTAAGCGGGGAAAAGACCTTCAGTGCCATGAAAGAGAGTCTGGTAAAACAGCTTAACTCTCTGGATGATTACTTGCTGGGAACCCTGGTCAGCATCGATGTAGGCAGCAAGCAATTGACTGAAAAGCAGGTGCGGGAGATTGAAGACATACTCCTGGATCACGGACTGCACCTGAAGGGGTTTATGAACAGCAAAAGTAACAGCCGGGATACAGCCAACTCTGACAAGCCGGTTCTGGAGGGCATGCCGGAATATGCTGAAACCCTTTTATTGTGCCGCCACCTCCGTTCAGGCCAAAAAGTATACAGCAATGGCAATCTAGTGATACTGGGAGACATCAATCCGGGGGCGGAGGTGGTAGCCAGAGGCAACATTCTGGTCATGGGATCCCTGCGCGGTATAGCCCATGCCGGTGCAGGCGGAGATACCAGCGCAGTTGTGGCTGCCTATCGTTTGAATCCCACGCAGATTAGGATTGCCAATCATATTACCCGTCCGCCTGATGGTGAGGTGGTGACCAATAGTGACCCGGAGGTAGCCCGTATTCGTGATGGCAAGGTGATAATTGAGAAGTTAAAAATATGATGGGAGGTAAACCATGAAGGGGAAAGTCATTGTAATAACATCTGGCAAGGGAGGGGTAGGAAAAACCACCACTACTGCCAATCTGGGTACTGCTTTAGCTATGATGGGGAACAAGGTTGTCCTGGTGGATACGGATATTGGCTTGCGAAATCTGGATGTAGTGATGGGCCTGGAAAACCGGATCGTATTCGATATTGTGGATGTGGTTAATGGACACTGCAAGTTAAAACAGGCTCTGATAAGGGACAAGCGTTTTGAAAGCTTGTATTTGCTGCCGGCAGCTCAAACCAAGGACAAAACCGCTGTGACCCCGCATCAGATGAAAAACTTAACCAATGAATTGCGCAAGGAATTTGATATTATTCTCGTGGACTGCCCCGCCGGTATCGAACAGGGATTCAGAAATGCTATTGCCGGTGCGGATGATGCTATTATAGTGGCAACCCCGGAAGTATCAGCGGTGCGGGATGCTGATCGCATTATTGGTTTATTGGAAGCAGCGGGATTGACCCGGGCACGCTTGATTATTAACCGGTTGCGTAAATCTATGGTTAAACGGGGAGACATGATGGATATTGATGATATAATTGACATCCTGTCTGTAGAGCTGCTGGGGGTGGTTCCGGAGGATGAAATGATTATAGTTTCTACTAACAAAGGGGAGCCGGCCGTTTTGGACAATAACTCCCGGGCTGGAGGCGCCTACCGGCGTATTGCCCGGAGGATCATGGGCGAGGAAGTACCTTTGTTTCAAGGAGATGAAGCCGGCAATTTGGTGGAACGTTTCAAGAAAATGATAAAACTGGCCCGGTAACAAAGGAGGAGAGATCTTTGTTTGATATAATCAGCAGAATTTTTAATCGAGAGACTATGTCCAGCAAAGACATCGCCAAGGAACGCCTGCGCCTGGTGCTGGTACATGACCGTAGCTCCAGCTCGCCGGAACTGCTTAACGCTTTGAAGGAAGACTTAATTCGAGTCATCAAAGAATACCTGGATATAGATGAGGATGCCCTGGTGGTAGATCTGGCCAATGAGGATGACTCCGTGGCCCTAATTGCCAGCATACCCGTACGAGGCTTTCGCCGGGCAGTTAACCAGTAACCCCCTCTTTTTCCCTCCTTGCTTTTTTAAGGAAGATACGGGGACGTTTAAATTGTCTTCTCCCTGGTGAGAAGGCAGCTTTAACGTCCCCGAATTTTTTTGCCGGGTATTTTCCCGGATCTTCCCGAATCTGCCTAAAGAAGTCAGGTAGACATCAGCGAACTGGTGTCGATATAATTAATGGGACAGGAGGAAGTTTGACTTTGAATGTAAAACGGCTCAAGTTCATAGATAAACCATTTCTCATAAGCTTATTTTTCATCATGGGCATTGGGCTGGTAGTATTGTCCAGCGCCAGTCAGAGCATCGCCGGGGATCCCTATTACTATGTGAAAAAACAAGCTGTCTTTGTGGGGATCGGTCTGGCAGCGGCTATGCTGATAATGCGCTATGATTACAGCCAGTTAAGGCGATACAGCATTATCCTGTACGGGCTTTCTATTTTTCTGCTGATAGCAGTGCTGGTAATGGGGGAAGAAGTACGTGGTACCACCGGCTGGATTAGCCTGGGTCCGCTGCCGGCGGTTCAGCCGGCTGAATTTACCAAGGTAATGCTGGCCATTACCTTTGCAGACTTTCTCAACAGTCGCAAAGGGATGCTCACCACTTTCAGCGAGATCTTACCCTGCTTTTTATATATGGGAGTACCCTTTCTGCTGATTTTAATGCAGCCAGATCTGGGTACGGCGCTGGTTTACATCGCCATGACCTTGGTAATGCTGTTTGTGGCTGGAGCTAATCCCCGTGTTCTGTGCGGTTTAATAGCTGCGGCAGCAGGTATGGTGGCCCTGGCGCTATTTCTGCACTTTCAGTTTGGTATGTGGTTACCTCTTGAGGATTACCAGATCAAACGGCTGACAGTTTTCGTTAACCCCTATGAAGATGGTCAGGGAGGCCGCGGGGCTGGATGGAATACCATTCAGTCTCTGATCGCCATAGGAGCCGGAGGACTGACCGGACAGGGTCTGTTTAAGGGCACCCAGGTACAGCTGAATTTTCTGCCCGAGCATCACACCGACTTTATTTATGCAGTTATCGGTGAGGAAATGGGCTTCATCGGCGCTGCCGCTGTTATCCTGCTGTATGCCATTCTGCTGCTGCGGGCTATCTATATCAGTTTTCAAGCCAAAGACTTGTTTGGGACCCTTCTGGTATCCGGTATTACTGCCATGTGGCTGTTTCATATCTTTGAGAACATTGGCATGTCCATCGGCATCATGCCTATAACCGGTATACCCTTGCCCTTCTTAAGCTATGGAGGCAGTTCCATGCTTACCAATCTGGTGGCGGTGGGATTGATCTTGAGCGTTAATATCAGAGGGCGCAAACTGGTTTTTTAACTATCTTGTCTGGCTATACTAAAAGCCAATTCTGAGCTTAAACGGAAGCGTGCTGTGGGACAGGTTATTCCCCACAGCACGCTGCTTTGTCAATTAATTGTTAATTACTAGTTATTAAAGCGAGCCAGATTATTGGCCAAAATAGTACGGGCTTCTTCCACCATGGACTCAATCAGCTCCTTGCAGGTAGTCACTTCTTTTACCAGACCGATAGACTGACCCACCATCAGAGCAGCATCATCCACCTCACCGGTTTGCCAGGCAGTCTTGGCTTTTTGGCCGGACAGCAGGGGAACCAAGTCTGCCAAACTGGCTCCTTTGCTCTCCAGTTCCAATACCTGCTCGGCCAGTTTGTTCTTCAAGGCACGACCCTGGAGACCCACTGTTTTGCAGATGAGGGTAGTTTCATGCTCCTGGCGCTGGATGAGTTCTTCCCATACCCGGGGATGGACGGCGCATTCCTTGGTAGCGATGAAACGGGTAGCCATCAGCACACCCTCTGCCCCCAGTGCCAGAGCTGCCGCCAATCCGCGGCCATCGGCAATTCCGCCTGTAGCAATAACTGGTATGCTGACACTTTCCACAATGCGGGGCACCAGCACCATGGTGGTAACGTCATCATTGAGGGGATGTCCCCCTTCCTCGATACCTGCGGCAATAACAGCATCATAACCATATCTCTCTATGTTCTTGGCGTGACGAACTGCTCCCACCTTATGCATTACCTTTACACCGGCTTTATGCAGCATATCCAGGTATTTTACTGCCGGCCTGCCTGACACTTCTATTACTTCCACTTTTTCTTCCGCACATACCTTAAAGAAATCATCAAAAATCTCATCGGTGAAGCGCATGGAGGGCATGAGGGTAATATTTACGCCGATAGGCTTGCTGGTCAGTTCCCGGGCACGCTGGATAGCCTGGCGCAATTCCTCGCCGGTGTCGTAGTTGCAGGCAGTAATATTACCCAATCCTCCTGCATTGGAAATGGCGGCGCAAAGTTCGGGCGTAGCCAGCCACAGCATTCCTCCGCAGATGATCGGGTATTCGATACCAAACAATTCGGTTATTCGGGTTTTCATGGCAATACCCCCAGTGTTAAAGATTTGTTACTATTACAATATTACAATAATAAACTATTCAACACTAAAACTTTTTCTCCCTGCAGCCCTGTCATATTTTCCTCATTAACAAGATATACTTTACTGCCCGGTTCTTTCAAGTTTGTGCTCGCTGCAGCCGGGACAAGGGGTCAAAAAGATCACTGAGGTGATAGGGATGATAGGCAGTTTTCGCATACGCCTGCTGGCGGTGATCATAATCATTATGCTGGTGGGATTGTCCCTGCAGTCAGATCACAGCAGCCGCTACCTGGTAGAAGCGGTATTGAGCAATTATGTTCTGAAAGATTATGGAGTGGAAGAAAAACTGGCTCTGCTGATAAAGAACACCCGCAGCCGCATGACGGATAAAGAAGTGCCGGTTTTAGCCGACAGCCAGATGCAGACTCCCTGCAGCTACCTGACCGTAGCCCGGCGTTATGGGTGGAGCTGGAACGAAGACAGCCGTAAACAGGAATTTCACCCCGGGGTAACCCTGATAGTTAAGGAAAATACTCCGGTTCGCCCGGTTTTGTCTGGAGAAGTGGTGGAAGTATCCCGTAATGATGAGGGAAGAACCATACTGGTCAAACACGGGCAAAAGCTGTTCTCTTACTATCAGGGTTTGCAGGAAGTGCTGGTAAGGGAAAACCAGCAGGTGAATCAGAGCCAGATTTTGGGCAAGACCGGGAAAACCTTTTATTTTGAACTGCGCGACGAACATGGGCCCTTGGATCCGCAAAGTCTCTTTCCCTGATCATGAGATTGGGCAGGCTGGCTGGGGTAAGATTAAAGGTCCATCCGCTGCTGTTGCTTTTAGCCCTGGTATACGTGTGGCTGGGACTGGGGCTGGAAGTGCTGCTGGTTTTGACGGCTGTTCTGCTGCATGAACTGGCCCACCTAGTAGCGGCCCGCAGTTTGCAGGTAACCGTTGAAGAAGTAGAACTGCTGCCCTTTGGGGGGCAGGCTAAAGTTGAAGACTTTACCGGACTGGATCCAGAAAAGGAAACCATTATTGCCGTTACCGGACCAGCCTGCAGCTTAACCCTGGCGGCAGTTTTTTATTTTCTGACTCCCTACCTGTCCATGGCCAAAGCAGAATTCTTTACCACTGTAAACTTGTTCCTGGGATTGTTTAACCTGCTTCCTGTCCTCCCTCTGGATGGAGGCAGAATACTTCGAGCCCAGCTATCCCGGCGGCAGGGTTATAAAAAGGCTACTGCCAGAGTGGCCCGGTTGGGGCAGATAGCGGGCGCGGCTTTGATAATCTGGGGCATTTATGAGACTCTCAGCTGGTTGACAGGTTTAAATCTAATACTGGCTGGAATAATTTTATTCTGGTCAGCCCGGCGGGAGGGCCAGCTGCTGGCTTATTCCTTTATGCGCTACCTGGTCAACAAAAAAGGTGATCTGGCCAGACATGGCCACCTGCCCGCCCAGCAGTATGTCAGCAAGCCGGAGACCTTAGTGAAAACCATTCTGCAGGCCAGCAGTCCTACCTATTACCTGCTGGTGGTGGTTATCAGCGAGGATCACCAGGTGCAGGGCCTGGTCACTGAAGCGGAACTGATTGAATGCCTGTTTGAAAAAGGCCCCCTGGCAAAGATTAGTGATTGCTAGGATGAATAGGAGACTTGAATCATTGCTTGTGATGTCATACAATTAAACCAATGTTAAGGTAAAGGAATGCATTTATGTCCGAGGTTGTTCACAACTAACCGTAGTTTAATACGGTTGCAAACGGTACACTAAGTCCCTGCAGACAGGGACTGGTGGTGTATGGGTTTGCAGCAGAACAACAGCGGCAGGCATTCTTATCATTATGAATAAATAATGACAGGAACCGTGCATGGGCATGGTTTTTTTATTCCTGGTTTTCTGGCACCAGGGTGGATACCGGACTGAACAGCCGTTAGTTCTGCTGCAGTCCGGTTTTTTATTATTTACAGCGAGGTTAAGAGGGGAGAGATGTCACCTGTGGTGCAGGCTACGATGAAACGAAAAATCACTGTGCGTGTCATTGCTGTGAAAATGGCTCCCAATTGTGTCATTGCGAGCGCGCAGCGCGTGGCAATCTCTTTGTCAATTAACGGTTTGATTTACAGATCGCCACGTCCCTTCGCTCCTCGCGATGACATATGCGGAACCCGTTTTTCAACAAGGCTTAAGGAGGATGAATAATGAATAATACCACCCTGGAACTGCTGGAGTTCCATAAGATCCTGGATGAAATAAAAACTTTTGCCCTTACGGAAACCGCCCGGAAGCTTTTGAGCCAGCTCAAACCTTCAGTTAATGAGCGGCAGATTCAAAACTGGATGGATGAGACTACCGAAGCCCGAAGCATGCTGGAGGCCAATTCCAGTGTTCCCTTGCCTCTTATGGAAAACATTCCTGAAGTTATGGCTAAACTGGGCAAGGGCTTTGTGCTGACTCCCCGGGAACTGGAGTCGTGCGGTAAGCTGCTGGAAGGGGTAAAACGAATGGTAAAATACATGGACACCATGCAGGCGGTGGCACCCCGTCTAGCTTCCTATGCTCATTCCATGTTTGTTTTGGATGACCTGTACAGCGAAATCACTGCTGCCATAGTAAATCAGGAGGTAGCAGACCGGGCCAGCAGCGAACTTTACCGGATCCGCAAGCGCATGGCCATGGTGGAGGAACGTATCCGGCAAAAGCTGCATGAAATATTAGCGATGTATACACTATGTATTAACAGATAGGTAGGAGTGGGAACATGCAAACGAAAGTAACTAAATGGGGAAATAGTCTTGGATTACGGATACCTCAATTGATAGCCGAACAAGCCGAAATAAGCGATGGGGTTGTTGTAGACATAAGCTTCAAAGATGAGCTCATCATAATACGTAAAAAGAAACTGTCCTTAGAAGAATTATTGGAAGGCATTACCCAGGATAATCTTCATCAGGAAATAGATCTTGGTTTGCCTATGGGGAGAGAACTATGGTAGCAGATTATATTCCCCAAAGGGAGGACGTTATTTGGCTGGATTTTAATCCGCAAGCCGGACATGAACAAGCGGGCAAAAGACCAGCCTTAGTTCTTTCTCCAAAAACATATAACCATAAAACTGGTCTATTACTTGCTTGTCCGATAACTTCAAAGATCAAAGGGTATCCTTTTGAAGTAGTGCTCAGTGAAGAACTGCCCGTGAAAGGCGCTATTCTGGCAGATCAAATTAAAAGTTTGGACTGGCAGGCAAGAGATGCCCAATTTGCATGCCAGGTATCAGAACCTATTCTGGCAGATGTAATAGAAAAAATTACACTTTTACTTGAACGCTAAAGTAAGTTTGCTCCTCTTACGGAGGGGTCAGACTCTTTTGGTATCCATAAACCAGACTGGTGTAAGCCAGACTGTTTACCAGGCGAGGCCATCCACGGCTTACCGTGGCCATGGCCTCAATGGCATTATCAGTGAAAATGGGATAATTAGCTCCTGTCAATTTCATATGGTGGTCAACATAGGCAGCAACTACGTTTTTGGTAAGCGGCTGCATCTTGTAACGCATAATGAGCCGTTGATTAAGAGGCTGCTGATGCGCAAGGGACAATTTGTTAAGAAGAGATGGCATTCCGCATAAAACCAGGATAAATGGGTTATTGGCATCCTTAGAAAAGTCGAAAATCAAGTGCAGCTCATTCAAGAAATCCGGAGTAGCTAGCTGCGGCTCATCCAGGATAATAAGGGGAGTAATCTTTTTCCCATAAAACAATTCCGTAATAGCCGATAAAGGAATAAAAGCAATATCTTGTGACTATTACTGAGTACTCATGGTGCCCCTTTTGGTATTGGTTCTTTTAAAATACTTAACAAACCAGTGCCACCGGCATTTCGCGAAAGTATGAGCTACGCTGAACAGAATCTTTATGCCCGTGCTAAACAACTGGTAGGAGATAAAGACCCTCGCCACCATGAGTTTACTGTTCAATTGAGAGCTTTCGACGCCGCCAAATCTGGAGCTCATTTGGGCGTCGCTGCTTTAGTGGCTTTATGTACATCAATGCTTAAGAAGAGCATTCGTGGGGGCCTTATCATAGTGGGGGAATTAAACTTGGGTGGTTCCATTGAACCGATCCATAACCCAGTTACAAGGCTTTCATCCTCCTGGGATGTATGCTCACTCCGTTCCATTGAACCGATCCATAACCCAGTTACCCTTGCTGAAATTGCTGTAGAGAAAGGTGCTACTTCTCTGTTAATGCCGGTTAATTGCAGGAGACAGTTGTTCGATCTGTCAGATGATATGGCAACCAAAATTGATATTCAGTTTTATCAAGATGCCAGAGATGCCTTGCTTAAGGCGATAGTGGATTAATTTATATACTTGGAGATATTTGGTATGAACGTTCCTATTGATTTATCGCAATAATGTAGAGGTATGTGAGGCCTTCTGTAAATGGGTAAATACAGAGAGTTGTCAGTTAATCAGGCAAGTATTCGGTAATAATTGGTATCAACTGGCTCTTTCACAGGCTCAAGGTTTAGATGCCGAAACTTTGGAATCCTTTAATGGGTACTATCTTCCCTGTAGGCTCTATGAAGAAGGACACTGGCAATTAATTAACCAGGGTTTGCAGATTGTTGCTAAGAAAACTGGCAAAGCTAAGGTATTGCGCAATAAGCTCATGAATCTTAAACAGGAAAACCTTGCTCGAGGCTATGATCAGGCTTTGAAATGGTTATAATGAGTCGCTTTGCTTTAGTTGGTATTTTAGAGGATATTGAAGTTAAATCCTTGGAGGAGAGTAATAAGAATATTGATATACTTCTTACCATTGATAGCAAACCTCTTTATGCCGAAATATCTCGTATAGCAAAAAACCTTCGTCATCCTGATATGAAAGTAGGTACAATGTCTTCAACAGAGCAAATCATGCAGGTTACAAACAAAATCTTTAACAAAGTATGCGAGCAGCTATCTATTTGTCCAGGTCCTACTCTGCTAGTCATATGTTTACCCGATTTGGGAGCCAATGAGATTTCCACACGGTGGGCTTTGGAAGATAACCTGAAGAATTATCCAGATGTTGGAGCTATCATTGTCTATTGTAGATATCTATTCCGTTTTCTTTACTGGTATATAAACAACTCTGCTAAACCTACAAAACGACTAGATAATACTCATATAAGTTATTTAGAAGGAATACTGGGGAAACCAACAATAGTATGATAAAGGAAGTGGATCTGGTAGGTATTAAAGTGCTGAACTCTAATAATCTTGCAACCTCACCCAGGTATAGAGACCCTAGATTTGAAAAATTTAGGGTCTTTTTATGCGCGGATATTGGATCGTCGGTCAGCAGGAAAATGTTCGGGAGAATACTCTACCGCTGATTTGCTTGAAGAGATAAGTAGTAACACAATACAGTACAAATGGTATACAGATGAAATTGCTGTGAAAATGGCTTTCGTATGTGTCATTGAAAGCCTCTGCAGGAGGTGGCAATCTCACACAAGAATTACGATTGATATTGAAAAGAGATCGCCACGCGCTGTGCGCTCGCGATGACACATGAAACAGCTTGCCTCGGATCGCCACGCGTTGTGCGCTCGCGATGACACATGAAACAGCTTGCCTCGGATCGCCACGTCGCTTTGCTCCTCGCGATGACACATGAGCAGAACTCATGTTATATAGATAAATACTTTAAGAAAACCTTGGGAAGCGAGGGCCAAGATTAACATCAGGGGTTTATGGTAATATATATAATACCGGTATTTAATGGCAGAAGCGGAGGAACAAGATGAAGGACAAGTTATTCCGGGAGATTTTGCCCCGGGTATCCAAGCCGATTCGCTACACTGGCAATGAACTGAATATTATCAAGAAGGACTGGGACAAGAGCCGGGTGAAAATGGTGTTTGCTTTCCCTGATGTATATGAAGTGGGTATGAGCCATATCGGCGGCCGGATACTGTACGGTTTGATAAATGAAACCACTGACCATGTACTGGAGCGTTGTTTTGCTCCCTGGCCGGATATGGAAAAAATAATGCGGGAAGAAGGTATTCCCCTTTATTCTCTGGAGTCATACCGCCCCCTGACTGATTTCGAGGTGGTGGGCTTTTCCCTGCAGTATGAACTGTCCGCTACCAATATTTTAAACATGCTGGATCTGGCTGGTATACCGGTTTTCAGCCACCAGCGTACTGACGAGCACCCTCTGATCTTGGGCGGCGGTCCGGTAGCTTTCAACCCGGAGCCCTTCAGCGACTTTTTTGATCTGTTTATGATCGGGGATGGGGAAGAAGCTTTGCCGGAGTTACTGGATGAAGTGGAGCGGGTGAGAAACCTGCCTCGTAAGGAAAAACTGCTCCGGCTGGCCCAAATGGAAGGGATTTATGTGCCTTTTTTGTATAAGGTAACTTACAATAGTGACGGCTGTTTGTCTTCCATGGAACCTGTCCATCCCGATGTACCCGGGCGGGTTCGCAAGAGAATCGTAGCTGATCTGGATACGGCTTACTATCCGGACAAGCCAATACTCCCCTATATGACTGTTGTCCATGACCGGGCGGTGCTGGAGGTTATGCGGGGATGCCAGCGGGGGTGCCGGTTCTGTCATGCAGGGATGGTATACCGGCCGGTAAGGGAAAGGAGTCTGGAAACCTTGCGGCGCCAGGCCCGGGCTCAGCTGGGAAATACCGGTTATGAGGAAATATCCCTGGCGTCCTTAAGCACTCTGGATTATACTGGAGTCCATCCCCTGGTCAAGGGCTTGGTGGAAGAACATGGGGCTCAGGGAGTGGGGGTGGCTCTGCCTTCCTTACGGGTGGATGCGTTTTCCATCGATTTGGCCAATGAGGTTCAGAAGGTGCGTAAAACCACTCTGACCCTGGCGCCCGAAGCAGGAACCCAGCGGCTGCGGGATGTCATCAATAAGAATGTCAGTGAACAGCAGCTGTTTGAAGCGGTGGAAGCCGCTTTTAAGTCGGGCTGGCTGTCAATAAAGCTTTACTTTATGATTGGGCTGCCCACCGAGACTGAAGAAGATCTGGACGGTATATTGAACTTGTTGCAGGAGGTCAAGCGCATCGGCGATCAATACTCGCCGCGCCCGGTGGAGGTCCGGGCCAGCATAGCCTGTTTTGTTCCTAAAGCCCATACTCCTTTTCAATGGCAGCCTCAGGACAGCATTGAGGTGTTGCAGCAGAAAATCAACTATATGACTCGTCGCCGGCGCAAAGGCATTAAACTCAGTTTTCATGACAGCCGGGTGAGCTACCTGGAAGGCCTGATAGCCCGGGGAGACCGGAGGCTGGGACAGGTAATATACAAAGCCTGGCAAAACGGGGCGGTTTTTGACGGCTGGTCTGAGTATTTTCACTTTGAATACTGGCAGAAAGCCCTGGCTGAAGCTGGGATCGATCCTGATTTTTATGTTACCCGGCCCCGTTCCTATGAGGAATTGCTTCCCTGGGATTTCATCGACAGCGGCATAAGCAAGGCCTTTCTGCGCCATGAAAATGAAAAAGCCCTGCGGGGCGAGACCACCCTGGACTGCCGCCTGGAGGATTGCACTGGCTGCGGAGTCTGCCCCAGCTTTGAAGTGGAAGTTGACCTGAGGGGGGAGATTGCTGGTGCGCATTAGAGCTGAGTACAGCATTGGCCCGGAACTGCGCTTTTTATCCAATCTGGACACCATGCATATGATGGAACGGGCTCTGCGGCGGGCTAAGATACCCTTTGCTCTCACCGAAGGGTTCAATCCCCATATCCGCTTGTCCATGGGTACGGTTTTGCCGGTGGGATTGTGGGGAAAAAAAGAGTATTTTGACTTGGAACTGGCCCAGGCCATGCCCCTTGATGAACTGCGGGATAAGCTGAACCAGGTGCTGCCGGCAGGTGCTCGCATTGAACAAGTCCGCCCCATTGATGATAACGCCCCATCCCTGATGAAGGCGGTCAACTGTGCAGCCTATGGCTTTCTTATCCGCATGCCGGAGGAGGATATCAGCAATATATGTCAAAATATTCTTAAGTCTGATAGCCTGCCGGTCAGAAGTCGAGGCAAAAAGAAGGGTGTTGACAAAGACCTTCGGAGAGGTATTTATAAACTGGACTTGCAGCCTAGTGATGAATGCTTTTGCCTCATGATCTGGGTGGGTACCGGGGAACCTCTCAATATCCGCTATGATGAACTCCTGGATCTTTTGCAGCAGCAAGGGGTTCCTTCTGAAGCCATACTCGATGTATTCCGGGAAGGCAATTATATCCGAGTAAACGAACGACTCTACAGTCCGTTGGAAGGGTAGATGCATGAACCGAGAAATAATTGCAGAAGTGTACCCCTGGGAATCCCGGGTAGCCATCGTGGAAGATGGCCGCCTGGTGGAAGTTTTCTGGGCGGACCAAAACGAAAATGTGGGCAAGATCTATAAAGGAAAGGTTAAGGATATAATCCCCGGCCTGTCCTGTGCCTTTGTGGATATAGGACTGGCCAAAAATGCATTTCTGTATGCCGGGGACATCGTGATACCGGGATTGAAAAAAAGCCGCAATATCTTTGATCTGGTAAAAACCGGACAGGATATTATGGTACAGGTGAAAAAAGAGGCTTTTTCCGAAAAGGGTGCCCGGGTTACCTGTGACCTGACCATTCCCGGTCATTTTGTAGTTTTGCTGGTCCATCAGAATGAGGTATCCATTTCCCGGAAGATTACCGGGGACAGCCGCCGGGAACACCTGCGCCGCCTGGTGGAGGCTCATAAGCCGGACGGGGTAGGGGTTATACTCCGGACTGCCTGCCTGGAGGCTGATGACCAGGAGATACTGGGAGAACTCCAGGAACTCCTGCATGTGTGGGAAGAAATACAGCGCCGCTTTGAAACCAGCAAAGCCCCCAGTTTGCTGTATGAAGATATTGATGTTTTGGAAAGAACCCTGCGGGATTACCTGGACAGCGATATCACCCGGGTAGTAATAAACAATGTTAAATTAAAGGAGCGTATCAACAGGTACATACGGGAGAAAAAGGGAGGGGCCCACTTTCGTGTCCAGTTTGAAGAAGGGGATTTATTTGAAAAATACGGTCTGGAAAAAGAGATTCGCCGGGCCCTGCGCCGCAAAGTCTGGCTCAAAAGCGGCGGCTATCTTATCTTTGATCAGACCGAAGCTATGACCGTTATTGATGTAAACAGCGGCAAATACACCGGTAAAGATGACTTTGAAGAAACCGTCTACAAGCTGAACATGGAAGCGGCGGTGGAGATACCCCGCCAGTTGCGCCTGCGCAGTATTGGCGGTATTATTCTAATTGATTTTATTGACATGAAAACCAAAGACAATCAGGAAGAAGTGGTGGCGGCTTTGCGGGCCGAACTGCAGAAGGACAAGGCCCATACCCGGATTATCGGGCTGACCGGGCTGGGCTTTTTGGAGATGACCCGCAAAAAGTCACGTTATGGAATATCGGAATTCTTTACCGACGAATGTGTTCACTGCAATGGCCGGGGGCGCACCTTAAACCTCTTTGCCCTGTCCTGTGAGGTCAAGCGCAAGCTGGCCAACCTGGGTTATCTTGAAAACCCGGAGATTACTTGTGAAGCCCACCCGGAACTGCTCCAGTATATTGAAAATGATGCCAAGAATTTGGAATATATAAAAAGGCGGACCGGCAAGGAAATTAAGCTGGTGGCCAACCCGGAATTGGCAATCCATGACTACCGCATCATTACCGAAGCCGGGCTCTGAGGTCCCGCTTGACTTTGCGGTCCCGAGTGTGATAACCTCTTATGGAGGTTGCACATTTTTGCAACCGCACAGTACAGGTTTTGCTAAATGGCCCGTTGGCCTACCTGGATACTGGCGAGTCTAAAAAATGTGGAGGTGTCTGTCTAATGTATGCAATTATCCAGACAGGCGGCAAACAGTACAAAGTTACTGAAGGCAGCGTTCTGAAAGTAGAAAAACTGAACGCTCAGCCGGGAGACCGTCTTACTCTGGACCAGGTACTTATGATCAGCGATGGCGATAACGTGAAGGTGGGAAACCCCGTAGTTCCCAACGCTCAGGTTACCGCAGTAGTGCTGGAACAGGGCAAGGAAAAGAAAATTGTTGTTTTCAAGTACAAGAGGCGTAAGAACTATCGCCGCAAACAAGGCCATCGTCAACCGTATACCAAGATTAAGGTGGAAAAGATCGAAGGCTGATGATAGTTGTTACCTTTACCTGTCAGGGCGATGAGATTCAGGCCTTTACCGTGGAAGGACACGCTGGATTTGCTCCGGAAGGAGAGGACATTTATTGTGCCGGTGTTTCCGCGGTTGCCCAGACAACGTTGCTGGGATTGATTAAGCATTTATCCCGGGAACCGGTGTACGAGATCAAAAAAGGATGGCTGAGCTGTCAGCTTCCTGGGGAACTTGACCAGGAGGATAAGTTAAAGGCCCAGGTTTTGCTTTCCACACTGGAGTCGGGAATCAATTCCATGATGCAAGCCTACCCGGGATTTGTACGAGTTGAGTACAGGAGGTGTTGATAGATGTTCGTATTTGATCTCCAGTTATTTGCTCATAAAAAGGGTGTCGGCAGTTCCAAGAACGGCCGCGACAGCGAGTCCAAACGCTTGGGAGTCAAACGCTATGACGGCCAGATTGTACGGGCCGGCAATATATTGGTGCGTCAGAGGGGTACCAAGATTCATCCCGGTAAAAATGTCATGATCGGCGGAGACGATACCTTATTTGCGGTTATCGACGGCCGGGTGAAATTCGAACGGGTTGGCAGGAATCGCAAACAGGTCAGTGTATACCCCCTGGAAGAAACGGTTACCCTATAGTAAATGGATTAGAGGTCAAAACCCCTGGAGAGATTCAGGGGTTTTTTGCTATAAATCTATTAAGAGGGGAAACTAGCTTATGAAAGAGGAGCAGGTGGTACAGCTGCTGCGGCATATACGCCACGATTTCGGCAATCATCTGCAGGTTATCAGCGGTTACCTGGATTTGGGCCGCAGCGATGCGATAAGGGAGTATATTAATTCCCTGGTGGAGGAGATGGCTGAGGAAAGGATTATTTTCAACAGCCAAACTCCTGAAGCGGCTTTGTATTTTTACCAGCAGCTTTTGATGGCCCGGGAAAGGGGCATCAATATGCGCTTTCAGGATTTACAGGTATCATCCATTAAGGTTTTGGAAAAACACCAGGAACCTCTGCAAAGCATAATAAAGGCGGCCGCTCAGGCTGATGATAAGCGCCTATCGGTATCCGTCCGGGAGAGTGAACCCGGCAAGGTGCAGGTTTTCATAAGCATGGACGGAGAAACTGAACCGGTTTCGGTAGCAGTGATGGAGTGAACCTTATGTTTGTGGATTATGCCAAGATATATGTCAAAGGCGGAGACGGCGGCAACGGTATTGTGGCTTTTCGCCGGGAAAAATATGTTCCCATGGGCGGCCCGGCCGGCGGAGACGGCGGGCGGGGCGGCAACGTGGTGCTGGTGGCTGATGAAGGCCTTAGTACATTAATGGATTTTAAATATCGCAGACACTTCAAAGCCGAACGAGGTGCCCACGGGCAGGGTAAAAATATGCACGGGGCCAGCGGGGAAGATCTGGTGATACGGGTCCCGGTGGGGACGGTGGTCCGGGATGACAGTACCGGCGAAGTTCTGGCTGACTTAATCCAACCGGGACAGGAAGTGATTGTGGCCCGGGGAGGCCGGGGAGGCCGGGGCAATGCCCGGTTTGTCTCCTCGGTGAACCGTGCTCCCAATATAGCAGAAAACGGGGAACCGGGGGAAGAACGGTGGATCAGGCTGGAGTTAAAACTCCTGGCGGATGTTGGACTGGTAGGGTTTCCCAATGCCGGGAAGTCAACTTTGATTTCAGTTATTTCCGCTGCCAAACCCAAAATCGCTGATTATCCTTTTACAACTCTAGTACCCAACCTGGGAGTGGTGCAGACCCGCCATCATGAATCCTTCGTAGTGGCGGATATACCGGGTTTGATAGAAGGTGCTCACCAGGGGGCCGGCCTGGGGCATGACTTCCTGCGCCATATTGAACGCACCCGGGTGCTGGTATTCGTCCTGGATACCGCAGAAACTGAAGGACGGGACTGCCTGCAGGACTACTTGGTGCTGCGTCAGGAACTGGAAGCCTTTAACCCTGAACTGGCCGCCCGGCCCTTTTTAATCGCCGCCAACAAAATGGATTTACCCGAGGCCCAGGCCAACTTAAAAAAGCTCCAGGATGAATTCGGTAATGCGGTATTGCCTATTTCCGCGGCTACCGGCCAGGGAACAGACATCCTTATCGACCGGGTGTGGCAATTGCTGTCATTGGTTCCCCGGGAAAAGGTTCTGGCTGGAGAAGCCGAAGTAGTTCGCCGCTTTGAAGAAGAAGAGCCTTTTACCATCGAAAAAATAGACGGCGTATTTGAAGTAAAGGGCAAGCGCATTGAAAAACTGGTAGCTATGACCAACTTTGACACCGATGACGGCCTGCAGCGTTTCCAGCGTATTATAGAGAAGATAGGCCTGGAAGAAGCCCTGAGGAATATGGGGATCCAGGAAGGAGATACGGTACGCATCAAAGACCTGGAATTTGAGTATTCCGAGTAGGAGGCTAGAATCTGAAAAGACTATCCTTTATGTCATTGCTGTGAAAATAGCTCCCAATTGTGTCATTGCGAGCGCAGCGAAGCAATCTCAAACGAGGCACCCAGGCTGGGAAATAGAGATCGCCAAGTGGCTGCGACCATGGCGATGACATAAAAGGAAGCCATTTTTACAACAATGACCCAGACAATAATAGGGCGGTTCCCACATCGCCCCGGAGGGTTTGAGGAGAGAATCATGAGCAGACGTGAACTACTTAAGGAATGCCGGCGGGTAGTTATCAAAATTGGCACCAGTACATTGACTCACAGCAACGGACAGCTGAACCTGCGGCGTATTGAATCTCTGGTAAGGGAAATCGCCGATTTACATAATCAGGACATAGAGGTGCTGGTAGTCAGTTCCGGAGCCATTGGTGTAGGGGCTACCCGTATGGGCTATAAAAGGATTCCCAAAACCATGCCGGAGAAACAGGCTTTGGCGGCTATTGGCCAGGGTGCTTTGCTGCACTTGTATGAAAAGCTCTTTGCTGAGTATGGCAAGACTGTAGCCCAGGTGCTGATCACCCGGGATGACTTCGATGAACGGCTGCGTTATCTGAACGCCACCAATGCTTTCCTGGCTATTCTATCCATGAAAGTAATCCCTATTATTAATGAGAATGACACGGTAGTAGTAGAAGAGATAAAATTCGGCGATAACGACACCTTGTCGGCCCTGGTAGCCGGGGTGGTGGATGCTGACCTGCTGCTGATCCTGTCAGATGTGGATGGGCTTTTCAGTAACGATCCCCGGGTTGACCGCAATGCTCACCTGATCAGTGAAGTTGAAGAGATTACAGAGGAAATGGAGAAACATTCCCGCAACCGGGGCAGCAGCTTTTCCAGCGGCGGTATGCATACCAAGCTAAAAGCTGCCCGCATGTGCATGGCAGCAGGCATACCCATGGTAATTGCCAACAGTGCTGAGGAGAACGTAATTCGCCGGGTAGTAGAAGGGGAACAGCTGGGCACCCTGTTTATTCCCCGGGGTGAGCGCATGCATGCCCGGAAAAAGTGGATTGCTTTCGGCTCAGTTACCCAGGGGGCGGTGGTTGTTGATGCCGGAGCGCAGCAGGCTCTCCTGGAACGGGGCAAGAGTCTGCTCCCTTCAGGAGTTATCAGAGCTGAAGGTGATTTTGAACGGGGAGCAATCATAGCGGTTCTCAATGAACAGGGAACGGAAATTGCCCGGGGGATAGTAAATTACAGTGCTGAGGAAATAGCCCAGATAGCCGGCAGGAAATCCACGGAAATTGAAAAGATACTGGGCAGCAAGGACTATGACGAGGTTATTCACCGGAACAACCTGTGGGTTGAAGAGTGAATTCGCATAGATGGAGGAGAAGGCAATGAATGATCAACTCAGGGAAAGATTGTTACATCAGGGCAGGATGGCCAAGTTGGCTGCCCGGGAGTTGGCTGTGGCTCCCACCACGTTAAAAAACCAGGCTCTGCTGGACATGGCTGATGCGCTGGTAGCGGGCACAGAGGAGATTTTAGCAGCCAACCGGGTCGATTTGGAGCAGGGAGAAAAAGCAGGTTTGACCTCAGCCCTTTTGGAACGTTTGATGCTGAATAAAAAACGCATCGAGGATATGGCCAAGGGTTTAAGGGAAATTGCAGCTCTCCCGGATCCGGTAGGACAAGTGCTGGGAATTACCAGACGTCCTAACGGCTTGGAAGTAGGCCGGGTCAGGACTCCCATTGGAGTAATTGGCATTATCTATGAATCACGCCCCAATGTGACTGCCGATGCCGCCGCTCTGTGTGTAAAAGCCGGCAACAGCATCCTGCTGCGGGGCGGGGAAGAGGCCTTGAATTCCAACCGGGCCATTGCACGCTTGATAGCCGATGCCGCCACTAGGGCAGGCTTGCCGGAAGGTGCGATTCAGCTGGTGGACAGTGAAGACCGGGAAGCAGCGGTTTTCATGATGAAGATGAATGATTATATTGATGTGCTGATCCCCCGAGGCGGCAAGGGGCTGAAACAAGCGGTAATTGAAAATGCCACCGTGCCGGTAATCATGACCGGGATGGGCAACTGCCATGTGTATGTGGATGAGTATGCTGATCTTGATAAAGCCCTGCCCATTATCATAAATGCCAAAGTCCAGCGGCCGTCGGTATGTAATGCCGCTGAAACCCTCCTGGTTCACCAGGCTGTGGCAGAAGAATTCCTGCCCCGGGCTATTGCCGAACTGCAGAAAGCCGGGGTGGAGATTCGCGGCTGCCAGAGGACCTGTCAGATTGTTCCCGGTATAAAAGAAGCCCAGGAGTCAGACTGGGACGAGGAATACCTGGACTTGATCCTGGCGGTGCGCGTGGTGGACAGTCTGGAAGCGGCTATCGACCATATCAATACTCATGGCACCGGGCACAGCGAAGCCATAGTCAGTGAAAACTACAGCCATGTGCGTCGTTTCCTGGCGGCAGTGGATGCAGCAGCGGTGTATGCCAATGCCTCCACCCGCTTTACCGACGGCGGTGAATTCGGCTTCGGAGCAGAAATCGGCATCAGCACCCAGAAGCTTCATGCCCGCGGTCCCATGGGACTGGCTGAGCTGACTACCACCAAGTTTATAATCTACGGCGACGGCCATATCCGGTAATTTAAAGGAAGTGCGGGGCGATGTGGGCATCGCCCCCTACGAGTTTTCAGCGTAATATTCATCTTCTCTCCATTTCATCGGGTTGGTATCGATATATTCACATATTCGCTCATAATCCTTTTCGTTGCGGATGATATGGTCGTAATAGGATCGTTGAAATATAGAAAAACCAATTTCCTTTGAAATCAAGGTTTTCAATGATTTTATCATTTGGGGAATTGACTGCGTAGGGGACGATGCCCACATCGTCCCGTTTTCCTGGTTATCTATTACAATTATCATATGAATATGGTTCGGCATAATCACATATTTATTAATTCCTTGGATTCTGCCAATGTATTTATCCGCAACCTTACCGTATTCTGATAGGTGAACATAAGGGGCACTAAAATCATCGCCCCCTACCACCTTACCCAATAGATTCCGCCTATCCTTTACACATATTGTGATGAAATAGGCACCATTTTGACTATAATTGAAATGTTTCAATCTGTTGGGCTTCCGTTTCGGTAACTGCAAAAACATCACCGTCCCAATTACCCATTCCGATAAGGTATGGCTACTCGATTATCTCCAATTTATACTGGGCCAGCTTTTGCTGGTCTTCTGCGCTTAGCTGGTATTCCCGCTGGAGCAGTTCACGCTCCGGTTTGCTGCCGCAGAGTTCTGTAGACAGGTAGCGCAGGCCATTGTCGTTCACCATGGTTACGATGCGCTTAAAATGAGGATACTTCTCAGCTACCTTAAATGCCGCCCGTACATTGCATCCCGATGAAGTTCCGCAGAAGATACCTTCCTGCCGGGCCATCTGCCGCGCCATTTCCATGGCCTCATCCGAACTGACCAGTACTATGCCGTCTACATACTGCAGGTCCAGAATCTCGGGAATGAGTCCGTCAGCTATCCCCTGTACCTTGTGGTGACCGATGATTCCCTTGGATAGAATTGGTGAGTCAGCCGGTTCAGAGATAAATACTTTTATATCCGGGTTTCTGCTCTTTAAATACTTAGCCGTTCCGGTAACCGTACCGCCGGTACCCTGACACATTATAAAGGCATCCAGCTTGCCTCCGGTCTGCTCCCAAATTTCCGGGCCGGTATTGTTGAAATGAGCTTGAATATTATCCTCCCTATAAAACTGCCCGATTTCAAACACCTGCCCGGCATACTGCTTCTTGATGCGAGCTACTTCTTCCAAAACCAGGTCTACATCAGTTTCTGCACCGGGAGTAAGCACCAGTTCCGCTCCATAAGCCTGAATAGTTTTTTTGCGTTCCTCACTCATACCTTGGGGCATCACAATTATTACCCGGTAGCCGCAGGCTGCTCCCACCATGGCGGTGGATATGCCGGTATTGCCGGTGGTTCCTTCCAGAAGTATCATACCTGGTTTCAATTCGCCCCGTTCCTCAGCCCGGCGGACAATTTTATAGGCAACTCTGTCTTTCAGGCTGCCGCTGGGATTGGGGAACTCCAATTTGACGCAGATCTCAGGTTGAATACCGGCAGCCAGGCGTTTTAAGCTTACCATCGGAGTTCGGCCGATGCACTCCAGGATGCTGTTGTGAATGGCCCGGTTGGCCTCCCATTCAATCACCTTATTCCCTCCCTATAATTACAAAGTCCATTCTTTGCCGAAACGCAGCTGACAGCTTATTACAGCTGTCTCCTCTGCGGGTACTTCCTCAAAAAAGGCTGGCAGGGTTTGGGTTTGCTGGTGCAGGTATTCTTCCATAGCCCGAATGACCTGCTGCCGGTCGGCGGGGCTGCGCAGGGTTAGTCCTTTGGTTTTTATATATTCAGCCGCCCCATTGTTCAACTGGATCTCATAATCAGCCAGCTGTTCAAAAAACTTTTTCCACTTCTGCAGCTCAGGATGGTTTTCCCAGCCGATACCCGGACAAACGAAGTGACGGCAAACTGATTCTCTTAAATGCTGGGGCAGAAGGCACCCTCCCTGGCGGCTGTGAAAACGACAGCGGTAGCTGTCCCTATCAGGTTGCTGATTGATGGTGACCGAAGCGTCCAGGACGGTGATACAGTCCATCTGAAATATTTCTTCCAGCAGTTGAGGCTGGTTATGCAGCAGGTATACCAGATCGGTGGCATAAAAAACCGGCGAATAAAACCCGCAGCATCCCTTGTCATCCTGCCGGGGACAGCGGGCGCAGAGATCCACTTCGATATAGCTTCTCAGCCCGTTATTATGAAAAACCAACTGTACTTTTGTTTCCACTTGTAATACTCCCTATCGTAATAGTATTATTATAGGGTTTTTGGTCTTCTAAAGGAAGCACAGGCAAACAGCATGTCAAATCAACGGGGGAGCAGGTTTGCATTTTGAAGGTTTACCCGCTATCATTTAATTAGATTTGAACATTATTAACTCAGGTGATAGATTGACACATAGAAAAGCAATCGGCATTTTAGGAGGAACATTCGACCCGGTTCATTATGGCCATTTGGTAGCCGCGCAATATGCGGCTTATGGGTTCAATTTGGACAGGGTTATTTTTATGCCTGCCGCTCATCCGCCTCATAAGAATGCCGCCGATGTTCTGGAGGCCAAACATCGCCTGGCTATGCTTCAGCTGGCCATTGCCGATAACCCCGTCTTTGAAATGTCTACCCTGGAGATAGACCGCTCTGGGGTTTCCTATACTATAGATACTATCGAGTCTATGCGCCGGGCTTATACTGATGCTGATTTATTTTTCATCATGGGCATGGATTCCCTGTACATTCTGGATACCTGGAAGGATGTGCAGCGCTTGGTTACCCTGTGCCGTTTTATTGTGGTGACCCGGCCCAATTACCATTTGGACCGGAATGATCCGGCCCTGCAGGGGGTTCCGGAGGAATTCTGGCCTCAGGCTGATTTTCTGGAGATACCAGCCGTGGATATTTCCTCCAGTGATCTGCGGTCTCGGGTGCAGCAGGGCAAACCTATCCGCTATCTGCTGCCTCCGGCAGTAGAGAAATATATTTATGACCATTCTCTGTACAGAGGAGTTTAAATCATGAAATACAGTGATGAGGATATCATTGAAATAATCCGGAAACGCCTGTCGGCCAATCGCTTTCAGCACAGCCTGCAGGTGGCAGAAACTGCCCGTCGCCTGGCTGAGCTGCACCGGGTTGATCCCGGACAAGCCTATACCACCGGTCTGCTCCATGACTATGCCAAGGGATTATCCGGCCAGCAATTGCTGGACATAGCGGAAATCCAGGGCTTGATCAGTCACCCGGTAGACCGCCTGGTTCCCGATTTGCTGCATGGGCCGGTAGGAGCCTACCTAGTTCAGGAGGAACTGGGCTTAAGAGATCCCCAAATGCTGGCAGCCATAGCCAACCATACCCTGGGTGCTCTGGACATGAGCCCCCTGGAGGAGATCATTTTTTTGGCTGATATGATTGAACCCGGCCGGGACTATCCCGGGCTGGAACGTCTCCAATGCTTGACGGAACGCAGTTTGGAGCAAGGCATGCTGTTTGGTTTGGAAAGCACCATTCGCTATTGCATTGATCAGGGGCGAATTATTCACCCCCGTTCCATAGAAGTCCGCAATCACTACCTGCAAAAATGCAGTGCTGTGGAAGGTTGCTGAACAGCAGTATAAATATAAGTTTGCGGGAATGAAAGCGAACATGATAAAGGTATCGAATCCCTGTGGTGCTTACAGCAATGGTTACTAATCTTTAGGAGGGTTGTTATTGAATCAAGAAGAAAAGCTGGCAAGGATGATTGCTGATGCCTGCCTGGAGGAAAAGGCACTGGATGTAATGGTTTTGGATGTACGCAAACTCACAGTTATTACCGACTATTTTGTGATTGCCAGCGGACGAAGCATGATTCAGGTTCGTTCCATCGTGGATCATGTCCTGGAAAAACTGCAGGAGCAGGGAATTAATCCCGTCCGCAAGGAAGGCATCCAGCAGGGAGTATGGGCAGTATTGGACTTTAACTCGGTAATCCTGCATGTTTTTCGCCAGGAAGAACGAGAATACTACCAGCTGGAGAACCTGTGGGCCGATGCTCCTCAACTGTTAGTAGACAGCAGCATCTGATCAAGGGAGAGGCGCCTGGCCAGGGCAGGAATTTGGCCGGTCTGCTGCCATTCCATACGCAGCATGGCTGCTTTCAATTCCAGGCCGCCGGCAGCGGAAAATCCTCCCCAACCGGTGCTGGACACCACCCGGTGGCAGGGTATTACCAGACCCATAGGATTCTTTCTCATTACCTGGCCCACTGCCCGGGCGGCTCCTGGTTTGCCCAACTGCCGGGCAACCTGACCGTAAGTCATGATCTCCCCATAGGGGATGCGGTGCACCAGCAGCAAAACATCCCGGGCAAAGGAACTGAACCGGGACAGTTCCAGTTCCACATCCCAGTGGTCTATTATTTTGCCGTTAAAATAATCCCGGAATTTGTTAACAATGGGAACAGAATAGTCATCCAATGGAATAAACCGGGTATCATACCCGGTTTTCTTTATATGATGATGAAAGGTATTTAGGGGGGAGGGGGTGGGCAAAACCGTTGCGAACAAGGTTCTTTTTTCACTAAGAATAGCGGCCCATCCCCGGGGGGTGTAAAATATATACCAATGCATCATTGGTACCTCAACTTAAGGTTTAACTACAACATTCAACAATTTTCCTGGCACAACTATTATTTTCACTATATTCTGATCTTTTGTCAACTCCCGAATTCTGGAATTATTCAGCGCCATGGCTCGTAGTTCGTCTTCAGAAGCACCAGCCGGAACCATAATACGGTCTCTGACTTTTCCGTTAATTTGCAATACTATTTCAATTTCATCCTGCACCAGGGCTTCCGGGTCATAAGCGGGCCAGGACTGCAGGTGAATGCTGGTCTGGTTGCCCATCCTGGACCACAGCTCCTCAGTGATATGGGGTGCAAAGGGACAGAGCAGTACCAGCAGGGTTTGGACGGCTTCCTTGAGTACGCACAAATCCTGTTCTTCCTGGCTGCGATAGTCATTAATGGCGTTGGTCAGTTCCATAATAGCGCTGATAGCTGTATTGAAATTGAAGCGGGTTTCAATATCATCAGTAACCTTTTTAATAGTAGCATGGGTCTTAAAACGCAGTGCTTTGGCGGCTGCATCCAGTTCCTTGTACTCAGCCGGCAGGTTAACCTCCCGCAGGAGATCAACAGTCTCCATTACCAGGCGCCAGACCCGGTTCAAAAAGCGATGCGCCCCTTCTACTCCCTGGTCGCTCCACTCCAGATCCTTCTCCGGCGGGGAAGCAAACAGGATAAACAGGCGGGCAGTATCGGCTCCGTAAGTATCGATGATTTCTTCCGGACTGACTACATTGCCTTTAGATTTGGACATTTTAGAACCATCTTTTAATACCATTCCCTGGGTAAGCAGGTTGGTAAAAGGTTCCTCGACATTGAGCATTTTGATGTCATACAGGAATTTGGTGAAGAAGCGGGCATACATCAAATGGAGAATAGCATGCTCCACTCCGCCGATATACTGATCCACCGGCATCCAGTAATCAGTTGCCTCCCGGGTAAAAGGTATCTCCGTTTCGTGAGGACTGCAGTAGCGGTCAAAATACCAGGATGAGCATACAAAGGTATCCATGGTATCTGTTTCCCGGCGGGCTTCCGTCCCGCACACCGGACAGGTAGTTTTATAGAATTCCTCGACATAGTTAAGAGGAGATTCACCGGTAGGACGAAATTCTACTTCCATGGGCAGCATTACCGGCAGGTCTTTTTCCGGTACCGGTACCGTGCCGCACTGGGGGCAGTAGATTATGGGAATAGGTGCTCCCCAGTAACGCTGCCGGGATATGAGCCAGTCCCGCAGGCGGTAATTAACAGTTCCTTCACCAATTCCGTGTTCTTGCATGTAGGCGATTACCCTGGCTTTGCCTTCCTCCACGGAAAGACCGTCAAAAGAGCCTGAATTCACCATGCGGCCGTGGCCCACATAAGCTTCCCTTAGCTGGCTGCCGTCCAGGGGAGTGTCTTCACCCTGGATAACCACCCGGATGGGAATATTGTATTTGCGGGCAAATTCAAAGTCCCTCTGGTCATGGGCCGGCACCGCCATGATGGCACCGGTACCGTAATCCATCAATACATAGTTGGCTATCCAGATGGGCACTCTTTCACCATTCATAGGATTGATAGCATAGGCCCCGGTGAAAACCCCTTCTTTTTCCGCTTCTGCAGAGGTACGAGCTACTTCGCTCACCAACTGCATCCGGCTGACAAATTCTTTTACCGCTTTTTCCTCAGGCTTTCCGGCTACCAGCTTTTCCACCAGGGGATGTTCCGGTGCCATTACCATGAAAGTTACTCCAAATACCGTATCCGGACGGGTAGTAAACACCGTCAGCTTTTCATCCATACCTTCGATCTGCATGGAGAACTGGCAGCCTTCACTGCGGCCGATCCAGTTCTTCTGCATAATTTTGACTTTTTCCGGCCAGCCGGGCAGCTTTTCCAGATCATCCAGCAGTCGCTGGGCATAATCGGTAATTTTGAAAAACCACTGTTCCAGTTGTTTTTTCTCCACTGTGGTATCACAGCGTTCACAGGCACCGTCTACCACCTGCTCGTTGGCCAGAACCGTCTGGCAGGATGGACACCAGTTCACAGCGGCGTTTTTCTTGTACGCCAGGCCGTGTTCATAGAGCTTCAGGAACATCCACTGGGTAAATTTGTAGTAATCGGGATTGCAGGTAGTAACCTCCCGGTCCCAGTCATAACTGGTCCCCAAGCTCTTTAGCTGGGCTTTCATGTTATCTATGTTAGCGTAGGTCCACTTAGCCGGATGAGCGCCATGTTTGATAGCTGCATTTTCAGCCGGCAGGCCAAAGGCGTCCCAGCCCATGGGATGCAAAACGTTGTAGCCATTCATAGTCTTGAACCTGGCTACTACATCACCGATGGCATAATTGCGCACGTGCCCCATGTGCAAATTTCCGGACGGGTAAGGAAACATTTCCAGAGCATAATACTTGGGGCGGGAAGGATCTTCGGTTACTTTGTAAAAATGGTTTTCTTCCCAATAGGCCTGCCATTTAGCTTCAATAGCCTTAAAGTCATACTTGCTATTATGCTCCATAAACGTCCTCCTTCTGAATTATTATTGCCTATAAATAGCAAAAACTCTCATCCTGCTCAGGGACGAGAGTATATTCCCGCGGTACCACCCTTATTGACAAATATAATAATGGTGGAGCTAGAGGGATTCGAACCCTCGACCTCTTGAATGCCATTCAAGCGCGCTCCCAACTGCGCCATAGCCCCACATTTGTCCACTCTATTGATGATAACGGTATCTCCGTTACAGGCTTATCACCTGTAAAGCTTCCCGGCGAGTTCGACATCTGCTGCCGCCTTGCACCAACCGGCGGCTCTCTGCTAGATATGCCTACTACTCCGGTTCCTCGCTTTTGCATATAAAGTTGACATAGAGAATTATAGGATAGTTATTGGGAGAAGTCAACAAAAAATGCAGCCAAGTTATGCAGGTTCACTGACTATATTATGATGAAATATATGTTTTATAGATGGCGGTAGATGGTTCGCACCGATACCCCCAACACCTCAGCGGCTTTGGCTATTTTATTGTCACAGTCGTTTAATACCGATCTGATTATTTTGCGCTCTATGCGGGTGAGGGCATCTTTAAGAGTTTCATTGGGGCGGAGAGTACATTCGTCATATTTTATGGGCTCTTCGCAGAATACAAAATGTTCGGGAGACATCCAGCGTTCATTGCCATTGAGGACCAGAGCCTGCTTCACCACATTCTCCAATTCCCTTATGTTGCCGGGCCAGTGATAGCTTAACAGTTTGCGGGCTGCCTCGGGGGTCAGCATGGGTACATTTTCTGTATTCGAGTAGCGGCTGATAAAGTAATGGGTCAGGGGAATTATATCCTCGGGTCTTTCCCTTAAAGGAGGCAGTTCCAGATTTATTACATTCAGCCGGTAGAATAGATCAGCCCTGAATTCCCCGCGTTCCACCATGGCTTTAAGAGGTTGGTTGCTGGCGGCAACGATACGGACATCCACTTGGATGGGACGGTTTCCTCCCACCCGCTGAAACTCGCCTTCCTGCAGGGCCAGTAACAGCTTACCTTGAGCGGAAGGACTTAAAATGGAGAGTTCATCCAAGAATAAGGTGCCCTTGTCGGCCATTTCCAATTGGCCCTTTTTCTGCTGAGTTGCGCCGGTAAAGGCACCTTTCTCATAGCCGAACAGTTCACTTTCGATCAGATGTTCAGGCAGAGCTGCGCAATTCAGCCAGACGAAGGGAGCGTCTTTGCGGTTGCTGTATTCGTGAATGGCCTTGGCCAGCAGACTTTTGCCGGTGCCGGTTTCTCCATAAATGGTTATAGTGTAATCACTTTTGGCTATTTTCTTTAACAGGGCCTCGATTTTACGCATTTTAGGATTATTGCTGCATAGTATGTTATTGGGCGGATTCCGTTTGACCAGAGCGCGCAGACTCCTGTTTTCTTCTATCAGATGCCATACTTTCAGGGCCCGGTCTACGGAAACCCGCAGGTCATCTATCTCAAAAGGCTTGGTAAGGTAATCGAAGGCTCCGTCGCGCATGGCTTCCACAGCTGCTTTTATGGTAGCAAAAGCGGTGAGCATTATAATGATCGCATCGGGATCCTGAGCCTTTATTCGTTTCAAAACCTCCATTCCATCCATTTTCGGCATGCGTATGTCCATGATAGTAATGGCGACCCGGTGGTTCAGAATATAATCCAGAGCTTTCTGCCCGTTATCTACGGTTACCACATCCAGGTCAGCTGCACGCAGCACCTTATCCAGCAGCAGCCGGATATTTTCTTCATCGTCGGCAACCAGTATCAGAGGTTTGTCACGCTGGTTAGCCACCTTTTTACCCCCTGTCTCTGATGGGCAATCTGATGATAAAAGTAGAACCCTGTCCCGGTTCACTTTTAACCTCTATATATCCGTAATGCTGACTGATAATACTGTGAACCAGGGCCAGGCCAAGACCATTTCCCTCCAGTTTGGTGGTAAAGAAAGGATCAAATATGCGCTCAATCTTGTCAGGAGGAATTCCGGAACCAGTATCGGTTACCTGGATCTGTACCCAGTCTCCTTGCCGGGAAGTATCCACATATATATAACCACTGTTGTCCAGGGCTTGATAGGCGTTGTACAGCAAATTCATCATTACCTGCTTGAGCCGTTCGGCTTCCCCCCAAATCAAAGGGAGATCAGGTTCCAGGTGCACTTTTACATATGCCTGGGGCAGGTATTTTTCCATATTGAAAGCTTCCACGGACTGTCTCACCACATCATTTATCTGCAGGGCATAATAGGGAGTGGAGTTGGGATTACGGGCGGTATTAAGCAATTCCTGACTGAGCCGGCTCAAACGGTCCACTTCTTTAATGATGATTTCCAGGTATTCCTGGTTCGCATCGTCCTGATCAAGATTTTGTTGAATGATCCTGGCAAAACCTTTGATGGCGCTGAGAGGATTTCTCAATTCATGGGCAATGCCTACAGCCAGTTCCCCTATTGCGGTGAGTTTTTCCTGCCTTTGTACCAGCCTTTGCATGCGGCGGGTTTCGGTTACATCTTCCAACAGCATGATAACACCGATGTGATTCCCTTCCTTGTCACGCAGAACGGAAACATGAGGATTAAGGAGCACCTTGTTGCCGTTGCGCAGGGTAAAGCTTATATCCTGACCGCAGAAAGTCTTCCCGGTTTTTAATACATGATGGAAGCGTTTTTGTATGCGGTGTTCTTCCTCCGGTGCCATTTTGTAATAATATTTGGTGCCCAGTACTTGTTCCTTGGTCAGGCCGAACATCATCTCCGCAGCCTTGTTAAAGCGGTGAACATTGCCCTCAGCATCGGTTACTATTACTGCGGTGGCAATGCTCTCCATCACCTGTTCATCATCCAGCGGAAATTGAACATTGCGCAGCAGCATGTGGCTGTTTTCAGCTGTCTTCATGTGGTCATTCATAACCATTCCCCCTTGGTAAAAGGCCCCACCAGTACGTACACAGCTCTTCTTGTTTTCACCATCCTAACACCATGTTATTACTTGTATATACAACCACCGGGCAGAATAGTATAGTCTTTCCAGTTTATGGTGGGGACAGCAGGGCAGGAGGCATTCCTTGGGGATGGGAATGTTTCCTGCCTGCTGTGCTCCTGCCCTTACTGCATTACTGGCCTTTAAACCGGGGCTTGCGGTTTTCCACGAAAGCCTGCGCTCCTTCCTTAATGTCTGAACTCTGCAGGCATTTTACATTCTCCTCCACCGTAATGACTTCAAATTGTTTATCCAGCAAAGTTAGGCTTTGGACGATACTGGCTTTAGCTGCTCTCACGGCCAGGGGAGCGTTGCCGGCAATTGTTTTGGCGGTTTTCAGGGCTTTTTCCAGGAGTTCCTCCTGGCTGAATACCTGATTTACAATACCCATGGCACAGGCCTGCTGGGCAGTGTACATCCTGCCGGTCAGTATCATTTCCATAGCCCGGTGCTTTCCGGCCAGGCGAGGAAGGCGGATGGTGCCTCCCGCTGCAGGTATCAGGCCGATTTTCACCTCGGGAGTGCCGAACATAGCTTTATCCGAGGCATATACTATATCACAGGCCAGCACCATTTCACAGCCGCCGCCGGCTGCAAAGCCGTCTACCACCGCAATTACCGGTTTGGGGCAGTACTCGATTCTGTTGACTAACTGCTGTACTTCAAAAGTTTTGCCGCTTAAATAGGAAAAGTCAACGTTTTCTCCCTGCACCATAAGGTTGATATCATAGCCGGCAAAAAATATATGGCCGGCCGCACCTTTGATAACTATGACCCTTACTTCGCCGTCTTGTTCCATTTCATCCATCTTGCGGTGAAAATCCTTTATAAAATCAGCGTCTATAGTCACCTGGTTAAAGGTAACCAAAGCTATCTGATCATTCTTTTCCCAGCTGACTTTTTCGCTCATCCCCATGCACCTCCTTGATTATGGTCTGACCTGGTTGCGTTCATGCGTAGAGCAGCTTGTTGAATTCGAACTTCAGCCAATCCCGAAAATCAGGGTGAGCCAGACGAATCAGTTCCTCCGCCCGGGAGTTGATACTGCGGCCTTTCAAATAGGTAATTCCATATTCGGTAACAATATATTGGGTATCTTGCCGGCCGACGGTTACAAAATGGTTGATAGCCGGTACAATGGTGGATTGGACTTTTCCTTCCGGATCGGTGTAGGTGGAACGGATAGCGATAAAGGATTTGCCCCCCGGAGACACCCAGCTGGCTTCCACAAAATTAGCTTCTCCGGCCGTATGGGGATACTGCCTGAAGGCTTCCGGTATGGAGGCGCATTGTCCGGACAGATCCACTTCCCGGGCTGTGTTGATGGATATCAGTTTGCTGTTCAGAGATGCAATTTGCGGATCGACTATGGATTCTGCCCCCCAAACTTCGATCATGGGATTCCTGTTTACAAAGTTATATAAATCCTGGGAGCCTAGCACGAAAGAAGTCATCCATTTACCGGGCATGTAAGTCTTTTCCCGGGAGGTTATCACTCCCCGCAGGTACAAGTCCATAAAACAGTCGCTGAGCATCTCCGTATGAACGCTCAAGTCTTTTTTGTCACCCAGGAATCTGCCGACGGTATCGGGAAGTCCGCCCATGCCTAACTGCAGGCAGGCACCATCAGGGATTTGTTCCGCAATATAGCCGGCAATGATTTCATCCTCTTTGGTAACCGGGATTTCCGGCGGGCTGTACAGAGGTATAGTATTTTCCACCACTGCGTCAACTTCACTGATATGCAGATGATTGTTGCCATGTACACAGGGCATATTCTGGTTTACTTCCAGCAGGATAGTGGGGCGGGGAGTCTGCTTGGCGATGGCATAGGCGTAATCAGGATTGGTGCCGGTGCTGAAAAAACCGCTTTTGTCCATGGGCGACACGGTAAACATAACTACATTCAGGTTGTCTTGCGCCAGTAGAGGAGCCTCATCGTCAAACTGGACCTGATTGATTCTTTTTACTACCTCAGGATCAGTCATTGCCGGACAGCTTACATTTAAGGCATTAAGATATACCAGATTTCTGACTTGGTCTTTTTTGATTCTTTGGGCAAGGGCTGCCACCAGTGCCGCCGGCTGCCCGTTGGCCAAGGGAACTATGATTCTATCGCCGTCTTTTATCAGCTTGACAGCTTCCTCAGGCAAGGTCAGCTTCTGCTTATACATTTCCTGCCATTTGTGCATTCCTGTTCCCTCCTTTTACCCATACTACTTTTTCTTTACTTTCTGGCGGGGACCCATGATAGCCGTAGCTATCATGTTCAGCTGAATGTCGTAAGTCCCGCCGCCGATTTCGATTATTTTGGCGTCCCGGTAGCTTCTCTGCACCGGGTATTCGGAACAAACGCCGTAACCGCCGAATATGCTGATAGCTGCATCGGCATTTCTTACCAGGGCTTTGCTTAAGAATGCTTTACCAACGGAAATATCCAATATGGCCGGGATCTGGCCGGTATCTATCAGCCAGGCCATCCTGTAAAACAGGTATTTGGCCGCTTCGATATCTATCTTCATTTCCGCCAGGCGATGGCGGATGGCCTGGAAGTTGCCGATAGGTTCACCAAACTGGTATCTTTGCTGAGCGTATTCCTTGCACAGGTTCAAATTGTATTCCATGGTACCTATGGCGAAGCCCATGCCGGTCCGCTCCCAGTGCAGGGTGGTGTTCGCCACCAGGGCCCCCATGCCTTCACCGCCCAGGAGGTTTTCTTCCGGTATGATGCAGTCTTCGAAAACAAGTTCGCTGGTGGGCGAAGAGCGCATACCCATTTTGTCGATCTTCTTGCCCCGGCTGAATCCCGGAAAATCCTTTTCAAAAATGAAAGCGCTGATTCCCAAAGGCCCTTTGCTGGGATCGGTTACCGCTAAAACTATACCCATATCGCAGATAGGGCCGTTGGTAATAAACATTTTGGTGCCGTTAAGAACATAATGATCGCCTTTTTTGACGGCGCGAGTGCGCATATTGAAAGCATCGGAGCCGGAATCAGGTTCGGTCAGGGCAAAACAGCTTATCAGTTCGCCGGAGACAATACCGGGCAGGTATTTTTTCTTCTGTTCTTCGGTGCCGTGTTTAAGAATACCCACCGTGCCGATCCCATCCGATGCTCCCCAGGAAAGAAGGGAACCCAGACAGCCCCCGCCCCGGGCCCAGGCCTGCCGGGTTAAGAGCACATCCATAGCGGAAAGGCCCAATCCTCCATATTCTTCGGGTACATAAGGGGCCAACAGATTAAGGTCAGCCATCTTCTTCCAAACTTCCGGAGGAAGAAAAGTCTGGTTTTCATCCATTTCCCGTGTCAAGGGTGCGATTTCATTACGGGCGAAATCCTCCACCATTTCCACCAGCTGGTGCTGTTCTTTGGTCAATGTAAAATCCAATGCCATGCGCCTCCTTTCCAGGCGTATCTCAGTCTCCCCCAAAACCATCCAGGTTCCGGCTGTATAGCTTACTGCCTGCAGACCCCTTAATCGGCTATCGGCGCAAAGTGGTCAATGTCCAGAATAGTGTTGGTGGTTTTTTCTGCAAACACAGCTTTTACTCTCATACCGATTTCGACCTGGTCCGGTTCAACTTCTCCCAAGATGTGGGTCAGAGGGGTATCAGCACCGTCCAGTTTTATCTGGGCCAGAACATAAGGAGGTTTCAAAGGCAGGTGTCTATCGTAATAGCGCACGACCGCATAATTGGTGACCACTCCTTCATTGCCTAGTTCCACCCAGTTTTCATCCAATTTGGTCAAATCCCGTTCGCAGTACTCCCGGGGAGGAACATAGACCTTGTTGCATTCCGGACATCTGACTCCCAGAATTTTGCGGTCATCCCGCAGGGATATGATGAAACGGGAACCAACCCGACCCGCAAAATACTGTACAGGAAGAACCATTTTGCCAAACATCACAAAACAATCTTTGGTATCATCTCTTCTTAAACCCGTCACAGCTATCCCTCCTTAATCATCGATCTCAAAATAGAGCAGGTCATCAATCCCGCCTGTCCTGACCTCGTTCCAGACCGGACGAACTCTCATGCCTCTTTTGATCCGGTGGGTGTCTTTGGGGTTAAGGTCAAAAGACAAGCATTCACCGGGGGTAGAACCATCCATCCATAGATAGAGGGTGACATAGGGAGTGGAACGTACTTTGCCGGTGAGGGGATCAGGGCTGGCATAATAAACGACGTCCATGTTGGCTACTGTTCCCTTGGGGCCGATTTCTATGAATTCATCAGAGCGCACTACGCATTCAGCGCACACCTCCCGGGGAGGTACCTGGGTACGGCCGCAGGAAGGACAACGGGAGGCGTAGAACTTTTTCTCCTTCAGGCCTTTGAACCACTTGCCCATATGAGGACCGGTGGCAAAGCGCTGATCAATGGAAGTGCTGGTTTTCAAGGAGATCAATTCCTCGGCTTTTGGCTCGTCGCCTGCTGCCTTGAACTTCTTGAAAGCTTTGGGTACAATACCGGTCATTATGCTGATGTCGCCGTTTACCTTGAATTTTCCCGCTGACAAAGCAGTACCCAAATCAATTTTTCCCAGGGTTCCGCCTATGAAAGTTTGAGCATCAGCGGTAATGGTAACGGAACAGGGCGGCAGGTCGCCGCTGATTTTTTCAACTTTCAGGGTTTCCTGCTGTATGGTAACAACCCATTTGCCGCCGCCCTCGCCGGTGATATCGTAGCCGATTGTTACATCTACATCCTTAACCTGGTCGGGCCTGAAGCGCTCTGGCATAGTGTCAAATATGGCCTCTACATTGGTTCCAAAGTATTCGGTCATCTTATCTCCCTCCTACCAGTCTAGGTCTTTCTCAAGCATGATCAGAACGGTCCACATGGTTCCGCCGAAGCCTGAAGCTAAGGCATGTTTAACTTCTTTCTTGATCTGATGGGCTCCGGCATCGCCCCGGATCTGCAGGGCTGCTTCAGCCACTCTGGCCATAGCCGTAGCTCCGATGGGATTGGAAGAGGTTACACCGCCGGAGGGATTCAGGGGCAGCTTGCCATCTATAGTCAGTTCATCATTTTCCACCATGCGGATATGTTCGTCACCTTCAAGCAGCAAGAATTCACGAATCCAGTCCAATCCCCACCAAGCGGAAGGGTCATACATCTCAAAAACATCGAAGTATTCAACCGGGTCAGTAATGCCGTTGCGGGCAAACAGTTCGGTTGCTGCCCGGTGGTGACTGGTTTCCGGCCTTTCATAGGCATAGTTGTTGGCCACCGTTTCTTCCTTGTGCACAGCGATATGGTCTCTGATCCAAACCGGACGGGAGGTGATAGCTTTGGCTTTTTCTTCGCAGGCGAATATCATGGCACAAGCCCCGTCACTCTGGGAACACATGTGAATCAGCCGGAGTTCTCCTACCAGGGGCGGCGAGGTTTTCATAAGGTCTTCCATCTGCTCATATTCAAGTCCAAACCTGCGATGAGCCCGGGGATTGAGGGTAGCATGTTTATCCATCATAATGCGGAGTTTCATGGCTGCCCGGCGGGCACGGTCTTCGCCGAATTCATCGATGATATTGTTGGCCTCGGCGCTGGTCAGGGCACCGGTCTGCTGGTGCCGGTACCAGAGAGGATCAGCCATATTGGTTATCCCTGCCGTGGTACTCCCGGCTTCCTGCAGTTTTTCAAAGCCTATAGCCAGAACTACATCATACATTCCTGAGGCTACCAGATTATCAGCGGCGCAGACCAGAGTGGTGCCGGTAGTGCCTCCGGTGGTAATACGGAATTGGGGTTTGCCAAAGGCCCCAGTGCCCAGCACGTGCCACAGGTCAGGCTGGTGAACGCTTTCGAACAATTCCATATTGCCGTGCACGATGCAATCTATATCATCAAGGGTTAAGTTGGCATCCTTAAGGGCAGCCCTAAAAGCTTCATTAATCATTTCCGGCTGGTTTTGGTGCTCCTTGTGGCTGGAGTATTCGGTCTGGCCGATACCAACGATGGCTACGTTCCGGTTTTTCCTGGCCATTGAGCTTCCCCCCTTATCTTTCCAGGACCACTACGGTATGGAACTGACCGGCTCCGCCAGTGGTGCTATGCACCACAGCGCAGTTTACATCTGCTGCCTGGTGTTCCCCGGCCTTGCCCTGCAGCTGCAGAACTGCTTCTACTACTCCGTAAAGGCCGCCGATCATCAGCGGTCTGCCGGCGAGCATGCCCCCGGACAGGTTCACATTGTACTGGGCCGGTCCATAATCATCGATGAACTTGCCTCCCATACCCTCATCACACAACCCCAGCCCTTCCAGCCACAGGGGCTGCTGGTAAGCGTAACAATCCATCAGCTCGACCAAATCCACTTTCTTTCTGGGATTTTTTATGCCCGCCATCTTGTAGGCTTGAGCAGCAGCCCGCTTGAGGGCAAAATTGCTTGCCAGATCGCGGTCGCCTAAAAAGTAGCTGTCCATGCAGTTGCCGAAGCCGGTGATCCATACCGGATTGTCAGTAAATTCATAAGCCCGTTTTTCCGAGGCCAATAACAATGCCACCGCGCCATCGGATACCGGATAAGCATGCAGGGTTCTGATAGGATCGCAAAGCATGGGTGAATTCATTACATCGCCCAGTTCCAGCTGTCTGGTTTCATTGGCATAGGGATTTCGGGCCGCCCATTGTCTGGCTCTTACCACTACTTTGGCCAGCTGTTCTTCGGTTATCTTGGCTTTGTTCATATAGGCGCGAGCCTGAAGTCCAGCCGCATTTAGAAAGTCAAGCCCCAGGCAGCGGCAGTAGAAAGGATCATAGGCCTGATTGGTGATTACATTGCGGCTTTCTGCCTGGGATTCCTTGCAGTGAGCCGGGAAATAAACCACTTCATCGTGACCGGACAGGATCAGGGACATGGCATAGCCTATTCCGTTAAGACCTTCCTGGGCCATCTTATCTTCGCCCCGGTAGTGGGCACCAATAGCATCGCATACGCCATTGTTGGATATGGTACGCGCATCAAAGAAATCATCCGAGCAGGAAACAATGTTGTTAACTCCTTTTTCACCGCCGAAAACAAAGCCGGTTTGCCGCTGAATATCTTCCAGAACGTCCAGGAGCATGCCCTGAAAACGCTTATACCATATATCTGATTCGATTTTGTGCTGGGCAACCGCACATATAGCAACTCTTTTCATCTCTATACCCGCCTCCTTTGGGTTAGTTCTGGGCAAAACTGTCCTTACATCATCAATGCCTGGTTTGATATCATCACACCGGTAACCACCCCCTTTAATCAGTGTGAAAATATGGCGTATCGTGTACGGTAGGGGCAGACGACCCTGTCTGCCCGTTCCTACGCGGGGCGATGTGGGCATCGCCACCTACGGGCCTTAGCGGAAGTTTTAGCTTCAGACTTATGTGTCATCGCTATGAAAGGAATTCTTAATTGTCATTGCGAGCCCCGGCAGGGGCGTGGCAATCTCATTCAAATCAGCCGGGCCAACCGGTTGAGATCACCACGTCGCTTCGCTCCTCGTGATGACATAAAAGGAAGCCATTTTCACAGCAATGACATTAAAGATCACCTTATATCTGCCCGTTTCCCGCGCGGGGCGATGTGGGCATCGCCACCTACAACCTTACCGCGGGCGATATGGGCGTCGCCCTTACATAGTCAGTGATCTGGTGCCGGTTATGGTCCGGGCGATGATCTCATACAAAACCTGGTCGGTACCGGCACCAACCGAACATAATTTGGCATCCCGCAAAGAGCGCTCGATCTTATACTCCCGCATCAGCCCGTAACCCCCATGAACCTGCATGCCGTCAATAGCACTTTGCATGCAGGCCTGGGCAGTAAAAGCTTTATATACAGAAGCTTCCAGAGCCGCAGGCAGGCCCTGGTCTTTCAGCCAGGCTGCCCGGAACAAAAGCAGTTTGGAAATGTCGTAGTTTATTTTCATGCGCACCAGCATTTCGCGTATCTGGGGGTATTTAACGATGGGATGACCAAACTGGGTTCTCTGCTGGGCATAAGCGGTGGCCAGATCAAGATTGTAACCCAGCATTCCCGTCCAGCCGGCGGAGAGGATAGATCTTTCATATTCAAGATTGACTGCCCCCACCTTGGTAAAACCGTCCCCTTCATCCATGAGCCGGTTCTCCACGGGGACGATGCAGTTGTTAAAAATGATTTCAGATGTCTCTGAACCTCGCTGGCCGATCTTGTTCAGTTTTTTCCCTACACTAAAGCCGGGAAAATTTTTCTCCACTATAAATGCGGAGACACCCCGCACTCCCTTGCTTTTGTCCGTTGCAGCGATTACTATGGCCAGGTCGGCGATGGGACCATTGGTTATGAACATTTTGCTGCCGTTCAACACATAGTGGTCGCCCTTGCGCACTGCGGTACACTGGACATTGACCGCATCCGAGCCAATATTGGGCTCGGTAAGACAAAAACAGGTGATGTATTCGCCGGAGGCGATTTTGGGCAAATATTTGGCTTTTTGTTCTTCAGTTCCGCACAGTACTATAGGGATAGTCCCTATGGTCAGATGGACTCCCCAGGCCAGGACACTGCCGGTATCAGCACCGGCGTGACCGGCAGCTTCCATCATGATGGCTGTATCAAGAACACTCATTCCTGAACCGCCATACTCTTCCGGTATCAGTAGTCCGCACCAGCCCAACTGTTGCAGTCGCTCCCACAGCCACCAGGGAAAACTGTCGCTTTCATCGATCTCGATTGTCCGGGGCTCCCATTCTTTTTTGACAAACCGGAATACGGTATCATGCAGCATTCTCTGTTCATCGGTAAGAGTAAAATCCATTTTTTTATCCCCCTGCTTGTGCCAGATACGGCGCTGTTCAGCCGGTCAGCCCAGCTGACGCTGCCGCCCGGCGCCATTTGCCTTCAAGTTAAGCAAGCTTTGTGCCAGTGGCCCCAAGGCCGTCATTTAGGGATTTTGCCTGGTGAAAAACCGGGAGGGGCTTTTACAGGGTGTCATTTAAATCACTAAAGCAGGATATTGTTAAAAACAGTGTTGACCAGCAGCGGGTCAGCAGGGACAGTTTTGTCAGCTTGGTGACAGAAATGACAGAAAGGTAAAGGGCACAAAAAAAGTGCAAGAAGAATATCTTCCTGCCCAGATAATAAGATTTGTGAAAGAGGTCGCCTGGTGACTGCACTCTTGGCTATGGCACTGGATGGCTTTCTTGTATCATTGCGTCACTGCACACCCGGCGATGACAATATGGTCTTTTTTTGGGGTAATGAGGTCCATTTTCCCAGTGATGACACGAAGAGGGTTATTGAACCAACTTTCTGGCTTCGAATTTCAGCCAATCCCGGAAATCCGGGTGAGCGATAGCGATAAGCTTTTTCATGCGGGTGGATAAATTGCAGCCTCTGAGATTGGCTATACCATACTCGGTTACTACATATTCAATATCAGCCCGTCCTACGGAGACCACATTATTCAGTACAGGAACGATTTTGGATCGGAGATTGCCTTCTTTATCGGTATAAGTGGAATAAGTGCAGATGAATGACTTGCCGCCTTTGGACATGGCACTGGCCTTTACGAAATCCAGCTGTCCGCCCAGCCCCGTATATTGCCGGTAGGCCATTGATTCAGAGGCGCATTGTCCGGTCAGATCCACTTCAATGGTAGTATTGATAGCCATTAGATTATCGTTCAGGCTGGCTATGCGGGGATTATTGACCATATCAGTTCCGCACATATATATCAGGGGATTTTCGTCGATGAAGTCATATAAGCGCTGGGAGCCGAACACGAAGGTTGCCACCCATTTGTTAGGCATAAAGGTTTTTTTGCGGGAGGTTATTACCCCCTGCTCATAGAGATCCACATAGCTGTCGCATAGCATTTCCGAGTGAACGCTGAGGTCTTTTTTATCTACCAGGAATCTGGCCACGGCATTAGGTATTCCCCCGATACCCAGCTGGATGCAGGCACCGTCTGGAATATGCTCGATAATGTTTTGAGCTATGGCTTCATCTTCTTTGGTGACCGGTATTTCGGGCAGGCAAAACAGGGGCAGATCGTTTTCCACTACGGCATCCACCTCACTGATGTGGAAATGATTGTTGCCGTAGGTGCGGGGCATATACTTGTTTACTTCCAGCAATACTTTATGGGGGTACTTCTGGGTGGCGGCAGCATAGGAGTGGTCAGGATTGGTCCCGGCACTGAAGAAACCGTGCTCATCCATGGGAGAAACGCAGTGCATGGAAACATTGATGCGGTGATAGGGAGTCTGCCTACCGTACAGGGAAACATCCTCTTCTACGATTAAGCGGGATGAATCGGAAAACCGCATGGGAACAAAGTCAGTAATACCTTGGTTTATGGCCCAGCGGTTGACCGGGGTGGCATAACTGGTGCCACAGGTGAGTTTGCTCTGGATGTCGGGAGCAATAATGTCGAAGCAGCGGACATTCAAGGCATCGATATATAAAATGTCTTTCAATTCGTCTTCCTTTATTTTACGCGCCAGGGTAGATATCAGGGCTGGGGGCAGTCCATTGCCCAGAGGGGAAATAACTTTATCGCCATCGCGAACGAATTTCCTAATGGCTTCGTCAGGCACGGTGAGTTTTTGCTTATACATTTCCTGCCAACGATTCATACATCTCCCTCCTAATTGTGATTAAACCGGGGATTACTCTATTTCAACAAGAGCTGGGCCGCTATATTCTTGTTGATTTCACTGGTGCCCCCGCCGATGGATGCCAGCTTCCAGTCACGGAAAAACCTTTCTACCGGGTAATCTTTCATTAACCCGTAACCACCATGGATCTGGACGGACTCATCAGCGACAAAGGCAACCAGTTTGGCCAGGAAGAACTTGGATAGAGAGGTTTCTTTCAGGCAGGGAATATTATTATCTATCATCCAAGCCTGGTGGTAAATCAGCCATTTAGCCGCTTCAATGCAGGCGGCTATTTCCGCCAGCTTATGCTGTACTGCCTGAAAACTGGCGATGGGGCGGCCGAACTGTTCTCTTTCTTTGGCATATTTGATGCACAGTTCCAGATTGTACTCCATACCCCCCAGAAACGGGCCGGCTAAAATAGTTCTTTCCCAATTGACACCGGAAAAGGCGACCCCGGTTATACCTTGGCCTTCCTTTCCCAGAACATTTTCCACGGGCACCTCACAGTCTTCGAAGACCAATTCGGAAGTAGGGGAAGCCCGCATACCCATTTTGTCAAGCTTCTGACCCGGATACCAACCTGGCATGCTCTTGTCCACAATGAATGCTGTGCACCCGCTGGATCCCTTTTTGCTGGGGTCAGTTCGGGCGATAACCACAGCCACATCACAGATGGGACCATTGGTAATAAACATTTTGGTGCCGTTTAAGATGTATTTGTCGCCTTTGCGAACCGCCCTGGTAGTAATAGAACTGGCATCACTGCCAGCTCCCGGTTCGGTCAGAGCCATGGCTCCGATCCATTCACCGGAGGCCATTTTAGGCAGGTACTTTTCTTTCTGTTCTTCCGTACCCCAGGTCTGGATATTCAATGAAGCAATAACCATATGACTTGCCCAGGAAAGACAGGTTCCCTGATCGGCCCCGCCTCGACCGGCAGCCTGCAGAGCCAGGACGGTACCCAGGGCTCCCAGATTGCTGCCCCCGTATTTTTCATCAATAAGCAGTCCGCAGTAGCCCAAAGCCCCCATCTTTCTCCATAGTTCCATGGAAAACTTGCCTTTTTCATCGAGTTCCTTGGCCAAAGGAGCCATTTCATTACGAGCAAATTTTTCAACACTGGCTTCAATGGCCAGGTGTTCTTCGCTTTTTCTAAAATCCATAAACATCCTCCTTCATACAAATTCTTGCCAAAAAGGCAAATGATAACTGGTCTCTCTGCACCTCCTCAGCCAGTTTTGTCATTTTCATAAGCAAGCTGTATGCCAGCCAGAAAATACTGGTATTATGGGGATTCGGTGAGCCAGGAACCGGTTGGAGGGGGAGATTACCGACATGGAAGTCAACCGGGATGAGTGTTAATCATATAAACCAGGGAAAATACGGGAAGTTAAGACTGACATACATGGCGTCGCTCTGTCTTTTGTGGCAGGGCGGGAGGGCAGGATATACAGAAAAAAAAAGGATGGGCAGAATTGCCCCGCTGATGCTCGCAGTTTTCATATTCTATTGGGCTGAAAAGAAGGGATACGGTGCTGCTCCAAAAAGTCTGCGAGTCAAGGGGCAACTGCTGCCATATACTATATATTTGAATAAGGGGGTTGGTTAAGTTTACTTTGACAAACTCAACATTTCCCGAGCTTCATCCGGAGTAGCAGGCTCCAAGTCAAACTGGCGCATAATAGACACCATCTTGGCTACCAGTTCGGCATTGTTTTTCGCCAGCCGGTTTTTGGCAACATAAAGGTTATCTTCCATACCTACGCGTACATTGCCGCCCAAGAGCAGACCCATGGTGCACATGGGGAACTGCTGGCGTCCTGCCCCTATTACCGACCACTGGTAATTGCCGGCACCAAAGAGACGCTCAGCGGTTGTGTGCAGGGCCATTAGATCGTAGGGGGTGCTCTGGATGCCGCCCAGGATACCGGTGACGAACTGCAGGTAAACAGGAGGCTTGATGTAACCTTTCTGCACCAGGAAGGCACAGTTGTATAAATGTCCTACATCGTAGACTTCCAATTCAGGTTTGGTGCCGTTTTCGTTCATAATGGTGGTCATTTTCATCAGGTCTAAAAAGTTGTATTCCACCATCTTTTGTAGAATAAGCTTTTAAGCCTTCGAAACATTCTTGTCCATAATGTAAACAAGTTGAACCTTCACTTA
>ENA-OWOZ01000112-OWOZ01000112.1-bioreactor-metagenome-genome-assembly--contig:-NODE-112-length-116398-cov-7.373088_pt1 | contig 116398 bp, 97 predicted proteins | sample MGYA00238140_ERZ651804 | MGnify/ENA primary metagenome ERZ651804 (study PRJEB26910, sample SAMN07631232) | bioreactor metagenome | isolation source: Switchgrass digestor | place: USA: Dartmouth...
ACCGAGGTATGAGCTTTGGCTCAACTTCTTTTTACACCATTATATAGACTTAAACGGCTTTGGTCACTGATTTAATACAATATTAATTGTACAAGGAGGTATATTGTGAAAAAGGCATTCAGAAAAGCACTGGCGTTATCACTTGCCCTGGTGCTTGCGATTTCATTCTCGATCCCCGCGCTGGCTGAGGGATCAGATGGCATCCCGGACATGGGTGCAGCCATAATCGAGGAGAACGATGGACTGCAGGGCAAAGATAACGCGGAAGCCAAAGACGCGCAACTGTTGGAAAGTCAGCCCAATCAACCTGTCCTGACCCTGTTTGCGGCTGATGCGGAGGTTACAGGACAGGGAAGCGGCATGAGCGGCCCTGTACCGACAGTTTACAACAGCACGTATGACGGAATCGAATATATAGGTGCAAATAGCAGTATAACCTATACGGTTCCGGACGACTTCACATCGGGTACATATGATGTTTATCTGGACGTTGGGAAGTCGTGGATGGCGGGTTCAAATCCGTTCAGGATTTCCGTCAATGACGGAGAAGCGACGGTTCCGAATATACCGTTTGGTGCGGTAGACAACTTCATGGAAGCGTCAAGCTACTTTGTTTTCACCAAGCATCTCGTTCTTGAAGATCTGCAGGTAGAACCCGGAGATACATTCACGATAAAAGTGAATGGTACACCAACCGCTATTCCTAATGTTCGCAACCTGTATCTCTATGAGCCGGGTGTCGTGCCGGAAGACTCAAGTAGGACAGCCTGTTCGGAGCCGCAAACTATGCTATGTTCAGCGACGGCTATGCGATCATTCTCAAGAGGGACCTCGGCAATTATAAAGCCGGCGGTATAGTAGCTGTTTACTCCGGCAAAGCTACCGATCCGGAAGCCGATAAGTGGAAGGCCGTTGAGGAGACGACGAACACCTACAATTATCGTTACTTCGATCCGTCAGAGCATGGATACGAGAAACCGGAGAAAGGATATCCGATCATTGTCTGGCTGCATGGCGCAGGCGAAAGCGGATCATCCAACAACTATGACAACAACATCCAAATCACTGCGAACAGAGTGACCGCCTGGGGTCAGGCTGCTACACAGGATCTGTTCGGCGGAGCGTATGTCATTGCGCCGCAGACCAGCCGCTATGTGTCAAACTGGACGGCTAACGGCGTGATCGCAACGATCGAAGCATTCATTGACTTGGTAGGCGAGGAGAACGTCGACCGTGACCGCATCTATATCGGAGGATGCTCGATGGGCGGCATGGGTACATGGACAGTGATCAAGGCATATCCTGATTACTTTGCCGCAGCGTTCCCGATCTGTGCGAGCACCTCATTTACGAATGCCCAGATCGAAGCTCTTAAAGACCTGCCGATATTCTTGATCCACAGTGTAGATGACAATACGGTAAACATCAGCGGAACCATCAATGCATATAATGCGCTTACTGCAGCAGGAAAAGAAAATGTCTATCTGGCACTCTATGAGCATGTATGGTTCGAAACTTTGCCCGATACCATAGAAGCGATGAGTGGATACGGACACTGGAGCTGGGTCTATGTCCACAATGACTTCGACGGTGAGGGTGCTGACGAGAAGTACTGGCTTGATGAGTATATATTCAATAATGAAACTTACTACACGACAAAGCCAAGCGATCTCGATTACAGCTCCTTCAAAGCATGGCTTGCCGATCAGGTGAACAATGCCGATGAGGATGACAGGCTCAATGCAAGATACAGTGTTACCTTCTCCAACACCACTCTAATCGTGGTCGAGGGCGACGCCGGAAATATCACTGAGACCGTTACCGTCATCTATCCGGACAGAATAAAGAATGAGGACTTCAAAGTTCCGTTTGAGTCAGCTTTCTTCTATACTGTTCCTTCCGGCAGCGGAATCAAATTCACTCTGTCAGGCAGCGTTGCAAACGCGGGCTACAAAGCGGACGACTTCAAGTTTATCGGATGGACTACATCACCCTACTACTTCTATGGTTGGGGATCTCTCCTCGACACGGATGAAGTGCTCTTGACGGGCGACCTGACACTGATTCCGGTCTTTGCTCTGAAACAGGGCGGTGATACTCCCAGCGATCCGCCATATACGCCGCCAAGTGGAGGTACGACCGACGATACTGAAGATGAAGGCCAGGACACCGGCGATCAGGAAGTTCCGGATGTACCGGAGTTCATCGACATCGATAACCACTGGGCAAAAGATTACATAATCACCGTTGTGAGAAAGGGCCTCTTCAAAGGAACATCGAACTTTACCTTCAGTCCGGATCTCACTACGACCAGGGCGATGGTAGTAACAGTTCTTGGTCGTCTGGCGGGCATAGATCCCGATGAATACGAGGGTTCGGCCGAATTTGCAGACCTTACTGAGGACTGGTATTCAGGATTTGTAGCCTGGGCTGCTGCAAACGGTATAGTAACTGGAAGGAGCAGCACCATCTTCGATCCTGATGCGCCGATCACACGCGAAGAGCTTGTCGTCATGATCTACAGGTTCTTGCGTTACGCCGGAATCGAACTTGAGGAACAGGATGTTGAAGAGTTTGCCGACTTCTCGGAGGTCAGCAACTGGGCTCAGGAAGCTGTCACATACCTGCACAGGGCAGGATTGATCAACGGCAGACCGGGCAACATCTTCGATCCGAAGGCTACGGCGACCAGGGCGGAAACTGCCAAGATATTCGCAATACTCCTTGAACTGATAGGAGGCTAAAGGCAATATGAAAAGGGCTGCGTAGTCGCAGCCCTTTTTTTATTGCCGGTCAGTTTTACATCGATCGGCTGCCATGGAATATATCAGCTTTCTAATATGGCCGGTATCATCATAATGGTTTGCTAATGATATCAGAATCGTAAGTAAATTTGATATTAGGATTGCCTTAGCTTAAATAAAATAGTATTATAAGCTAAATAATTCAAAGATGAGTTTCGAGTACTGTTGCAGGTTATATGAATTTTCGAAGAGAGCAAATTTAGTGATATTTATATAAGGGGGCATGAAAAATGAAATATTCAAGACTTGGCAATTCAGATCTGGTAGTGTCACAGCTTTGCCTGGGATGCATGAGCTTTGGAGATTCCTCAAGCAAAATGCATGACTGGACTCTGAATCCCGTTGAGAGCGAAGAGATCATAAAGCACGCGCTTGACCTGGGGATCAACTTCTTTGACACGGCAAACTCCTATTCGGCCGGTACAAGCGAAGAGTACCTGGGGCGTGCGTTGAAAAAACATGTTCCCCGCGACAAAGTCATAATAGCGACAAAGGTGTTCTTTAATGAAGGCAGACTTTCAAGACAGGCTATCATGAGGGAGATAGACGGTTCGCTGAAACGGCTCGGCACCGATTATGTCGACCTTTACATAATCCACCGCTTCGATTATGAAACCCCGATTGAAGAGACGATGGAAGCTCTGCACGATCTGATAAAAGCGGGTAAGGTCAGGGCGATCGGCGCTTCCGCGATGTACGGATACCAGTTCCACAATATGCAGCTTGCCGCTGAAAAGAACGGGTGGACGAAGTTCGTATCGATGCAGAACCATTACAATTTGATATACAGAGAGGATGAGCGCGAGCTTATCCCGGTTTGCAGGCAGTTCGATGTTGCGTTGACGCCGTACAGTCCGCTTGCCGCGGGACGGCTGTGCCGCATCGATTGGCATACGAACACGATGCGCAGCAAGACGGACAAGGTTGCGGCAGCCAAGTATGACAGTACGAAGGACGCGGACTACGATGTCGTCCTGCGTGTATATGAGTTGTCAAAGAAGTATGGCGTTACGATGACGCAAATCGCGCTGGCGTGGCTGTTTGCCAAAGGTGTCACAGCCCCGGTGATCGGTGCAACGAAGAAAAAGTACCTTAACGACGCTGTCGGTGCTTTCAACGTAAAGCTGACGGATGAGGACATAGCCCACCTCGAGGAAGCATATGTCCCCCACAAAGTAGTCGGCGCAATTTAATAGCCAAGGGGACGGTTCTCTTGGTCGGTGAGCCACGGGGACGGTTCTCTTGGCTGAAGAAAACCACCCTGTATCCGATGACGGTGACCAAGTGACCACGGGGACGGTTCTTTCGGTCAAAGAAATCCATCCCCGTTCCGATCGGTTTGGTCACAGACTTTTTGCCAGGTGATGACTGTATGGAAATTCGTGAGGTCAAAAAGGCAGACCTGGTCCCGCTTCTTGAGTTATACACGCACCTGCATAATGACATAATGCCGACACTCGACGAAGCTCTTTTGTCGTTATGGGATAAAATACTTAAAGATGAGAAGCATCATATCATTGTTGGATTTGTTGATGGGGAGCTCGTGTCGTCGTGCGTATTAACGATCATACCAAATTTATCACATAATCAGCGTCCATACGCACTTATTGAGAATGTCATAACCCATAAGAATTACCGGAAGAGGGGTTATGCAACCAGGCTCCTCAACTATGCAAAAGAAATAGCGGTAAGTAACAACTGTTATAAGATAATGTTGTTGACAGGCTCCAAGGAAGAGAGCACATTGAGATTCTATGAAAAGGCCGGTTATAACAGGAACGACAAAACTGCGTTTATTCAGTGGCTTGATTGAATAATATGGACACGGGATAGATCGCTAGTTTAGGCTTGACAAGGGGACAGTGACCTTGACCGTAGACAAATCTGTTCGAAAGGGACCAGCCAAGAGAACCGTCCCCGTGGCAACCGCTCGACGGGGACTGGCCAGGAGAACCGTCCCCGTGGCTGCCCGTGGCTGGGGTCCCCGTGGCCGGGACTCGGCCAGCCAAAAGAACCGTCCCCTTGGTTTGCCTGTGGTTTGGAGGAAAATATGAGTATCGATTATACGAACAAATGGGTGCGACAGATCCTTGAACTTCAGCATGATGACGGCAGCTGGGGGTGCTTCCACACCTTGAGCCAGCCGACAAAAAAACAGCCCATGACAACGGAGCAGGCGCTCCGCAGGCTGAGGATCCTCGGACTGACAAAAGAGGACGAGCCCATTCAAAGGGCGCTTATGTACATAAGAAGCTGCCTGTCCGGCGAACGGCAGATACCCGACCGGCGAGAAAAAGTGATCAACTGGGACGCTTTTGAAGCGCACATGTTTGCCACATGGCTGCGGCTGTTCGATCCGGATGATCCCCAGGCCCTTCCGATCGCGCGTTTTTGGGCAGACATTATCGCCTACGCTTTTCAGGACGGCACGCTGAACATGGACAGGTACTCTGAAGCCTACCGTGAGCGGATACCAAAACTTAACCCGGGTGAACGAATGATATCTATATCACAATTCTATATGGTCAACTTATTGCAGGGTATGCTGGATGCCAAAACGGAAGCTGCTTTTGTAGATCATATCATTAATAATGAAGACGGGATATATTATATCTACGGTGGAAAAATATCCGATTTGCCGGCTGAGTTTGCGTCGAAGCAGACAAACTACTATCTCTCAGCACTTGAGCAGCTTGCAGGTTTTTCGTGCGCAGGTGAAAAGCTGAAATTTGCCGTCGACTGGATCTGCCGGTACAGGGACGAAAATGGACAATGGGATTTGGGCCCGTCGGTCAAAGACGGGGTATACTTCCCACTGTCCGACTCATGGCGCAAACCGGAGGACCGCAAGAGAGACTGCACTTTTAGGATCAATAAGCTTTTGAAGCAGTTGAGTAAAAGCTAGTGATATCAATTAATCTGATAGCTTGGAAAGCAACGTGTTAATTTGAGATTTAGATGGACATACAACAGAAATAAAAAGTGATTGGAGACTATTGACATGATTTGTCCTAAGTGCGGACGCGAATATGAAGATGGCAGTACACGTTGTAGCGATTGCGATATCGATTTGGTTAAGCGGTCGGAATATGGGGCCGAAAGCAGGCAAAACGACAAGATCGTTACCGGGGAGCGAAATCTCGTCAAGGTCAAAAATGTGGCGGATGATTTTGAAGCCTGGACCATTATGGATCTGCTGGAAAGGCACAACATCCCCTGCATAAAAAAAGAAAGGGAAGCCGGAAGCTATCTGAAGATAGCGATGGGCTATTCTGTGTATGGTGCTGATATTTATGTCGATGAGCAAAACTATGATGAGGCGATGGAGCTGATCAACAGCTTGCAAACCGATGCCGGATCTCAGGATGATCAAACTGATGGAAAAGAAGCCACTTTACTTAAAATCCCTAAGTTCATTATGAGAGGGATGCTCATACTCATTTTGATATCCATCATCCTGTTGATCATCAGCCGGGCAATACCTGTCAAATGACCGACAAGAGCCAAAAACCAGCATGCAGGCGAGAAGTAAGACGTGGAAACGCGAAAGTGATTGTATTGCTTAGATTATTGCTACAGATATCGAATACGGATATCGAAGACCTAGAGTCGGCAACATGCAAAGAAATATTTATCAGAACGGCACTCGTAGAAAGCAAGCATTATCATCGATAATGAAATGATCGACGCAAACACATATTCATATGGCAGCAAGAAAAGGTCGGTTTGATATCAGTGAAAATCAAAAGGTTGACGCAGGACTTCTCTATATGCAAAATTTCCGACTTGTCACAAGTGGATCTGGCCGGGGAGTTTTGCTTTTTCGCCAAGACTGACGAAGAGTTGTCGTTGGTTTGTCTGACAGAGCACGTGCCTGACGACGCTATCGTTTGTGACCGCGGTTGGAAAGCGTTTCGAGTCGACGAGACCCTCGATTTTTCCCTGGTTGGTATATTATCGAGAATATCTACAGTACTGGCTGATAAGGGTATAGGGATATTTGCCATTTCCACTTATAATACGGACTATATTTTGACAAAGGAAAAAGATTTCGAGAAAGCGATTTCCGCATTGGAGCTCGAAGGATATGAGATAGTGGGACAGGAACCACATGATGAGCAGATTGTAAGGATGGGAACACAGTGATACATCATCGGTAGCGGGAAGATATTAGCGCTATAGCAAGCAAGGATACGTTAGATGCCGGCAGTGTAATGATAAAAGAAAGGGATAGGTGAGCAGCTGATGTGGCAGTGCCCAAAATGCGGACGGGAGTTCGAGAAAGTAAATCAGAGCCATTATTGCACCGACCAGCCTAAGACTATCGACGAGTATATAGCAGCGCAACCAGAAGAGATCAGGCCGTTCCTGAATCAGGTTCGGGATACCCTGCGTGCGGTCCTTCCTGATGCGGAGGAAATAATATCGTGGAGGATGCCGACTTACCGGAAAAAACGCATCATCATACATTTTGCAGGGTTCAAAAACAATATCGGCATTTATCCCGGTGATGATGCGATCGCGCACTTTGCGGACAAGCTCACGGAATACAAAACACGTAAAGGTACACTACAACTGCCATATGATAAGCCTCTTCCGCTGGACCTGATAGCCGAGATCGCGAAATGGTGCTACGAAACCAGGCATCGCTGAGCCATGATGGTCGGTCATATGGTGTATCATGCCAAGGTTGGACCGGGGATGAGTTGGCGATTGGGGATGATGACTTAACAGGTGATGATTCTCAAAGATCAGGGTGTGCAAAGTAAATCATCGAATCGAGGAAAATGCTGTTACTGTTCGTGATACAGGCGGCATTTTTCTGTTTTTATAATGGAAGTAATCAAAAATCTAAGTTATGATAATGATGATAGACGATCAATGATTAATGTTTAGTGACAAATGATTTGCGGTTAATGTTTTATATTAGTGCGTGCCGGTCTATGTTTTTGATAAAGACAGATGGGAAAGTCAGATGACAGAAGGCAGAAGACAGAGATCAGAGAACATAGAACAGAAGAAAGAAAATAGATGAAAGAGGACCGAACACAGAACACGCAACGCAAATGATATATGACAGATGATAGGCGGCAGTAGACTGATGACAGATGGCTTATGAATGATAACTGTAGACTGAAGACTGGTGACTGATGACTGAAGATTGACACTGATACTGATACTGATACTGCTACTGATAACTGATGACCAATGACTAATGGCTTATGACTGATAACTTATGATTAATGGCATAAAGTGTATGTTTCATTCAACCGATTTAGCTAAAAGTTTAACTGTGAATGGCAAGCAGCAGGAAATATAGACCCAAATAATGTTTATTGAAAATTTCAAATTCCATCAAACGTTTTTGCGTTCTCGATCGTATTAGTAGTGAAAGGGGGAAGTCAATTGCGAAGTTCTTTATTGCGTACGAATGAAGAGCTGATACAGATGTATGATCGGCATGTCGATACCGTTTACCGCGTCTGCTATATGTTTATGAAAAACAGGGCGGACACGGAGGATATGGTGCAGAATACATTCATCCGCCTGATGAAGGACAAGACTGTTTTCCAAAGTGTTGAACACGAAAAGGCCTGGCTCATAAGGACCGCAACGAACCTGTGCAAGGACCACCTCAAGCACTGGTGGAACAGGACGGTGGGACTTGATGACGCGTCAGAGGTAGCGGTAGAGCAGGCTGTCAACACTGACAGTACCCTTGAAAAGGTGATGTCACTTCCCCCTAAATACAAGACGGCCATTTACTTATATTACTACGAGGGTTATACCACGGCAGAAATAGCAAAAATCCTGAATAAAAACCAATCCACGATCCGGGGTTACCTGCTCAAGGGCAGAGAGCTCCTGAAGATGGAAATGGAAGGTGATCCGGTATGAGAAAAGAAGATATCAAGGATTCTTTTGACAATATCAAGCCAGATGAAACGGCAAAAAGCAGGATGTTGGATAATATCATAAACCACTCCTACAGAAAGAAGGAACATATCATGACATCGTTTAAGTTTAAGAAAGCCATTCCCGCACTGGCTATGATCGTCGTGATCGCGGGAAGCGTACTGACATATAACTTGATATGGGGCAGCAATGACCCAGCCTATACACCACCCGGGTATATGGCTGACGGTGACGATCTGGTGCGGGAAGATGCCGTTGCACCGCTGCTCAACATATTCAAGATCGACGACAAGCATTATGTATTGCTGAATGACGACATGCGCGCCGAGTTTGGTCTGCCTGCCGCGATACTTGAAAGCGACATCGGAGAAAAGATCGCGGATATCAAGGAAAGTCCGGACAGCAGCCTGATAGGCTGCGGAGTATATAAATACACGCCTGCAGGCGGAGAAGCTGTTGTCGTGGTCAAAAGGGATGCGGAATACCTGCTGTTCAAATTCTTCGTCTTTGAAAGCTACAACAACAACCAGGATGAGGATGCTGTAAGGTACCTTGACATCTTTGGGATCAAAAAGCCGGAGGACATTGCCAAAATCCAGTTTATCGGGCATACGGAAGAGAGCAAGATGCTAAATCGGACAAATATCCTCGGTGAGATAACCGACGGGGATGAGATCGCCAGGTTCTACGGTTACTTCTCCAAGCTGAAAAACTCCAGTGACAAGTATTTTGAGAAGCTGTTCGGATTTGCAGGCACCGATTCGGGAGCAAAAAATGCAGAGCCTGATACAGGCGTTGAGATTGACCCGGCGAAACCCGACGCACCGGTATCTACCGGAGCGGGCTGGGGGAACACGGTGGAAGCTCCGGATCGCATTGATTACGGTAAGGACCAGCCGCTTGAGCAGAAGCCCGGCGAGATCCATTACGCCCAAGACTCGATAACGGCAATCGAAAAGAGAGAAATCGAAGCGGTATCGGGGGATACTCCGGTAGCAAGTGAACCTCAGCCAGCGGGCAATGCGACTTCCGGGATGGTTGACAGGGGCGACTCGGGAAGAAATACGAGCAGCCCCGGAGTTGCAGGAGCTACGAACGCGTTGGCATATCCTATAACCATCAGGATCTATAATCAGAGCGGTGTTTATCTGGAAACCGTATATTATCCTGCCATCCGATTCATAAGCAGGTTTGAAGTGAGCGAGGATTTCGCAAAGTTCATGGATAACTATATAAAGTAGATAACCGCAGCATGATGAGGGGACGGTCCTCTGTCTTGGAATGGATCCGGGACAGAAGGCCGTCCCATTGCTAATGGACTGGATGACATGTTAATTGCCATGAACTAAGCATGAAGCACCTGACGGACAGGGAAGAGTGGATTTACTGATCATAATAGTATCCAGATCGTCGAATTCAGCCGCGAATTTGGTTATCATTGACAAGAAAAATTTACAATGGTAGTATAGTGCTAAAGGCAAGAGAAAATACCCATCGTCAGGATTTTCTGAATTGTCCGGGAAATAGAAAAGGAGAAAAGAACTATGGATTTTGGACTTCCGCTCAAGTTTTTCGTGGAGCAGCTGGCTCCGAATTTCTGGCGATTCAACGAGGGTATGGGGGACAACCCTTATGTCGACGCATACCTTGTAGTCGGTGAAAAACGAGCCGCATTTATCGACGCACTGCAGTCTGAGCAGCCCAGGAGCCTTTCAGAACAGATCAGGGAAATAACCGACCTTCCGGTCGACGTGCTTATCACACACGGGCATCCCGACCACGCCGGTGCCGAAGTAAAAAAGCTGGCCGAAGCGGACGGGTTTACCCTTTACATGAGCATGGATGACTTCCCGATTGCCAGGAACATGTTTGCACCCTGGTTCACGGAAGATATGTTCGTTGACATCAAAGAGGGCGACGTCTTTGACCTTGGCGGGGTTAAGCTGGAAGCACATCGTGTGGCAGGGCATACCCCCGGCAGCTTTGCCTTCCTGGACCGTGAAAACAAGCGATGCTTCACCGGTGATGCGCTTGGCGTGTGGATGCAGCTTGACCATTCGCTGACCCTGACAGAATATGTAAGCGAGCTGAGGAAATTTGAAAAGGTCCTTGCCGGAGTGCCCGGCGTCAGGCTTTACATAGGGCATATGACCCAGGCTCCGAACGGCTATCACACGGCGGAGCATGTCACCAATATGATCGAAGCCTGCGAAAAGATCTTATCCGGTGAACTGGAAGGCCAGGAAGTCAAGCTCCCGCCTGAGATGGCGGACAGCCCGATGGCCGCGCTGATGAAGGGCGCCAGGATCCTGCAGTATAAAACGGCAAACGTCACGTATCGTGACAGTAAACTCAGATAGCAAAACATATAATATATCCTGCGCAAAATCATATAGAAAACACATAAACAGAGTGAAATAACGGCGTATTTAGACTGGTCATGCCTGTCTGAATACGCCGTTTTGGCTTCTCTTTTATCTCAGCTCATCCTCAATGGGGACGATCAGCTCCTCATATCGCTTTATCTTTTCGTTGAGGCGTTTGAGAGTTTTCTGCATTTCCCTGATACGGTTTTCAAGGATATCCCGTTGTTCGATCAGCAGCGCCTTTCGATCTTCAAGCGTAGCATTTCCCATCTGAAACAGGTTTACATATTCGATAAGTGCTTCGATCGGCAAACCTGCGCCGCGCATGCATTTGATGAATTCGATCCAGCGGCAGTCTTCATCGCTGTAGTCGCGAATCCCTCCGTTGGTGCGGTTTACTTTGGGTATCAATCCGATGCGCTCATAATATCGAAGTGTATCGGCGGTCAGATCATACTTCCTGGCAACTTCAGCAATAGTCATTTCCAAGCTCCTTACATTATGTATTATTGATCCTGATCATTATATATATTGGAGTTAGCTCTAAGTCAAGAAGTATCAATGGTGAAGATATTGCCTAAAAAAAGCAATTATGATAAGATTATTTTAATGCGTCAAAGCATTTGGCAATATCAATAAATGAGGAAAATCATCATAATGTAAAGGGGAAAAGATAAGTGTATTTATTGCTGCTTGCCATCATCTACATCGCATTTATCAGTCTTGGTTTGCCGGATTCTCTTCTCGGTTCGGCATGGCCGGTCATGCATAAACAGTTGGAAGTCCCACTGTCTTACGCAGGTATCGTAACGATGATAATATCAAGCGGAACTATAATCTCAAGCCTTATGTCCGAACGGGTCACGCGGAAGTTTGGAGCGGGGCTCGTTACAGCTGTCAGCGTGTTTATGACCGCCGCGGCCCTTTTCGGATTTTCAATATCGAACTCGTTTATATTGCTTTGCATATGGGCAATTCCTTACGGACTTGGCGCGGGAGCGATCGACGCTGCGCTGAACAACTATGTTGCGCTGCACTATTCATCCCGCCATATGAACTGGCTGCATTGCTGCTGGGGAGTCGGTGCGGCCATCAGTCCATATATTATGAGTTATTGCCTGATCGGCGGGTACGGTTGGAACAGCGGATACAGATCGGTTGCGATCATACAGATAATACTTTCGGCTTTCCTTTTCATCAGTCTCCCGCTATGGAAGAAGAACGGTTCGGGCAGCAAAAACGGGAACGGCGAAGAGAATGATACTGAAATAGTGGGACTGCGACAGGCCCTGAAGATAAGGGGAGTCAAGCTGGTACTTATTACGTTTTTCGGTTACTGCGCCCTTGAAACTACTGCCGGTTTGTGGGCAAGCAGCTACCTTGTTTTACATAGGGGAGTTGCAAAGGAGATCGCGGCTCAATTTGCTTCCTTGTTTTTCATCGGAATAACGTTTGGGCGGTTCCTCTGCGGTTTCATTTCGGACAAGTTTGGTGATAAGCAGATGATCCGCTACGGGCTGACGATCATCACTTTCGGAATAGTTTTGATCATACTTCCTATAGGTACTAATATAACTGCTTTGGCGGGACTTATAATAGTAGGCCTTGGATGTGCACCCATATATCCTGCCATTATACATTCAACGCCTTCAAACTTTGGAGCCGAGAATTCGCAGGCGATCATCGGTATACAGATGGCGAGCGCTTATACGGGAAGCACTCTGATGCCGCCTGTCTTTGGAGTCATTGCAGACAATATAAACATTGGACTGTATCCGTTCTATTTGCTATTCTTCGCGGCACTTATGATAATAATGTCTGAGAAGCTGAACAGAACGATAGCAGCCGCGAAATGACATCACCCTTGGCTTAAGCAGTATGCTTTTAGCTTGGTCTATGTAAAATTGTATTGATTCAAAAGTCTGAAGTTCCGCAGGCATCAGTCTGAGTTGCTGCTATGGCTAAGCATGGCCATTGTGCAACTAGCTTTCCAGTGTGGTTTGCCACACGATTTTCTATGTCGTTACATCTACCTTGCTTGGTACACTTATGTGCGCTATCGCAGGTTATATATTGTCAAGGAAGGGACTGATGTGGAAAGTCCCGCTCATGTTTTTCGCAACATTCACCATGATGTTCAGCAGCGGTCTTATCCCGTTCTACATGGTAGTCCGCAATCTATGATCTTTCTCCAAAGGCGTTCACTGTTTCCCCTTCAGCTGATCCTCAGGGAGATATTGATTCAGAACGATTTGACAAAAGTATTTTCGGGTACGGATGCTATATCGCAAATGGATCTTTATAAACCGCTGGTACAGTATTGTACGACGATCGTTGCGACTGCGCCGATCCTTTGCATCTATCCGTTTGTGCAGAAGTGCTTCGTAAAGGGAGTTATGATCGGTTCGCTTAAAGGGTAAGCATTGACAGAAAGTTAAAAGTGTAATTGCAACGTTTATGGCAGCGGCTTTGGTGTGCATATCAGAGCTGCTGTCATTCGTTCATGGCAGTTAAGTACTGTTATGTGTCTAAGTAAAGTACTGTTATGTGTTTAAGCAAAAAAGAACTGACATGTGCTTTAGCAAAAAAGTATTGACATGTAGTTAACTCTAAGAGGTATACTTAGGAAAGTATATAACTTATCCGCGCATCAAAGCGGACATTGAAGCTGGAGGAGACGTATGAAGAAACTTGGATTCGGTGCAATGAGGCTTCCCTTGCTGGAACCCGGAAAGCAGTCGGCGATCGATCAGGAACAGGTAAACATGATGGCTGATTACTTTCTGGATAACGGGTTCACATATGTAGACACGGCATATATGTATCATAATAACATGAGCGAATCTGCAGTGAAAAAGGCGTTTGTCGAGCGCCATCCACGGGACAGCTTCTTGCTGGCTGACAAGATGCCTGTCGCGATGGTGAGGACATCCGGGGATTATCAGCGCTTCTTTGAGGAGCAGCAGAGGCGCTGCGGGGTAGATTACTTCGATTATTATCTGATCCATGATATAACCCGCAGATCTGTCGACAATGTCGAACGGACCGGCGGATTCGAGTACATGGTGAAACTCAAGAAAGAGGGCAAAGCACGGCACATCGGATTTTCCTATCACGACAATGCCGAGCTTCTCGACAGGATCCTCACCGCGCATCCTGAAATGGAGTTCGTGCAACTTCAAATCAACTATATCGACTGGGAAGACGAGGTGATCCAGTCGAGGAAGAATCTTGAAGTCTGCCTGAAACACGGAAAGCCCGTCATCGTTATGGAGCCGGTTAAGGGCGGAGCTTTGGCAAGGGTGCCGGAAGAAGTAGAGAAAATGTTCAGGGAGTATGATCCGGACGCAAGTGTCGCGAGCTGGGCGGTCAGGTTTGCGGCTTCGCTGGATAATGTCATAATGGTGCTGAGCGGAATGAGCTCCATGGAACAAATGGTGGATAATGTCTCATACATGAAGGACTTCAAACCGCTCAATGATGAGGAAAAGGGGATAATAAAGCGGGCTGTTGATATAATAAACAGCAAAACCGCAATACCCTGTACTGCCTGCAGGTACTGCGTAAACCATGAACCGGGTTGCCCGCAAAACATTGCGATCCCCGAGTATTTTGCACTGTATAACAACGTAAAACTGCACGGTATGTCATGGAGTACTATACAAGGCTTCAGAAGCCTTAGTCAGGACTATGGCGTGCCTGCTGACTGCATAGAATGCGGTCAATGTGAAGAGCACTGCCCTCAGCATATCGAAATCATAAAGTGGCTGAAAGAAGTGCAGCAATATACAAGGTAAACCCTGTTAATGATATTGCCGGATAGCTTTTTCGGTTTCATAACACCAAACAGCTAAGCAAAAGGACGGTGTTTCTACCTGAAAAACATCTTCAGGTCACTTCCTTTTGCTTAGTTATTTGCTTGCATATTAATGTAACATGTTGCCAGATGAATGGGTCTATAGTTTTTGGAGTTGCAATCTCCGGGACTTTGTTGTTAAATAGGATAAAGTCAAAAACGAGGTGATGAGCATTATTACATATAAGAGATGCACGGAAACGACTGACGATGCTATATTCGAGGCTTTTCAGATAGGATTTTCCGATTATATCGTCAAGATCGAGCTGACCAAGGAGGTATTTTTCAGGAATTTCTTCGGACCTGAGGGAAACAGGCCGGAACATTCCGTCATGGCTTTTGATGGGGATAAACCGGTCGGGCTCATATTGGGCGGCATCAAAGTATATGAGGGTGTAAAAACGATCCGATGCGGGGCCCTTTGCGTTCACCCTGATTACAGAGGGACGGGAGTAAGCAGGAGGCTGTTTGACCTGCATAGGGAAATAGCGCTTGAGAACGATTGCGGGCAGATGTTTTTGGAAGTCATCGTCGGAAATGACAGGGCGATCAACTTCTATAAGAAAATGGGATATGAAAAGGTATATGACATAGTATACTTTTCCCATCCTGATCCGTCATCGATAACAGGTGCCTTGCCAGGAGGCGTTACGATAAAGAGGATGGACATAAACGGGTTGAGAAGCCTGGACAGTAAAGTAAGGGACATACATATCAACTGGCAGAATGACTTTGATTATGTCAGTCACATAAGTAGCCAGGTGCATTATGGAGTATATCATGATGAAAAATTGGTAGGCGGACTCAGTATCCATCCTGCCGGGAAAATCAACTTTTTATGGATCGATCCTGATTTCAGGTATCATGGCATAGGGAGAGGGCTTATATGTCATGCCGTAAAGGAACTTGATCCAAAAAGGCTTGCAATAAGCTTCCCGAATAATGCCGCGCTTTCAGGTTTTGTGAAACGTTTGGGATTCAATAAAGATCCGCTTTCGCAGTATGAAATGTATCTTTCTTTATAGAATGGTGAACACGCTGCTATGGTGACCTGGTGATAAAGATAATAAGTTTCCCTTTTGAGATAGCAGGTCAAAGTAAAAGACACCTGTATTATCACAAAAGGGAGCATGAATAGCGTATGCATGGATGATCATTGAAAGCAAATCAGCGCTATATAGAGTTTGCATAGTTTACATATCAAGTATTTGATATAGGCTATGTTTGCATATCAAATTCTATGATATAAGCTAGTTTACTGATAGTTTGCTTTTCAAAGTATTTGATATAAGCGATCAAGAGGACCTGCGATAAAGAGCAAGTCCTCTTTTTGCCGTCAAATCAAATATTGATAAGGATCTGTTTCAAAGAACTCCGACCTGATAGAATGGTCGGTCTTAAGCATAGGGGAGTGTCATTTATCCCAAATCCTGTTCAGATAGTAGCAGACCCTGCAGCCGTTCATTTCGAGTTGCCTGTCGAAGATCCCGTCCGGGCTGAGCTTTCTTGTAAAGCAGAAGCACGCTCTCCCGTGATTGAGCTCAAGGTGTTTTTCAAATCCCAAGGCTTTCAGCCGTTCCGTCAATGGATCCATGTTGGGGCTGCGGCGGGCGTAAACGGGCTTGCCGTCCAGGCTGTCGATCGAAGCCCTGCGGTCCTCATACGGGACGAAGAACTCCACGCCCTCATGCTCATGGCCGTTAAGTATATACTTCAGGGTCTCATAATACCGATCGACATAACCGGCATCATGGATTCCGTTCCCGGCTGCGAGCAAATCATATGAATCCCTTAATTCCATCCATCGCTTGATATTTCGGAAGGAGTGCTCTACCGAGATCCTGCTGTCGAAGAAGTTGCCGTTCAGCTCGTCGCCGCAGAACAGGATCCGCGATTTGCGGTCCAGGAACTGAAGGGAGCCGCTGCAATGCTCTTCGATATTCAGCACCAGGAGTTCACGTCCTTTTAGGTTGATGACATCGCCGTCTTTCAGGAAGACGACCGGGTAATCGTCCGGGAATTCCATGCCGGCATAATCTCCGAAAGGCCTGCATCTTCCTTCGTAGCACTTCTCGTGCATATAGACGACGTCGAACAGGTAGTTGTTCATTGTGTGGTCAAAGTGATTATGGGTGTTCAGCAAGCGGTACAGGGGCTTGTCGGACAGGGTTTGGCAGAATTCACGTATATTGCCTGCTCCCATTCCGCTGTCGATCGCTATGATTTCGTCGTCTCCTTCGACAACATAGGTGTAGTCGCCATGGCTCAAGACCTGCCAAACGCCGGGAGCCAACTCCTTGGCCTTGAAATAGGGCTCGCTCATCGGCTGTATGTTGCCGTCCTCGTCCTCGAGCAGGATGTCACTGAACCGCGAGAAATCCAAGGGTTCCATGTTCCTTCGCCAGCGCATTATGATGCCCTCCCGAATATATTGATAGTAAATTCAGTTAGAACCCGAAAAGAAGCTTTCCGGCCTGACTGCCCGTCTTTCGGTATCCTGCGGATCTGCTTCCTTTTCGATGACGTGGACGATCACCTGTCCGTAACGGGTAATGGGTTTCTCTGCGTCGTCTTGTACTTCGAGAACAAGATTGAAATAATCGCCGGGCTTTGCGTCACAGGGGACCGTAAAGTGTGTTGTCAGTTTGACGGGTTGCCAGACTCGCAAGTCGTTGGCCGAACCTGAGTAAATGCTTGCTTCGCGGTAAACGTACCAGTAAGTGTAGAGACTGTCCCCGTCAGGATCACAGGCGCTTGCCTCGAGTTTTACTGTTTCACCCGGCGCCGCGTATAGATCGCCGTTTGCCACATTGACGATCGGAGGATGGTTGCATTCGTCATACGGCTTGATGCACCACTCGGCACGGGCCGCAAACTCCTCCTGATATGCACGGACGAAGCGATTGGGTCTGCCCGGCTTTCCGGTGAAGAAATCATATCCGTCCCCGGGGTTATTCCCGCTTTCAAAGACCCGTCCGAGCAGCGTTCCGTAATTCCCGTTCTCCCTAAGTCCCCTTAGCCCCACGTCGAACAACAGGACGTATGTGCTGCTGTCTCCTTCGCCGAGATGGTCGTACCGGTTGAAGGTGTAGTTTGGTATAAAGTCAAAACCCCAGTTCAGGCTCAGCTGCTTCCCGTACTGGAACGGTTCGGGCTCGCCGTGGTAGTAAGTCCCGTCCCCGAACAGACCGTATTTGGACATCAGCGGACCGTAACCGAACTTGATATTTTTCTTCATCCACTCGGCTTTGAACATATCGATAACATCTGCCTGCGAATTGATGGATGCCATAAATCCACCGTAACCGAAGTCCGTACGCAGTGTTATAATGTCGGGATAAAGATCCGCGCAATGGTCCATAAAGCTGTTGTCCTGGCCTATTCCGTTGAATACTCCCAGTATCCTGACCTTGCGGCAGACTTTCCTGTATATTTCATCCCATCGCCCGGTATCTTTATAATCATCTGCTATAGATATCAAAGCCCGGACTATTGTATTGACTCCGCCCCAGGACTGCAGATACAGTGGTCTTTCGTCATCATCGAGTATGGCCTCCTTGATGAGGTTTGAGCCCTCGGTATCAAACCTCACGTCACCTTCGAATGCGATATTTCCGTACTTTGTTATACTCAGCAGGTACTCGGGGGTCGGAAAATCAGGATCGTGCTGGATGAGGTATGGATAGACCGCAGCGTATTCGTTTTTCCACAGGTTCTCAATCCAGCCTTCTTCAAACGGGCGGTAGCTCTTGAGGTTTTTGGCTTCCGGATCGGGATGGGGATAACCGATATGGGTCTTATACGCAGCCTCACCCTGGCAGCGATAATTGGGTGTAACTTCTCCGAGGGTGTGCACCCCGTCGCCGTTGAAATGGTATTGCGATGACGTGTACACGACACCGATCAGGTCTATTTCGTTGAGGAACAGGCAAAGGTGGATAAGCGAGTTCATGTCATCGCATTCCAGGTCAGTCGTGATGATAGTCCTGGGCTTATACTTCGGTTTTGCTTTGCATTCCATACACATACTCCTTTATATTATGATTCATGGTCAAAAAGATGATCCAAGCCTATGAGCAGGGACTCATATAACCAGGCAGTGATAAACTAAGCATATAGTACCGGTTAAAATTTTATAGACTTCAATAATGGAGTTCAATTAACGGTGTTAGGTTTATTTCCTGAATACTATTACGTCATTATTCAGTTGACAGTATATAAATAGTGCTGCCTGTCATAATCCGAGCTTTGTATTATATTGACATAATGCGTTGCCGTGTTCTGCTCTGATATTATTCAATAATAAAATGTCTGACTAACATGTTAAGTTTATGTTTGGTATCAGTATAGCACTAAATGAAGTGTTCTTCAACAGTGCAGCTTCATGTTCGGTGCTTGCATCCGGATCATGGAAGTTATGTTATTTCTTTTCCAGAATGTGATGCACTAAAATAATCAAAAAAATATTGACAAATAAAAAAGTTTGAATTATACTCATCAACAATATTTATTTCGCAGTTTGCGGATCATTGACGAACTGAATACATCCATCAAAAGACAGTGATGGGAAGAGTACTTCAAAACGTAAGTCACAGAGAGCCGTTAGTCGGTGCGAATACGGTACGGAGTTTTGAACGAAGAACATCCCGGAGTCGCCAACCGAACAGGAGCGATCCTTAGTAGACTTGGACGTGGTCGGCACGTTATAGCCGATAGACATTGCTTTTACAGAGTGTCGAAGAGAGAGGGCTGCAATGCAGCCAAAATGGGTGGTACCGCGGAAGATCAAGAGCCTTTCGTCCCAATGGGGACGGAGGGCTTTTTTACATGGTTTTTTATATCTGAAAATCAGGTCTGAGCTCAGGAAGGAGGTCAACATTACATGAAAAGGACTGATTATTGCGGAACGCTGGGAGAGAAGGATGTCGGCCGCACGGTGACAGTCTGCGGTTGGGTCCTGTCGAAGCGGGATATGGGCGGAGTCATATTCATAGACCTGCGCGACAGGGAAGGGACACTCCAGGTCGTCTTCGATTCGGGCATCGTTTCCGGTGATGATTTCAATATGGCGGAGGGACTTCGAAACCAGTCGGTGCTCAGTGTCACAGGCATGATCAGGATCCGGGGCGAGGAGACTTACAACCCCAAAATAGCAACAGGGACGATCGAGCTTGCGGCTGAACACGCGGAGCTGCTTTCCGCCGCTGATCCCCTTCCGTTCATACCGGATGACAACATTCAGATCAAGGAAGAACTTAGACTCCGTTACAGGTATCTTGACCTCCGGCGCCCGCGCATGATCGAAAATCTCAGGCTGCGTCAGCGGGTCGTTCGTGCGGCGCAGGCCTTCCTTGACGGACACGGATTTATCGAGGTCGAGACACCGATCCTCACAAAGAGTACGCCGGAGGGGGCACGGGATTATCTGGTCCCCAGCCGGGTCCATCCTGGGACCTTCTACGCGCTGCCGCAGTCTCCGCAGATCTTCAAACAGTTGCTCATGGTCGGAGGGATCGACCGTTACTACCAGGTAGCCCGCTGCTTCAGGGACGAGGACCTGCGTGCTGACAGACAGCCCGAATTTACTCAGGTCGATATGGAAATGTCATTTGTGGGCCAGGATGACGTCCTTGATCTTCTTGAAGATCTGTTTAGGCATATTTTCGAATCGGTCATGGGGATCTGCATTACCGAACCGTTCCCACGCCTTACCTGGACTGAGGCGATGGACCGCTATGGAAGCGACAAGCCCGACCTTCGATTCGGGCTTCCGATCGTAGATCTCACCGAAAAGGTGAGGGGAAGCGGATTCGGCGTCTTTAGAAAAGCGGTAGAATGCGGCGGTGTCGTCCGGGCAATAAACGTGAAAGGCGGAGCGTCGCTCACGCGAAGTGAGATCGACGAGCTTACGGAGAAGGCGCTTGACCTGGGGGCGAAGGGGATGGCCTGGATCGCTGTACGCGAGTCCGGAGAGCTCTACTCCATCCTGACAAAATTCATGACTCAGGAAGAGCTGGAGGGGATCCTGGATGCAGCCGATGCCGGACCCGGAGACTTCATCCTTTTCTGTGCGGATAAGCTGCCTGTTGTTCGAAAAACGCTTGGCGGACTGCGCCTGTATATCGCCGACATGCTGAACTTGCGCAGGAAGGACGACTATAAATTCCTTTTCGTAACAGATTTTCCGCAATTCGAGTATTCGGAAGAAGAAAACAGGTATGTTGCCACACACCATCCTTTCACGATGCCTTACCCGGAGGACCTGCAATATCTTTTCACCGATCCATCCCGGGTCAGGGCGCAGGCTTACGACGTAGTGCTGAACGGCATCGAACTTGGAAGCGGAAGCATACGGATCCATCGCAGTGACGTACAGCAGATGATGTTCAAGGCGCTGGGTTTCACACCGGATGAGATCAAGGAGCGTTTCGGATTCATGATCGACGCGTTCCGCTACGGAACTCCTCCGCACGGAGGATTTGCATTCGGCCTTGACAGGCTGGTGATGCTGATGGCAGGTGCGGATTCGATCCGCGAGGTGATCGCTTTCCCGAAAGCAAAGGACGCTTCCTGCCCACTTACTTCCGCACCAGGGGTTGTAGACCAAAAACAGCTTGAAGTTCTACATTTGCAACATCGCGGGAGCGCAAAGCAAATCCGGTCCAATGTGGATTTGATGACCGTAGGAGATACGGACACTATAGATTTCAACCAACCAGGGTTCCTGAAGCCGGTAATGCAAAAAAGTCCGTTTGAACCTGTCGGGCAGTTAGTTGAGGAAAAAAGCAAAAGGCAGAACCGCGTTCCTTCTGTTGATGTGGATAAGGTCGCAAAACTGGCATGTCTACGCATCAGGGACGAGGAGCGGGAGGCGATCACCCGTGAGATGCTGGCAATCATCTCCTTTGCCGATAAACTCAAAGATATCGACACGGAAGGAGTACCTGTCACCTCGCATGTCGTACCGATAGCGAACGTGTTCAGGAATGATATACCGCAAAAACCTCTTGAGCGGGGGCTTGTGCTTTTCAATGCACCGTCAGGGAATGAGCATTATGTAGTCGTGCCCAGAACTGTAGAATGATGCGGAAGTAAATCAATTCCATGAGATTCAGATCGATGGATTTTGAATCAATGCAGTAAATGTCCAAAAACGTAAATAAACCTATAAACGCAGAACAGACAAATCATAAAATTGCCGAATGGCATATAGGACGTAAAACGGACCATTGCAAAAACCTGATCGATCTCTGAGACATAGAACAGACCAATGCAAAAACGCTTATCGAAGAATCAAACGTTGGCAGACCAATGGCAATATCATAAATCAGTCTGCAAAATGTCGTAGATTAGCTTATAAGACTAAGCTTATAAGACGAAAACAGACCAATGCCAAAAAACATTGATCGATCTCTAAAGCGGACTCCAGGTTAAGAAACGCGGAGTCATACTCTAAGTAAAAAGCGCTAAGTAATCTGTCCGAAGCCACCAGGCACTTGAAACCCTTCAACCATAAAAAATGCCATATGCGGGTAAGGCATATAGCATATCCGAAAGGAGGCAAAAGGACCACCATGAGTGAAATAACGACACTCGCGATCACAGAACTTGCGGAACTGCTGAGGGCAAAAGAACTGTCATCGGCCGAAATAACGAAGGCGTATCTCGATGAGATCAAAGCCAAGGACGGCATTATAGGTGCATATATCTCGGTTTTTGAGGAAGCAGCCCTGCGAAAAGCGGAAGAGATAGATAAGATGAGGGCATCCGGTGTTGATATGCCGGTGCTCTCAGGAATACCTGCCGGCATCAAAGACAATATCTGCACAAAAGGTATGAAAACGACTTGCGCATCCAAAATGCTTGATGGATTTGCACCGCCCTATGATGCCACTGTGATCGAGAAGCTGAAGCAACTGGATGCCATAGTACTCGGAAAACTCAATATGGATGAGTTCGCCATGGGCTCCACGAGCGAAAATTCTTATTACAGGCCTGTCAGGAACCCGAGATGCGTAGACAGCGTTCCTGGCGGCAGCTCGGGTGGTTCCGCTGCCGCTGTCGCCGCAAACGAAGCTGCGTATGCGCTCGGCTCCGATACCGGAGGATCAATAAGACAGCCTGCTGCGTTCTGCGGTGTGGTGGGTATGAAGCCCACCTACGGAACCGTTTCGAGGTACGGACTTGTCGCTTTCGCATCGTCACTCGACCAGATCGGACCGATCACGAAAAACGTGCGCGACAATGCCCTGGTCCTGAACGCGATCGCGGGTCACGATCCCAGGGATACGACGTCTGTAAACCGTCACTTCGGCGATTTCACGAGCGGGCTCGAAGAGGGAGTCAGAGGCCTGAAAATCGCTTTGCCCAGGGAGTTTTTCGCCGACGGTGTTTCTTCAGAAGTCAAGGCCGGGATACTTGCGGCGGCATCAGCATTTGAGGAGTTGGGTGCCGGGATCATCGAGGTCTCCCTGTCGACGCTTGAATATGCTCTGCCGGCATATTACGTCATATCAAGCGCAGAAGCGTCCTCTAACCTTGCCCGCTTTGACGGGATCCGATATGGACACAGGGCAGTGAACTCTGACAGCATCGAAGAGCTATATATCAACTCGCGAAGTGAAGGCTTCGGAAGCGAAGTAAAGCGCCGGATCATGCTCGGTACCTTCGCGCTTAGTGCGGGATATTACGATGCCTATTATAAAAAGGCACTGCAGGTGAGAACCCTGGTTGCCGGTGAGTTCAACGCTATCTTTGAGAAGTGCGACCTGATCCTTTCTCCCGTAGCACCGACACCGGCATACAAAATTGGGGAAAAGGTTTCTGACCCGTTGGAGATGTATATGGGGGATGCGTTCACAGTGCCCGTAAATATAGCCGGACTTCCAGCGTTGTCGCTTCCGTGTGCGAAAACGACTGAAGGTCTTCCAATCGGCATGCAGCTCATAGCAAAGCCTTTTGATGAAGCGCTCCTTTACAGGGCAGGGTACGCGTTCGAGCAAACTCATCCTATCCGGTTCGACATTGACAGGAGGTGCGTCTCTCATGACAGGGGAATATGAAGTTGTAATAGGACTGGAGATCCACTGTGAACTGAAAACAAAGACTAAGATATTCTGCTCATGCCCGACGGATTTCGGAGCCGAACCCAACACGCAATGCTGTCCTGTCTGCATGGGCCTCCCCGGTGCACTTCCGGTGCTGAACCGGCTGATAGTTGAATATGCGGTGAAAGCAGGGCTTGCAACCAATTGCACGATAGCGTCCCGCTCTAAACAGGACCGCAAGAACTACTTCTATCCGGATCTTCCCAAGGCATATCAGATCTCTCAATATGATCTGCCCCTCTGTGAGCACGGGTATTTGAATATAGAAACAGGTTCCGGAGCCAAAAGGATCGGTATTACCAGGATCCATATAGAAGAGGATGCGGGTAAGCTGGTACATGATGACCGCCTCGGTACACTCGTAGATATGAACCGCTGCGGTGTCCCTCTGATTGAGATCGTAACGGAACCCGATCTTCGCTCCGCAGAAGAGGTCCGTGCATTCCTTCAGAAGCTTCGCGCGATCCTTATCTATACCGGCGTATCCGACTGCAAGATGAACAAGGGCGAGTTCCGCTGCGATGTCAACCTCTCCGTGAGAAAAAAGGGAGAGAGTACTCTCGGAGTACGTACAGAGATCAAGAACCTCAACTCGTTTTCTTTCATAATGAGTGCTATAGAATATGAGTCAAAGCGGCAAATCGACATGCTGGAGTCGGGTGATCCCGTCATCCAGGAGACAAGACGATTCGATCCCGCGACCGGCAAGACTTATTCCATGAGGACAAAAGAAAATGCGGACGATTACCGCTATTTTCCGGATCCCGATCTCGCACCGATTGAAGTTACCGGGGACATGCTTCGTGACTGGAGGGCTTCCATCCCTAAACTTCCAGACGAACGCAAAGCCGAGTATGTCAGTCAATATGGAATCACGGCCTATGATGCCGAGATGATCGTGTCACGTATAGAGGTTGCCGACTTGTTTGAGCGGTGTGCGGCTTTGACTACTCATACGAAGATAGTTGCAAACCTGATCATCACTGAAGTGTTCCGTTTATTGGAGAATGATGATGCCGAAGTGCCTTTCTCTCCGGAACAGATCGCTTCTTTGGCCGAGATGCTGGGTACAGGCAGGATAAATACCGGTACTGCGAAGCAGGTCTTGAAGGAAATCGCAGGTACAGAGCTTGATCCTGAGACCATAGTAAAGGAACGGGGTCTGGAGCAGGTCAGCGACATAGCTTTGCTTGAGAAGGTCGTACAGGAGGTGCTTGAGGAAAACCCGAAGCCTGCAAACGACTACAGAAGCGGAAAATCCGCTGCGATCCAGGCTCTGATCGGAAAAGCGATGGCTAAAACCAACGGACGTGGAAACCCGGTCATTATCGGTCAATTGCTGAAAAAACAACTTAGTTAGTTCGACCAGGGGTCGACCAGGGGGACGGTTCTTTTGGCGACTGACCAAGGGGCTGACCAGGGGGACGGTTCTTTTGGCTGGCTTCCGACAAATCAACCAAGGGGGACGGTTTTTTGGCTGGTTTTCAACCAGGAGAACCGTCCCCCCCTGGTCGTGGCCCTTGGCTGTTTTAGGCCAAGAGAACCGTCCCCTTGGTCGTGGCCCTTGGTCGGACTTGGTCACGGCCAAGAGAACCGTCCCCTTGGTTGCCCTTGGTTGCTGGGCCTGTTCAATAAGCAGGTTGTAATTTGTGTTGATTTGTGTTATCTTGTAGAGGATAAGTAAATAGGGATCAGGATCTATCCTTAGCGGTAGTTAACAGGGGAATGGGAGTGAGATTCTCCCGCGAGGCCGTCACTGTGAAGCGGAACTGCGCACGCTGTTCCCGAAGTCAGATAACCTGCCTGATCTGTCGTACAAAGAGCTGCGGAACCCAGCCGAACTTTGTAGCAGACGCCCTTAGCAGGGGTGTCTTTCTCTCGTTCCTCTTTGTACGATCTACGAAAAAGGAAGGAGAGTTTATTTATGCCTGCAGCAAAAAAGAAAAACCTGATAGTCTTACTGGTACTTATTGTTCTCATTGCAGGAGCCGCACTGACTTATGTGATCTTTTCGCAAAAGCCTGTCGAAGGGATGAAAACGATAACGGTCGATGTTATCCATAAGGACGGGACGAAAAAGACGTTCAGGATAAAAACGACCGAAGAGTTCCTCAGGGGCGCGCTCGAGCAGGAGGACCTCATCAAGGGGACGGACAGCCAGTTCGGCATGTTTGTCGAGACCGTGGACGGTGAGAATGTCGACGCCGGATCTCAGGAGTGGTGGTGCTTCACACAAAACGGGGAGTCGCTTATGACCGGCGTTGATGTAACTCCGATCAAGGACGGAGATCACTATGAAATCACCTTTACGGTCGGATGGTAAGGATGGCAAAAGCATAAGGGTGCCTGCCAGGAAACTGACTGTACTTGCGCTGATGGGGGCATTGATGTATGCATGCCAGGTGGTCATGTCATTTGTGCCCAATGTACACATAGTTGCAATGCTGATAATAGTGACAGGTCTGCTCTTTGGCTGGGAGGCATTCTATTCTGTCATACTGTTCATAATTCTTGAAGGCATAACCTATGGCTTCGGTATTTGGTGGTTCAACTACCTTTATGTCTGGCCTGTGCTGGTGTTGATAGTCTGTTTGCTTCGGAAAAACGATTCGGTCATTTTCTGGGCAGTAGTTGCCGCGGTGCACGGGCTATGCTTCGGAGCGCTGTGTGCGATTCCATACTTTTTCATTGGCGGCGCGGGTATGGCCTTTTCATATTGGGTGGCAGGCATACCGTTTGATATCGTGCATTGTATCAGCAACTTTGTTGTAACGCTCGTATTGCTGAAACCGTTGAGGACAGTTATCGAGCGGTATGCTTTACAGAAAGCAGAATGATACGATGCAAAATCGTTATTGAAAAAACCGGATGCATATGGTATAATGCCATAAATTTCAGGGAATGATTCCGGAAAGAGTGTTTTTATGAATCACCTGTTCATGAACACTACAACTACCACCACCGAGAGTTAGCGCTTGAAGCCTGCGGACCTGCCGGCGACAAGTGTTAACTCTAAAGTCGTTGGTAGGTGGAGTGATATAAGCAAAACAGATTACACCTTACCAACGATTTTCGGTAAGGTGTATTTTATTATCTTTTTAAGGGGGGTGATTGCCCTGAACGCATATGCAGTTATGCCTTGTCCTGAAGGGCTGATAACCATGTGCTCTCCGTATCCATGCAATTAAACTGATAAGGAGAGTGGTTATTATGTCAAATTTCAAAAGAGAACTCATGATGCAAGTTCAGGCAGCAGTAAAGGATTTATATTCCGGAATCATTGTAAACAGTGAAGTCACTGAAAACGGGTTTTTCTGTGATTTCGACATGGCGGAGACGCTGGATCCCGGTAAGATCGAGGAGCTGAAGAGATGGCTCTCGGAAAGGGAAACGGCGTGCGCTTACGAGTTGTCCGGTTTTTCCGGCGCGTACGAGGACGGCGACCCGACAAAAAAGGTGCTGCAGAGACTATATGTCACAGCTTTTGAGACAGCCGATGAGCTGAAGGCTTATCAGGATCGGCTGGCCCTTGCCGCTGAACGCGATCATAAGAAGATAGGTTCACAGCTTGGCCTGTTCTCTACATCGGAGAGGATCGGCCAGGGGCTGGTGCTGTGGCACCCAAAGGGGGCGATGATACGTTTCCTGCTCGAGCAGTTCAGCCAGAGCGCCCATATCATGAACGGTTACCAGTGGGTCTATACCCCGCACATCGGCCGCTCAGAGCTTTGGAAGATCTCCGGTCACCTGGAAAACTACAAGGACACCATGTATAATCCCATAGACATCGACGGCGAAGAATATTATCTCAAGCCCATGAACTGCCCCTTCCATTTCACTATATACAACAGCGAGACCCGCTCGTACCGCGATTTGCCCATGCGCATCGCAGAGTTTGGAACCGTGTACAGGTATGAGTTGTCGGGGACACTGCATGGACTGACGAGGGTGAGGGGATTTACCCAGGATGATGCCCATATCATTTGCACACCGGAACAGGTGGAAAGCGAGGTGGCCTTTGCCCTCAGATTCACGCTGTATATCCTTCGCTCGTTCGGACTTACCGGGTTCAGGTGCTATGTTTCGACGAGGCCGGAGTCAAAATCCATAGGCTCAGATGAGGAGTGGGATATGGCAACGGAAGTCCTTAAGAAGGTCGTTGCCGATTCCGGGCTCGAATATGATATCGATGAGGGCGGCGGCGCGTTTTACGGCCCGAAAATCGACGTGAAGCTTCTCGACTCTCTCGGCAGGGAATGGCAGTGCGGCACGATCCAGTTCGACTTCAACCTTCCCCGGCGCTTCAATATGAAATATATAGGGAGCGACGGCAAGCCCCATACACCATTTATAGTCCACCGCGCATTATTCGGAAGCATCGAGCGCTTCGTCGCATTGCTGATCGAGCATTATAAGGGTGATTTCCCGCTGTGGTTTGCGCCGGTGCAGTTCGCGATAGTCCCCATCAGGCAGTCCCATAACGACTATTGCAGAAAGCTGGAGACAGAGCTGAAAAAGCTCGGACTGCGTGTGGAGGCGGATTACACCGAGATCCATATGCGGGAAAAGATCAAGCGCTTCGAAACTCAGAAGATACCATATATACTCGTGGTCGGAGACAAGGATATGGAACAGGGCGGGTTTTCCGTGAGGAGTCGCAGGCATGGGGACCTCGGGCTGATGACTCTTGATTCTCTTTACGGGTATATCAAAGATGAGATCGACCAGGGGAAGCCGAAGTATATTATGTCTGAATAACCGGGGGAGGTATTGCGATGGGATTGAAAGTCGGCGTTTTGGGTGTCGGTCCGGTCGGGGAGCATATTATCCGCGTGCTGGGTGAAAGACGATTTCCGGTCGACGGCGAAATCATGATCATGGCTACAAGGGAAAGGGAGGAAGTGCTGAACGGGCAGCAGGTGACCGTGAGGAAAGTCAGTGAGGACCTGTTGCGAAAGCTCGATCTCGTGTTTTTCGCGGGAAAAGAGGGCGCCAGGGGAGCAAGCATGGAGTGGGCGGATATCGCGGTAAAACTCGGATGCACTGTCATCGACAACGGGTCGGACCTGCGGATGTATCCGAATGTACCGCTCGTGATACCCGAAATAAATATGGATGCCGTCACCGGGGATACGCGGCTCATCTGCAATCCAAACTGCTCGGTCATACAGCTGGCGGTGACGCTTTATCCCCTGCATAAAGCAGCCCGGCTGCGACGGGTCGTTGTGTCAACATACCAATCGGTTTCCGGACACAGCGGGGCGGGCATCGGTGAACTCTTACGCCAAACAGCGCAAGCTCTTGCGAATGAATCCGTGCAGATAAACCCGGAAATATTCGCAAAAGAGATCGTTTTCAATTGTATCCCGCACATAGATCGTTTTGAGAGGAACGGCTACACACGGGAAGAGATGAAGATAGTCAATGAGATGCGGAAGATCTTCGGTGAACCGAACCTGCTGATCAGCGCGACGACCGTTCGGGTGCCGGTGGCAGTGGGCCATTCAGAATCGGTCAACGCAGAGTTTGCCGGGCCGATGAGCGCGGACAAAGCATTTGAGATCCTTTCGGACCCCGAGCTTTCACCCGGTGTCGTATGTGTTGACGGTATCAGAAATGACAAAGACGCGCTTGAGATCCGGCGGGATCCGCTCGAGCGTGTGTATCCCACGCCTTGCGACCTGAAAAAGGGCGAATGGAAGGATGCGGTCCTTGTAGGCAGGATCCGTGACGATACGACAGCTCCCAATGCGATCAACCTGTGGTGCGTATCCGACAACCTGAGAAAGGGAGCTGCGACAAACGCTGTTCAGATCGCAGAAGGGATGCTGAAACGGAGCCTGTTATAGGTAATCACGATCGCACTTCAAACGTGTGCAAAAGCAAAAGGGAGATGTCCGCCCGGAAGGCGGGCTGTCTCCCTTTTATAGTCCATACTGTCGGCAGGCTGTCAGCCTATATTTTACTGCCCGGATTATATGAGAATCGTTGAGTTTGGTCATTTTACGATTTGCATTCAAGTTCCTGCAATTATATATTTGCAAGACAATAGAAGGCTGATTATTGTCAAATAGTATAATATATGTTAATAATGTTGTTATAAGGTTCTTGAAAGGGGTTGTCCGCATGAGCAAAATCGGATCCGGCAAGGAGTTGTCGCCTCAGCAACGCGAGGAGCTGCTTAAGACTCTGAAAGAGCGTTTCGAGAAAAACATGGACAGGCATCCAAACCTGGAGTGGTCTGAAGTGCAGACCAGACTTGAGGTTAATGCCGAAAAGCTGTGGTCTCTGCATGCGATGGAAATGACCGGAGGCGAGCCGGATGTCATCCTGCATGACGAAAATACAGATGAGTATATTTTCTGCGACTGCTCGGCGGAAAGCCCCAAAGGACGCAGGAGCGTTTGCTACGACCATGAAGCCCTTGAGTCGAGAAAAGAGCACAGGCCGGAAGACAGCGCGGTCAATATGGCAAATGCCATGGGCATTGAACTTCTGACTGAAGAGCAATACAGAATGCTCCAGGAACTGGGCAAATTCGATACGAAAACATCCAGTTGGGTCAAAACCCCGGAAAAAATAAGGAAACTCGGAGGCGCCCTCTTCTGTGACCGCCGCTACGACACGGTTTTTACGTACCACAACGGTGCGGAATCATATTATTCAAGCAGAGGGTTCCGCGGTATGCTTCGTGTTTGAAAAATCATCTTTTGGCGTGCCGGAGGTCGAAAATGATCCGGAATTTTGAAGATTTTTGCAGAGAGTTGCTGAATGCAGGTTTTTCGCTCGGAAGCGGGGGAAATGACGAAGGTGTATTTACCCTGATCAAGTTCGGCTGGGATGAGCTGCCGCCGCCGGACTGCAAAATCCGGTGGCACACCGGTGATGCCGATACCGATCCCTGGGAATGGCGCATGCGGGTGCTCGAAGAACGGAATGACATCGCTTACGGCAAAGTGTTCTTCAGAAAAGCGGGATATATCACAAAGGAATGGTATCCTTACTTTCTGGCAGCGCGCCGTGAAAACAGGTCTTTTGATGAGATGTATGGCGACGGCCTGATCAGTAATTATGCAAAGAGAGTATATGACGTTATCCGTGAGCATGGATCGCTTCCCATACATATCATCAAACAGTTATGCGGATTTGCAAAAGAGGATAAAAGCAGGTTCGACAGGGCGATCGTAGATTTGCAAATGGGGCTTTTCATAACGATGTGCGGAAGGCAGCACAAACTATCGAATTTCGGTATTGAGTACGGATGGGCTTCCACAATGTTTTGCACAGTCGAACACTTTTGGGGAAGCGAAGTGACCGCAGCTGCCGCGGAAATTTCGAAAGAGGAAGCCGAAGAAGCCATAACCGGGCAGATATACAAGCTTAACTCAAATGCGGATCCCAAAAGGGTAAAAGCATTCATTTTCGGCAGGTAACTGTCGGTATATTCACTTTCTGACTTACCTATTCAAATCATAAAAAAACTTCATTATGCCGCTTGACTTGGAGTTGCTCCAATCAGTTATGATGATATTAGAAGGTCATGATCATGGCTAAATAACAAGACATCGAGTAAATGAAACGCAGGAGTAACGAGCAAACGAAAGGTGAAGTAACGATTAAAACGGTTAAACGAAACGTAGAAAAAATATAAAAACTGATGAATGAAACGGAGAAGTAACAAGTAAACGAAACTGTGATGTAACGAATAAACGAATCGGAGAAGCAACGAATAAAACGGGTAAACGAATCGAAGAAAAACCGTTAAAAAACTGATAAATGAAACGGAGAATTAACGAATAAACGAGACAGCAGAAGTAACGACATATCAAAACTGAGAAATAGCGATTAAAAAACGGGTAAATGAAACGGAGAAAATTCGAGTAATCGAAACGCAGATGAACGAATAAGCTAAACGCAGAAAAAGCGAATGAACGGAATGGAGAAATAACGAAAAAAGAAAGGGAGGAATCGGAATGCAGTACGTTGAACTGAACAACGGCGTAAAGATGCCTGTTTTGGGGTATGGCGTTTTCCAGATCAGTGATCTGAAAGAATGCGAAAGGTGCGTACTCGACGCGATCGAAGTAGGGTACCGCCTGATCGACACCGCGCAGGCATACGGCAACGAAACCGCTGTGGGCGAAGCTGTCAAAAAGTGCGGGGTCCCCAGGGAAGAGCTTTTCATCACAACGAAGGTCTGGATATCCAATGCAGGGTATGAGAAAGCGAAAAAGTCCATAGATGAGTCACTGCAAAGGCTGCAGCTCGACTATTTGGACCTGCTGCTCATCCACCAGCCGTTCAACGATTATTACGGTACGTATCGTGCAATGACAGAGGCATACAGGGATGGCAAGCTCAGGGCGATCGGAGTAAGCAACTTCTATCCGGACAGGCTGATTGACCTTATCAAGTTCAATGAGGTAGTACCCGCCGTTAACCAGGTCGAAGTGCACCCGTACCACCAGCAGGTGAAGGCTCACGAGATAATGAAGAAATACGGGGTGCAAATTCAGGCGTGGGCACCTTTCGCCGAGGGCAGGAACAACCTGTTTGAGGATGAAGTCCTGAAGTCGGTCGGAGATAAGTACAACAAGACGGTCGCACAGGTCGCGCTGAGATACCTCATTCAGAGAGGTGTCGTAGTGATTCCCAAGACAGTCCGCAAAGAAAGAATGACAGAGAACTTTAACGTGTTCGATTTTGAGCTGTCCAAAGAAGATATGGATGAGATCGCAAATCTTGACAGGGGGGAAAGCCTGTTTTTCTCCCACTATGATCCGCAAACGGTAGAGTTTTTGACCGGTTTGGTCAGATAGTTCCAAGAGTGGTTGAAAGCATAAGCAACATAAGTAAAGCATAATTGAGAAGTACAGGGGGATGGTCAGCAAACCTGTCCCAGGTACAGGGGGATGGTCAGCAAACCTGTCCCAGATACAGGGGGATGGGTATGAAACCAGCCCCAGGTACAGGGGGATAGGTTAGGAACCTGTCCCCCATGTATTTATTGATGGTTTTATGCAAAGCCGGAAATAAAACCGTTTCAGCATCTTGAAAACTGATTATTCGATAAACATTTACGAAGTTTATGCAGTAGTTCTAATTGACTTAACATGTATTTGTGATATATGATTTTTATCGAGCCAATGGTAAGAACAAAGCCGCTACGGGTTCAGACCTGAAAATGACCTCACGGGAGCAACGGGCGCCGTGTCTTGTCTGTATGACTCGGAGAGCGTTTTTTTATGCGATGAACATCATCGTTCCCTGGCTTGAAACGACATGTTTTTGCGAAACCTGACGGTGAAGTGACATCAGGTCAACGGTATCCGGGCATGCTATAGGCAATGGGCATACTTTTCGCTGATATGATGTTGTGGTCATGATATTGTTGCTATGTTTTTATGATAAGAGCTGATGAACTAATAAGAACTAATAAGAACCAATTAGAACTAATTAGAACAGTGTCATAATATGAACTGTTCCGTATTTTTCCCAAAATGAAAGGGGTAGAAGCGATCCGGACATTCTTACCCAGCGATCTGATCAGTTCATGATAAAATGAGCCTTGAAAAATTTGGAATAGAATAGGGAGTCACAGGATAGTCCCCGGCAAACTACACTGTATGTAGATTATAAAAGACTGGATCATATAGACTGTCTGGCAGTTTCATTATGATCATCAAAAACAAGGAGGTGCTATCAATGCCAAAGAGCAAAATATTCGAAAGATATATATCAGCTCTGTTGGAGGGCAAGAAGTTCAAGACACTCAAGGATATCTACTCACATATGGAGCCGTTCGACATTGCCCAGCACTTTGATAGCATGCCCCAAAGGGAAGTCCTCCTGCTGTTTCGAATACTTCCGAAAGACCTGGCTGCCGAGACTTTCGTTGAGATGGACCCGGAACTCCAGGAAATGCTCATAAAAGGATTTTCGGATAAGGAGCTGTCCGAGATCGTAAATGAGCTGTATATAGACGACATGGTGGACCTTGTGGAGGAGATGCCAGCCAATGTCGTTGCGCGTATTTTGAAGAATTCCAGCGCCGAGACCCGCACTTTGATAAACGATATCCTCAAGTACCCGGAACACTCTGCCGGAAGCATAATGACGACCGAGTTCATAAGCCTGCATCCGGAAATGACTGTTGCGGACGCCATCAGGAGGATAAGGGAACGGGGTACCGACAGCGAAACGATCGACACATGCTATGTTGTAGACAACAAGAGACACCTGATTGGTTATATAACCATAAGGACTATAATTCTCGCTAAAGACACAGACATTATCGGTGACCTGATGGATCGTGATGTAATATCTGTCAGCACAACGGTGGACCAGGAAACAGCAGCCGATATGTTTGCAAAGTATGACTTAACCGTACTGCCGGTCGTTGATAAGGAGGAAAGACTGGTCGGAATAGTCACGGTTGACGACGCGATCGATATCATCCAGGAGGAAACGACCGAGGACATCGAGAAGATGGCCGCCATCACGCCTTCCGAGAGACCGTACCTGAAAGAATCCGTCTTGAATATTTGGAAGAGCCGCATACCCTGGCTGCTGATACTCATGATTTCTGCGACTTTTACCGGCATCATTATATCAAGCTATGAAAGCGCACTGAAGTCCTATGTTATTCTTACCGCATATATTCCCATGCTGATGGATACCGGAGGGAACTCTGGCAGCCAAGCTTCTGTTACGATAATACGTGGACTTTCCCTGCATGAACTGGAGTTTCGCGACTTGCCGCGTATCGTTTGGAAAGAAATATTGGTCGCGTTATTGTGTGGAATTACTGTTGCTGTTGTAAACTTTGCCAAGCTGATGCTGTTTGATAATGTTGGTATCTATGTTGCTGCCACTGTTTGCATCACTCTGATACTGACCGTATTTGTTGCGAAGGTCGTCGGCTGCTCGCTGCCGCTGTTTGCAAAAAAGATAGGGTTCGATCCCGCGGTCATGGCAAGTCCATTTATAACCACGATTGTCGACGCGATATCTCTGTTCATCTATTTCAGGATTTCGCGCCAAATACTTGGATTTTGAATGAAACCGGATTCGAGTAATAAATATGGCCTCAGGCTTTTCAAATTGCTTTGGGAAGCTCTGGGGTTTATTCATGAAACGCTGAGGTTTATGCATACCAATCGGCATACGGTATGCAACCGGCAAGATCGACTCCGCTTGGATAGGTGCGTGCATGCGCCGGCAGACATCAAGATTGTGAATAATCATCATTGACTGGGAGAAAAAAACCTGCTATAATGACGGAAATCTTTAAACTGATACAGAGAGATCAGCAAGATTGAAGGAATACGGATTTATGTGCTGCAGCTTGCCTGCATCACTTTTCGCACCCGCCTTGCTGATTTCGGCAAGGCTTTTTTGATGTGCTGAGGATGTAAGAAAGGACAGGACGATGGACAAGCTGAACCAGGCGAGAGTCATGACATTGAAATCGTTGCCGCAGTTTACCCGTGATTTTGTTGTTTCGTCTTTTCCCGCCGAAGTGGCAGGCGTCATGCATTCTTCAAAATATACGATTTTTCCCGGTTTTTGCGATGTGCATGTGCATTTTCGCGAGCCGGGTTTTTCATATAAGGAGACGATCCTGACAGGGTCGCTCGCTGCCGCCCGGGGCGGATATACCGCCGTCTGCACGATGCCGAACCTGGATCCGGTTCCGGACTGCCCGAAGAATCTTCGGGAGCAATTGGACATTATAGACAGCGATGCCGTGATAAACGTCTATCCTTACGGCTCCATCACCGCCGGCCAGCGCGGCGAAACACTTTCGGACATGGAGGGTATGGCCGATTTTGTCATAGGCTTCTCCGACGACGGGAAAGGAGTCCAGGACCCTGAGATCATGAGGCAGGCAATGCTGAAGGCAAAGGCCCTCGGCAAAATGATCGCGGCTCACTGTGAGGACAGCTCCCTGCTGAACGGTGGCTATATCCACGACGGTCACTATGCAAAAAAACACGGACACAAGGGCATCAGCAGCGAAAGCGAGTGGAAACAAGTAGAGCGCGATCTGGTTATTGCAAAGGAGACGGGCTGTGCTTATCATGTCTGCCATGTCTCATGCAAAGAGAGTGTCGATCTGATACGGAAGGCAAAAGCGGACGGCGTGGATGTGACATGCGAAACGGCACCGCATTACATTGTACTTGATGATAATGACCTGAAGGAAGACGGGCGCTATAAGATGAACCCGCCGCTGAGGTCGGAAGCGGACAGGCTTGCCTTGATAGAAGGCATAAGGGACGGCACCATCGATATGATCGCCACCGATCATGCACCCCACAGCGCGGAGGAAAAGTCGAAGGGGCTTGAGTATAGCGCATTCGGGATCGTCGGTCTGGAGACAGCATTTCCCGTGCTTTATACCAGGCTTGTATTGACCGGCATTATAACCCTGGAACGGCTTGTCGAACTGCTTGCGGTCAATCCCCGGAAGCGGTTTGGCATCCCGCTCGGCGCGGACTTTTCCGTGTGGACCCTGGAGGAAGAGACGACGATCGATCCGGCAGGATTCCTGTCCAAAGGGAAGTCGACGCCGTTTGAGGGAATGAAGGTATTCGGCAAGTGTGTTCTGACAGTTTGCAACGGCAGGATCGCATATTTCGAACGCCAGGATCGAAAATGACTCACTAGTGAAATCGTGCAGTGATTTTATGCTTCTATTTCATGCTTCCGGGCAGCTATATATCGGCAACGGGGCAACTATATTTCGGCAACATAGTCAGTAAACACGGTTAGACCGATTAAAAAATCAGGAAACAGTGGGAGAAGAAAATGAAGGACAGTATCTTTCGGGTAATTGAAAACCGGGCACTGACCCCCAACATATTCAAAATGCGATTGTGCGGCGACGTGTCGGAGGTCGGACAACCGGGACAGTTTATCAATATCAAACTGGACGGGTGTTACCTCAGGAGACCGCTTTCGGTATACGATGCGGATCCGATATCGGTGACCGTCATATACAAAGTAGTAGGCCGCGGGACGGAAATCATGAGCAGGCTGAAAAACGGCACTATGCTGAGCGTCATGACCGGGCTGGGCAACGGGTTCGATATTATGGCTGCAGGTGAAAGGCCGCTGCTGATCGGAGGTGGTGCAGGTGTCCCTCCCCTGTACCTGCTGGCAAAAAAACTGGTTGAACGCTGTTCAAAAGTATCGGTCGTCCTTGGCTTCAATACGATAACCGACGTATTCTGCGAAGAAGAGTTCAAGCGGCTCGGCTGTGAAGTGACTGTGACGACGGCAGACGGCAGTTACGGTGTCAAAGGATTTGTCACCGATGCATTGCCGGAAGGCTATACCTATTTTTATACCTGCGGTCCCGAGGCGATGTTGAAAGCGGTTTTCGACTCAACGGGCACCTCAGGCCAGTTCAGTTTCGAAGAACGCATGGGCTGCGGTTTCGGCGCGTGCATGGGATGTTCCTGCAAAACAGTATCCGGATATAAGCGCATCTGCAAAGAAGGGCCGGTGCTGAAAAAGGAGGAGATCACATGGGAAGGCTGAGTGTCAGGCTTTGCGGGATCGAGCTTGATAATCCGGTCATCGCCGCATCGGGCACCTTCGGATACGGCTATGAATTTGCGGAATTCTACGACATCAACTGTCTCGGGACATTCTCATTCAAAGGTACGACGCGGGAAGCCAGGTTCGGCAATCCCACGCCCCGTGTTGCGGAATGCGCCACAGGCATGCTCAATGCGATAGGTCTGCAAAACCCGGGTGTCGAAAAGGTCGTTGCCGAAGAGCTGCCCAGGCTGAAAAGGTGTTTTCGAAAGCCCGTCATGGCGAATGTGAGCGGCTTTTCGATCGGGGACTATGTATATACCTGTTCAGTACTCGACAAAGAGGAGCAGGTCGGATGGCTGGAAGTGAACATCAGCTGTCCGAACGTAGAGGGCGGGGGAATGGTTTTCGGGACCGACCCGAAAGCGGCGTCGGAGGTGGTCGCTGCCGTAAAGAAGGCCGTGACCAAGCCGGTTATAGTAAAGCTTTCCCCGAACGTGACTGACATCGTAAGCATAGCCAGTGCCTGTGAAGCAGCCGGTGCAGACGGCATAAGCCTGATCAACACGATACCCGGCATGCGGATCGATCTGAAAACCAAAAGGCCGGTCCTTGCTAACAGGATGGGAGGGTACTCCGGTCCGGGAGTATTTCCCATTGCAGTAAGGATGGTTTACCAGGTGGCTAGCACTGTGAACATCCCGGTCGTTGGCATGGGAGGGGTCTCCTGTGCGGAGGATGTGATAGAGATGATGCTTGCGGGGGCCACGGCTGTCCAGGTCGGCACTGCGAACCTGGTCGACCCCTTTGCCTGCCGCAATATTATAAATGAACTTCCGGCTGTCATGGACAAATACGGTATCGACAGGCTGGAAGATATTATAGGAGGAGCAATTAATGGGTAAGGACGTCATTATCGCCTGTGATTTCCCGAACGCCGGACAAACCTTCGCCTTTCTCGATATGTTTGCCGGCAGGAAACCTTTCGTAAAGATCGGGATGGAGCTGTTTTATTCTGAGGGGCCCGGGATCGTCAGGGAAATTAAAAGGAAAGGGCATAAGGTATTCCTGGACCTGAAGCTGCACGACATCCCGAATACGGTAAAAAGGACGATGATGGTCTTATCAGGGCTTGACGTGGATATCTGCAATGTGCATGCATCCGGGACAAAGCGCATGATGGAAGCGGCGCTTGAAGGGCTTACCCGCCCCGACGGGACGCGGCCGTTGCTGATCGCTGTGACACAGCTGACTTCCACCGACCAGGAAAGCATGGAGAAAGAGCTGCTGATAAAGGAGCCGATGGACGAGGTAGTCATGCACTACGCGATGAACGCAAAGGAGGCGGGGCTTGACGGTGTCGTATGCTCGCCGCTCGAAGCGGAAAAAGTGCACCTGGAGTGCGGAAAAGACTTTTTGACGGTGACACCGGGGATCCGGTTTGCGAACGGCGTTATGGGGGACCAGAAGCGTGTCACTACACCTGCCGAAGCGAAAAGGATCGGCGCGGATTATATCGTCGTGGGAAGACAAATAACGGCGGCAGCCGATCCGGTGGCGGTGTATAACCGTTGCGTTGAAGAATTTGTTGACTGAGGGTGCTGATCATGGAATTGAAAAAGATCATCGCAAAAGACCTGCTTTCGATCGGAGCGGTATTCCTGCGGCCGGAAGAGCCGTTTATATGGGCAAGCGGGATCAAGAGCCCGATATACTGCGACAACCGTCTGACGCTTTCTGCGCCTGAGGTGAGAAAGGACATCGAAAACGGCCTGGCAACCCTGATAAGGGAGAATTTCCCGGAAGCGGAAATGCTGATGGGCACAGCCACCGCAGGTATTGCCCATGCTGCCATAACGGCACATATACTCGATTTGCCGATGGGCTATGTACGTTCGGATGCCAAGGACCACGGCCGGAAAAATCAAATCGAGGGAAGACTGGAGCCGGGGCAAAAGGTCGTTGTCATTGAAGACCTCATATCAACTGCGGGCAGTGTGATCAGCGTCGTCAATACGTTGCGTGGGGCGGGAGCCGAAGTCCTGGGTGTCGTAAGCATCTTCACCTACAACATGAAGAAGGGGCTTGAGCGCCTGGAAGAAGCAAACATAAAAAACATCTCGCTTACCGATTTTGACTGTATTGCGGAAGTTGCGGTCGAGGAAGGCTACATCGGCAGGGAGGATGCCGTCAGGCTGATGGCTTTTCGGGACGACCCGTCCGACGAAAGCTGGATCAGGAAGGGAGCATCAATATGAGGAGCATAATCGATATCCAGGACCTTACTATCGAAGAAATACAAGCGCTTATTATGACGGCATGCGACATTATCCGTGACCCAAATAAGTACAGCAGCGCCTGCCGGGGTAAAAAGCTCGCGACCCTGTTCTTTGAGCCTTCAACAAGGACAAGGCTCAGCTTTGAAGCCGCCATGTACGAGCTGGGGGGCTATGTCCTCTCAGTGTCGAGCGGTTCTTCGTCGTCCGCCGCAAAAGGAGAAAGCGTGGCCGATACCGCAAGGGTGATCAGCTGCTATGCGGACATAATAGCCATGAGGCATCCCAAGGAAGGCGCAGCATATGTGGCGGCACAAAATGCCACCGTGCCGATAATAAACGCAGGTGACGGAGGGCACAGCCATCCGACCCAGACATTGGCCGATCTGCTTACGATCCATCTCGAGAAGGGCGGATTCGGGGATCTGACCGTCGGGCTGTGCGGGGACCTGAAATTCGGCAGGACGGTGCACTCCCTGATAAAAGCGATGAGCCGTTATCCCGGAGTGAAGTTTGTGCTGATTTCCCCCGAGGAGCTGAAGCTCCCAAGCTATATCAAAAAAGACGTGCTCAAAAAGAACGATGTCCCATATGAACAGACGACCGATCTGGCTGAAGCGATACCTCAACTGGACATCCTGTATATGACAAGAGTGCAGAAGGAGCGCTTTTTCAACGAGGAAGACTACCTGCGGCTCAAGGACAGCTACATCCTCGACCCGAAGAAGCTGGAAGCGGCAAAAAAGGACCTCTGCATAATGCATCCGCTGCCGCGTGTAAACGAGATCAGCGTAGCCGTCGACAGAGATCCAAGGGCCTGTTACTTCAAACAGGTGCTATACGGGAAGTATATCAGGATGGCTTTGATACTGATGCTTTTGGAGGAGGCGGGCGCATGCGTATAGATGCGATCAATACCGGAGTGGTGATAGACCACATAACCGCGGAAAACGGCATGAGGCTGTATGAGCTCCTGGACCTCGGAAGCCTCGACTGCTCGGTTGCCATTATAAAGAACGTGGACAGCCGGAAGATGGGAAAGAAGGATATCATTAAGATAAACGCCGACATTGCGATAGATTTTGATGTGATAGGGTATGTCGATCCGGGTGCGACCGTAAATATCATAAGGGACGGCGTAATAGTCGAAAAACGCAAGATCGATATGCCTGAGCATCTTACGAACGTGATCAGGTGCAAAAATCCTCGGTGCATCACTTCTACCGAACAGGAGCTTGACCATGTATTCAGGCTGACGGACAGAGAGGACAAAGTTTACCGGTGCATTTACTGCGAAGCCAAAGCCAACTGACCAAAAATACTTGCGGGTCAGATACTTCTGTGTTATTATCGTGAACATGTAAATTAATAAGGTAAAGGTTGTATAGTATTGAATTCTATAAAGCACTTTGTTTTCAGGGTATTGACTTATTGCATTGGCTTGTTGGTCCTGGCTTTTGGCGTAGTATTTGCGATCAACTCTGACCTCGGGGTATCACCCGTCAATTCGCTGCCGTATGTTATCAGCCTTGTTTTGGGTGCCCCGCTGAGCATATGTGTCACAGCAGTATTCGTGTTCTATATTTTGCTGCAAGTAATCATATTGAGAAAGGATTTCAAGTGGTATAACATCTTCCAGATCGCCTTCTCGACTATATTCGGCGTCTTTGTCGATTTTGCCAAGTGGGCCGTCGGTGATTTCACCATTCCTACATACTTCGGGAAACTGGCTTTGCTCGCGATAAGCATTGTATTCATAGCTGTGGGGATCTCCCTCTATCTCGGGGCAAAACTGATCCCGATGCCCATGGAGGGGCTTACTTTGGCATTGACCGATAAGTCAAAAAGGATAAAGTTCCAGTACATGAAGACCATTGTTGACAGTGTTATCGTTTTGACAAGTGTTGCAATATCGTTATTGTGTCTCGGGACTTTGAAAGGGGTTCGCGAGGGGACGATCCTGACTGCGGTACTTATCGGAAAAGTGATCGGTTTTGTTCAGAAGCGGCTGAATCCGTTGATCGACAAGATTTGCTTTCCCCGGACTGAAGTTGTAGGACAATGAAGCCGATGCGCAATACAACGAACTGGCAGATCAGTTGACGTATTGATGCAAAAAAGAGCACCGGAACAGGCAATCAGCCTTGTTCCGGTGTTTTATGTTTTTCGGTGTTTATCTTCATATGTTTTCAAGGTCTTCCTCATCGACCGGATTTACCTTTACAAGCAGCTTTTCGACCCTGCGTCCGTCCAGTCCCGTCACCGTCACTGTGAGGTTCTTGTATTCGAATTTGTCGCCCGCGTCCGGAAAGCCGTCAAACATTTCTATCGCCCAGCCTCCGACAGTTGTGTACTCACTGTCGAAATCGCGGTCGTCGATTCCCACATAATCAAGAAAATCATAGATGGACATGTCTCCGCTGACCTCATAGCAGTTGTCGCATACCGCTACGAAATCATTCGTTATCACGTCGCTCTCATCCCAGATGTCGCCGACAAGCTCCTCAAGGATATCCTCCATGGTTATGCAGCCCATGGTGCCGCCGTATTCGTCGGTGACGATGGCCATATGGAGTTTCTTTTTCTTCAGTTCTGAAAACGCATCCGGGAGCTTCATCGTTTTGTGTATGAAGCAGGCTTCGATAAGGATTGAACGTATATCGACCTGTTCGGACTGGACATAGTGTTTGAGAAAGTGTTCGGCGTGCAGGATCCCAATGATGTTGTCGATCGAATCGTCATATACGGGGATCCTTGAAAAGTTCGATTCAATAACTGTCTCGGCGATGGATTCGAGTGTGTCGTTTATGTCCACCGCTGTCATATCGGTGCGGGGGGTTATGATCTCTTCGACGGTTATGTCCGAGAACTCGAGCGCTGACTGCAGCAGGTCGCTCCTGTCCTCATCTATTATACCGTTGTCCTTTACATTCTCTATAAGGGTGACAAGCTCCTCCTCGGTCACGGATGGTTCCTTTTCCGCGTCCTTTTTCCAGATCGCGGAGACCCTGTCGACGATCCAGACAACCACAGTGACGACCGGCTTGAGGATGAACATCAGGAACCGCAACGGATATGAGGCAAACAAGGCCATCTTATAGTTGTTTTGCTTTGAGATTATCTTTGGAGTTATCTCACCGCATATAAGGATCATCACTGTCATCACAAGAGTCGAAACTCCTGCGCCTGCATTGCCTATCAGCCCGATCAGGATGACGGTGGCTACGGCGGAAGCCGCGATATTCACAAGGTTGTTGCCGATCAGGATGGTCGACAGAGCGTCATCGTAATGATCATAGATGTACATCGCGAGTTTGGCCCGCTTGTTGCCCTCTTCTGATGCCGATTTCAGCTTTGTTCTGCTGACAGATGTATATGCGATTTCCGAACCCGAAAAGAATGCGGACAGAAGGAGAAGGATGATTATCGCAATATATGGCAATATGTCCATTATAAACTTATTCACTCCGTTAATCCAATAATGAGGAAGGCTCTTTACAGCGCATGCGAAGATGCCATGTGCGGTTTTGAGTCACTGACCACATCGTCTTCGTCCCAAATGTCGCCGACAAGCTCCTCAAGAATATCCTCTACAGTTACGATGCCAAGCGTCTTGCCCGCATTATCCGCCACGACCGCCATGTGGAGCTTTTTTGCGCTCATCTCATGGAGGAGGTCATTAATGCACGTATCTCTGCCTGTCTTAAGAGCTTTGTTCAGCAGACCGCGCAGATCAAATCCATCATGCCTCAATATATATTTGAGGAAATCTCTGACATGCAGGATACCGATGATATTATCCAAGTCGTTTTCATATACGGGCAGCCTTGAGTATTTGACCGTTCTGATTACTTGCAGGATTTCTTCTTTCGTGCTTTTTGCGTCGATCGCAACTACTTTATCTCTTGGGGTGAAGACGTCTCCGACCGTGATATCGTCAAAACCGAGAGCGGAGCGCACCAGCTCCTGCTTCTCGCTGTCGAGGACCCCTTCCTCTTCTGCGGTTTCAATTATGTCGAGGAATTCTTCCTCCGTCATCTCATTCTCGTTTCCCGCAGGAAAGAGCTTCGTCACCACCCTCGATATGTACATAAATAAAAAAGTCACCGGCGACAGGATCCTCATCAAAAAGTGCAATGACCCGGAAACAGCCAACACAAACTTATCACTGTTTGCTTTGGCAATGCTCTTCGGTATCATTTCACTAAAGAGGAAAACATGCACAGTGCTTAAAATAGTCAGATATTTAACTGAGTGTATGCCCCAAATCTGGGTGGCAATCAAAGTTACGAGTGCGGCAAAGGCAATATGGGTAATGTTGTTTCCAATCAGGAGCGTGGTTATAGCACGGTCAAAGTCGTTGGAAATTTTCATTGCCAGCTTTGCGCGCCTGTCTCCGTTGTCCGCAAGGTTTTGGATGCGGAGCTTGTTCATCGCGGCTAATGAAGTTTCGGACGCGGCAAAATAAGCAGCCGCCAGTGTAAGTGCAACCAATGACAGGATTCGTAACCAACCGTCACTATCCATTTAAGGTATCATCTCCCTTATGCAATAAATTATTTACTTTAGTTGAAGCTGTTTATCACTTATAATATTCAATCTCCCCCTTTTTGTCAAGTAGATGGAAAACCAAACCAAGCCACAGGAGCCACGGGGACGGTTCTCCTGGCTTCGACCAGGGGGACGGTTCTTCTGGCTGGGTATCCAGGGGTTTCAACCAGGGGGACAACCAGAGGGACAACAACCAGAGGGACGGTTCTCTTGGCTGTGATTAACATCTTGGCTTTTTAAGCTGAAAGATGCATTCCCAACTTATTATAATCAATGAACTCATCTTAATCTTCTCTCTTGACATTTTTCAACCAAGAGAACCGTCCCCCTGGCGTTGGCACTGGCGTTGACTTTATCCCAGCCAAGAGAACCGTCCCCTTGGCACCAGCCAGAAGAACCGTCCCCTTGGCTTACCCTTGGCTTATGGTTGTTTGTTAACAAATTGTTCATAATTTATTGATATATTTTTCTCGGCAAACCCGATGTCAAATATCAAAGAGATACTTAATTTATGAGCGGGAGTTGAGGCTGATTGATTGAAGTCAGGAACCTAACCAAAATTTACGGTGACCACGCTGCCGTGTCGGATCTGTCCTTTACCGTCCCCAGCGGGCAAATCTACGGTTTCCTCGGGCCCAACGGCGCCGGGAAAACCACCACCATGAACATAATAACGGGCTGTCTTGCCGCGACTTCAGGAAGTGTCTCAATAAACGGCTATGATATCTTCGAAGATGCTGATAAAGCAAAAAGGCTTATCGGCTATCTTCCGGAGGAGCCGCCGCTTTATCCCGACATGACTCCATATGAATACCTCGATTTCGTTGCGAAGGCAAAGCGCGTACCGAAGGCTGAAAGGGAGCACAGGATCGACGAGGTGATGAAGCTTACGCGCATAACCTCGGTTGCCGACAGGCTCATAAGGAACCTGTCCAAAGGTTACAGGCAGCGTGTGGGGATCGCGCAGGCGATATTGGGGGACCCCGAGATAATCATTCTCGATGAACCCACCGTGGGTCTTGACCCGAAACAGATAATCGAAATAAGGGAACTGATAAAAAGCCTCGGAGAAAACCATACCGTTATTTTAAGCAGCCATATTTTGTCGGAAGTGCGCGCGCTATGCGACAATGTCCTGATAATTTCGCGCGGGAAGCTCGTTGCCTGTGACACGCCGGAAAACCTCGAGAAACTTTTCTCCGGAAGCTCTACGATAGAGCTCACCGTGAGGGCGGAAGAGGACGAGGTCAGGAACGCGTTGTCAGGCATAATCAACATACTCGAAATAAGCTATAAAAAGGTCGGAGACGACGGCAGGGCTGAAGTCGCCATCACCACGGACGGCAAGGAAGACATCAGCGAGAAGGTGTTTTTCGCCTTCTGCGATATCCGCCGGCCGATCCTCAGAATGAACCATGTCCGCGCAAGCCTTGAGGACGTGTTCGTTGAACTGACCTCAGCAAAGGACGGCGCAAAAGTATATGCCGAAAAGCAGGAGGACGCCGAACTCGAAAGCATGTCAGGAGACGGATCGGACGAGTTTTATGAAGGACCCGGATCGGAAGAGACGGAGGAAACCGGCAATGAGGGGGGAGATGAACAGTGAGGGCCATAATCGGAAGGGAGCTCAGGTCGTACTATAACAGTGCGATCGGATATGTATTTGCCGCATTTATCCTGCTTTTTGTCGGGATCTACACCATGGCCATAAATCTTAAGGGCTATGTGTCCAACTTCGAATTTTCCCTGGGTCAGATGAGTTTCGTATACATCCTGGCCATTCCGATCATCACGATGCGTATGATTGCCGAGGAGAAAAGGCAGAAAACAGACCAGCTCCTGTATTCTCTGCCGATGGGAATGACCAGGGTCGTTCTGGGAAAGTACTTTGCAGCGTTGATAGTATTGGCAGTACCGGTAGCCATAATATGTTTCTATCCATTGATCCTTAGCAGTTACGGTAAAGTCAATCTACTCAGCGCTTACGGATCGATCTTTGCGTTTTTCTTGCTGGGAGCCTCACTTATCTCGGTGGGCATGTTCCTGTCGTCGGTGACCGAAAGCCAGGTAGTCGCTGCAGTCCTGAGCTTTATTGCGATGCTTATCAACTTCTTCATATCTCAGCTCGCAAATCTGGTTTCCGCTTCATCGATTTCGTCCTTTATTGCGATGGCGGTTTTAGTGGTGGTGTTGTCCATAATAATAAGACTGCTGGTCAAGAGCGGTATCTTTGCCGTCATATTCGGGCTCGTATGCGAGATCGGCTTGATCGTAATGTTCATATCGTCCCGCAGTTCCTTCGAGGGCCTTTTCCCCACCGTTATGAAGGGGATTTCGATGTTCGACCGCTTTTACAGCTTCATAAACGGGGTATTTGACATCACTTCGGTAGTATATTTCGTGATGGTAAGCCTCGTGTTTGTGTTTCTGACCATCCAGTCGCTTGAAAAGCGGAGGTGGAACTGATGGGAGCCATAAAGTCGTTTTTTAAGAGCCGCGCATTCCGCATCGGGATGTACAGTGCAGTATCGTCTTTCATAGTTATCGCAATTGCAGCGGGAGTGATCATGATAACTGACAAACTCCCGGCCACATACACAAAACTTGATATGACGACAAACCAGCTTTATTCCATCTCCGAGCAGACGGAGAAGATCGTGGGGAACCTCGACAAGGACGTTGAGATATATCTCCTTGCACAGACGGGCAATGAAGACAAAACGCTGCTGAACATGCTGAGAAGGTACGAGGCGATCAATGACAGGGTCAAAGTCATATTGAAAGACCCGGTAGTATATCCCTCTTTTGTACAGCAGTATACGACCTCGACCGTATATGAAAACAGTGTGATCGTTGTCAGCGGTGACAGAAGCCAGTACATCAGTTATTATGAAATTTATGTGCCGCAAATAGATTACACCACTTATGAGAGAACGATCGATTTCTACGGCGAGAGCTGTGTCACAAGCGCCATAGACTATGTTACAAGCGACAATCTGCCAAAGGCGTATTTGCTGACCGGCCACGGCGAAAAGGAACTTAACACGACACTGGGCAATGTAATAGCGAAAGACAACATAGACACGGAATCGCTCAATCTGCTTACCGTTGAGGCAGTTCCGGAGGATGCCGACTGCCTGATAATAAACGGCCCTGCATCCGATATACCTCAGGGCGAGATAGATAAGATAAAAGCTTACCTGAGCAACGGCGGGAACCTGCTGCTCATTACCGATGTAACGGGCAAAGACATGCCAAATCTTTACGCCCTTATGAAAGACTACGGTGTCGGACTGGCGGAAGGCATCGTTCTCGAAGGCGACCCAAAGTATTGCCTTAGCATGTACACACACTATCTGCTGCCCAAGATCAATACACACGTTATAACCGATCCTTTGCTTGATGGAGGTTATTATGTGCTTATGCCTGTTGCCGCGGGAATAAAAGAACTGGACGATAAGCGTGATACGGTGAGTGTGGCTAAGCTGCTCACCACGTCAGACAGCGCATATTCAAAGGTCGACAGCATGAACATGACCACGACTGAAAAGGAAGAAGGGGACATCGAAGGACCGTTCAGCCTGGGTGTCGCAATAACAGATAAGTCCGATGAAACAGAGTCGAAAATCGTGTGGTATACTTCGTCCAGCTTGCTGGAGCCGTCAATAAACGATATGGTATCCGGCGGAAACTATGACCTGTTCCTGAACTCGCTGAACTGGATGTGTGAGAGGGAAGAAAAGATCTCGATCCATCCGAAGACAATCAGGAACGAAACACTCATGGTTCCGGCATCCGCTGCGACACGCTGGAGCATACTTATCGTCGGGATCGTGCCGGCTGTCTTCCTTATAGCCGGGATCACCGTATGGGTAAGGAGGAGACGCAGGTAATGAAGCGAATGACGCGAATGCTGATCCTCATCGCGGTACTTGCCGCGGTGGCGATCGGATATTCACTGATTTCAAGGCTTTCTTCCGGACAGGATAATGCGGGCGCCAGCAATAAGGAGATTTCCGTAGCATCCCATGATTCGAATGCGGTAGAGAGGCTCGAATGGGAATATAAAGGCGAGAGGATCAGGCTTGTAAAAGAGAACAATCGCTGGAAATACGCCGAGGACGGTGCATTCCCGCTTGACCTGAGCAAGGTCCAGACTATGTTGTCTGCTATTTCCGATATCAAGGCATCGCGTTCGATCGATCAGGCCGGTTCGCTGTCCGAATATGGCCTTGAGGAGCCGCAATGCATAATTACCGTTACTTCCGGCGGTACTGAGTATACTTATTTTATCGGCAGTAAAAATGAAGTGACCGGAGAGTACTACCTGTATACAGGCCAGGGTGATAAAGTCTACATGGTGAATTCCGGCTTATACACTGCTTACAGCAAAACACTGCTGGACATGGTCGTAAGACAAAGCATCCCTGACCTGACGACAGCAAAGGAGATTTCGATAGAAACTCCCGAAGGCCTGAAGAAGATCGTGTACAAAGACAAGCATGAAGGTATTACTTATACGAATGCGTACAAATGGTTCTATGAGTTTGCCGTTGAAGGGAATACGGTATATTCTCCTGTAGGGTCTGACAAGGTAAGAAATCTTCAAAGGGATATTTCAGGCATTAAGTGGGTAAGCTGCGTCGATTATTTTGCGACTGGTGACGAGCTTGCCGATTATGGGCTTGACAGCCCCCGCGCCGTTGTCAGCGTCAAGTTCTCAAACGGGGACTTCAAGCTGATGTTCGGGGATTATGTTGACGACAACTGCTACGCTATGGCCGGAGATTCGGGGATAGTGTATACAGTATCGGCAAGTGATGTCGATGACCTTCTGGAGGTCGACTTTGATTCTCTTCGCCCCGACGACGTTTGCCTGATGGAGTGGGAGACAGTCGACTCGATGGAAGTCGAGGTTGACGGAGAAACACTTATGATCTATTTTGAACGCGGCAACAGCGTGGACGGTGAAAGCGGATCCGGAGTGAAAGAAGTAAGTTATATAATTGACGGACGCCAGGGAGACAGCACCGCAGTCAAGAAATTCCTTGACGCGATCACCGGTCTGACATCTGACGGAGAGACCGACAAACCCGCTCCTTTCAAGGATCCTGAAGTCAAAATAGTGTTCAACCGCAACACGGAGTTCTTCCACACCATGACGCTTTCGCTTTACAGGTTCAACAGCCAGAGCTATCTTGTCGAGTTCGACGGGCAGGCGCGCCTGCTGGTAGGAAACGACGACGTGTTCGAACTCAAGGAAGCATTTGCCGTACTTTCAGAATAAAAAGCAATCAGCGGACACAGAGTACAGCGGACAAAGAGAACATTGAAAACGGAGTACAGTGGACACGAAGTACAGCGGAAACGAAGCACATTGGAAACGGAGTACAGTGGGAACGAAGCACAGTCGAAACGGAGCACAGCGGAAACGAAGCACAGTGGACAGGGGGACAGATCCCTTGTCCATTTTCTTTTCTGCGATGCATGACAGGCTGGGGCATATCCTGGCAGGACAAGGAATCTGCCCCCGAGTCCAGTGATATCCTCACATCCCGATTATCTGTCCACCCAAAATTAAAATTTTCCGATGCCCCTCTGGGTGTCGCCTTAGATCGGCAAAGTCATCCACTTTGCCCTTCCGCTTTTTTCCAACAACCGGCTGTTCATTTTTTTGTATGAGAAACTAATTAAACATACAAAACACTGACAAGCGTTACAATTCAATTTTGTATCTATTGCGCTAAATTGCTATCTTGACAAATCGTGGGGTACAGGATACAATCATTAACAATTAACAGAATTGAGGTGGAGCTATGAAAAAATTAGTACTTCTGCTGACACTTGTTATGCTTATCTCCATTGCGGCGGGTTGCTCAAAAGCCGATTCCAATGAGATAAAGATAGGAATAAACTATGAGCTTAGCGGAGGCGTTGCGTCATACGGCCAGAGCTCCGTAGACGGCATCAAGCTCGCTATCGAAGAAGTCAATGCTGCGGGAGGCATTAACGGAAAGAAGATAGTAGCAGTCGAATATGACAACAAATCCGAGCCTTCCGAAGCGGTCATAATCGCCAACAGGCTGATATCCCAGGATAAGGTCCTGGCGATACTTGGTCCTGCCACTTCCGGCGCATTCAAGTCCGAGATAGCTGTTGCCGAAAAGGAAAGGATCCCGGTCCTGAGCGGTTCCGCTACTGCCGACGATGTAACTGTCGATGCAGACGGCAACGTCAAGAAGTATGCGTTCAGGGTTTGCTTCGCGGACTCATATCAGGGCGCTGCAATGGCTGATTTCGCGTTCAACAAGCTCGGAGCGAAGAAAGCAGTTCTGATCACTGACACATCCAACGACTACGCAAAGGGATTGGCCAAGAACTTCACCGAGAAGTTTACCGAGAAGGGCGGAGCCATCGTCGGTGAAGAGGCTTATGTCGCCAAGGAAACAGACTTCAACGCGATCCTGACAAAGATCAATGCTCTTGATTTCGATGTGATCTACATACCCGGATACTATGAGGAAGCCGGACTCATAATAAAACAGGCAAGAGCTCTTGGCATCGATGCGCCGATACTCGGTGCGGACGGATTCGATTCCCCGTCCCTTGTTGATCTTGCTGGAGCTGACGCACTGAACGATGTATACTTTACAAACCACTATTCTTCACTTGACAACGACCCGAAGGTCCTGAAGTTCATCGAAAGCTTCAAGAAGAAATACGGGAAAGAGCCCGATGCCTTCAACGCTCTCGGATATGACGCCGCGATGTTCCTGATCGACGGTCTGAAACGCGCAGAGAAGCTTGACCGCGAGTCTTTGAGGGAAGCGCTTGAAAAAACGACGAACTTTGAGGGTGTTACAGGTACCATCACCATTGACGCAAACCACAACGCGATCAAATCGATCGTCGTTATCGGTCTGCAGAACGGCGTACAGGCAAGCGCCGAGAAGTCCAACTGATATAAGTTTTGAGTCTGAATTATGATGTGATATACAAGGGCGATGCCTATCGCCCTTGTTTGTCATAAGATTATTGCTTAGCGTGGACAGGAGGAAACACCGGTGAATCTACTTCAACAGGTAATTAACGGGTTGTCATTGGGGAGCATATACGCATTGATAGCCCTTGGTTACACAATGGTATATGGGATCATAAAGCTTATAAATTTCGCGCACTGCGATATTTACATGATAGGTGCGTATGTGGGCTATCTTTGCCTTACAAAACTGCATATTGGGGTCCTCCCGTCCATCCTTATCGCTATGGTAGTTTGCACGGTCCTTGGCATATTGATCGAAAAGATCGCGTACAAGCCGTTGAGGAATGCGACACGAATCGCCGTCCTGATAACCGCCATAGGCGTTTCCATGTTCCTGGAATATGGAATGATGTATATATTCAAGGCGAACGTACGCGCATATCCCCCGATGACAGGCTGGATGGCAAAGTCTTTCCGCTTTAGCGGCCTGACACTGACTTCGCAACAGATCCTGATATTTGCTTCAACGATAATTTTGATGATCCTGCTCCAATTTATCGTCAGGAGGACCCGCATCGGCAAAGCGATGAGGGCAGTATCGCTGGACAGGGACGCAGCCGAACTCATGGGTATAAACGTCGACTCGACGATCTCGTTCACTTTCGCGCTGGGTTCAGCCCTGGCAGGTGCCGCAGGCGTGCTCGTGGGTATCTATTATAACTCCATAAATCCCCTGATGGGCGCTCTCCCGGGTCTGAAGGCGTTTGTGGCGGCAGTTTTCGGTGGTATCGGAGTGATACCGGGAGCCATGATAGGCGGTTATTTTATCGGCCTGGTAGAGGTATTCGTATCTGGATACGGAAACTCCATGTACAAGGACGCCGTTGTGTTTGCCATTCTGATCCTGATCCTGATCATCAAACCATCGGGCCTGCTGGGCAAAAACACCGGGGAGAAGGTATAGGACTATGAAGGGGATAATGAAAAACAGGACTCTGCTGAAGTCGCTCATTCTTCTGGCCGGATTTGCAGTCGTACAGCTCCTTGTTTTTGTCGATGTTATAGACAGCTATATAATGGGGATAATTGCAAGGACCTGCATCAACATCATTCTGGCTGTCAGCCTTAACCTGATCACCGGCTTTACCGGACAGTTCTCGCTTGGCCATGCCGGGTTCATGTCCATCGGCGCATATGTATGTGCCATAACGACCTTCAGGTATCCTACGATACCCGGCTTTATAGCGGGCGTTCTTTTGGGCGCCATATGTGCGGCAATAGTCGGGGCACTTGTAGGTCTGCCCACGCTCCGCCTTCGCGGTGACTACCTTGCGATAGCGACGCTCGGGATGGCGGAGATCATCCGCATACTGTTCCTCAACATGAAAATAACGAACGGCGCAGCCGGACTTATAAATATCCCGCAGTTTGTAAACTGGCCATGGTTATTTATCTTTACTGTCGGCACCGTCGTCCTTATTTCCAACTATATTAAATCGGCACACGGCAGGGCATGCATTTCGATCCGCGAAGACGAGATCGCATCCGAATCGATGGGAATAAACACTACCCGCACGAAGGTGACCGCTTTTACGATCGGCGCTTTCTTTGCCGGCATTGCGGGTGCGCTATACGCGTCCTATTTCTTCTTTATCAAGCCCGACCTGTTCGGCTTCCAGAAATCCATCGACGTCCTCGTGATAGTCGTATTCGGAGGAATGGGAAGCATCTCCGGGTCGGTCATCGCGGCGGTGCTGCTCGAAGTGATATCGACTATGCTGCAGTCGATCGTCGAGCTCAGGATGGTATTCTATGCCATAATGCTTGTCATAATAATGCTGTTCCGTCCCCAGGGACTCATGGGTTCGAAGGAGCTCACAGTCATAATGTTCAAAGAGCAGGCCGGTAAACTGTTCGGCAGGATACGTTCCGTCGGGGGCAAAGGAGGGAAGGCGTAGTGTCTGTTTTGAAAGTTGAAGGTCTCACAAAGACATTCGGAGGTCTTACCGCCGTCCTCAAAGTCAATCTGGACATAAAGCAGGGTGAGCTCATCGGGCTCATCGGGCCCAACGGCGCCGGAAAAACTACGGTTTTCAACCTCCTTACCGGGATCATCGAGCCCACGAGCGGTACCATCACACTGAGGGATAAGCAGATTCAGGGACTAAAGCCCCATATCATCTGCAGGGACGGAATTTCAAGGACATTCCAGAATATAAGGCTTTTCAAGGATCTGACGGTCCTTGACAACGTCAGGACAGCCATGAACAAGCAGGCCAGGTACGGACTGTTTTCCGCGCTTTTCCACACGAAGGCATACAGGAAGACCGAAGCCGAGATAATGGAAAAATCAGTCGAGCTGCTGAAGATCCTGAATCTATATCATAAAAAGGATGAGCTGGCAAAGAACCTGCCCTACGGTGAGCAAAGGCAGTTGGAGATCGCGAGGGCGCTTGCGACCGAACCGCTGATCCTCCTTCTGGACGAACCCGCGGCAGGTATGAACCCGGTAGAGACCGCCCAGCTCACGGAGCTTATCGCATCCATACGCAAACTCTACAATGTGACGATACTTTTGATCGAGCATGATATGTCACTCGTTATGAATATATGTGAGCGCATTTATGTGCTGGATTACGGAGTGGTGATCGCCGAAGGGACCCCGGATGAAATCAAGACCAACAAGAGAGTTATTGAGGCTTACCTGGGAGAGGAAGTAGAAGATGCTTGAGATAAGGAATCTTAATGTCCATTACGGCGTGATCCATGCTCTAAAGGACGTTTCACTCACGGTAAATCCGGGCGAGATAGTGACGCTTATCGGTGCGAACGGAGCCGGAAAAACCACTACCCTCCGTACGATTTCCGGCCTGAAGAAACCGACAGACGGCGCGATATTTTTCAATGGAAGCGACATCACCAACACCACTGCCAAAGAAAGAGTCAGGATGGGGATCTCACATGTTCCCGAGGGCAGGCATGTTTTCTACAACATGACCGTGTTCGAAAATCTCCAGCTCGGTGCTTATCTGCGCCGTGACAAGGACGGCATCGCCCGGGACCTGGAAATGGTGTATGAACACTTTCCCGTATTGGCTCAACGCAAGAAGCAGCTTGCCGGAACGCTGTCCGGCGGTGAGCAGCAAATGCTCGCTATGGGAAGGGCGCTGATGTCAAGCCCCAAAATGCTTATCCTTGATGAACCGTCGATGGGCCTGGCACCGTTGTTCGTTCAGGAAATATTTGATATAATAAAGAAAATAAACGCACTCGGTACCACCATATTCCTTGTGGAGCAGAACGCACGTCAAGCTCTCAAAATCGCGCACAGGGCGTATGTAATGGAGACGGGTTCGATCGTCCTTTCCGGAACCGGGACCGAGCTGATGCAAAGCGATGAAATCAGGAAAGCATATTTGGGAGGTTAATGAGATGTATGTCAGGAACAAGATGACTGTAAACCCGTATACGGTTTCCCCTTCCCAGTCGGTGATCGATGCACAGGAGCTCATCGCAAAACATGGTGTCAAGCGTCTGCCGGTAGTTAAGAACGGTAAGCTGGTCGGCCTTGTGACAAGCAGGGATATTTCACGGTATACACCTTCAAAGGCGACTTCTCTCAGTATGGGGGAGATAAGCTACCTCCTTTCCAAAACAAAGATAAGCAGCATAATGACAAAGGACCCTATCACGATTTCACCCGATTCACTGCTGGAAGAAGCCGCAACCCTCATGCGTGACAATGATGTCGGCTGCCTGCCGGTCGTGGAGGGCGATAAAGTCGTCGGTATCATCACAGAGAGCAATCTTCTGGACGCTTTTATCGAGCTGCTGGGATTCAGAGAGCCGGGAACAAGGCTGACGATCGAAGCGGTCGACGCTCCGGGGATCCTGTCCAGGCTTGCGGGTATTTACAGCGAGCACGGCGCAAACATCACGCATGTGGCGGTTTATCGCGGCAAGAACGGAAAAAGCGACGTGGTCATCGGTACGAATTCGCTCGAGACCGAGGGGATCGAAAAGAGTCTTGAGCAGGAAGGATACGAGGTCGTTTACAAGCTGCAAAACAAGTAGAATGCGTTTTATATTCGATATGGCAACCGATTCATTTTTGAAGGATCGAATACAAGGCGTAAGTTGAACTTAACACCCTGTTAGAAAACAGGGTGTTAAATATTTGAAAACAACACGAAAAATCGCTGTAAAATGTTGATTATTCCTGAAAATGAATTTATACTGTACTTGTAAAAATATATTTACGAGTGCAGGTGATGAGCAAATAAATCAAAGTTTCCTTTTTCAGAGGGATCTAATCAAAAACCAAATTACAGAAAGGGGAAATATCATGTACAAGTTCGATTTGGCAGCAACAGGTTACGACTGGGGAACACCGATAACGGATGTCATAATCAGTTTCCCCAAACCGCTGGACCGGGAAATCACGACTCAGGATCTGCCAGATGCCTTCTCGATTTCCATCGACCTGAAGTACTCTCTTTTCGGTTTTGACGTAGACGCTGCTAACGACGTTGTCACCGTTAAAAGTGCGGATATTTCGGGAGACAGGACAACGGCAACCCTGAACGTGGGAAGCAATTTCGCGGAGCACAGCCGTACCCGTATAAGCAACTTCGAAAGGTATGGCGGATCCTGGAAAGTAGCTTTGTCCAAGGACCTTGGTGATCTGAAAAAGGGAACTGAGTTTACCTGGAGCGGTAAAGTGATAAACGAGTGGGCCGACAGGTTTGAACGGCTGACGGTGGAAACCGAATACTCGTATGTCGACCGCCGCACAGGAGAAACGATAACATGCAGCACAATGGACGCAAGACTGTACAAGCCGGATAAGACAAAATACCAGGACAAGGGAAACGGTTATCCCATGGTAGTCTGGCTGCACGGCGGCGGAGAGATAGGTGATGACAACGAGATACATATTACCGCAAATGCGGTAGTCAACTGGGCCAAGGAAGAAGCACAGGACATATTCGGAGGGGCATATATCCTCGCGCCCCAAAACCATGCCGGAAGAAGCGTAAAGGCGTGCATGGATGTGATCGAATATGTGATAGCCCATAATCCGGACATAGACAGCAACAGGATATATGTCGGCGGATGCTCATACGGCGGGTTTGCCACATGGGCGATCATAAAGGCATATCCGGACTTCTTCGCAGCGGCATTTCCGATATGCGGCGGCGGGGGAAACCTCAGCGACGAAGACCTGGATAACCTCTATGACCTCCCTATATATATGGTCGTGTCTACCGGAGACTCGATGCCGGTCAGCATGATGGAAGCGTATAACGCCCTTGTCGACCGTGCGCTCTCTAAAGGTGCGAAACCAAAGACATACATAGCCTTGTTCGAACATGTAGACTTTGACGGCTTTGCCGACTCCCAGAAGAAGATGGCTGCTTTGAAGGGAGTGGAGTACAAGGAGGAGGAACGCTTCAGGATCTTTGCCATGGATCACTGGAGCTGGATCTATGTGCATAACAATTTTGATGGAAAAGGCGACGACTATGACGGGAGAATGTTCATCAGGACCGATGCTCCTGCAGAATTAGACAACTGCTCGGTCGTCGAGGTTACGGAAAAGAACATTGACGAGATCAGGGCAACCATGGGTGAGCATATCGCGAAAACGGTCAATGTTGGCGACCGCCTTGTGCACCTTGCAAAGGATACACTGGATGAGGCAGGCAACGTCGTATCGACCACGCATGTGTACACGCCAAACTTTGCTCCATCGGATATTGGTTACGAGACTTTTATGCAGTTCCTTGCCGCTCAAAGGAAGAGATAAGGTCTTATACTGAAGGGAGAGATAAGGTTTTTTATAGATCTATATAGATCACAATAGTAAAAATCGAACCGGCAGGCAAAAACGTTGCCTGCCGTATGTTTTTGAGCGGATATTTAGTTTTTTGCCGATATTTTGTCACTGAATGTCGAAAATAGTCGAAATAAACAAAAACAAAGACTGAAAGAGGTTGACTATTGTGTAATATTCATATATACTTACTACATATAAAAGGATTGCAGCTGGCATCTGATGAGAGAAGGTGGTCGCGTAAATCTAAAGTTTTTTCGTACCATTACCTTTATCAAAATTGAAAAAGGAGGAAACATCATGGACAAAAGGATCGTAAAGTTCCTGGCAATCATGCTTAGTGCCGCCATGCTGATGGCGCTTGGCATCGCGGCAAACGCTCAGGAGTCGGATGCGGGTACCTTTGACCTGCTGGCGACCGGATTTGACTGGGGCACGCCCATTACCGGGGTGAGAGTCAGCCTTTCAAAGCCGCTCGGCGAGAATATCAGAGCCGAAGACCTTCTGGACGCATTTTCGATTTCGATAGATCTCAGGTATGTATTTTACGGTATGGAAGTCAATGCGGAAAGTGACGCCGTCTCGGTAAAGAGCGCCGTCATCTCGGACGACAGGACTGTCCTGACCCTGGACATCGGGACCAATTACGCGGAACACAACCTTACGCGCATCAGCAACTTCTCCAACTATGATGGTTCCTGGAAAGTCGTTCTGGCAAAAGACCTTGGTAATCTGAAAGAAGGCACCGAGTTCGTCTGGAGCGGAAAAGTCATCAACGAGTGGGCCGACAAGTTTGAGCGGCTCTCGGTGAAAACCGAGTACACTTATGTGGATTATCGCACAGGTGAAGCAACGAAATATGACTCGATGAACGCGAGGTTGTATATCCCGGACAAGAGCAAGTATGATAACAAGGGCGACGGGTATCCGCTGGTCGTGTGGCTGCACGGCGGCGGAGAAATCGGTGACGATAACGAGATACATATCACAGCCAACGCCGTAGTCAACTGGGCAAAAGACAAGACCCAGGACGTATTCGGCGGAGCATATGTTCTCGCGCCGCAGAACCATGCGGGCAGAAGCGTAAAGGCGTGCATGGATGTCATTGAGTATGTACTGGATAAGCATCCCGATATCGATAAGAGCAGGATCTATATCGGTGGATGCTCATACGGTGGCTCAGCTACATGGTCAATGATCAAAGCTTTCCCGGACTATTTTGCGGCTGCATTCCCGATTTGTTCCGGCACGACTTTCACCGAAGAAGATCTGGAAAACCTCTATGACCTCCCGATATATATGGTCGTATCAACGGGCGATTCAATGCCGGTCAGCATGATGCAGGCATATAATGCTCTCGTCGACTATGCGCTGTCAAAAGGAGCGGAGCCGAAGACCTACATCGCCCTGTTTGAGCATGTCGACTATGACGGGCTGGCAGATGCTCAGAAGCTTATCGCAGAAAGCCAGGGAGCCGTATATACCGAGGAAAATCGTTTTCAGTTCATGGCATTGGATCACTGGAGCTGGATCTATGTACATAACGGTTTCGACGCCAAGGGTGATGACTATGACGGAAAGATGTTCATCAATACGAACGCCGAAGCCGAATATGACAACTGCTCTGTGGTCAGGGTAACTGAGAACAACATTTACGAGATCAGGTCGACCATGGGCGAGAACATCGCCAAGACGGTCAATATCGGTGATCTTCTTGTACACTGTGTAAGGGAAACGAAAGACGAGAACGGCAATGTTGTTTCGGCTACACATGTTTATACGCCGAACTTTGCTCCTGCCGACATAGGCTTCGAGACATTCACGCACTTCCTGGCTGCGCAGACAGACGGGTATGCGTTCCCGTTCAAGGATGTTCCCGCGGGAAGCAAATACTTTGACGCGGTCAGGAAGCTGTATGATGCGGGACTTACAAACGGCAAGGACTACAACCATTATGATCCCGATGCCGGTTTGACCCGCGCCGAGTTCATGACTTTCCTCGGACGTGTGGTCGGTGCCGAAGTCGATCACTCGAAGAAGTCTGAATTCAAGGACGTTCCCAACGACGGATGGAGCACCGGATACATAACCTGGGGCGCGGAGAACGGCCTGATCCAGGGTTATGGCGACGGAAGGTTCGGACCCAAGGATACTCTCACCCAGGAACATGTGAACCTAATAATGGAGAGATTTGCGGACAAATTCGGCATCGATTTCGCCGGGTTTGATGATCCTTCCGGCAATGCGACCCGTGGCCAGGTCGCCGTGATCCTGGCAAAGCTTGTCGACTGAGTCTTATTGGCTCTTCGGTATTGATGCGATAAAACTTGTTTATATCGGGGTATCCCGGGAGTATGAGGCCTCCCCGGATACCCTGATTTTGCTATAGGGGATGGGACAGGGGATCGATACCCTGTCACTGATGGATGTCCCGGGAGTTTCCGGTCTCCCGGGACACCTTTTTCTGAAACAGGCATTTCTGAACTTATATTTCCGTATAAGGCTTTTGCCCTGAGCGGAATAATATAAAGGAAAAATATAAAAGGATCGTAAATCTTATTTCAACACTTTTGGCGTTTCGTTCGTTATATAGGTGAATGAAACGAAAGGAGAATTCGCAATGGTAAGGATCCCGCATATCATATTTGACATTCAGAAGCCGAATATATATAAATTCTTCAGGACTGAACGCATATACGAACCTGTAGCGCTCGTAAACGAGCAGGAAAAGATCGAAATGCTCAGAGCCGTATTGCGCTGCGCTTTCGGATGAAATACGGGCAATCAAACATCCCGGTCTGATCATCGGACCAAACCGGGATTTTCAAAGCACCAATCATATGGGAGGATTTAGTTATTCTATTCAGCTGTAAAGTCGGGTTCGACAGTGTAGTCGGGATCGAAACCCGGCTTATAGTTAAAATCGTCATCGTCAACGAATGTGTCCCTGTCAGTGGTTACCTTGACAGTACCGTCAATGAATGCACCTTCTTCGATGGACAGGTATTGAGAGTTGAGGTTGCCTATGAGGACCGTGCTGCTGCCAAACTTGGCGTTCGAATAGACCTTGACGTTTCCTCTCACGGTACCGTTCAGACTGAGCCTGTCGCATATGATGTCGCCTTTGATCGCAGAATTTTCGGTCACGAGAACTTCCGACTCGCTTGTAACGTTGCCTACGATCCTTCCCTGCTGTACATCGATCGACTTGCCTGCTATATCGCCCTCGACAGACCCCGTCACAGTAATGCCGGCCTTGCTGATCACGTCACCCTTTACGGCACCAAGTATTTTGATGCTTGACTCACTTTGGATGGATCCGTTGATGACCGTCTGCTTCGATATTATCGTCGTGTCGTCCGTACCCGAAAAGTACGACGAAATGGGTCTCTCCCTATATACCGTGGTCGTGACAGGCACTTCCTGCTCCGGACTGACCTGGTCGGCTTTCTCAGGTATTTCGCTGTCCTTTTTTGAAATGCCGGATGAGATGTTTGCCCATGCAGATTTCAAATTTTCCTTTATTTTGGACCCCTGGTTGTTCATATATGTATCTCCTTTTACTTATATACGTGATTATATGATTCCTTTATCAATACTTCTCCTTGGATCGGTATCGGTTCAAAGTTCTCAGGAAAATCAAATTGCACTTGCCATACTCGCACTGCGGCGCGTATTATTCAATCCGACAAATAATGACAGATTATGCTATCATAATCATTATAATTTCGACCAACCTTGTCTGTCAAGTAAAGGTTGCCCCAACGGGGCATTTTTTATGTCATACTTCGGTAGTCCACCCGTATTTGTCCGGCAGCCTGCCCCACTGGATGCCTGTCAGCTCGTCATAAAGTCTCTGCGAAACGGGCCCGATGGAACCGTTGTTGATCTCATATGTTTCTTCGCCGAAAGCCAGATGCCCGATGGGCGATATTACCGCAGCCGTACCGGTGCCGAAGGCTTCCCTGATCCTGCCGTTCCTGAGAGCGGTCTTTACTTCGTCAACGGAAATGAGCCGTTCCTCACAAGGTATCGACCAGGAGCGAAGCATCTCAAGGCAGGACATCCTGGTTATGCCGGGAAGGATACTTCCGGTAAGAGCCGGTGTCACTACGGTGTCATCAATGAGGAAGAAGACATTCATCGTACCGACTTCCTCAATATACTTGCGGTGCACGCCGTCAAGCCAGAGGACCTGCGTATATCCCTTTTCGGCCGCTTTGTTCTGGGCGCGGATCGTGGCGGCGTAGTTCCCGCCGGCCTTGACCTCTCCCGTTCCGCCGCGGACCGCGCGGACATCTTCATCTTCGACATAGATCCTGACGGGGGCCATCCCCTCGGGGTAGTATGCGGCGACGGGTGATAGTATGATGGCAAAAAGATAGCTGTTTGAAGCGCGGACCCCAAGATGCGGCTCGGTCGCTATGACGAAGGGACGGATGTACATTGAGGTCCCGACTTCTGTCGGCATCCAGTCCATGTCCACTCGCAGCAAAGTTTTTACAGCCTCAACAGCGAAATCGACGTCGATTTGAGGTATACAGAGACGGTTGTCCGAAGAGTTGAGCCGTCTGAAATTGTCCCACGGGCGGAAGAGTAGTGTCCTTCCGTCGCCGGTCCGGTATGCCTTCATTCCCTCGAAGGTCGTCTGCGCATAGTGGAGCACCATCGCCGCAGGGTCAAGCGAGATGGGACCGTACGGTACGATCCGCGGGTCATGCCAGCCCAGGTCCGGGGAATAATCCATCAGGAACATGTGGTCGGTATAATATTTGCCGAATCCCAGGTTGGAATAATCGGGTTTCTTCTTTGGATTGCTGGTTCGTACGATCGTGATTTCCTTCATAATATTACTCCAGACCGCATCTGATAGCGGTAGCCGTTATAGTTACCGGCAACGGCATGCCTGATTTGATTTAGGAACAGTAAAGCAAAATGAGTTAAGATAAAACAATACAGTTGATTGGTAATGTAAATATGTTTGATGCTCCTGTTTCGAATCGGAGTTGACATCAGTAAAAAATGTCGTATTTTCGGTCCCGTGCTTCGTTTTGATTTGATTTATTATATCACCGAATTAACTTGATGAAAAGAGTGGAAATCCACAACGGAAAAGTTTTCACCCCATAGTTCTGTGATTGAAGTGACTAATTCATTGTGATATACTAAAAAGGAATTTATTTTGACTGTTTTTGTTCGGCGGTCTGCCTGTCAGAGGGAATTTACATGAACGGAACGAAGTTTTATAAATGGGCTGTTTTGGCAGCTGCGCTGGTTTTGGTTTTTGCGCTCATATCGACATCTGCCGAAGAGGACGATGTATACTTTACGGCAGTCAACGACACGCTGATGAAACTTGAAGCTTCAACGATGCCGTACTTCTATAACGACGAATATTATGTGCCATATACCATATTTGATGACCTGTCCCTCGGCGTGTTTTATTCCGACAACAGCGAAAAAAACCACACGCTTGCCCTGTATAACAGGAAGAACACCCTCATATTCCAGCTATTATTCGAATACTCATACGACAACAACCAGCAGTACAGGGAAAAGGCAATAAAGCACAACAACACCCTGTATATCCCGATCAGGTTCGTCTGTGAGAGATTCGGGCTCAAGTTCCAGCTGATAAAGACGCCCATACCCGTTATACGTGTCATATCAGATGCCAAGCTCGACGCTAATGAGTTCAGGGATAAGTTTTATGACAGGATAGTGAACGAAGGCAGGGAATATCTTAGCCAGAACAAGAGTCCTTCTCCCAGTGTGCCGAACACCGGCGTGACACCGACTCCTACAGACCAGCCTGCCGTGACGCCCGAGGTATATCTGTCATTTGACTGCCGGACTCCGGACGGCCTGAAGGAAATGTTGGATATACTGGAAGAACACGGCATCGGTGCGACCTTCTTCCTGACTGAAGGAATGATAGAATCCGAGCGGGATCTGGTGCTTGGCATCATAGCTTCGGGACATAATATCGGGATATATGAGGACGAATCGTTTGCGGACTCCCAGGGCGATTCGGTTTTGATAGTCGAATACATGCAGCGGGCAAATCGTTTGCTTGACAGCTATACACATACCAAAACCAGACTGTTTCGGTTCCGGACCGATTCGCCGTTCAAAAACGACACGTCGATAAGGGAAACCCTTGCCGCATCGGGTTATGTCGTTTGGGACTGGACGCTGGATGCCGATGACATAAAGTCGGCATCGAACTGGCAGACGGCGCAAAGGTGGATATCGCTCATAGAGCAGTTCGCCGAAGAAGGAAAACCGGTAGTTTTCCGGGCAGGCGTTTCGGCGGATATGACAGCGGCGACCGGCATGCTGCTTGACTATCTGGCCGGCGAAAAAGCGGTCGTCCGAATGATCACTCCTGCTGCGGAACCGGACAAAATCATCGGATAGGAGACAGACGAAAACATGGTAATGATTCTCGGAAAAATGGGCGAGGTCGTATTGAAGGGCTTGAACCGGAAGGCGTTCGAGAACAGGATGCTGAGGAGCCTGAAATACCGGCTTTCGCTTATAGGAAATTATAAAGTATATTCTGCGCAGTCAACTGTATACGTTGAACCGCTTGACGAAAGCGCGGATATGGAAGCCGCTTTCGATATAGTAAGGAAGATATTCGGTCTCGTCGCGGTGAGCAAAGCTTATTCGTCTGAGAAAAACATAGATGCGATAGTCGAATGCGCAAAAAAGAACCTGGCGTCGGAACTGAGGCGCATAAAGACCTTCAAGGTCGAAAGCCGCAGGTCGGACAAGAGCTTTCATCTCAAATCCCCCGAGATTTCCGGAATAACGGGAGGAGCGCTCCTGCAGGCCTTTCCGCACCTTCGCGTAGACGTGCATCATCCCGATGTGACCGTTTATGTGGAAATCAGGGAGCAGTTTGCATTTGTCCACACCGATCCGGTCCCGGGTGCGGGAGGCCTCCCGATAGGTTCTTCGGGAAAAGCCGCCGTGCTCCTGTCGGGCGGCATCGACAGCCCTGTGGCCGCTCAGCGTATGGCTAGGCGCGGTATCGAACTGGATGCGATACACTTCTACAGCTACCCATATACATCGGAGAGGGCAAAGCAAAAGGTCATAACATTGACTAAGATTTTGAGCGAGTACTGCGGGCATATCCCGCTCCACATAGTGCCTTTTACAAAGATCCAGGAAGAGATCCGGGCAAATTGCCCCGAAGAGTACTTCACGCTGCTCATGCGCCGTTCCATGATGAGGATAAGCGAGCGCATAGCATTGCAGAACGATTGCAGCGCCCTGATCACAGGCGAAAGCCTGGGACAGGTCGCAAGCCAGACCCTGCAGGCCATGTCGGTGACCGAGCAGGCGATAACTCTGCCGGTGCTGAGGCCCCTTGTCGGTATGGACAAAGAGGAGATAGTGACCATAGCGAGGGAAATAGGGACTCTCGAGACCTCTAACCTGCCGTACGAGGACTGCTGCACGGTATTTACTCCCAGGAGGCCAAAAACGAAGCCAAAGCTGGACAAGATACTGGAAATCGAAAAAGCTGTGCCCTTCGGGGAGCTGGAACGGGAAGCGGCAGAAAACTGCGAAAAGCTGGTGATCTCTTGTGAGTATGACGGCTGAGATCCTTTCGATCGGGACCGAGCTTCTGCTTGGCAATATAGCCAATACCGACGCCCAGGTGATCTCCCAGGGGCTTTCGGAACTCGGAATAAACGTCTACTACCATACTGTCGTAGGCGATAATCCGGAACGGATAAAGCGTGCAGTCGGGATTTCCCGGGAACGTGCCGATATAATTATAACGACGGGCGGACTCGGACCGACATACGACGACATAACGAAGGAAACTATCGCCGAGTGTTTCGGGAAAAAGCTCATACTGAATGAAGCTGCGGTGAACGATATCCGTTCGTATTTCAGGAAGCTTTCGGCTGAACCGACACCGAACAACCTCAGGCAGGCCATGCTGCCGGAAGGCTGCGTGGTGTTCGAAAACAAATGGGGGACCGCCCCGGGATGCGCGTTCGAATCGCAGGGAAAACATGTGATAATGCTGCCCGGACCGACGAAAGAGTGCACTCCGATGTTCAGGGAGTGCGCCGTCCCGTATCTGAAGAAACTGTCAGACGCCGTGATCGTGTCGCGCAGCATTCGGATCTTCGGGATGGGTGAAAGCATGGTCGAAGACCGGCTGCACGACTGGATGGTGGCCCAGACGAATCCCACCGTAGCACCCTATGCAAAAGACGGGGAAGTGATGCTGAGGGTAACGGCCAAAGCGGATAATGAAGCTGCCGCATTTGCAATGACGGAACCGGTCGTTAATAAGATTTTGGAAGTTCTCGGCGATGTCGTCTATGGTGTGGATGTGGAAAGCCTCGAGGAGGTCGTAAAGCAGCTCCTTGAAGAGAACGGGCTGACACTTGCCACAGCGGAGTCCTGCACGGGCGGCCTGCTTTCGGCAAGACTTACGGAACTGCCGGGCATTTCTGCCGTTTTCAACGGCGGTGTCTGCGCATATTCGAATGAAGTTAAAATGAACGTGCTGTCCGTGCCGGAAAGCATGATAGTTGAATATGGTGCTGTCAGCGAACCGGTAGTGAGATCCATGTCTGAAAACGTACGAAGGTGCCTGGGTGCGGACATCGGAGTTGCCATATCCGGAGTTGCGGGCCCCGTGGCTAGCGAAAACAAGCCTGTAGGCACGGTGTGCATTGCAGTCTCATCGAAGGCAGGTACCGAGGCTTATACCTACAACCTTGGCAGGATCCAGGACAGAAACAGGATCAGGACATTGTCCGTCAACAGGGCTTTGGATCTTGTCAGAAGGCACATTTTAAGGAACAAACACGCATTTATCAGATAAACGGAGGCGACCTTTGAGCAAGTTTGTATCAGAACGTGAAATGCAATATCAGCGGGAATGCATGCAGAGAGTGGCCGCTCAGAACAACGGACGTACTGCTTTCGTCGACACATACGGATGCCAGCAAAACGAAGCTGATTCCGAGCGCATGCGCGGCATGCTCGTTGAAATGGGATATATCCTTACCGATTCAAGCGACGCAGACGTCGTCATAATAAACACATGCGCGGTGCGCGAGAATGCCGAGAACAGGGTCTTCGGCGTGATCGGTCACCTCGTGCACACAAAAAGGAAAAATCCCTCGCAGATAATCATCCTTGCGGGATGCATGGGCGGAGAAGCTTCGGTGAGGGAGAGGATCAAGAGGAGTTACAGGCATGTCGACGCCGTGCTGGACACCACCTCATTCTGGAGGCTTCCCGAGGTGATCCTTGGCATCCTTGAGGGAGACAAAACTGTCGCGGAGATAAATACCGTTGACGGCGTTGTCACGCCCGACAACCGTATCGCAGAGGGAATGCCTGTGCAGCGGGTCGTCCCGCACAAGGCCTGGATTTCGGTCATGTACGGATGCAACAACTTCTGCACATACTGCATCGTACCCTATCTGCGTGGTCGTGAACGCAGCAGGCGCAGCGAAGACATAGTTCGGGAGATCCGCGAGGTGGTTGAAGACGGCTGCAAGGACATAACGCTGCTCGGCCAAAATGTAAACTCTTACGGAAAGGACTCGGACGACGAAACCGACTTTGCGGGCCTTCTGGAGATGGCCGCGCATGTGGACGGCGAGTTCCTGATAAGGTTCATGACGAGCCACCCGAAGGACACGACGATCAGGCTCCTCGATACGATGGCGGCATATCCGAGGATCGCGCGCCATCTGCACCTGCCGGTGCAGTCGGGGTCTGACCGCATCCTGAAGCTGATGAACCGCCGGTATACGGCCGAAAACTATCTGGAACTGATCCGCTACGCCAGGAAAGTGATGCCCGATATAGTCCTTACAAGCGACATAATCGTGGGATTTCCCGGGGAGACTGAGGAAGACTTCAGGCAGACGCTTGACCTTGTCGCGGAAGTTGAATATGACTCCCTGTTCACCTTTATATACTCAAAACGGGAAGGCACTCCCGCGGCAAAAATGGAAGATCCGGCATCGCCGGAAGAGAAGAGCGAGCGTTTCAACCGGCTTATCGAACTGCAGAACACGATCTCCATGAAAAAGCACAGCGAATATATCGGGAAAACGGTGACCACCCTGATCGACGGGGAAGGGAAGCGGGGCCAATATAATCTGACCGCCCGCACGAACGGGGGAAGGCTCGTCCACCTCAAGGGAGACAAATCACTGATAGGGAAATATATGCCGGTTCGAATAACAGAGGCCACTACATGGTCGCTCGTTGGGGAACTTGCTCTGAATGATCAGAAATGATCTGAAATAATCAGTAGTTCAATAATGATCTGGCCCGAAAGTGTTTGCTTTCACATATAGTATGGTTGAGTGGGGTATACAGGATGTCTGAAACACCGATGATGCAGCAATACAGACAGATAAAGCAGAACTATCCGGATTGCATCCTTTTCTTCAGGCTCGGGGACTTCTACGAAATGTTCTGGGACGATGCGATCATTGCTTCAAAAGAGCTGGACCTGGTCCTGACGAGCCGCAGCAAGAACGTACCGGAGGATGAAAAAGTACCGATGTGCGGCATCCCGTACCATGCTGCCGAAAGCTACATATCGAGGATGGTTGCAAAGGGCTATAAAATCGCGATCTGTGAACAGCTGGAAGACCCAAGGCTGGCAAAGGGGATCGTCAAGCGCGACATAGTCAGGATAATAACTCCGGGAACGGCAATCGAAAGTTCGATGCTGGAAGACACAAAAAACAACTTCATTTGTGCCGTGTTCATATCGGGGGAAAAGACGCCGGGAGCGTCCAAAGTCATTGGCGCCGCGTCGAAAGAAGCTGCTGCCGAAAGAGCCGGTGTCTGCTTCTGCGACCTGTCCACGGGTGAGGCATATTGCGCCGAGTTCACGGGGGACAAGGCCGGCGACCGGCTGATCAACGAACTGGGAAGGTTTTCTCCCGCCGAAGCCCTGCTGAATGAAGCGGCAATGCAGACAGCGAATGTGGTTGAGTTCCTTCGTGACAAACTTGGCTGTGTCGTGGAAAGGTTTCCGGAATCGGCGCCCTCGGGCGATGAGGTTTGGGAGCTGGTGGAAAAGCAGTTTGGCAGTGAAAACCCGCTGAGCAGGGACGGTAAAAGGCTGACCTGTGCCGCAAACGCCTGTGCCTCATTGCTGCAGTACCTTTACGAGACCCAGAAGACCGATCTGAGCCATATCCGCTCCCTGAACCTGAATGAAGAAGACATGTTTATGGAGCTCGACTATACTGCCCGCAGGAACCTTGAGCTCTGTGAGACGATACGCACGGGAGAAAAGAAAGGCAGCCTGCTGTGGGTGCTCGACAAGACCCGGACCCCCATGGGCGGAAGGCTTATAAGAGCATGGCTGGAAAGGCCGCTTACTAATCCTGCTGCCATCAACAAGCGCCTTACTGCTGTCGAAGAACTATTGAAGGATCACATGCTCCGCAGCAGGATTTCTGATGAACTTAAGGGCATTTACGATATGGAGCGCATAATCGGGCGCGTAGTGTATGGGACTGCCAACTGCCGCGACCTCCGTGCCCTTTCGGATGCCGCTAAACATATACCCGTTATTAGGGAACTGCTTAAGGATGCAAAGTCGGCTTTGCTGGCCGATATCAGGAGGCAGGCCGATCCGCTCGCCGATATCACCGACCTGATCGACAGGGCCGTCGTGGATGACCCGCCCTTCTCTGTCCGGGAGGGCGGATTCATAAGGAGCGGATACAATGCCCATCTCGACGAACTGAGAGACATATTGTCCGGGGGACGGGGAAGCGTCGCCTCTTTCGAGGCCGCCGAGCGCGAGAGGACGGGCATCAAGTCACTGAAGGTCGGCTACAACCGGGTGTTCGGATACTATATAGAAGTCAGAAAAACAGGTTATGATCAGGTGCCCCCGCACTACATACGCAAGCAGACTCTTGTCGACCGTGAAAGATTCATAACCGAAGAACTCAAAGAGCTGGAAACTACCATCCTCACTGCCAGTGAGCGCGCTACGGCGCTGGAATATGAGCTGTTTACCGAGCTGCGCTCCATGATCGCGGCCCGGCTTCAAAGGATACAGCAGACTGCGCACGCAATAGCGCAGCTGGATGTTCTCTGCTCATTTGCCGAGACGGCGTACAAGGGGCATTACTGCAGACCGGATGTCGACGACTCGGACAGGATCGAGATCATAGACGGCAGGCATCCGGTCGTTGAGAGGATGCTTGCCGACGGCCTGTTCGTGCCAAATGACGTGTATCTCGACTGCGGAGACAACATGGTCTCCATCATAACCGGACCCAATATGGCCGGAAAATCTACATATATGCGACAAGTGGCGCTGATCGTATTGATGGCCCAGGCGGGCAGCTTCGTACCGGCCAAGTCTGCCAGGCTCGGAGTCGTTGACCGGATATTTACGCGCATAGGCGCTTCCGACGACCTGGCTTCGGGACAGTCGACGTTCATGGTGGAAATGAACGAGGTCGCCGATATATTGAAAAACGCGACGTCCAGAAGCCTACTTATTTTGGACGAGATCGGCCGGGGGACATCCACGTTTGACGGGATGGCGATCGCGAGGGCGGTACTCGAATGGGTAAGCAGCACCAGGCGGCTTGGAGCAAAGACGTTGTTTGCGACCCACTACCATCAGCTGACTGACCTGGAAAAACAGCTAAAAGGGGTAAAGAACTACAATATAGCCGTCAAGAAAAGAGGCGGTGAAATAATATTCCTGAGAAAGATCGTTCCCGGAGGTACGGACCAGAGCTACGGCATTGAGGTGGCCAGGCTCGCAGGACTGCCGGAAGGGCTGATAAAAAGGGCTGGTGAGATCCTGCAATCCCTTGAGAGCGGCGTCCTCAGCGCCCCTGTCAATGACCGGGCGGGCAAGGCCGACAGGCAGGAAAACGACGCGCAGATGTCTTTGCTTGACATGAGCGCCAATGAGATCGTGGAGATCCTGAGAAATGTAGAACCGGATACCCTTACTCCCATCGAAGCGCTGAATCTGGTTTACAGGATGAAGAAAAAAATACGGTAGTCCGCCGCCGGAGCGGGGATGCAGAGTTGAACGGGGAATGAGTGTATAAATGGGCAAGATAATCAAACTGGACAGGCATATAGCCGACCTGATAGCCGCGGGTGAAGTGGTGGAGAGGCCGGCATCGGTCGTAAAGGAGCTCGTGGAAAACGCAGTCGACGCCGGAGCGGACGCGATCACCGTGGAGATCAGGCGCGGCGGTTTGGATATGATAAGGGTGACCGACAACGGTTCGGGCATCGATCCCGAGGACATCCCCACCGCTTTTTTGCGTCACGCGACCTCCAAAATACGGAGAGCGGAGGACCTCGATTCCATATCCACACTGGGATTCAGGGGCGAAGCGCTTGCGTCGATAGCAGCCGTATCGAAAGTTGCCGTGTTCACAAGGGTGGAAGGCTCCACCGCAGGGTATTGCTATGAGATCGAAGGCGGGGAACAGAAGAGCTTTTCCGAGGCAGGCTGTCCGACGGGCACGACTGTGGTCGTAAACGAGCTTTTCTACAACACGCCTGCCAGGATGAAATTCGTAAAAAAGGACGCGACCGAAGCAGGACATATACAGGCCGTCGTAAGGAAAGCAGCGTTGGCAAGGCCTGATATCTCCTTTAAGCTGATACGGGACGGCGAAGAAATCATCCATACCCCGGGTGACAATTCGCTGCTATCCGCGATTTATTGCACATATGGAGAATCGTTCGTTGCGGGCCTGGAAAAAGTATCGGCGGTGCATGAGGGCATACGCGTGACCGGTTATGTGTCAAGGCCTACTTACAGCCAGGGAAACAGGACGAAGCAGGAGTTTTTCGTCAATGCCAGGCCGGTGCGGGCAAGGATCATGACCGTGGCGCTGGAAGAAGCGTATAAGAACAGGATGATGGTCGGAAGATACCCCGCATGTGTTCTGCTGGTAGATATCAATCCGGCTCTTCTTGACGTGAATGTGCATCCGACGAAAAGTGAAGTGAAGTTTGCCTATGAAAAGCAGGTGTTCGACGCGGTTTACCTGGCGGTCAAAGACGCGGTGGATTCGGGGGACTCCAGGGCTGCCATCCATACAAGGCTTTCAGGCGCTCCGAAATTTGACGTTCCCGACCGGGAATATATCCAGACTTCGATGAGACCGCAGAAAAACCCCGATTTCTTCGGATCCATGAGCGCCGAAAGATTCAGGAGCATGTATGCGGCGGAAAACCGGCCGAACCATGCGCCTGCCGTTAAAATTCAGGATAAACCGTTGAAAAATCCGAATGATAATACCGATGAGGACGGTTTCGGTAATACAGATTTCGCCGCAGGTTATGAGAACGCAGGTTATGATAACGCGGGTCACGAGGGCAAATATACAGGGACCGCAGGTCATGGCATGTCGGACAGTCGCGACGCAACATACCGGGAACGCGATTGGTCGGACGGGGAACGCGGCGGATCAGACCTGGCAGAAAACAGCCATGTCCCCGTATATGTTCCGGAAGGTCAGAACGAGCATATTGGAACAGAAGAAGATCTGCCGAAGTGGAAGGTGCTGGGCGAAGCCTTTGAGACCTATATCATGGTTGAAGACGGGGACGATATCCTCTTCATAGACAAGCATGCGGCCCATGAGCGCATGCTGTTCAACAAGCTGCTTGAAAACCGGGATACGCCGGTTTCGCAATACCTGCTTGAACCCGCGGTGCTGCATCTTGAACGGGAAGATTTTGAAGTGATCGTTTCAAACGGTGAATTGCTGGCCGGTATGGGATTTGAACTGGACGAATTCGGAGGAAGCAGCATCATCGTGCGTGCCCTTCCGGAGGAAATAGACAGTGACGATGCGGAGGCCACCCTGCAGGAAATCGCCGAAAGCCTTCGGATGAACCGCCGCATGACGACGACCGGAAAGCGCGAGGAATTGTACCGTCTGGTTGCCTGCAAGGCTGCCCTGAAAGCCGGCAGCAAATCTTCATACATGGAGAACTACCGTTTGGCCGAACGGGTACTGGAGCATGACGACGTCCGGTATTGCCCGCACGGAAGGCCGATCGTGGCCGCCCTGAAGAGGAGCGAACTTGAGAAGAGATTCGGGAGGTCCTGACTTGAAAAAGGTGATCTGTGTTGCCGGTCCCACCGCATCAGGCAAGACGGCCCTATCCATAGACCTGGCATTGTCGCTGGACGGGGAGATCGTCTCCTGTGATTCGATGCAGGTGTACCGGGGTATGGACATAGGGACTGCCAAGCCCGGCATGGAAGAACGCAAGGGTGTTCCGCACCACATGATGGACATTGTCGAACCCGCCGAAGACTACTCTGTTGCGCGATATGTTGAGGAAGCATCGCGTTGTATCGACGACATTTTTCGCCGCGGGAAGGTCCCGATCGTCGTGGGCGGAACAGGACTATACATGGATGCCCTGATAAAAGGTTTATACTTTTCAAATGGTGCAAAAAATGGTATACTAAGGAAAAGGATCGAAGGCCTGTACGACAGGTTCGGAGGCAACCGGCTGCATGACCACCTGAAAAAGGTCGATCCGGGCGCCGCGGCCAAGATCCACCCAAATGACCGCAAAAGGTTGTGCAGGGCACTCGAGGTGTATTACGGATCCGAAAGGCCGATATCGGTCCACAACGAGGAGACGAAGAATATCCCTCCAAAGTATAAGGCTGTATATATAGGTCTTGACTACAAGGACAGACAGGTACTATACTCAAGGATAAACGACAGGGTGGACCTGATGTTCAGGATGGGCCTTGTGGAAGAAGTGAAGCGCCTGTTGGAGAAGGGGGAGCTTTCTTCGACGGCTGCCCAGGCTATCGGGTATAAAGAAGTCATTGCCGCATTGAACGGTGACCTTCCGATGGAAGCGGCAGCCGAGGAGATAAAACGGTCGACCCGCCGCTATGCCAAGAGGCAGCTTACGTGGTTTAGAAGGAACCCGGAGATCCGATGGTTTTATAGAGATTTGCAAAAATATCAGGACATACTACAGGCTTCGACAGAATATTTTCTCTGCTCGGGATAAAATAGTCAGGTAAGTTGAAAAGCTCTTTGTCGAAAAATAAATATAAGGAGTTGCCGTTATGCAGAAAAACTATAATCTTCAGGATTATTTCCTCAACCAGGCAAGAAAAGAGAGGGTCCCGCTCACGATTTTCCTGATGAACGGAGTACAGATGAAGGGACAGGTACGCGGTTTCGATAACTTTATCGTCATCATCGAAAGTGACGGGAAACAGCAAATGGTGTACAAGCATGCCATCTCTACCATCATTCCTATCCGCCACATCGACATGTCGGCTCTGACCAAGCAGGAAGACGAGGAAGAATAGGAAACGCCGACAGGAACGCAGGAAACTTGAATGAAACGAAACAGCCTTGTATCCGGACTGGTCCTATTACTGATCCTGATGGTAGTCGGCTACATGGCCTACTACATATACGTTGCGTTCTCAAGTCCCTTGAAGACCGCCGAAGCCGTGCTGTACACGGCTGAAGAGATCGTGTCGGTAAAGGGATACTTTTTCCGCGACGAGATCCCGGTTCCCATGGGCAAAAGCCCTATCCAGAAGTTGCTTGTTTCGAACGGTGAAAAGGTCCACAAGGGACAAGTGCTGTCCGTAAGCTATGACAGCGAAGAGGAAATGAAAGTTGCCAGGCAGCTTGAGCAGACCGAGCAGCTTATTTCCCTGTTGAAGGAAGCGGTTGACGAGAGAGACAGCCTCGACATCTCACAGGTTGACAGGAATATCACCGACCACCTGGTAAACCTTGTGTATGGTGTCGAGCAGTCGAAGTCGGTCGACATCAATCACGAGGCAAACAAGCTGAAGTCATATGTGTTCAAGAGGGGCATTGCCTTCTCCAACTCGGGAAGTGAGCAAGCCTCGGCCGAATTGTCGAAGCTCTCTGCCGAAAAAAGACGCCTGTCTGCAATGGCCGGCAACGGCGCCGCGTCCGTCAAATCGCCGCAGTCCGGCTATTTTTCCGCCACGGCGGACGGATTTGAAGGTGTTCTGACTATCGAAAAGAGCGAGTCCATAACGCTCTCCGAGTTCAACAATCTGGAATCTCTCAGGCGGACCGACATTGCCCGGTCTTCATATGGCAGGCTGGGAACCGGTTTTGAATGGAGATTTGCAACCAGTGTCCCTTACGTTTACGCGAAAATGCTGACCGAGGGAGGCAGGGCCACAGTCAGGTTCACGGGGGACTATATAGGTGAAGTCAGAGTGACCGTTAAGCGTATTGACCCGCCGGAGAACGGGACATGCCTGGTCGTGTTTTCGGGTACGACCAATGTCAGTGAACTGGTGGGACTTCGCTACCAGAGCGCGGATATCGTCCTTTCCAAATATGAAGGCATCCGAATACCGAAACAGGCCCTGCGCATAAACGAGGAAGGAAAGACGGGGGTATATTGCCTTGTCGCGCTCCAGGCGAAATTCGTCGAAACGGAGCAGATTTACGAACTGGATCATCATTATATAGTAAGGTATGATCCAAATGACACGGAAGGATTAAGGCCCGGAGAAGAGATCATAGTGAGCTCAAAGAACCTGTATGACGGGAAAATCGTGCAATAGCACGGTTGCGATACAACACGGCTGAGAGGGAAAGCTGGCAAAATGGACGATCCCAGAAACTACAGAACCGACCCCGGATGTTTGAAAGATGTCATACACGAAAATGTTGCCCGCATAAGGGAACGGATAGCGACTGCGGCAGCTTTGGCAGGGAGGGACCCGGGGGACATTTCGCTTGTTGCCGTTTCAAAGTCTGTTGACTCCGGGACCGTGAAACTGTCCCGGGACTGCGGCTTCTCGGCATACGGTGAAAACAGGGTACAGGAACTGCTTGCAAAACAGGCGGACGGAGCCTACGGCAATACGCCCGTTCATATGATCGGAACCCTGCAGACGAATAAGGTCGGCAAGGTCGTAGGGAAAGCAGCCCTCATCCAGTCTGTCGATTCGTTCAGGCTTGCAGGCATGATATCGAAACGTGCCGTGTCGCTGGGCATCGTTCAGGACATCCTTCTTCAGGTCAATATCGGCAGGGAATCGACAAAGGGTGGTGTCGACCCCGAATTTGCGGATGAGCTTGCGGCCATGATATCCGGACTCGAAGGGATAAAGTTGCGGGGTTTGATGGCGATACCTCCCGCAGCCGATGTTTCTTCCGGAAATATGAAATATTTCTCTGAAATGTACAAACTCTTTGTTGACATAAGAGCGAAAAAATACGATAATGTATCTATGGACATCCTTTCCATGGGTATGAGCGGAGATTTTGAAGCGGCTATTGCCGAAGGATCGAACATGGTACGGATCGGATCGGCGATATTCGGGCCAAGAGATAAAAAATATATATGCCATGAAGGATAAAAGGGAAAAATTCCGCACAGGAGGAGAATTAAATGAGCCTTTTTGATGAACTTAAGCGCCTGGCAAGACCGTATGCGGAGGATACCGAAGACGACTTTGAAGCCTTTGAGCCCAGGTCGGTGGTAAGGGAACGCAGCAATTCAGGTCTGGAAGTAAATCTTGAAACTAAGCGCGACAAGGTAGTCAACATACATGCGACGACTCAGCTTTCTGTGGTGCTGGTAAAACCCGACAGGTTTGAGAATGCCGCCGAAATAGCCGACCATCTGCGCGAAAAGAGGACTGTCGTGTTGAACCTTGAGTCGACCAACAAGGACATTGCGCGCAGGCTCCTCGACTTTCTGAGCGGTGTTGCGTATGCTAACGAAGGCAAAATCAAAAAGGTTGCCAATTCTACATACATAATCACACCTTTCAACGTGGAAATTCTGGGCGACATAATCGACGAACTGGAGAACAACGGGCTGTACTTTTAACGCAGATCCTCTGACGGAGAATGGCAAAGGCCGGGCGTTAAGTCCGGCCTTTTTCGGAATGTAAGGGAGGTATTGAAATGCTCACACCCCAGGAGGTTCAGGACAAGAAGTTTCCCAAGTCCCTTTTCAGCGGATATGATATGGGAGAAGTGGACGACTTTTTGGACACTCTCTCGGCAGATTACGCTGCTCTTTATAAGGAAAATGTCGTTCTGAAAAACAAGCTCAAGGTGCTGGCCGAAAAGATCGAAGAGTACCGCAGCGTGGATGCCGCCATGCGGAAAGCGCTGCTGGCAGCACAGAAAATGGCAGCGGAAATCACGGAAGATGCGAAGAAAAAGAGCGACGAGCTGCGCCGGAAGGCACAGATCGACTATGAAAACACATTGGGAGCTCTGAAGGACAGCATAAGGAACGAGGAGCGAAGACTGGAGAAGCTGAGGGAAGAAACGAGCAGGTTTGCGGAAGCCTCCATCATGCTGTACCAGCGGCAGATCGAGACCCTGAAAAGGATGATCACCGAACCCGGTATCAACAAGCCAAACCCGGTAGACCAGACTGCCGAAATAATAGAAAAGAATGTGAAAATGGCTATCAGCGAGGAAATCGCGGAGACGACCGATGAAACAACGGAAGCCGCGGGCGCAGTTCCGGTTTCCGGCCAGCAGGCCGAGGTCCCGGATCCGGACAGGGCGGATATGGATAGCGGCACATTAGTGGAAGCAGTTCCCGACATTATGTCTGACAGCATTTCGATCGGGCAGGAAATCGTTCGGGATGTTCCTTTTGACGAAAAGCATTTCGAAACCCTTGCTAGTGACGGCTCGGATTTTGGTTACAATAACTATGACCTGTCAAAACTTTTTTCAGCAGACAATACGAACGATGAAGCCGAGCCCGGGAGTCCGGCGGACACCGACACGAACAGGGACACCTCAGGAAAAGATCAGCGCAGGCCCAGGGAAGTAAATGTCGGAGGCATGAGCGTGCGCGTGTTTGAGTTGGACCTTGATTCGGGCAAAAGAGACGACAGTTCAATATTATAAATAAAATTATAGTAAATAAGATTTGCCATATATGATCACAGGATATATTACCGGCTAAATTTCCGGTTTAAATATAATCGTGCGAAATCATCACGCAATTCGATAGATCAGCAAAGGAGAAGTTTCAATGGCTTTTGACTATAATAAAACATTGAACCTGCCAAAGACCGATTTCCCGATGCGCGCAGGTCTGCCGACACGCGAACCGCAGATCCTGCAGCAGTGGAAGGAAGACAATGTTTTTGAGGAGCTGCTAAAAAAGAACGAGGGCAAGCCCAAATACATCCTTCATGACGGCCCTCCGTTTTCAAACGGGAACATCCACATGGGAACAGCCCTCAACAAGGTATTGAAGGACTTCATAAACCGCTACAAAGCCATGTGCGGATTTTATACACCGTATAAGCCCGGATGGGACAACCACGGGATGCCTATCGAGAGCGCTATAATAAAGGCTAGCAAACTCGACCGCAAGAAGATGTCGATACCCGAGTTCAGGGACAAGTGCAGGGAGTTCGCCGAGTCCTTCGTAAACATCCAGAGGGAGCAATTCAAACGCCTCGGAGTGCTTGGCGACTGGGAAAATCCCTACCTCACTATGGACCCGAAGTTTGAGATGGAAGAGGTAAAGGTCTTCGGAGAGATGTACCGGAAGGGATACATTTACAAGGGCCTGAAGCCTGTTTATTGGTGCACCCACGATGAGACTGCGCTTGCGGAAGCTGAGATAGAATATTTTGACGACCCGGTAGAATCCATATATGTCAAATTCAAAGTGACCGACGACCTGGGTAGATTCTCAGGTGTCTGCGATGTCGACAATCTCTATTTTGTGATATGGACCACGACAACATGGTCGCTTCCCGGCAACCTTGCGATAGCGCTCAATCCTTCCGAGGAATATGCTCTCGTGCGAGTTCCTTCCGGAGAGACATATGTCATGGCCAATGCACTGGTCGAAAAAGTGATGAAACATGCCGGCCATAGCGACTATGAGATAGTCCATGTGTTTGAGGGCTCACTGGTCGAAGGCATGAAGGCAAGGCATCCGTTCCTTGACCGCGAAAGCCTGCTGATCCTTGCTGACTATGTGACCATGGACTCCGGTACAGGCTGCGTTCACACTGCGCCTGCACACGGACTGGAGGACTATGAGTCCGGAAGGAAGTACGATCTGCCCGATATCACGCCCATCGACGACAGGGGCTATATGACGTCGGAAGCGGGCATGTTTGAGGGCCTGTATTATGAAAAGGCGGCTGACGCCATCCTCGAACACCTGAAAGAGACAGGAGCGCTGTTTGCCAGCGAAAAGATGATCCACTCATACCCGCACTGCTGGCGCTGCAAGCAGCCCGTCATCTACCGTGCAACATCCCAGTGGTTCTGCTCTGTCGAAGCCTTTAAGGACGAAGCCGAAAAGGCATGCAGGGAAGTAAGATGGATCCCCGGCTGGGGCGAAGAACGCATTGTGAGCATGATCCGCGACAGGGCCGACTGGTGTATTTCGCGCCAGCGCCATTGGGGATTGCCGATCCCGGTATTCTATTGCGAGGACTGCGGGAAGCCCGTCTGCACTCCCGAGTCTATCGATGCGGTCTCAAAACTGTTCGGTCAGTTCGGATCGAACGTATGGTATGAAAGGGAAGCAAGGGATTTCCTTCCTGAAGGCTTTGCATGCCCGCACTGCGGCGGCAGATCATTCACAAAGGAAACGGATACGCTTGACGGATGGTTCGATTCGGGATCATCGCATTTCGCCGCCCTTGCAAGGCAGGAAGATGCGGAGTGGCCCGCGGACCTGTACCTTGAGGGATCCGACCAGTACCGCGGATGGTTCCAGTCATCTATGCTGACAGCAGTCGCCACAAAGGGCAAAGCCCCGTATAAGACCGTCCTGACCCACGGCTGGGTCGTCGACGGCGAAGGCAAGGCGATGCACAAGTCGCTCGGAAACACGATCGCCCCTGAAGATATAGTCAATGTTTACGGTGCCGATCTTTTGCGCCTTTGGGTCGCGTCAAGCGACTACACGGCAGATGTCCGCGTATCCGATGCGATCTTCAAACAGCTGTCCCAGGCGTACCTGAAGATCAGGAACACTGCCCGTTATATCCTTGGAAACCTGAATGATTTCGACCCCAATGACCTAGTCCCGTATGATGAACTGGAAGAGCTGGACCGCTGGGCGCTGATGAAGCTGGATAAGCTTACCGAGCGTGTGCTGAGGGCATATGAAGAGTTCGAGTACCATATAGTCTTCCACTCGATCCATAATTTCTGCGTCGTCGACATGTCCAACTTCTATCTTGACGTGCTCAAGGACAGACTCTATTGCGAGGGCAAGGAAAGCCTGTCTTATCGCAGTGCCCAGACGACGATGTATATGATCCTTGACTCAATGGTCCGCATGCTCGCCCCGATCCTCGCCTTCACTTCGGATGAGATCTGGCAGGCCATGCCGCATGCGGAAGACGATGATCCGCGTCATGTAGTGTTCAACTCCATGGCGGTGACCCATCCCGAATTCCGCTTTGACGAAAGGACGGAGGAAAAGTGGGAAAAGATCGTCCTGCTGAGGGACGGCGTGAACTTCGCTCTGGAACAGGCTCGCGCGGATAAGAAGATAGGAAAATCGCTGGAAGCTAAAGTCATATTGAACTGCAGCGGAGACGCGCTCGGATTTGCAAAATCTCTGGAGAAGTCACTGCCCACCCTGTTCATCGTATCGCAGGTATACGTACAAAGCGGTACCGAAGGGCAACCCTGCGAGGGTATCGAAGGTATCCGGATAGTGGTCGGCAATGCCGACGGAGAGAAGTGCCCGCGCTGCTGGAGCTTCTCGGTAGATGTGGGTAAGGATGAGGACCATCCGACGCTGTGCGCCCGTTGCGCGAACGTAGTAAAGACCTATTATAAGGACGTTGAGTTATAACCGGCCTGACCGGTGAGGGTGGGACAGGGAGAAAACCCTGTCCTGCCTTATAAAATGGTGGAGGTATCGGATGCTTTACCTGTTGCTGGCTGTCATAATAGCGGTTGCCGACCAGCTGGTCAAACACTGGGCAGTGCTCAATCTCAGGGGCAGGGGGACCGTAGAGTTCATACCCGGCATACTGAACTTATTTTATGCGGAAAACACAGGCGCTGCTTTCAGCATGCTTCGTAACCAGCGCTGGCTCTTTATAAGCGTGTCTGTCATCGCTGTCATAGCGATCATATACATCATTTTGCTCAGGAAGATAAGATCGGTATGGGGACTGCTCCCTCTGTCGATGGTGCTCGGAGGTGCCGTCGGAAACCTGATCGACCGGATCTTTACCGGTTACGTGGTGGACATGTTTGAATTTGCCTTCATCCGATTCGCGATTTTCAACGTAGCCGATATATTCGTCACGGTCGGCGGTGTCATGTTTTGTATTTACTACCTGTATACTGAAACGGTGAACCTCAGGAAATCTGAGGCCTTTTCGGGGGCGAAGGGCACCGGGGAAGCCGGCAGCGGCAGTGACAAAGCAGAACAGCCTTACACGGAGGGCGAAGAAAAATAAGTAATCTGAACAGTCCGAACTCGACAAAGAGTGTGATAATGATCAATGATGCCCAGGCGGGTCAACGTCTGGACACCATTTTGGCGTCTTTGACCGGTATGAGCCGAAGCGCCGTCCAAAAGCTGATAGAAGGCGGCTTTGTGACGCTGGGCGGCAAAGGTATCAGGAAAAATCACAAAGTGTCTGCGGGGGAGGCATTTGATATCGAGATGCCTCAGCCCGTTGACAGCAGTCTTAGCCCGGCTGAAATACCGCTCGACATCGTATATGAGGACGAAGACATAATCGTCGTAAACAAGCCCAAGGGAATGGTCGTGCACCCTGCGCCGGGCCACTCCGACGACACCCTTGTCAATGCGCTGCTTGCGCACTGCGGAGACAGCCTTTCAACTATCAGCGGCGAGAGACGACCGGGGATCGTCCACAGGCTTGACAAGGACACCTCCGGGGTCATATTGGCCGCGAAAAACGACAGGGCACACCTCAGCCTTTCAAAGCAGATCAAAGCCCGTACCGCGAAGAGGGTCTACGAAGCGGTCGTGAGAGGGAACTTCCGTGAGGACTGGGGCCGGGTCGAAGCGCCGATCGGACGTCATCCGGTCAACAGAAAGATGATGGCCGTAACCGACAGGAATTCCAGGTATGCGGCGACCGATTGGGAAGTCATTGAACGCTACCCAGGCAGGTCCGGCATGATGCCATATACCCATATCAGATGCGTGCTTGATACCGGACGCACGCATCAGATCCGCGTCCATATGGCGTATATAGGGCATCCCGTTGCGGGAGATCCTGTATACGGAGGGAAAAAGGGGGAGTTTGGGCTGGAAGGCCAGTGCCTGCATGCCAGGAGTATCGAATTCGATCACCCGACAACGGGCGAAAGGATGTACTTCGAGACGGACCTGCCCGAGGACTTCAAAAGAGTATTGACAATCCTGCGCAGCAGGGTGTAGAATGTAAAAAAGATGTTTGGGGAGCTGGCGGCAAGCCGGCTGAGAGGAAACCTGAGAGCGGTTTCGACCCGGAAACCTGATCCGGATAATGCCGGCGTAGGGAAACATGGATAATGGTTGGATCTACGCCGCATTTTATACATAACCGTGTATAAGATGCGGTTTATTATTTGGGTTTCCGACACTTGTTATTTAGGTTTCCCTGACATCTTTTCAAAATGACAGGCGGGAGGGCGAGGGATGTGCCCGGTCTTCCCGGGATGAAAAGGAGATCGTCATGGAAAAGAGACTTACTAAGACACGAGTTGTCATCGAATGTGCCATACTCATTGCAATGGCTTTCGTTCTGAGCCTGATCAAGATATGGCGCATGCCGATGGGCGGGAGCATCACGCTCGTTTCGATGCTTCCGATACTGCTGATAGGATATCGGCACGGATTGGCATGGGGGTTGATATCCGGATTTGTTTACTCGATACTTCAGTTCATCGAGTCGCCCTATTTCCTGACACCGGTACAGTTTTTGCTTGATTACGTGTTTCCCTTCACTGTACTGGGTGTTGCAGGCTTCTTCAGGGGGAAGGGGCTTGGCTTCCAGATCGGTGCAGTGCTGGGTATCGGCGGAAGGTTTATAAGCCACGTACTTTCGGGCGTCATCTTCTTTGCAGAGTATGCTGCCGATGCGGGTTTCGAGTCGCCGCTCCTGTACTCGGTGGTTTACAACGGTTCAATCATGCTGCCCGAGCTTGTCGTCACGCTGATCGTCGGAACGATCGTTGTTGAAATGTTAAGAAAGATGAAACTATAACGAATAAAAAACACGTTCTGGAGGATCCGCTTCAGAACGTGTCTTATTTTACAGATATCGATCGAGATTTTCAAACTGATCGGTCAAGTACTGAAATAATGGATAACTGCCCTTGCGATCGAGCGGGCCAGTTCCGCCTGCATCCGATCGTCGCTCAGCCATTCATATTCTGACGGGCTGCATATGAATCCGGTTTCGAGTATCAGTGAAGGTGCCCAGAACCCCCTGCAGACATACAGGCTTGCCTTGTTTGCCTTGCGGTGTACGCGCCCCAGGTCTGACGCGATGTAGTTTACCAGGTCCGAAGCGACATCCTGGGAGATATTTCGCATGTACCAGGTGCTTATACCTTCGACCGAGGTTGCATCAACATCAACTTCGACCGCATTGTTGTGTATAGACAGGAACAGATCGGGCTTGGCGTTTCTTGACATACTAAGCCGCTGATCCAATGTGACGGGATCATCGCCCGTACGCGTCATCAGCACTTCCGCGCCCAACAGCTCCAACTCGTACTTTACTTTCATCGCAGTGCAGAGGGCGATGTCCTTTTCGGGGAGTTCAAGACCCAAAGGACCGAGCGCACCGGCATCCGCATCGCCATGACCCGCGTCCAGCATTATAACTATGCCGGACAGCGGTTTGTCGATCGAACCTGAGACCCTGGGACGCCGCTTGAGGTAGAGGGACAGCGTTCCGGTCGCATCAAAGGGGTCATCAGAACTGTCTGCGGAGTACTCGGTATCGATGTAATAGCCGTCGATCACGGCGTTATTGTCCAATGTTAATCTGTAGACCGCGTTGCCGTTTTCGATGTTTGAGGAGTAGGCGGAAATCAGGCCCCCCTGGACAAGCTTTATGGGCTGAAGTTTACCAGCGCTGCTTATGACGAGCGTAAGATCAGATCCGTCCAGGGATACCTTGGCTGCCGGCATGCCACTGACATCAAACCTTATTTGATCCCATTTGCTGCCGGCCACATATTCGGAACCGGTAATATCAACGGAAAAAGGCCTTTTGCCATCAAAGCATTCCACATCCGTGCTTTGTACCCATCCGCCCAGCTTTAGGCGCACCCACGATCCGGAAGTCGTGACCGCGGTCACGTAATCCACCATTCCGGCTTTCAGCTCGCCTATGGGCCCGCCCGAGGTGGTGCTGTTGGCATAGAGAAATGCGTTGTCATTTATGACCTTCGCGTAATACGGCGCACCGGGGGTCAGGCAGCGAAGCGCGGCGGTAGCGGTTTTCGTAACGGATTTTCCGTTGTAAGTCATTTTGTATACCGGAGTGCCGATCATGAGGACCTTTCCCTTTGTGTCAGTATCCGGCATTGTGTAAGTATATGAGTACCTTGTGTAATATATGGCATCGTTATCCGGGCTTTTCGTTGCGGCGGGATAAAGCTTGTAGGTTTTGCCTGCGATCGTAACGCTGACTGATGCGCCTATCGGGGCAGTGCACCTGAACGTTATTTTCTCACCGGGCATTATATAGACGTCTTTGTTGTGGGGATATGTCGAACCGTCTATTATCTCGGCTACGTCTTTCTTGACCGCCTCGGCAGCCGGCTGGGATACCGACCTGTGAATCTTGCGGATCAGGGAGGTCTCGCCCTGGGTAAATTCCAGGACGTTTTCTCCCTCTTTCAGCTCGACAAAAACTCCAAAATAACCGTTTTCGGTCACATTTTCAACCGTCCGGCCGTTGAGATACAGGGTCCGGTCCGGATCACAGGTGCCTATCACGTACATCCTGCCGAATGTCGTCGTTATGTCCTTTGCGGGGCGTCCGATCCTGATGGTCCCGTCCTGTTCAGGCCTGTTCATGACAGGATAATCCACATGTTCCGCAGGGCCGTAGTGGTAGTCGATAATAAAAGCTGCGAGCGGCGGATAGGTGATGAAGAATTTGTACCTGAAGTGCACCGAGCCGTCAACCTCGGGATGAGAAGCATTGAGATCAAGCTGCCTGCGGATCTCGGCCGTGCCGTACCAGGGACTGTCCGGATTTTTATCCCCGCTGCGGTATGATGCATGGCCGATATACAGGTCCACATTGGTCCCTCGCACGACATCGATCCACCAGTTTAGCAGGATTTCATAATCGGCGATGCTGTAACCTATGTTCCAATAGAGCTGTGGGCAGATATAGTCAAGCCAGCCGTTTAGCACCCATTTCCTGGTATCGGCAAAGTGGCTGTAGTATGACTGGTTGCCGTTCGTATCGCTCCCAAGGCTGTTTGAGGATTTGTTAGCCCAGATTCCGAACGGAGATACTCCGAACCTGACATCGGGGTCTATCGCCTTAATGGCGTTGTATGTCTCTTCGATCAGCCTGTCTATGTTGTTTCGCCGCCAGTCGTCCCTGTCGGTAAAATCGCGGCCGTATTTCAGATATGTATCCTCATCGTCGAAATTCCGGTCGGGATAGAAGTAGTCGTCAAAGTGGATCCCGTCCACATCATAGTTTTCCACTATTTCAACGATCCCGTCTATTATCAGGGACTTTACGGCTGGTATTCCGGGGTTGAAGTACATGTGCCCGTCCGTATGCATTACGACCCACTCAGGGTGTTTGTATGCGTAGTTGTCAGGAGACAGCGTTTCCAGGTCGTGAGTAAGGCGGGCCACCCGGAAGGGGTTTATCCATGCATGGAGTTCCAGCCCCCTGGCATGGGCCTGCTCGACCCAGAACTCCAGGGGATCGAAGCCTTCATCCGGCGCAAGCCCCTGTTTCCCGGTAAGGTATGCCGACCAGGGGAACAATTCGGACTTATAGAATGCGTCTCCCGACGGGCGCACCTGGAGGAAGACGGCGTTGAAGCCCATTTTTGCGCAGTTGTCCAGTATCTCGACAGCCTCGGCCTTGAGCTCGGATACCGAAAGCCCCGGACTGGAAGGGTAATCCAGGTTTATGATGGTGGAGACCCATATGCCGCGGAAAGGCTCGTCTTCATTTTCTGCGCCTTCATCTTCTTCATGCCCGGTATCGGGAGCCGGAGAGGCTTCATCTTTTGATGGATCATCGGAGGCGGGTATATCTTCCGCTCCGGAGTAAATATGTCCGAAAACGTTTATGATATGGCTGCAGCCGGATAACAGCATGACTGCAGCGAAGATGAGCGGTATCATGAACCGGAGCACTTTTGATGACATTACACACCTCCTGGATATTATGTCTTCTGGATTTTTATCATCTTATCACAGAATTCGACGAAGTTCAACAGAGGAAGTTCCCAGGCATTTATTGCTTCTGTTTTGTCGCTTCCATATATCCATTGCGGTACTCCTGTAATATGGATATGCATGCTTCAACGATTTCATGAGACCGCATTTGAACAGGAAACTTTCGATTGCAAATCGGGTATAGCAAAAACTTGGATAGGCTCCTTGTCCGCCTTCGGAGCAGGTAGCCTGTCTCATGACCGCATTGCATAAGGATCATTTTGCGCAAACAAAGGCGGGAGCACGTTTTGCCGTACTCCCGCCTATAGCTGTTCAATCAGGGGCTAATGCCATTGCGAACTAGAACCTGGTATCGATCCTTCCGCAGAAGGGGTCTACCGGGCTCTTTCCCTTGAAGGGGGAACGTCCCATCATCTTGTCAATGACGGCAGGGATCGTAAATTCGCTGTTCGTGTATGCGTTGATATATGTCTTCATCATGGGGACATCGAGCAGGTGGTAGGGGTTTGCGAAGCTGATGGCCATGGTGGGGATCTCCTTGGAGAACCACGGTGTGTTTGATCCGCCAAGTCCGCCTTTCCAGGACAGCCTGACGACCGTGTTGTTCGAGGCGGTCGGGAAGTCGAAGACGTAGAGGGCGAGGTCGTAGTTGCTCTTGAAGCTGTCGACCGTCACCGGCTTGTCGGTTATGTAGCCGCCTGCCGGAGGATCGTAAACTTCAAATCCCTCAGCTTCCAGTGCTGCCCTGATTTTCGCTTCAAGACCGGAGGTCTCGCCGAAGTAGCCTCCGCCCTCCGATACGAAGAGGACGATCCTCTTATACTTCTCGGGAGTTATCGGAAGCAGTCCGGCTGTGTCCTTTACGAGCGTCACGGACTTGTCGGCGCATTCCTTTGCCCACTCAACATATTTGTCGCAGTGCAGGATGGAAAGGGCTTCCTCGCCGGGAACGAGTGTGTTGTTGGCCTTCTTGACATGGAGACCAAGCGAGGCCTTAAGTCCGAGGATCCTCATCAGCGCTTCGTTCAGCCGCTCATCGGTCAGGATCCCGTTTCTGTATCCGTTCATCATGAACTCATAGTCTTCATCAAAGCTCTTGTTGAACAGGAACATGTCGCAGCCGGCGGCGATGCTGAACGGAACCGCCTTCTCACGCGGCATGGCGCATGTGAATCCGAGCATCGGGGTGGCGTCGGTGACTATCATGCCGTTGAAGCCGAGGTGTCCGCGAAGCAGGCCGTTAAGGATCTCAGGCGACAAAGTCGCGGGGGTCAGGTAAGCTTCTTCATCGGAAAGGTTCGGATTGATTTTCTTCGCCCACGCCGGCTGGGAAATGTGGCCGACCATGACGGTTTTTGCGCCTGCGTCGATCAGGCCCTTGTAGATCATGCCATAAGTGGCATCCCACTCCTCTGCGGAGAGGTCGTTCTGGGTCACATGCAGGTGCTGGTCGCGCTCGTCAACTCCGTCACCGGGGAAGTGCTTGATCGAAACGGCTAATCCGGCTTCGTCGGCGCCTCTCATATAAGCAAGTCCCATCCTGAGGACGCGCTCTGCGCTGTCCCCGAATGTGCGCAGGTTGGTTATGGGATTTCTGAAGTTCAGATCGATATCGACGATTGGAGCAAAAGACCAGTTGCAGCCGACTGCCGCACCTTCGCTGCAGGAGATGAGGCCGAGCCTGTATGCCTGCTCCTCGTCATCCGTAGCGGCAACCTGCATCGGCTTTCCGAACGTCGTGCCGTCTACGGCCGAGCCGGTACCGCCTGCTTCGAGGTTTGCAGCCAACAGGAGAGGGATCTTGGAGTTTTCCTGAAGAAAACGGTGCGTGGCCTGAATTTCCTTGCCGGGACCCGCGCGGTACATCATTCCGCCGATACCCTTGTCCAGCATGGACTTGAGGACCTCGCGGTCAGTCGTAAAACCGACCGGGCAGAACAGCTGTCCTATCTTTTCTTCGATGGACATGCCTGCGATAGTTTCCTCTACCCATTTTATTGCTTCATCGTCCAGGTAAAAAGGTTTTGCTTTGAGATCTACCATAATAATCCCCCTTCAAATATGTAAATCATATCTGTATGCAAATATAAGGCACGATAATTCGATTGCGATGATTTCGATGATATTGCCGTAACTTTCGATAATGATGCCGGCCGGTCTCAGGCAGCAAGCAACAGCCTGCGCGCATGATGACCGCTGATCATGCTTTCAGAAGGGAATCTACATCAAGATAAGAGAGGTTTTCGACCACGATGTCCGCTCCGGGGAGATTTTCGGGCTTTCCGATGCCTACGACGAATATGTTCTCGGATATGCCTGCCTGGACCCCCGCCAGGGAGTCCTCAAAAATCACGCATTCTGCCGGTTCAACGCCGAGCTCCTTTGCGCCCAGCAAAAAGACCTCGGGATCCGGCTTTGCCTTCGTCACTTTATTGCCGTCTATCACGGCATTGAAGTAATCCGTGATTTCAAGCCTGCTCAGGATGAGCGGCGCGTTCTTGCTGGCGGAGCAGATAGCGGTCTTTATCCCTCGTCTGCGGCATTCCTCAAGCACTTCAAGTGCTCCCGGAAGAAGTTCGGAACGGTCCAGATCGTGCAGGTACTCAACATACCATTCGTTTTTCATGTCAGCGAGCCGCACCTTTTCCTCATCATCGGCAGTGCGGTTGCCAAACTCGAGCAGCAGTTCCATGCAGCGCATCCTGCTTACGCCCTTGAAAGCTTCATTTGCCTTTTCGTCAAACGGGATGCCCAACATGTCCGCCAGCCGCTTCCAGGCCAGGTAGTGGTACTTAGCCGTATCGCAGATGACTCCGTCAAGATCGAATAAGAAAGCTTTGAACCTGGACAAGTTTTACCTCCTATTTGCTGGATTCCTGCGAAAACCATATGTGGGAATATTCGCAACGTTTAGTTCAGTATAACAAACAGTGTTACGTTTGACAAGCTGTTTTTGGATATTTGCAAGAGGCGTTGGCAAAGCAGATCCGCCGGATTCCGGGACGGAGGCTTCATTTTCCGCATTGCAATCGGGTTCGGAATAGGATAAACTAAATAGCGGTATTTTGGCTGCTTATGTTATGAATCAATATCGAATCATCGTCGATCAGCAGCCAATACGGATCAAATTTGATATTGAAAGCTGGTGCGTAGGATCATGGTTAAACGGGCTGTCATTACGGTCGTCGGACGGGACACCGTCGGTATCATAGCAGGCATATCGAAAGAGCTGGCTGTCAACGATGTCAATATACTCGATATTTCTCAAAGTGTCCTGCAGGAGCTCTTTGTGATGGTCATGCTCGTCGATGTCTCAAAATGCAGGCTTAGGTTCACCGACTTTGCACACGGGCTCGTGCAAAAAGGTGAAGAGATGAATGTCAAGGTACATGTGATGCATGAAGATATTTTCAATTCCATGCACAGGATCTAGGTATGAGCGTTATGAGCAGGTATGTACAGGAGATACAGGGCAACTTCTTTAAATCCATGTATGCGTGATATTTGGAATAGCTGGCCGCCCTGTACTTTTTGCGCGATGTTTGAACATGGTTTGAGGTAAGTGATATTATGCTTAATATGTTTGACATTTTGGAAACAATAAAGATGATAGACGAGGAGCACCTGGACATACGCACCGTTACCATGGGCATATCGCTGCGGGATTGCGCTTCTGACAGTGTGAAAAAGGTAGCGGACAAGGTTTATGACAAGATATGCGCGCGTGCCGAGAAGCTGGTATCGACATGCGACGAAATATCTGCCGAGTATGGCATCCCTATCATCAACAAACGGGTGTCGGTCACACCGATCTCTTTTCTTTGCGACTCCGTGGAAAGCGATGACGTCATACCGATCGCCCGTGCCATGCAGCGTGCTGCCGAAACAGTCGGGATCAATTTCATCGGCGGGTTTTCGGCGCTGGTCCACAAGGGATTCACAAAGGGCGACAGGCGGCTTATCAGCGCCATTCCCGAAGCGCTTGCGGTGACCGAGTGCGTATGTTCGTCGGTAAACGTAGCCACTACCAGGGCCGGGATCAACATGGACGCTGTTGAAGAAATGGGCAGGGTCATCAAGAACACGGCGTATTTGACAAGGGATAAAGACTCTATAGGATGCGCAAAGCTTGTCGTGTTTGCCAATACGCCGGAAGACAACCCCTTCATGGCAGGCGCTTTCCATGGGTTCGGCGAAGCGGAGTGCGCTATTAATGTAGGGGTATCCGGACCCGGAGTAGTCCTGTCCGCGGTGGAGAGGGCCGGGCACTGCAGCTTTACCGAACTGGCGGAGATCATAAAGAGGACGGCCTTCAAAATAACGCGAATGGGTCAGCTCGTTGCTGCCGAAGCGTCCCGCCGTCTGGATACAGAGTTTGGCATTGTCGATCTGTCCCTTGCCCCCACTCCTGCAAAAGGGGACTCGGTCGCAAGGATACTTGAGGCTATGGGGCTGGAGGTAGCAGGCACCCATGGCACGACTGCAGCGCTGGCATTGTTGAATGACGCCGTGAAGAAGGGCGGGGTCATGGCATCATCCCATGTCGGCGGGCTTTCCGGAGCCTTTATACCCGTTTCGGAAGATGCCGGGATGGTGGAAGCGGCGGCATCGGGGGCCTTGAACCTGGACAAGCTTGAGGCCATGACCGCCGTGTGTTCGGTCGGGCTTGATATGATCGCCATACCCGGGGATACGCCTGCCGCAACCATCTCCGCTATCATTGCCGATGAAATAGCCATAGGAACGGTCAACAACAAGACGACAGCTGTCCGGGTCATCCCTGTATATGGTAAGAGTGAAGGAGATAATGTCTGCTACGGGGGACTCCTAGGCGAAGCACCTGTCATCCCCGTACACAGGGCATCGTCGGAACCCTTTATCGCAAGGAAGGGACGGATCCCGGCGCCGATCCACAGTCAGCGGAACTAGTGATCAGTCAACTTCAGACAGAAAACTTGTAATATTATCCAGCCGGTGATATACTAAAGCAAATGTATTGTCAGATGTGAAAATGATAAGTTGGGGGGATTTGATTGCTTATAGACCTGATATCCAAGTACCAGCACCAGCTGCACGAGCATACGGAACTGCGTGCCCAGGTCAACACCAACCGTGCGGTAACGCTGGTCAGAGGCAACCTGGTTACCAATTCCCGTTCGGATCAAAGCGGTATATCCGCAAGGATGTACAAAAACGGTGTTTACGGTTTTGCTTCCGGTGCGGAATACAATGACGAAAGCATCAGGGCCGTGTTGAAGGCGGCAGAAGAAAACGCGCTGTTCATGGACTCGCGTGTGAAGAAAAATAAAGGCCCGCTGCCAAAGGTGGCTTCGGGAGAGGTAAAGCTGGACCGGGACGTTAAGAACCCCGACCAGAAACTATATATAGATTTTGCCCGTGAACTGGACAGCTATATAGCCGGGAAGTACCCGAAGCTGGCAAGCAGGGTGGTCAATATCCGGGCTGACTCCATGGAGAAGCTGTTGGTGGTAAGTGACGGGCACAACTCCCACTCGCTCATGCCCAGGAGCTTTATCTATGTCTTCTTCACCGCGGAAACTGCCGACGGCGCACCGGTTGAGCTGTTCAAGGTTTTTGGGGGAAGGGGATATTTCGACGAGAACTTCTCAAGTATCGAGGACCTTTATCCCGGGATCGAAGAACTCTACAGCAATATAATGAGGAAAGCGGAAGGTGTATATCCTGACGCCGGCTACAAGCAGGTCGTCATGCATCCGAACCTTGCAGGCATCCTCGCCCACGAAGCGGTCGGTCACACCGTGGAAGCCGACCTCGTTCTCGGTGGGTCTGTCGCAGCTCATAATCTCAACAGGCAAGTGGCAAGTGAAATAGTTACGATGATAGACTTTGCCCATACCGCTCTTGGCGAGCCCGCGCCGCTTCCCATCTATGTCGATGACGAAGGCACCCCGTGTGAAGACGCGGTCCTGATAAAGGACGGCATATTGAAGGGATATATGAACAGCAAGGAGACAGCGCAGCACTTCGGGATGAAGCCCCAGGGCAATGCCAGGGCGTATCTGTTCTCCGACGAGCCCCTCATTCGTATGAGGAACACAGCGATCCTGCCCGGCAAGGACAAGCTGGAAGATATGATCGCATCGATCGACGACGGCTATTACCTGACGGAAACGAATAACGGACAGGCGGACACCACCGGCGAGTTCATGTTCGGGATCTCGATGGGATATGAGATCAAGAACGGGAAACTGGGCAGGGCGATCCGTGACACGACGATTTCGGGCGTGGCCTTTGAGATGCTGAAAACTGTAGATATGCTGTCTGACGATATGAAATGGACATGTTCCGGAATGTGCGGCAAGAAGCAGCCGATGCCCGTCGGAATGGGCGGACCCGCCATCAGGTGCAAGGTCAACATCGGCGGAAGATAAGGGGGGAGCTCTGATGATGACAAACCGTGAAATTGCGGAATATACGCTGGAGGCTTTGAAAAAAGCCGGAGCCGACCATGCGCAGTGCATCGTGGCAACAGGCAATGTCGACGAGATAAACGCTGACGGCGGAGAGTTCAGCCTGATGCGCACGCTTTTCAACAGTTCGGTTTCAATGAAGGCCCTCAAGGACGGCAAGAAGGGGACCATCTCAATAAACAAGCTTGACAGGGAAACCATCGACGCCGCGGTCAAAGATTGCATCGCCGCCGCCGAGTCATCCGTGGCCGATGAGGCCGAGAGCATCGCTGAGCTGGAAAAGAATGAGGTTTTCACGGTGGGCGTCCTGCAGCCGGACCGCGACAGGCTCTTTGACAGGCTTGAGGAATTTCTCAATGACGTAAAGACCGAATACCCGAAGATAATAATGGAGCAGCTGATATCTTCATATACACGAGGAAGCCAGCTGCTGATGAATACGAACGGCGTGGAATACTGCTATGAGTATGGCGGATATGATATCAGCGCGATGTTTTCGGCGCATGAAGGTGAGAAGTCCTCGTCCTTCGTAGGCTATGGCGGCGACTTCAAGAACCTCGACCAAAGGCTCATCGATTTCGGTATGATGAGGACCCTCCTGGCCGAAAGCGAGCGGCAGCTTGACACCAGGTCCGTTGGCGGCAAGTTTGTGGGGAAAGTCGTGATCACGCCTGCCTGCCTCGATAATATACTGATGACGATCTTCAGGAATTTTATATCGGACACGACCCTTATCGACGGCACAAGCCCGTGGAAGAACAAGCTTGATCAAAAGGTGGCGTCCGAAAAGCTGTCCGTTTCAACCGTCCCGCTTGATGAGCGCATCGTAAGCGGCGAGAGGTTCACCAGCGAGGGCTACAGAAGCGAAAACATGGAGATCATCAGTGACGGCGTACTGAAGAACTTCCTCCTGACGGAGTATGGCGCCAGGAAGACAGGGTTCAGGAGAGCGAAGAACCTCAGCCACAACCTGTGGGTGCGCCCGGGCGAAGAATCACTCGATGAGATAATCGGTTCGATCGACCGCGGTATCCTTCTTAACAGGTTCTCCGGCGGCCATCCGGGAACAAACGGAGATTTTTCGGGTGTCGCGAAAAACAGTTTCCTGATCGAAAACGGCAGGATCACTTCGGCAATCAGCGAAACGATGATAAGCGGCAACCTTGCCGAGATGCTGAACAATGTCATTGCGATCTCGTCCGAAACCGTATGCGACGGCATATCCATACTGCCATGGATCGCCTTTGACGGCATAACCATTTCGGGCAGATAAGCTTAGGTGATCAAGGACAGATAAGCTTCGGTAATCGATACTGATAAACTTTATAATTGGGTCTTAGGCAAAAACGGGACTGTTACTCCGTGCTCGGCCGGAGAAACAGTCCCTTTGTCCGTCTCACTGCAGATCAAACTTATCTGAATTCGCGCCGGATATCGATGATTTCGGCGTCGGTGTTAGTCTCGATAAAAGACAATACAGAATCGATCATGCTGTCTGCAAGAGAAACGCTTCCGGCTACACACGCCAAACCGAGTACGATGGTTTGGTGTGTGTCCTGCTCGTCTATCTCGGCAATCGAGATGTTGAACTTGTTTTTAGCCCTGTCGATCAGGCTTTTTACCACCATCCTCTTTTCTTTCAGGGAATGTACCCACGGGGCGTAGAGCCTGACCGTTGCAGCTTCGATTATCATTCAAGACTTACCCTTTCGAAGATGTTATGCGGGAGCCGGGCAGATATCAAGTGAGAACCGGGAAGACATCATCTGTGAGCCAGGCATGGCCGGCCTGGCTTTTGGAGCCGGAACCCGGAAGGCGCCGAGCAGTCTTACCATTTGTTGACGACTTTCTCGGCAAAGCCGATAAAATCCTTTACAGATATCACAGTCCCGTCGTCAAGGACCGCATTTCCGGCAAACCTTCCGAATACCTGGTGCTGGTCGGATTTCAGGATAACGATGCTCGTGCATGAAGCCCTGTCAATTATCGGCTCAAACTCCATTTCAAATCGCCTGTCGTCGCTTGTGAAAGTCCATTTCTTCAAATAGTCTTCTTTTCCGTTTTCACCGAGCGGTATGTTGAAGCTGACGTTGCTCAGTTTATGGGCTTTTCCGTCATAAAAGAGCATATTTTCGGTTGCGGCGGATGTGTCGCCAAAACCGTAACCGATGTTGAATCCGAAGGGAACTCCGTCAACGACCCCCGAAGCGCTGCCCCAATACCAGGTGTTGCTGTATGTCCAAACTCCGCGCCCCCAGTCAAGGACAGCATAAGAATCCTCAGGACTGAAGATGTACTCATAGTCTCCCAATGTTACGGAACCTTCCGCCGTCATGCAGTTTATTTTCTGGTTGAAATAGAAATGCGCCTTTTTGTGAAACGGCGTGGCGATGACCATGCTTTCTTCAGGCTCATTATCAAGGGTTATATGTCCCGAAATGGGTTTGCCTTCATGGAAGTTGTCCATGCGGAAATCGAGCACACGTTTTCCGTCCTTATGACTGAAACTGATCCTGTAATTCTTGCCCTTAGTGCTGACATCGCCTGCCGATGAAGAAGGTGGAAGGTTTTTTTTGCCCATCGTCAGTATCTGTATGGGACTTACTGTTTTTTCCCAGCGTTCGTCGAAATTCAGGAATGATATCGAGTCCAGGCCCATATATGAGTTGTCGGCTATTGTCAGGGCCACTGCATAATGATCGTTTATTACCAGATAGTAGTCCCACTCCTTGATACGCAACTTGCCGGCTTTAATATCGCTTCTGTTATAGACGGGCAAAAGCTTTCTGGCATAACCCGCTTCTCTCAGGTTGCCGTTTTCGTCAAGCAGGGGAGCTGACCTGGTGATCTCATGTTGCTCCGGTAAGGTTTGAGAGACTGCATTCGGCATATTGATCCCCTTTCTATGATTTGTTAATGAATTGCCAGTTATGTATATGAAAATTATGAAGACCCGGCTGTTTTCTTTAATTATATCACGAAAAAATATCCATACAAGACAAAGGATAATATACGGGGGGCTGTTTTGGCCCGGGACAAGAGGAAGATCATTCTGCCCTATAGCTTGATGCCTCATTTGGGCATGAGAAAAGGGGAAGTGCCTTGGATTTTGCTACAGGGGCACAGATCTGTCCCTTGTCAAATCTATATGACGGGATCGGAATGAACAGCAACATTGTATGAAAAATGCGGGAACGGTTCTGCCGCCCCGGAACTAACATCAAGACACATACATGGCTTTTGACTTGTTTGATGCTAGATCCGGGACATTAGAACCGTTCCCGCGTCTGCTGCCCTATAGTCCTACACGGTTCCGTGTGAGCCAAGGACGCGGTAGCGCTTGTAGCGCTGTTCGGCAAGCTCTTCGCCTGACAGGGCGCAGAGCCTCCGCAGAGCCGATGACAGCTCATTGCGGATAATGTGGAATGTTATATTAGGAGGGGATTCGCTTATAATTTTGTCAACGACACCGAACTTCAGCATGTCATCCGAGGTGAGCTTCAGGTCTTCGGCTGCCTTTTCGGCCATTTTCGGGTCCTTATACAGTATTGAAGCGCATCCCTCGGGGGAGATGACCGAATAGACGGCCTTCTCAAGCATCCAGACTTCGTTTGCGACCGCGAGAGCAAGCGCTCCTCCGCTGCCGCCTTCGCCGATCAGTATGCTTATGATCGGTGTTTTCAGGTCCATCATCTCCATGATGTTTTCGGATATGGCCTGACCCTGCCCGCGTTCTTCGGCTCCTATCCCGCAGTACGCGCCCGATGTGTCTACAAAGCATATTACGGGGCGGCGGAATTTTTCTGCCTGCTTCATAAGCCTCAGCGCTTTCCGGTAACCCTCGGGATGGGCGGAACCGAAGTTGCGATCGATGCGCGACCTGGTGTCCTGGCCCTTTTCGATACCTATGACGGTAACGGTCATGTTGCCGAACCGCGCAAGGCCGCCGACTATGGCCTTGTCGTCCGCAAAACGGCGGTCGCCGTGCAGTTCGATAAAATCGGTAAAGATATTGCTGATGAAGTCCAGGCTGGTGCAGCGCCCCTTGGCCCTTGCAGCATAAACATATTCAATAGCTTTCATATCTGTTCTGTCCCCCGGAAATGATTCTGCAGAACATGATCAGGAATGCATCATAAGCAGTTTCCCGATCACATTTCTCAGTTCGTCCCGCCTTACTATGGCATCTATAAACCCTTTCTGCAAAAGGAACTCGGCTTTTTGAAAACCCGAGGGCAGCTTCTGGCTGGTGGTCTGGGCGATGACGCGCGGTCCGGCAAAGCATATGAGCGCATCGGGCTCGGACAGTATGATGTCTCCGGCCATGGCGAAGGATGCGGTCACGCCGCCTGTGGTCGGATTTGTAAGAACGGCGATGTATAGGAGCCCTGACTTGCCGTGCCTTGAAACCGCGCCGTTCGTCTTTGCCATCTGCATCAGTGACAGGATGCCTTCCTGCATGCGTGCTCCGCCGGATACCGTGAACCCGACTACGGGCAATTTCTGTTCAGTCGCCGTTTCAAACAGCCGGGTTATTTTTTCGCCCACTACCGTGCCCATGCTGCCCATCATGAACTTTCCTTCCATGACAAATATGGCGCAGCGTACACCCGCGATCGTACATATACCTGTAATTACCGCCTCATTTTCCGATGAAGCAAGCTTCGCGCTCTGAAGCTTCATTTCATAGCCGGGAAAGCCGATCACATTTATGGATTGCATCTCGCTGTCAAGCTCAGTAAAGCTGTCCTTGTCGACTGTCAGGTGGATACGCATGCGTGCGTTGATGTAAAAATGGTATCCGCAATGCGAGCATATATTTGCGTTGTCCGCCAGCTCGTCGGTAAGGATCGCCTTTTTGCAGGACGGGCAGTAAGTGAACATTTCATCCGGGATCGACGGAGTCCGCTTATTTCCGTTCCTGAGTATCAGTTCAAGTTCGTTTCGCGGTTTTCTGAATTGAAACATGTTCAGCTCCGTTTCTCATTATCTCTAGATGTGGGTAGTGCTCATTTCGCATCAGGTCTTTTTGCATAATACACTGCCGATTTCATGTCATCATTAAATACAGGGACTGCTCAATTGCCTTTGGCGGCAAGCCGTCCGTTTAAGAACTCGGTCAGGAATCCGGTGCTGTAGCTTCCGTCCACAAATGCCGGACTATCGAGAAGCTCCATATGGAAATCGATATTTGAGTCCACTCCCTCTATTATCAGTTCACTGAGAGAAGCCTGCATTTTTCGTATCGCCTCCTCGCGGTCAGCAGCATGGACTATCAGCTTGCCTATCATGGAGTCGTAGTAGGGAGGGATGGAATAGCCCTGATAGACCGCACTGTCAAATCTGACCCACGGACCGCTCGGGATATGCAGCGCCGTGATGGTGCCGCATCCCGGGCGGAAATTTCGATATGGGTCTTCGGCATTGATCCTGCATTCTATTGCATGGCCCGAAAGCCTGATGTCATCCTGTCTGAACGGCAACCGGACGTCAGCAGCGATCCTCAACTGCCATTTAACGATGTCGATACCGGTCACCATTTCCGTTACGGGGTGCTCTACCTGCAGGCGCGTATTCATTTCCATGAAGTAAAAGTTCCCGTCCCTGTCGAGTATGAACTCGATCGTGCCGGCATTCCTGTACCCGATTGCCGCCGCGGCTTTCAGCGATACGTCAATAAGCCTTTGCCTTATTTCTCCGTTTACGGATGGGGAAGGACTTTCCTCGATCAGCTTCTGGCTCCTTCGCTGCATGGAGCATTCCCGCTCGCCGAGGCATACCGCGTTCCCATAGTTGTCGCATAGCAGCTGCACTTCTATGTGTTTTGCCGGTTCTATATACTTTTCAAGATATATCCCGCCGTCACCGAAAGCGGCTTTGGCTTCGATGGATGCGGCCCGGAATGCCTTCTCCAGCTCGTTTTCGTTTTTTACAAGGCGTATCCCGCGCCCGCCGCCGCCCGAGCGGGATTTGCACAGCAGGGGATACCCGATGCGTTCAGCCTCCCTTTTGGCTTCCGCGGCGTTTTCAACCACATCGCAGCCCGGTACCACGGGGACTCCCGCAGCCTTCATCACCCGCTTCGCTTTTTCCTTGTCTCCCATGTTCCGGATCGCTTCCGCGGGAGGGCCGATAAAAGTGAAATTGCACTTTTCACAGAGCTCCGCGAATCTGGCATTCTCGGACAGCAGACCGTAACCGGGATGTATCGCATCGGCTCCCGTATAAAATGCGGCGGACAGTATCGAGTCCATGTTGAGATAACTTTCGCTCACCGTGTTTCCGCCTATGCAGATACTCTGGTCGGCAAGGCTGACATGGAGCGAATCCGCATCCGCAGTTGAGTGGACCGCAACCGTCGCGATACCCATCTCCCTGCAGGCCCGGATGATGCGGACAGCTATCTCGCCCCTGTTTGCAACAAGCACCTTGGAAAACATCGGATCATTTCCCTCCAATCAATGCGAAGGAAAACTCGCCTTCCACGCAGGTTTTTCCGTTTACGCTCCCGCTTCCCTCCGCGAAGTAAAAGGGGGGCCTCTGCCTTTTGATCCTGCAGATGAATTCGACAGTATCTCCGGGCTTTACCGGATTCCTGAACCTGACTTTGTCAAGGCCCGTGAAGAAAGGCGTTTTTCCGCGGTTGTCATCCGCCATAAGAACGGCGCAGGTCTGAGCCATCATCTCGCAGAGGATGACACCGGGCACGACCGGATTGCCCGGAAAATGTCCCTGCAGGAAGAACTCGTCGCCCCGGACAGTATATTTTCCGTATGCACTGCCGTCTTCGTATACTCCGGCCTGCTCGATGAGAAGCATCGGATGGCGGTGCGGGAGGATCCTCTCTATTTCTGATTTGTTCATCATTTGCCTTATCATAGCTCACATTACTCAGAGTGTTTTGATTTGGAACAGGGGTTGACCGTACTCTACGACCTGACTGTTTTCAACGCAGATCCTGGCTATTTCACCGTCCACATCCGTGGTGATCTCGTTCATCAGCTTCATGGATTCTATGATGCACAGGACATCGCCCTTGCTTACCCTGCTGCCGACATGGACATAGGGCTCACTGTCGGGTGAAGGCGCCGCATAGAACACGCCCACCATCGGCGACTTTATTTCATGGATCGGATCCGCCGCAGCATCGGGGGTCTCCGCAGGAGCGCCCTTTTCGGGGACTGAGCCGGCATCTGTGATGATCTTTGCCGGTGCGGACCTTTCCGTTTCCGTGCTGCTGCCGCGCGCGACTTTGATCTTCAACGTGATATCGTCACTGCTGAGCTCGATGCTCTCGAGATTGTTTTCATTTGCTATCTTTGCAAGTTCCCTGATTTCGTTTATATCCATCGTCCGCCTTCCTTTCTTCGGTAAATGCGGTAATATCAGGCGCAGATCGGAGCTCACTTTGATTTCGAAAATGCAAGCACTCCGTTATGTCCGCCGAATCCAAGCGAGGAAGACAGGGCAAGCTCCAGGTCGGCATGCACGCTTTTGTTCGGCGTATAGTTCAAATCACAATCAGGATCCGGTTGTTCGTAACCGATAGTCGGAGGGACCACTCCGTTCTTAAGGGCAAGTATGGAGGCAACGGCTTCGACGGCACCTGCCGCGCCCAGCATATGGCCGGTCATCGATTTCGTACTGCTTATATGGACGCCCGCGGCGTTCCTGCCAAATACATTTTTGATCGCGCGCGTTTCCGCGGCGTCATTCAACGGTGTGGATGTGCCGTGGGCGTTGAAATAGATTTTTCCGGTGTCGATCTCCTCCGGTGAGTCCACGCCGGAGTCAGCCAGCGCCAGCCGTATTGCCTGCTCGGCGCCTCTCGATTCCGGGTGGGGTGCAGTGATATGATAGGCGTCGCATGTATTGCCGTAACCTGTAACCTCGGCATAGATTTTTGCACCACGGGCAACGGCATGCTCATACTCTTCGAGTATGACGATCCCGGCGCCTTCGCCGAGGACAAAGCCGTCCCTCCGCCTGTCGAATGGGATGGATGCCGAGGAAGGGTCGTTGCGAAACGTCAGTGCCATGCAGTTTGAAAAACCGGCAATAGCGAGGGGGTTCACCGCCGCTTCCGAACCTCCGGCAATGATCGCATCGGCGTAACCATGCCTGATGGCCCTGAAGGCCTCGCCGATGGCATGTGTGGAAGTCGCGCACGCAGTCACGACCGGAAGGCAGGGCCCCTGGGCATTGAATGATATTGCGATAGTACCCGCAGCCATGTTGGAGATCATCATGGGGACAAAAAACGGGGATATCTTGCCTGGACCGCCGGTCAAAAGCTTTTCAGCCTCTTTTATAAATGTTGAAATGCCCCCGATGCCGGACCCTACATATACTCCGAAGCGACCCGCGTCAACCGAACCGGCAATGCCGCTGTCCTGCACTGCCTGCATGGCTGCGGCCACTGCATACTGAGTATAGAGATCCATCCTTCGGGCATCGCTTTTCTGAACATAGTCCAGCACGTTGAAATCTTTGACTTCGGCCGCTATTTTCACTTTGTACTCGGCCGCATCAAACCTGGTAATATAGTCGATCCCGCGGACGCCGTTCACAAGATTTGCAAAGAATGTTTCCACATCGTTTCCCACAGGCGTGATCACGCCGAGACCGGTAACTACGACCCTTTTCATATGCATAAGCCCCCGTCTATTCGGATCACTTCGCCGGTTATGTACCGGGCGCTGTCAGAGGCAAGGAATGCGGCGAGCTTTGCTACTTCCTCCGGCTTTCCCATCCTCTTTAGCGGGATCATTTCCAATGCAGCTTGAGCAGTCTTTTCGGAAAGCTTCGCGGTCATATCGGTTTCGATGTAGCCGGGAGCGATCGCGTTGCAAGTGACGTTCCTCGACGCAAGCTCGCGGGCAACGGTTTTTGTAAGTCCGACGATCCCTGCCTTGGCCGACGAATAGTTTGCCTGGCCCGCATTGCCCCTGAGCCCGGACACGGATGATATATTGATGATCGTGCCGCTGCGGCGCTTCATCATATGAGGATAAAGATGGCGTATCATGTTGAATGTGCCCTTCAGGTTAGTATCCATGACATCGTCAAAGCTCTCTTCGCTCATGGAAAGCAGGAGGCCGTCCCTGGTAATGCCGGCATTGTTGACGAGGATGTCTACGAACCCAAAGGCACTGAGGATCTCATCGACTGTAGCCTTAACTGTCTGAAATGACCGTACATCGCACCGGTAAGCGATCGCACGTACACCGAACAGCTGTGCCTGTTCTACGGTCTGCTCGGCTGCCTCCCGGTTTCCTGCATATATCAGTGCGAGGTCTGCTCCGATCGCGGCAAATTCCAAAGCTATGGCTTTGCCGATCCCCCGGCTTGCTCCGGTGATGACCGCTACTTTGTTTTTCAGCATATTATCCTCCGGTTGATCTGATTCGGTTGTTTGTTCGGATTACCTGTTTTTTATGACTTCAAGGGTTTTTGCAAGGCTGCCCTCGTCTTCGACATTCAGTGCCAGCGCATCGGGGATAATTGCGGACACAAGGCTGCAGAGCGTTTTTCCGGCTCCGACCTCGATGAATATATCGACTCCCCGGGCAGACATATCTTCTATCGTCTTTTTCCAAAGGACGGGTGACGAGACTTGCTCAAAGAGGAGATCCTCGCCCGTGTAGATCTGTGCCGTCACGTTTGAATACACCGGGATCTTCGGTTCCTTCAGCCTCAGACTGCCGAAATCCTGCCTCAGCCGGATCCCGGCTTCTGACATGTAAGGGGAATGGAAAGCGCCGCTTACAGCCAGCTTCACTCCTCTTCCTCCATACTGCTTGACGGTTTGGATCAGGATGTCGGCCTTCTCTTCGGCGCATGCCACCACAGTCTGGCTGCCGCTGTTGTAGTTTGCGGGGTAACAGTCACCAACCATTCCGGCTATCTCTTCGACCCTGTCCTCGGAAAGCTTCAAAACGGCCACCATAGCCCCTTTGTTTTTGCGGGCTGCGGTATCCATGTATTCCGCCCGCCTGCATACGAAACGAAATGCGTCCTCATATGTGAGATAACCGCCGAAAGCCAGGGCGGGGATCTCTCCCAGAGAGAATCCTGCAATAACGTCAGGAATGACATCCGATTCCGACAGGGCTTCTGCAGCCGCAAGGTCCGCGCAGAAAAGGCAGGGCTGCGTGTTGATGGTCACGGACAGCTCCTCTTTTGATGCCGTGAAGCACTGAATCGAGGTGCCTGCGCGGATCCTGTCAGCCATTTCGAATACCCGCCTGGCCGCAGCCGAGCGATCGAAAAGCTCCTTTCCCATACCGGGGTATTGCGAACCCTGCCCCGAAAAGAGGAATGCGACCTTACCCATTGAATGCACCGTTGAGGAGTCTTTCGGCCTGTTCAAAGATCCCGGTGATTATCTCCTCACAGGTCTGCTCCCTGTTTATCATTCCGCTTATCTGCCCGGCCATGAAGCAGCCGTTCTTTTCGTCACCTTCTACCGCAGCACGACGCAGTGCCCCGACACCGAATGCCTCCATCTCTTTGAGGGTCATCGTGCTGTCATACTCGTTTTTCTGGAACTGGCGCGAGAAGGGATTTTTCAGCGACCTTACGGGATGCCCGAGACGGCGTCCGGTCACGATGGTGTCGATGTCCTTCGCGCCGAGGACTTTGTTTTTGTAATTTTGATGTATCGTGCACTCTTTTGCCACCAAAAACCGGGTCCCAAGCTGGACGCCCTTCGCACCGAGCATGAATGCTGCCGCCACACCGCGTCCGTCTCCGATCCCGCCGGCTGCTATGACAGGTATGTTCACAGCGTCCACGACCTGCGGGACCAGTGCCATGGTGTTCAATTCGCCGACATGGCCACCGGATTCCCCGCCTTCGGCAATGACCGCGAAGGCGCCTGCGCGTTCCACCATCCTGGCCATCCCGGTGGACGGAACGACGGGCACGACCTTTATACCGGCTTCCAGCCATTCCTTCATATACTTGTTGGGCAGTCCGGCGCCTGTCGTGACGACGGGCACCCTTTCTTCGGCCACGAGCCTCGCGATCTCATCGGCGTGCGGGCTCATCAGCATGATGTTCACTCCGAAGGGCTTGTCGGTTTTTTCACGCAGCTTGCGGATCTCGGCGCGCACATAATCGGCAGGGGCATTTCCCGATGCGATGATGCCAAGACCTCCCGCATTCGACACGGCACTTGCAAGGGATGCGTCTGAAACCCATGCCATTCCGCCCTGGAAAATCGGGTAGCGTATACCGAATAAAGAGCTGATGGAATTGATCATCTGATTTTCTCCCACGTTCACCCAGTGATGTTGTCGATCAGGTCCGCGACATCTCCGATGGTCCTCAGGTTTTCGTCGATCTCGATGCTGATGCCGAACTGTTCCTCAAATGCCATGACAAGTTCAACAGTGTCCAGTGAATCGAGTCCCAGTTCCTCGAAGGTGGTCTCTCTCGTGATGGAGTCGATATCGATTTCCCTGTCTTCCGAAATCAATGCCGCGATTTTTTCCAAAGTCTGATTGCTTGCCATTTTCATCTACCTCTTTCATTGATCGATTGTTTACATAATGTAGCCGTTTGCTTGTTAGATGATCTGTCTTGCCGGGTCTTGCCTAAATTTCCATTATACAGGCACCGGAAGTCAGCCCCCCTCCGAATGCCGATAATACTACGATGTCTCCCTCTTTCAATTCCCCTGATTCAAGCAGTTCTCCCAGAAGGATGGGTATGCTGGCCGACGAGGTATTGCCGTAACGGTCGACGCCCGTCACAAGCTGGTCATCACGAAGGCCAAGTTTCTCCGCTGCAGACTGTATGATCCTTATATTGGCCTGGTGGGGGATCACTTTTGCAACATCTCCGATATCCATGCCCACTTCTTCAAGCACATCCGTGATGTCCCTGCACATCGAATTGACGGCAAACTTGAATACTTCCTTGCCCTTCATGTGCAGATATGAGGGGGGGCTCCCGCCTTGCCAGAAGGGACTGTTCCCGGTCGAACCGGGGATCGCGAGAAGACTGCTGTCGCCCTTTGCAGTGATCTTAATCGCCTTCAGGTTGCTTCCCTTTGCGAGAACTACGGCGCCCGCCCCGTCACCGAACAGGACGCAGGTTTCGCGGTCCTGCCAGTTGATGAATTTGGACATCTGGTCTGCTGCTACTATGAGCATGTAATTTGCACGTCCGGCATCAAAATATGACTTCGCGACGTCCAGGGCATATACGAATCCGGTACAGGCTGCGTTGATGTCAAAAGCGGGACAAGAGGCTCCCAGTTCGCGCTGGATCTCGCATGAAAGAGCGGGTATGATGTTGTCCCCCTGGATCGTCGGGCAGATTATGAGGTCCAGGTCCCGGGGCTTCACTCCGGATATTTCCATGGCGGCTGTCGCGGCAGCCATGCAGATATCCAGCAGCGTTTCGGTGGTGTTGATGAAACGCCTCCTGATCCCGGTCCTTGTCGAGATCCACTGGTCGCTGGTATCGACCATCCCGGAGAGGATTGAGTTTGAAAGGGAAAAAGAGGGATGTGCCTTGCCGGCACCCAGAATTTTCAGGCTCATTTGCTTCTCCCTATTTGCGTATTTATATGATCGGACAACAGGTAAATCACTGATCTGAAATGAAACATCTGAGCGGGTCAAAACCACAGAACAAAGAAAAACCGTTTGAACGAAAATAAACGAAGATGAACTGCTCAAGCAAAAAAGAACGAAGGTTAACTGCCTGAACGAAAGAGTGAAACTGATTTATGAAGCAGACTGATCGATGCAAAAAGAAAAGACATAACTTAAAAATATTTATATAAAAACTTTGAAGTATATATAACACAGAAATTTCCCTGTGTCAAGAGAAAAAAGGCGAGCTATTGCATGATGCGGCTGTTTGGGTTATTATGCTGTCAGAACAAAAATAAAGGGGAATTTTTGCTATGAAACTGTCAAAACGGACATGGGCCTCTTTTTTGCTCATAGGACTGGCCGGCCAGTTTGCGTGGACGATCGAAAACATGTATTTCAACGTGTACCTCTACAACACCATTTCCGAAAACCCGGGCTATATTGCCCTCATGGTAGCATCCAGCGCTATCGTCGCGACCCTCACGACATTTGTCATGGGCGCCTTATCGGACAGAGCGGCACGACGCAAACCTTTTATATGTATCGGGTACATATTGTGGGGGTTGTCAACCATGTCCTTCGGACTGATCAGCGTGGATAATGCGGCAAGGTTGTTTCCGGCGGCAAACTCCGTGGCTGTCGCGGCTGCCACACTGATCATCATGGACTGCATCATGACTTTTTTCGGTTCCACGGCAAATGACGCTGCATTCAACGCATATGTGACCGATACGACCACGACCGGTAACAGGGGAAGGGTAGAGTCCGTCCTCGCGGTGCTTCCGCTGCTGGCCATGCTGATCATCTTCGGACTGTTCGATCCGTTGACACAGAAAGGCGAATGGCAAAAGTTCTTCAATATTTTCGGCGTCATAGTTACCCTGACCGGTATAATATCGATATTCCTGCTGAAGCACGAAGAAACTGACAGGACCGGCGATGCAAACGAGCGCTACCTGCTCAGCCTCATCCACGGATTCAAACCTTCGGTCATACGGAGCAACCCCTCAATATACCTTGCATTGCTGGCACTGGGAATATTCGCGATCGCGCAACAGGTTTTTTTCCCGTATCTCATCATCTATATGCAGCGCTATCTTAAGATCGATGATTATGCGATCGTTTTGGGAGTCGTACTCATATTCGCCTCGATAGTAAGCGTGATTGGCGGCGGCTTTATTGACAAAATCGGAAAGATCAGGTTTCTGCTCCCGTCAGCAGTCATCATGTTTGCGGGACTTGTCGCCATGTTCTTTGTCCGCACCATGGTTACTGCGATCATAGCTGGCTGCATCATGATGTCCGGGAGCATGTTGGTTTCGGCGACCCTGTCGGCGATCGTCCGTGATCATACACCTGCAGATAAAGTCGGTCATTTCCAGGGGATCAGGATGATCTTTTATGTGCTGCTGCCGATGGTCATTGGTCCGTTCATCGGGGCGGCTGTCATAATGAACAGTGACAGTACATATGTGGAGCTGGGCGTCGTAAAGAGCGTGCCTACACCTTCGATCTTCCTGGCCGCCGCTGCGGTCCTGCTCCTCGTGGCGGTACCTGTCCTGGTTTTGGGAAAGAGGGAAAAGGAAAAGGGGAAAGTTATATGAAGACTATTTGGGGCGAAAACATCGACGTAAATAACGTACTGCCCGAATATCCCAGGCCTCAGATGGCAAGGGAGAGCTACATAAACCTGAACGGGATTTGGGAGTATGCTATCACGGATACCGAAGACCTGCCTGAAAGTTTCGACGGTGAAATCGTCGTTCCGTTTTCTCCTGAGTCCGAGCTCAGCGGAGTAAAGCGATTTCTCGAACCGGCTCAGACGCTTTGGTATAGGAGATCGCTAACGCTGCCGCGGGACTTCAACGTGGGACGAATCCTGCTGCACTTCGGCGCTGTCGACCAGATAGCCACGGTATATGTCAACGGCAGGGAAGTGTGCAGCCATGTCGGCGGATATACTCCGTTCAGTGCGGATATCACGGAATGTTCAACTGACGGTGAAATCGAAATAGTCGTGAAAGTCCGGGATCATTCCGACACATCATACCATTCAAGGGGCAAGCAGAAGATCAGGAGGGGAGGTATATGGTACACCCCTCAAAGCGGTATTTGGCAGACGGTATGGCTTGAAAGCGTACCTGAGCAATATATAAAGGGCTTGCGGATAACACCGCTTTACGATGAAAGCGAAGTCGAGCTTCTGGTGATGTCCGACAGCGACCTTCAATGCAAAGCCATCTGCTGCGAAAGTGAGATCCTCTTTAAGGCAAATGAGCCCGCAAGGCTGCATATCGATCCCTTTGTCCCATGGACACCGGAAAATCCCCACCTGTATGATTTGGCGGTCGAAATGGGAAAGGACCGCGTAAAGAGCTATTTCGGCATGCGCAAGTTTTCCGTAGAGCTGGATGAACATGGAGTAAAAAGGCTCTTCCTGAACAACAGGCCATATTTTCACAACGGATTGCTGGACCAGGGGTATTATTGTGACGGTCTGTATACCCCTCCCAGTGACGAAGCGATGATATTTGATATCAGGACGGCAAAGGATCTGGGGTTCAACATGCTCAGAAAGCACATAAAAATCGAGCCGCTCAGGTGGTATTACCACTGTGACAGGCTCGGCATGCTGGTCTGGCAGGACATGGTCAACGGCGGCGGTAATTACGGCTTTTTGACGGCCACGACTCCGCTCGTTACCGGTATCCATTTCAAGGACAGCCGGTATAAGATCTTCGGCCGTGAGGACCCGGAAGGAAGGGAACAATACTTCCGCGAGCTTGATGAGATGATAAACCATCTATACAATGCGGTGTCGATTGCGATGTGGGTCCCTTTCAACGAAGGATGGGGGCAGTTCGACGCAGAAGAAGCGGCTGACAGGATACGAAGGCTTGACACGACGCGTACTATCGACCACGCAAGCGGATGGCACGATCAATACATCGGTGACATCAAAAGCCTGCATGTGTATTTCAGGAAATACAGGTTCAGGGAGGACAGGCTGGGCCGTGCAGTCGTCCTGTCCGAGTTTGGCGGGTATAATCACAGGGTAGAGGGACATTGCTTCAACGATAAGGATTATGGCTACAGGCGGTTTGCCTCCCGGGAGGAACTGCTTGCTGCATTAAGGGATCTCTACCTCGGCGAGATCATCCCTGCGAAGGGGAAGGGGCTCAGCGCCGCAGTTTATACCCAGCTTACCGATGTTGAGGATGAACTTAACGGCTTCATTACCTACGACCGTAAGGTAGTAAAGATACATCCTGACGAAATAAAAGACTTAATGGAAATGCTGCTGGATTAACAGATATATACTTTGAGCGAAATGTTACGTAATTCTATGCCGGTCATATGTACCATGATCTAATATGTTTGACTTGGTTTGTCATTGTTGGAGCGTTTCTGCTTTACTGTTATGCTTATAGCTGCAGTTCCGGCTGAATCGGATGTGCATGTTTCAAACCTATATGTAAAATCACGAAAAGCGGTTCTTCAAGCTTGTTTCAGCTTGAAGAACCGCTTTACCATTGTCATTAAGAGTCATTGATTGACTGGCTGGTTTTGCTGATGTTCTACTATGTATGATGCTATTCTGCTATAGCTACTAAGATGCTGTTCTGATTAACGCTGTTCAGCTTTGATGCTGCTCGACCGCGAATCGAAACGGGTTGATGATCCTGTTCGGCCAGATCTTTGCGGCCATCCTGTACATGGCCTTTGCGTGTATGCGGTCGTGCCAGAGGAACCTGCGGAGCATTTTCGACAGGGTCCACTGCTCTCCGCTGCTGTCGGTAAAAACATTGTTTGTCAGAAAACCGCCCTTGTTTTCAAGGATCCAGAATCCCTGCAGCCTGCCCGCCAATATGTCAGGATAGTCATTTATGTCTATCCCTATCTGTGCGAAGTAGTATTTATTTACGCGGCAGACATGGTCATACATTTCCCTTGCTGTCCGCGGACGCTTTCCGTAAAAAGTCGCACGTTCGGGCAGATTGGTTTCGTCCTTGTAGGGAATGGAATCGTATAAGCTCTGGAAGTCTTCCGCCGATTTCAGCACGAGTGATTTCAGCTTGCCGTAGGCTCCCCGCTGAAGCGGTTTGAGTTCAGAATGAAAGATCACTTCGGTGTCGGCATCTTCGACTGCCAGGTTCGTAGTGCTTGTCTGGATGATCACGTTTTCAAGCTTTCCGTCATAAGGGATATCTGCCCATTTGCAGTAGGACTGGATTTCCGGTTCAAACTTCCTGAGGGCCTCATCCAATTCTGCGGCTCTTGTAAATGCACCGGGAAAGCTCTCGGAAAAGAGAATGACTCCTTTGTCGTTTGATTCCTGAACTATCTTGTTTTCCACTAAGACTATCCTCCTCATGCCGAACTGCGTTCTGTCTAATTATAACATAACAATTAAACTTAGTGAACTGGATGTTGATTTTACAATTTGCTGCAACACAAAGGACAGTTTCCCTATTGACCTGCAAGAAGGGTTGTCCTTTGTGTTGCTTTGCCTATCGCTTATAAACGTTGTTTTATAGACTCACCGGGGATGTACATGACTCAACCGCGACCTTGTCATGTGAGTCGGCAAGAGATTTAATGGGCTTCTGATCTTTTGACCGATTGCCGGAATCCGTGATCATTCAGTGCGCAATGCAACAACGGGATCCTTGTTCGCTGCGATCCTTGACGGAATAAGGCCAGCGATAAATGTGAGCACCATGCTTATGATGATCAGCATTGCTCCTCCGGCCCATGGCAGCTCGGCACCGAGGGTCGAAATGCGGGTCAGCCTTTGGATGATCGAGTTTATCGGTATCGTCAGCGCCAGGGTAAGCCCGATGCCGATAATGCCCGAGACGAATCCGATGACGAGCGTTTCGGCGTTGAACACCCTTGAGATGTCCTTCTTGGATGCTCCGATGCTTCGCAGCAATCCTATTTCCTTTGTGCGCTCCAGGACCGAAATGTAGGTTATGATCCCGATCATTATGGAGGACACGACAAGTGAAATGGCCACAAAAGCGATCAGGACGTAAGATATTGCGTTGATGATGGTGGTGATCGACGACATCAGCAGCGCTACATAATCAGTGTAAGAGATCCTGTCTTCTTCTCCAACAGACTCGTTGTACTCTGCGATCCTGTCGGATATTGCATCCTTGTCTTCAAAGGTGGAAGCGTAAAGGTAGATCTTGCTGGGGCTTGAGCGGTCAACATATCCGAGGGTTTTCAAATTGTCTTCATATGTCGACTGCGAAACAGTGGAGGGCATATATTTGTCGAACAATGCCGCAAGCTCCTGTTCCGTGTAATTTGCGACAGCCATGTCCAGTGAGGCGGCCAGCTGGTCCGTTGTCTGGGAACCGAGCCGCTCCTGCACTGATGAGGCATACTCGGCACGGACTCTTTCCTCAAGCATCTTACGTACGGTCGCATACAGAGTCTCGTCGTCCATCTGGGAAATATATTCCGTTACTGCCTCAATATCCACACCCATTTCTTCCGCGAAGCTTTGCGCCATGGTCGTCTCGATATATTCCCGGTCAAGTGAAGCCATATACTGTTCTACGGCCTGTGCTACATACTCGTCGGAAGGTACGGACGAAATTTCGGTAAATATAGCCGCTTTTCCGGCGTTTGGCAGGGATGCGAAGTATTCGGTTATGAGCGCCGCTTTTTCGCTGTCGGGGATCTCCTCATCTTCATTCAGGAAGGGCAGCCCGGTTATGACATCGGTATCGGGGTCATCTAGCTGAGCTTTGATGATCTGACTGTCTTCGGACAGATCGATCAGGTAGTCGGTGAGAGCGGTGGTATACCCTATGGCGCCGGTCATCATTGCCGCAGCGGCGTCGGGGTTTTGCCTTACTACTCCGGTTATTTTCAGCTCTATGCCGTTTTCATAGAGTATCGACAGGCCCGTATCGCTCTTGCTTATATCCCTGTATACTTTTCCTTCGCTGTCAAACTGGTATAATTCCCAGGGAGGTATGAGCCTGAATGTCATGTCGCAGATTTCCTCGTAGGACCACTTTTCCTGCTTGACTTCTATCGGTTCGCGTTTGGCCGATGCGATCATCAGATCCCGCATCTCGTCGGCCGACTTAAGGCCCAGGGCATAAAGGACCAGGTCGCTTATTTCGTTGTTTTTGTCCACGATCAATACAAGCTCGTTGTAAGCCTCGGGCCATTTGCCGTAGAGCAGGTCATACTGATCGAAAAGGATATCGTTTACAAGGGCATCGCCCTCGCCCGGAAGCATTTCTTCCCATATTTTGAGGGTGGAGAAGTTTGAGTACATAGAGGAGTTGTAGAAGCCTGGAGGATATGGGGTGTCTGCGGCATCGCCTTCGGCTGCCGGCGCATTGCCTGACGATGTCCCTCTGCCTGTCATTATCGACTTCATAAGGGCTTCCAGGTCCGACTTGATGATCTTTCCGTTCTCGTCCTTTGTATATATGTTGAGATCAAGGTCATAAGCGTAATGGACTGCGCTGAGGTGGTCCTCAAGGCCGTTGTTTTCCGACTCAAGGAACTGCTTGAACGCTACCAGGTTGTTTTTTGTGGTGGCATTGGAGTTTAGAGTTTTGATCAGGTCGTATGCTACGGAAGAAGAGTAAACCGCATCAAGATCATGCTGCGCCTCTTTGTTCCTTGCGCCCATAAGCGTTGTCATCAGAGATGTGATGTCTACGGTTTCAGCTTCGATCGTGATCGGATATGATGAAAGGGTGTCCTTCTGGACTGAGTCAATATATGACTGGATGCCGTTCGACAGGGCGAGTATGAGCGCGATCCCAATTATGCCTATGCTGCCCGCGAACGATGTCAGGAAAGTCCGTGCCTTTTTGGTGAGCAGGTTGTTGAATGACAGGGAGAGCGCAGTGAAAAATGGCATCGAGCTTTTTCTTTTTGCCTTAAAGACCCTGCGTCGCTTTTTCTCCTGTGGTTCTGTTTTCCGGTCTTCCCTGTTTTCCGGGAAATACGGGTTTGTATCGTCTATAATGCTGCCGTCAAGGAGCCTTACGATCCTGGTCGAGTATTTTTCCGCCAGTTCCGAGTTGTGGGTGACCATGATGATCAGGCGATCTTTTGATATTTCCTTAAGTATCTCAAGCACCGATACGCTTGTCTCCGAGTCCAGAGCACCGGTCGGTTCATCTGCCAGTATTATCTCGGGGTCATTGACAAGGGCGCGTGCGATGGCTACCCGCTGCATCTGGCCGCCCGACAGCTGGTTTGGCTTTTTGTGGATCTGGTCCGCAAGTCCCACTTTTGCAAGCGCATCGATCGCTCTTTTTCTGCGCTCCGATTTTGAAACCCCGGACAGGGCCAGCGCCAGCTCGACGTTTGCAAGCACGCTCTGATGGGGAATGAGGTTGTAGTTCTGAAAGACAAAGCCGATGGAACGGTTCCTGTAGGTGTCATAGTCGCGGTCGGTAAAATTCCTGGTGGGCCTTCCGTTTACTGACAGATCTCCGCCTGACGGCCGGTCAAGCCCGCCGATGATGTTCAGCAGAGTGGTTTTACCGCATCCCGAAGGTCCGAGTATCGATACGAACTCGTTTTTTCTGAATTCTATCGACACTCCCCTCAGCGCTTCTACTTTTGTGTCTCCGGCCTGATAAACTTTTACGATGTTGGTCAGTTTCAGCATGTTATGGTTCTCACTTTCGTTGAATGATGTTGAGTTCTCTCATTGATAATGTTGAGTGTTTGCCTGGGATCGTTGATCAAGCTGATTTTTATCTTTCGATAGCCGCAGCAGCCCCTGATGCAGGACCGGACTTGAGATCAAAGTCCTCAGAGACTTCTGCAACTATACTGCAAAACTGCGACAGCAAAGTTCTCAGCTTTTCCATGTTCTCATTGCCGAACTTCTCGGCTACTTTAGTGAAAAAACATGCGGCGATCTCGTCGGCCTGCTCCTTAACCTTCAGCCCTTTCTCGGTCAGTTCGACTATAGTGTTCCTCCTGTCGGACGTGTCAGTCTTCCTTGAAATCAACTGCTTATCCTCCAGGTTTTTAAGCATTTTTGACACTGCCGGACCGGATATGTTGAGTTCGGTTACCAATGACGATACATATACGGATCCGGAGCCGTGTTTCTCTGACAGGCAATCAAGGATCCTCAGGAAGAGATATTCGCGTTCCGTTATACCGTCAAGACGCCTTGAAAAGTAAAGTTTTCGGATATTTCTTATTGCGGCGAAAAAGTCGCTCGGCACTTGCAGGATGTCCATAGTTCCTCCTGATATATGATCCGGTGTACAGCAAGTATCGTCGTGGTGTTGGCTATTGCTGTGCAAATGGAAGGGCAAATCAACTGATGCTTCCTGTCGTCAACGCCATGTCAGCGATATTCACTGAAATAGTTAACCAGGTTAATAATTAACCACATCAGATATTATAGTCGCAAATAATTGCTTTATGTTAACAAACTGTGAATTTTTGACTTGACCTGTATACTGATAGAAATGCAATCAGGAAACACCAATAAGAATAGTAACGAAATAGATTGAATTGCCGTGATATTGCTGGTATTATTGCGATATATGGTATGACTTTTTGATGAACTCCTAACGGATACTTCGTGCAGCGAACATTTCCGGTTTGATGAAAATAGGCTTCCTGGTTGTATGGATCTGCTCAAATGAAACTACTGAAAAGAAAGCAAAACAAGTCAAGAAATGTGGAGCCTGTTCTGTTACTCTGTTTGCAGGAGGCGGGTCATGGAGAGCTGGGAGAAGATCAATGCCGTTCAGCGTATGCAGGATTATATCAATGAGCATATTGCCGAACCGATCACTCTTCAAATGCTGGCAAAAGCCGCGGGGTACTCACCCTGGCATTCTGCCCGCATATTCAAGGAACTGACGGGAAAGACGCCCTTCGAGTACATCAGGGAGCTTAGACTGTCGAAGGCTGCGATCAGGCTGAGGGACGAGGATGTCAGGATCATAGATGTGGCGCTCGATTTTGTCTTCGATTCGCACGAAGGCTTTACACGGGCGTTCTCAAGGCAATTCGGCATGACCCCGCAGTATTATTCGCAAAAATCGCCGCCGCTGAAGCTTTTTATGCCCGGCCGGATACGTGACTACTACATCATGCTGCAAAAAGGAGTGACCAGGATGAGCAAAAAGAAGAACTCTAACGCCAACACGGTCTTTGTCCAGGTGATCGAACGCCCGGCAAGGAAACTGATACTGAAACGCGGTATCAATGCCACCCACTATTTCGAATACTGCGAGGAAGTGGGATGCGATGTCTGGGGCGTGCTTTCCAGCATCAAGGATGCATTATACGAACCTATCGGAATGTGGCTGCCGGAGAACCTTAGAAAACCTGGGACATCCGTATATGCCCAGGGTGTGGAAGTGCCGGCGGATTATTCGGGTGAGGTTCCTGACGGGTTTGAGATCATAGACCTTCCTCCATGCAAGATGATGGTGTTCCAGGGACCGCCCTATGATGAGGACAAGTTCCAGGAAGCGATTGGCGATCTGTGGGAAGTAATGAATAATTACGATCCGGAGATCTATGGATTCAGGTGGGCGGATGAAGACGGTCCGAGGTTCCAGCTTGAACCGATGGGGTATAGGGGGTATATCGAAGCGAGACCGGTAAGGGAGATAAACTCCAAATAGCTGAGGCTTTGAAAAAAGACATATTTGCGTTTGAACAAGCCTGTGTGCGAAAAATGGGTACATCTCAACAGTTTTTTCGATCTGTAAGAGATATACCCATTTTTATTATTTGAAGATATATTAAAAAATCTGCTAAATTATCTGAAGGATATATCGAACTATTTCATTTTTCTATGGACTTTACTGCTTATCCAATGTTATAATCCAAAAGTGTTCAAAAAGCGGCAAAACTTGCGGAATTTACGATGCGGGGTGCAAGAAGGAATGAAAAAATACCCCAGAACAGAAAAATACGACGGCAAATGGATAACGGATAACTGGATGGGTCCGCATCCGCTTTGGCTGCTCGAGGAACTGTGCGAGCACATGGATCTGAAGCCGGGTATGAAAGTCCTTGATATGGGCTGCGGCAAGGGGCTTACTTCGGTATTTCTGGCGAAAGAGTTCGGTGTTACGGTTTTTGCCAACGACTTGTGGATCAGCGCGACGGATAACCTCAGACGCTTTGAGGATGCCGGCGTCGCGGACAAGGTGTTCCCTATCCATGCTGAAGCCCATGCCTTGCCCTATGCAGCGGGGTTCTTCGACGCTGCTATATCGATCGACAGCTACCATTATTACGGAACGGACGAAATGTACTTTCCATGTACCTATGCAAAGCTGGTAAAACCGGGCGGACAGTTCGGCATCGCGGTGCCGGGACTGGTTCGGGAATATGAAAAAGGCTATCCCGATACACTCGAGGAGTATTGGGATGAGGATATGTTCACCTTCCACAGCAAGGAATGGTGGCGGAATCTTTGGGAGAAGACCGGTATCGTTGAAATCACGGCCTGTTATGAAGTCGAGGACCCAAAAGGGATATGGATGCCGTGGGCAGAATGGTCTGAGACTCACAGAGGAAGCAATGAAGTCAAATTTTTGAATGCCGACACGAATAATGACCTGGCACTTATAATCATGAGCGCTGTGAAAAAATAAACTGAGCGTTTGGGGTATAGTGCTCATTATCAAGTCATCGCGCGCATTAACACTGATAACTATGATGTACCGGTTCACTGTGATGAAAAGTTCTGATCTATAAGCCGAAGACCCACATTATATGCTGAAAGAAATCCGGTCATGTACTGAAATATATCCGGTCATGGAGGGCGACGAGATGGATGATGTGATCATAACAAAAGCAGGTGATGCCAGCCCGTATCATAAAAGAGAGCATCCGAGCTATGAGTACATCAAGCGTGAGTTGGTGCCTGCGCGAAGGGACGGACAGTGCAAGCTCAATATTTACGAAATACCTCCCCATAAGGCCGCATATCCATATCATTACCACACGATGAACGAAGAAGTGTTCTACATATTGCAGGGTCAAGGGCTGCTCAGGACTCCAAAAGGTGAAAAGATAGTAACGGCGGGAGACGTTATTTTCTTTCCCGCAAACGAGAACGGCGCTCATAAGCTCACTAACATATCAGATACCGAAAATCTCGTTTATCTGGACTTTGATACCTGCAACGACATTGACGTTGCATTTTATCCGGATTCCGGAAAAATAGGGGTTTGGGGCAGGAACATAGACCAGATTTACAGGGTCCGCGACCAGGTCGACTATTACGATAATGAGTGAGTCATTAAAATCATATAGTACAGATCATCCTGTTCAGACTATCCCGTCATTCGATTGAATGATGGGATTTATTATGGTGCGCCGCAAAATCCTTTCATCAATTAGCATAAGCATAACCCGAAAGCGAAGTATGAGGACATGTTCTGACCTGATGCTTCATGATCTGATGATCCAATGATCTAATGATCGAAATTCAAACGCTTCCGAAAGAGCGCTATTGAATTTCAAAGCAATCATTTGAGGGATAATCTGGAAATAAAGTTTTTAAAAATAAAGTCGAATTTGGTGTTGACAAAGGCGGATGGTGTGTAGTATATTATTCGAGCGGCCAAAACGAGCCGCGAGATGAAAGGAGACGGAC